>Ga0070708_100005086_pt1 | contig 10409 bp, 11 predicted proteins | sample KBSK5503metaG_FD_65469 | JGI IMG/M metagenome (GOLD analysis project Ga0070708, IMG submission 65469) | Corn, switchgrass and miscanthus rhizosphere microbial communities from Kellogg Biological Station, Michigan, USA - KBS K5-50-3 metaG | ecosystem: Host-associated > Plants > Roots >... | reverse complement strand
GCGCGTTACGCCGCATTGATAGTCCAACCATCTCCAACGCCATCGAAACCTTCAAGGTGCGTCCGCGTGTTGCAGGGTACGTGGGCTACGATATCCGCTGCATCTTCCCGGAATTGCCTCCCACTGTTGGCTATGCCGTCACCTGCACCGTTGATAGCACCACCGAGGGGCGTCAGGGCATCGGCTTCCAAAAGCTGTATGAACTGCTGGCGAATGCCCCTAAGCCAGCTATTGTGGTCATGCAGGATGCCGGCACGGACCGTCTTCACTCCTGCCATGCCGGTGAGGTGATGTCTACGCTCATGAAGCGACTTGGAGCCATTGGTATCCTCACAGACGGCGGCTTGCGCGATGTCAGGGAAGTCCGTGCGCAGGGCGGCTTCCAGTACTTCTGCGCCGGGCTTGTCGTCTCCCATGGCAACCCTATCTGCGTGACCGTCGGAGGTGAAGTGACGATCTCCGGTATGCGCATCCGTATGGGTGACCTGCTGCACGGAGACGCCAATGGCGTCGTGCATATCCCCGATGAGTGTATAGACCAGGTCGCTGAGGCTGCTTACCGCATCTGGGCTGAGGAAGGGGAGACCTTGCGCCGTATCGCGAGTCCGGAATTCACCACCTTCACCGGCCCGGAGGTTAAACATTGAGATAGGCAAGCCATACCTATTCTTTATAATTTCCTCGTAAAAATCTTACAACTTTCATGTATAATGGAGATTACAGGCAAATCTATCTATTCTTATCTCTAGCTTTCAATATAGAACTCTCTGACGGCCAGGAATATCATCATGAAACGCAAAATCCTCGTCGTGGATGACGACATAAAAACAGTGGATTTGATCCGGCTTTCCCTGGAAAAAGAACAATTTGAGGCTCTGGCGGCTTACGAAGGCCTCGAAGCTCTGGCATTAACCCGGTGTGAGTCCCCCGACTTGATTATCCTCGATTGGATGTTACCCAACGTTGGTGGCCTCGACCTCTGCCGCATCCTGCGCTCAGAGTCAAATATTCCGGTTATTATGTTGACTGCCAGGGCCACGGAAGATGACAAACTGCTGGGCCTGAACCTGGGCGTCGATGACTACCTGACCAAACCATTCAGCCTGCGAGAACTGGTTGCGCGTGTGCGTGTCGTACTGCGCCGGACCTACCAGTCAGAAGAACGTTCATCGACGTTGCATGTAAGAGACCTGGTGATTGACCTGCAGGCCCACGAGGTCTGGCTGCGCGGGAAACCTGTCCATCTCACACCAAAGGAGTTCAAGCTCCTCGAAACGCTTGCCCGCTCCCCTGGCCGGACGTTTAGTCGCCTGGAACTGGTGGAACGTGTCTTTGGCCTGGACTACGATGGCTTTGATAAGGATTTTGTATTTCATGCTTCTGCCTCTGATCGTGCGAGCGTTTTTCACTGAGAGTTAGGAAGAAAGAGAGATTAGCCTCCATTGTATATGAAAGTTGTAAGATTTTTGTGAGGAAATGCGCTCAATATATACATCGTCCACAGTTCGTGCAGGCGAACGCGCCCGGACGCATTATTTTACCTGACAACAGAACCATCTCCTAGAATCAGGTCGATTCACGTGGGATCAGTTGTGGCGTGAGCGTGTGAGTGTAGTTTGCCTGAAGCAGTTGACCGGTTTGCAGGCTGATGAGCATCTCGACCACCCGCTGGCCAATGGCGTCTTCGCTATCATAGCGAATAGATGTCAGGGATGGCCGCACAAATTCACAGAAAGGTAAATCACCCGTGCCGGCGACGGCAATCTCCTGGGGAACCTGCACACCTCTATCGGCCAGCGCTCTCAGCAAGGGCAGCGCGTAATCATCGTTGAATGCATAAATGCCCGTTGGATGTTCTGCTCCCGTGAGGTTGGTATCAACGAGGGCATAAGCATCAGATAGCGTGGGCGCAAGTGGCAGGCAGTCCAGCGCCACGTCCCGCATCTCGCCTATCGCAGCGCGCATGCCTTCCAGACGTTCCTGGAATACACCTTGCATGATGGGATCCCTCGGATGCACCAGGGCAAGATGGCGGTGTCCACGTTCAAGCAGATGCCGGGCCGCCAGGTATCCGGGGGTTGAACTTGGAAAGATGACGGCCGGAATATCCGCCACCGGTCTGGGAGAAATCAGCACGATGTTTTCGATCCCCATTTGTCGTGCCAGGCTGATCTCATCGGCCATACCCGTGAACTGGCTCATAATGAGACCCATCGGACGACGAGCGAAAATTCCCTGGAGCGTCTCTCGCCACTGCCCAGTTGGAACACCGGGGCTGACGTAGAACACGGGGATATAGCCGTGCTGAAAAATCTGCTGCACGATGGAGATGTGGATTTCATAAGCGAGCAATGTGGATGGCGCGTCGATGATGCAGCAGATCTCATCACTCTGACCCGTGCGCAGGGAACGGGCCGACGGGTGCGCGTGATAACCCAGTTTCCGCGCCGCTTGCAAGATTTTCGCGCGTGTCTCAGCGCTCACATGCGCTTGACTGACCTTATTGAGCGCATAGGAGACGGCCGCTTGCGATACGCCGGCCTCACGGGCGACATCCAGGCTGGTAGGAGATATCCTTCGGGGAGTACGTTGTTTCTTTTCTTTCATACACGTCCATACACATAGCTGAAAGCGCCAGCCACTGTGTAGTTCATTGCAAAAATCTGGGACTTACCCACTGAACATTTTCGCTTGACAACATTATGACATGGTGAGTATACTGGAGTCAAGCTTTGTTATACGTATAACACATGCATTGTCATAAAAGCAAGCGATCCTTTGTTTTGCTCAAGAAAGGAGAAGTCTCCATGAAACCCGCTCAGTTTGACTATTACGCTCCGACAAGTGTGGGCGAAGCGTGTAGTCTCCTTGCTCGCTACGGCAGCGACGCTAAACTCCTTGCCGGCGGGCAGAGTCTTGTTCCACTCCTTTCCCTCCGACTGGCTCAACCTACCGTCTTGATCGATCTCAACGGCGTGCCTGAGCTTGCCTACATCCGTGCTGACGACGGCGGAGTGGCTATCGGTGCCATGACCCGCCAGCGCGCCGTCGAGCATTCCTCCATAGTTCGTGAGCAATGCCCCATACTTCCCGCCGCTGTCGAGTGGATTGGCCACCCACAGATTCGCAATCGCGGCACGATGGGGGGCAGCCTGGTTCACTCCGACCCTGCTTCAGAACTTCCCGCGCTGGCTCAGATGCTGGATGCGACCTTTACCATTACGCAAACGAGCGGCTCGAAACGTACCCTTAAAGCTGACAAATTCTTTGTGACCTACCTGACAACCGCGCTTGAGCCGGATGAACTGCTCAGCGAAGTCTACTTTCCCGTGCTCCCTGCCGGTACCGGGTGGTCATTTGTGGAAGTTGCCCGGCGGCATGGCGACTTTGCACTGGTCGGCGTGGCGGCTGCCGTCGCGCTGGATGACAGCGGCGTGTGCTCGAATGTTCGCGTGGCGCTCTTCGGCGTGGCGCCCACAGCGACTCGTTCACCCGGTGCGGAGCAGGCGCTGCTCCACCAGAAGCCGGATGAGCAGACCATCGCGGCTGCCGCCTCGGAGGTTGTCAAAGATATTGATCCGCCCGGTGATGTCCATGCCAGCATCGCATATCGGAAATATGTAGCAACGAACCTGGTACGCCGTGCACTCACCGAAGCCGCACAGCGCGCACGATAACTACCACAGGAGGTCTCTTTATGGTAAGCAAAAAGCATACGATTGAATTGACGGTCAACGGAAAGCCCCGCGAAGGCCTTGCCGAGCCACGCAGGACGCTGGCGGACTTTTTGCGCGATGACCTGGAGCTCACCGGGACGCATCTTGGCTGCGAGCACGGCGTCTGCGGCGCTTGCACTGTGCTGGTGAACGGGGAAGCGGTTCGCTCCTGTCTCATGTTCGCGGTGCAGGCCAATGGTCAGGAAGTGACCACTATCGAGGGGCTGGCGGCCGGCAGCAAATTGCATCCTGTGCAGGAGGCGTTCTGGGAATGCCACGGCATGCAGTGTGGTTTCTGCACCCCTGGCTTTGTCATGTCCGTCTACGCCTTTCTTCAGGAGAATCCAGAACCGAAAGAAGGAGAGATTCGCCCGGCTCTCTCCGGCAACATCTGCCGCTGCACAGGCTATCAAAACATTGTGGACGCTGTGCTACTAGCTTCTGAGAAGATGCGTGGTGCTTCTGAAACGATCCCTGTGCTGTCCCAGCCGGTAAAGGAATAGCGCGCACCATCGTCACCCTGATGCATTGCTCAAGCAAGAAGGAGAAGAGAGAACTATGGCTACCAGCGGAAGTGTGATTGGCGGACTGATCGGCGCGAGCGTGAAGCGCGTCGAAGATCCGCGCTTCCTGACAGGTCAGGGGCACTATGTTGATGATATAAAGCTCCCAGGATGTGATTAACCCGATTACCGGTGATACGTCGATGCCGGGGACGAAGGCTTTACCACACACGGCGCTTGCCAGCGACAAGGTGCGCTTTGTAGGCGACCTTATCGCCATGGTTGTGGCGGAGAGCCGCTACGTCGCCGAGGACGCCGTAGACCTGATCCAGGTCGATTACGATCCCCTGCCGCCCGTGCCGAGTATAGCGGTCGCGCTTGACCCATCGAGCGCCCCGCTCTACGAGGAAGCTGGCGACAATATCGCCTATCACGATACATTTAACTACGGTGACATCGACGCCGCCTTCAGTAAGGCGGACCGCGTCATCAGCGAGACGTTCCACCAGCATCGCTACATCAATGTGCCGATGGAAACGCGCGGCGGCCTGGCGGCATATGACACGGCAAGCGGCGAATTGACCTACTATGCAGCGACCCAGTCGCCCCACGCCATGCGCTTTTTCCTGGGGACGCTGCTTAATCTGCCGGACCATCGTATCCGCGTCATTGCTCCCGACGTTGGAGGCGCGTTCGGGCTGAAGTTCGGCGTCTACCGCGAGGACCTGCTTGTAGCGGCGGCGGCGATGAAGATGGGTCTGCCGGTCAAGTGGATCGAGGACCGCCGCGAGAACCTGACCGCGGGAGGACATGCACGGGAGGAGGACGTGACGGTCGAGGCCGCCGTGGAAAACGATGGCACGATTCTGGGAGTAAAGGTCAAGATGGTACTGGATGCCGGCGCCTATGAGGTCACTCCGCTCAATCCGGCTTTATTCACCGTAATTGTGCGTATGGTATTGCCCGGGCCATACCGTTTCCAGCACTATTCTTTTGACGCTACCGTGGTGACGACGAACAAAGCTCCCTATGTTGCCTATCGCGGTCCCTGGGCGGTGGAAACCTGGGTGCGCGAGGGCCTGGCAGACATTATTGCCAGGGAGCTGGGGCTTGACCCGGTAGAAGTGCGCCGCAAAAATATCATCACGCAGGAAGAGCAGCCATTCAAGAACGCGCTGGGTTTTACACTTGAGCGTGTGAGCGCGCGCGAGACGCTCGAACGGGCCGTCGAGCTGGCAAATATACCGGCATTCCGCGAGGAGCAGAAGTATTTGCGCGCACAGGGACGCCTGGTCGGTTTCGGCCTGGCCACCTTCATCGAACCGGCTCCCGGTGGGGCGGAGTACATGGCCGCGATGGGCGGTGGCAGTAAAGAGATGGCCACCGTTCGCATAGAGCCGAGCGGGTACGTCACCGCGTTCACCGCGCAAGCGCCGCACGGCCAGAGTCACGAGACCACGCTCGCGCAGGTGGTTGCGAGCGAACTGGGCGTGCCGTTTGAGAACGTCAAGGTGGTGCATGGCGACACACAAATTGCACCTTTCAGTATGATAGGCACCGGCGGCAGCCGCGCCGCTACTATGGCGAGCGGTGCCGCGCTCTTCGCGACGCGCGAGGTGAAAAAACAGGTGCTCCAGATAGCCGGAGGCATGCTTGAAGCCAGCCCGGACGACCTGGAGCTTGCCAACAACATCATCTCGGTGCGCGGCGTACCGCAGAAGGCGATCCCGCTCGCGCAAATCGCTATGCTGGTCTACCTCGCGCCCGGCCACCTGCCGCCTGGTTCACCCTCCGAACTCGTGGGAACCTACGCCTACGACGGCGGCGAGGGAGGGTGGTCCCAGGCCACGCACTGCTGCTGGGTGGAGGTTGATCCACAGACCGGCAAGCTAGACATTACGCGCTACCTCGTCGTCGAGGATTGCGGGACGATGATCAATCCAGCCGTTGTCGAGGGGCAGGTGCGCGGCGGGACTGCGCAGGGCATCGGCGGCGTCCTGTACGAGCACGCGGTGTACGATGACAACGCGCAGTTCCTGACCTCAACCTTCATGGACTACCTTGTGCCGACGGCAACGGAGATACCGCCCATCGAGATTGACCATCTTGAGACGCCCCCCATCAGCCCGGTTAACTTCCGGGGTGTCGGCGAAGGCGGTGCCATTTGCGCGCCACCCGCCATTATCAACGCGGTCTCTGATGCGCTTGATGTGAAGATCACCCAGCAACCGCTCACGCCGACGCGCATCCTCGAACTCATTGGCGCCATTCCCACGATCCCATGATGTGATTAGCCGGGTGGAATCCGCAAAATGATGCTGTTGTGGTAAGCTCTGCTGTTCTTGAATAAAGCGGAGCTTACCATAACACCATCATTTTTGCAACGCAACCGGAAATTCAACTCATATCCCCTTTCACTTCGAAACTGCATCTCGCCGACCGCACGCAGGCGGCTATCTATGCGTTGCAGCAACACGTGGTCCCGCTGTCGGACGCCCTCGAGGAGACGTAATTGCTATTCGCCGCGAGCAGATGAAGTGGATGTATCCTCTGAGGCACGAGTAGGGTCAATCAGTCGCTTAACGATCGTCGCATACAGGTCTGCGGGCAGAGCTCCTGGTTCGAGATACGCCTGAAGCGCGAGGCCAGTTCCTAGCGCAAGCAGCGCCCACGGTATGTACTCGATAGGCAATGCTGGGAGATCTCCTTCGGCTTGATACATCCCCTGCAGCAGGGTCGTCAGTTCGCTTCTCGCGATCCGATATCGCGCTGCTAACCGCTCTTGTACTGCTGGATGACGCATAGCATACACGAGAAATTCGAAGGTCAACACGTTCCAGGTGCGTTTCTCTTCCAAATAAGTGGCAAAGGATCGGCGTTGTACGGCTGTCTCTGCCTTCCCTGGACTCCCTCTTTGTATAAATTGAGAGGCCACGCTTTGCAACTCGGCTTCAAGATGACGGTCAAGCAGGGCCATAAATAGCTCCTCCTTGCTGGCAAAATTGGAGTAGACGGCTCCCTTCGAGAAACCCGCTTCCTCTGCGACTTCATCAACGGAAGCCACATAGAAGCCGCGTCGGCTAAATACGGAGGCTGCCGCCTCAAGCAACCGTTCCCGTGTCTGCAGCCGGCTTTCCTGGCGTGATAAACGTTTCCGCGTCATGTCCTGTTCTTCCTCCCTTGACATACCCATGAGTATTCTGATACTATATAGTATGATACTGATTAGTATCCGTATACTTAGTAGTATCATAGCATATTTCTTGCTCACTTGATACTCCTGAGCAAGGTATATGTCAGAAAGGACCTCTCTATGCCGGATGTCAAAGCCGTGAAAACCGGGTTCGCTGAACTTCCCGGTGCTCGCTTGTACTACGAAATGGCTGGAGACGGGGAACCTCTCGTCTTGCTTCACGGTGGCTTTCTTGATGGGCAGATGTGGGATGAGCAGTTCCCATTCTTTGCTCAGCACTGCCAGGTGCTTCGCTATGATCGGCGCTGTGCAGGTAAGAGCGAGACCTTTCCTTCAACAGAACCTTATGCCCATTATCAAGACCTGTATAATCTTCTTCATGTGCTCGATATCCAGAGGGCCACACTGGTTGGTCTCTCAGAGGGAGGTCGCATCGCTATTGATTTCACCATTGCGTATCCTGAACTGGTGCACAAGCTGGTCGTCGTTTCTCCGGCTGTCAGCGGTTTTGCGTATCAGGACGAGTGGACCTTCAAACACGGGGAAGCAATGCTACAAGCACTGAAGCAAAGAGATCTGGCAGGGGCAGTTGAGGAGTTTTTGATCATGTGGGCGGATGGCCCCTCTCGTACTCCTGAGCAGATCGATCCAGATGTAAGAGCGCGCATGCGAGCGATGGCTACCCATGCGTTCCCACTGAGTCGACTTGCCCCCAATGTCCAGTACCTCGACCCTCCTGCGGTTGGTCGGCTCTCAGAAATCCATGTCCCAACTCTGGTCATAGTGGGAGAGCAAGATACCTCCGATGTGCATATGATTGGAAAGCTGCTGCAGGAACAGGTGGCCGGGGCTGAGGCGGTGATGATGGCTGATGTTGCTCACACGCTGGTCATGGAAAAGCCAGCTGAGTTGAACACGCTTGTTGCTCACTTTTTGCGTGGATAACACTCTCGTGCCTCTATTACTTTGGCAAGCTGGCTCCAGGAAAACTTCGACACGCGTGCATTTCATAGACAATAACTCCTGCTTTTACAGCAGGGTCCTCGTCCATGATCTTTTTTACTTCTTCGACAGCAGCATTAAAAATTCCCACCCCCATAACATTGCTTCCATCAGAGATCGGACACACAATAGATAACACTCCGTTGTGCAAGAAAAAAGCGGTAAATTTTTTTGCAACCGACCCCATCCTGGTGTAGCTCCGTTTGCCTCTGCACTGTTATAAGGCAAGAAAGGCGGCTCTCATGATTTATTGCACCACAATCTGTTACACTATACTGTAAGAAATGAAGTACCTGCATGTTGAATCAGGAGGAGCCATTATGATGGAATCACGCTTCGACAGAGGCATGAAAGTCCGCAAGGAGGTACTCGGAAGTGAGTACGTCGAGCGAACTCAGGCCCGCACCACCGAGTTCGATGCCGACTTCCAGCGCTTCATCACAGAGACGGCCTGGGGTTCCGTCTGGGCCCGCCCGGACCTGGACCGGCGGACGAGAAGCCTGGTCACGATTGCGATCCTGGCGGCGCTGGGCCGTGAAGAACTGGCGCTGCACCTGCGCGCCAGCCGCACCACCGGGGTCGATCCGCACGACATCGCGGAGGTGCTCCTCCACGTGGCCGTGTACGCGGGCGTTCCCGCGGCAAATGCCGCATTCGCGCTGGCAAAAAAAGAGTTCGATCAGCCAGCACGTGCCTCAGCAGAGGCAGACTCGGCGCAAGCAGGTCAGGAGGAGGATGCATGAACCAGATCACCATAGGCGACATCATGCGGGGGGAGCGGGAGGTGTTCCCACCCTACCTGTACGAGGCCTATCAAGCCACGCGGCGCCGGGCTCCGAGGCTTGCGCTCATCGAGGTGCCACTGACCCTCTCGGAGTTGACCGGTCCCGGACCCGCCATCAGTGCCATCACCCCGGAAGATGCCGATCTCACACGCAACGCCGGGACTGGCGGCGAGGCAATCGGCCAGCGCATCATTGTGACCGGTCGCGTGCTTGACGACCGTGGCCATCCGGTGCCCGACACGCTCCTGGAGATCTGGCAGGCTAATGCCGCTGGCCGGTACCTCCACAAACGGGACGAGTGGCCGGGGCCGCTCGATCCGCACTTCCTGGGCATGGGCCGCTGTTTGACGAATGAAGCAGGGATCTACCGCTTCCTGACGATTCGTCCGGGGGCGTATCCCTGGCTGAACCACCCCAATGCCTGGCGACCGGCCCACATCCATTTCTCGGTGTTCGGACCGTCCCTGCTGTCACGCCTGGTGACGCAGATGTACTTTCCCGACGACCCGCTTCATCGCCTCGATCCCATCATGAACGCGGTGCCGGCAGAGGCCGCACGCGCGCGTCTGATCGCTGCGTATGATCATAGCGTGACCGAGCCGGAGTGGGCGCTCGGGTATCGCTGGGACATCGTGGTGCGCGTTCCGTACACCACGCCGTTCGAGTCGGAAGACGCGGGAGAGGCAAGATCATGAGTACATTCCCCTTGACCAGTTCGCAAACAGTGGGCCCATTCTTCGCACCTGCTCTCTTGCGTGAGGACGCCCGTCGCAACGTGCTGACCCGGCCGGAGACGGCCGGTGAGCGCATACGCATCGCGGGGCGCGTCCTCGACGGCGACGGGATGCCTGTCCCAGACGCAATGGTCGAGATCTGGCAAGCCAATGCGCATGGCCGCTACTACCATGCTGCGGATCAGGGCCCAGCGCCGCTGGACCCGTCCTTCTGCGGATTCGGCCGCTCTGGGACAGCAGAAGACGGAAGTTACTGGTTCGAGACGGTCAAACCCGGTCCCGTCCCCTTCGCTGGAGAGCGGCTGCAGGCTCCGCACATCTGTGTCACCGTGTTTGCCCGCGGGCTGCTCAATCAGCTCGTGACGCGCCTGTACTTTGAAGACGAGCCAACCAACGCCGGGGACCCGGTGCTGCAGTGTGTCCCCGACGACCGGCGGGCGACGCTCTTGGCCAGGCGCGAGTCTGGTGACACAGCA
>Ga0070708_100005085_pt1 | contig 10409 bp, 9 predicted proteins | sample KBSK5503metaG_FD_65469 | JGI IMG/M metagenome (GOLD analysis project Ga0070708, IMG submission 65469) | Corn, switchgrass and miscanthus rhizosphere microbial communities from Kellogg Biological Station, Michigan, USA - KBS K5-50-3 metaG | ecosystem: Host-associated > Plants > Roots >... | reverse complement strand
GCTGTCCCCGCGCCCACGAACTTCAAAATCTTCAACACAGGGGTTGAGGCACAGCGGGCGGAAGAATAAGCGAATTCGAGCTCAGATGCGCTCGATGTCGTTCGGGCCTTCAAATTTCCAATTGCAAATTACAAAATTACCAATTGTTCTAAAAGGGGTTCAGCTTGCCCAAGCCCTTCTTTTTCTTCTTCTTGCTGGACGAGATGTCGGCCAGTTCTTCGGAATTCTGTTTCCCCTTCGCAGCACTCGAACTCGAGGAACTGCTGCCCCCCTCCAATTCGTTGGCCTGCTGTGGCGGCGGAAGCGCGTTGGGATCGGCCGCAACGTTGGGCTTGAGTTCGTTGGGGTCGGCGACACTCGGTTTAAGGTCCCCCGCGCTGCCGTTTGCCGGATCGGTCGCGGCTGGTTGCTCCGGAGACGCCGCCACCGGCGACTCCGGCGGATTCGCTGGCGGCGCATCCGACCGTGGCGCTTCCTGGTTGGCGCCAGGCGCCGGATTCACCGTTTCAACGCTGACCTTGTTCTCCGTCGAACCTGAAGCACGGCCCAGGGAGCGGGTTGCAGCCTGCACCACATCGCTGGCGTTGGTCGGATTGGGATCGACCAAGGTGGGTTCACCGATCTTCGTGGCCCGCTCCGCGTCCGGATGCTTCTCGAAATTATGTATCACGCTGGACAGCATGCCCGGCTCCTGGCGGCTGGCGACTTCTTTCTTGTTCAGCTGCAGCGCCGCTCGCGTCGGCCGCGGCACCGGCTGATGCAGCGCCTCTAGCCGCGCCTTTGCATCCAGCGCGCGGTCCATGGCCGGATACCGTTTGATTACGCGGTCGTACGCCTCCGCTGCCTGCTTAACAAATTCCTCGATCATCCTGGCCTTGTCCGCTTCCTGCAGGCGCCCTCTCTTCCGGACCATTTCGATCTCGCCTTCATACGACTGGCCTAGCAGGTACAACGCTTCGTCGGCGCCGCTGAACAGCGGATAACGGTCCACCAGCGTCTTCAGCCGCGCAATCGCCGCCGGATACGCCTCTCGCAGGTAATAGAAGCGCCCGATGTTGTACTCGCGCTGCGCCAGCACTTCCTGCACTTCCCGCAGCCGCTGCTTGGCCTCCGGCAGCAGCTTGCTGTCGGGATACTCCTGAATCAGCGACCGGTATTCCTGCTCGGCGCGCATGGCGTGGGTGTAGTCGCGGTCCGCCTTCTCCATCTGCTGGTACTGAATGTTCGCTACTTTCAGCTGGGCCTCGGCAGCCTCCGGCATGTTGGGAAAAAATGTCTTGAAGTCCTTGTATTGATCCTCCGCCTGCTGCAGCGCGGTCGTCCCACCTTCGGCGTACCAGGAATCCGCTATCGCCAACTTGGCGCGCGCAATGTACTCCGAATCCGGATAGGTGTTGATCAGCGTCTGCAAGGTCATGCGCGCCACGTCGAAGCGGTTGTGCTTCATGGCGTCCATGGAGCGGTCGAAGAGCACTTTGTCCGGCTGCTTCGATCCCACATTCGCGAGAGGGTTGCTGACCTTCTTGTTGGTGCAGGCCACGGTCAACGCCAGCACCAGGGACAGCAGTACGAAAATGGAAGTACGACGCATAAAGAACCTCAACAATCGGAAACTGAACGAGGTCAGAGGTTAGAGGTCAGATTGCAGAGGTGAAAAGCTGGGCACGACACACTGGTGGCTCCTTCGCCTTTACTTCTGCAATTTTACTTCTGACTTCTGCAATCCGCTTTTACCTCTGCAATCTGACCTCTGACCTCTGCAATCGCTTTCTGACCTCGCTACACCCGCTGCAAACTCGCGCTGCGCGCGGCTTCCAACAGCGCCTGCGCATTCTGCCCCGGATCGCCCTTGCCAAACACGGCATTGCCGGCCACCAGAATCTCGGCGCCGGCCCGCACCACTTCGCCCACTGTATCCATGGCCACGCCCCCGTCCACCTCGATCCGGTAGGAGTAGCCTCGTGCTCCCCGAATGTCCGCCAGTTTCCTCATTTTCCCGAGCGTCGCCGGAATGAACTTCTGCGCCCCGAACCCCGGATTCACGCTCATGACCAGCACGTAGTCTACGATCTCCAGCACTTCGCTGAGCGTTTCGACCGGGGTCGCCGGATTGATCACCACTCCGGCCAGGCAGTCGTGACTCTTAATGAGATTCAGAGTGCGGTTGAGGTGTCGGCATGCCTCCTGGTGCACCGAAATCCAGTCCGCGCCTGCCTCGGCGAAATCCGCAATGTACTGATCGGGATTCTCAATCATGAGATGGCAGTCGAGGGGCAGCCGGGTTGCCTTGCGCAGCGATTTCACCAGCGCCGGTCCGACGGTCAGGTTGGGGACGAAATGTCCGTCCATCACATCCACGTGGATCAGGGACGCGCCACCCTCCGTGGCCCGCGCCACCTGGTCGGCCAAATGAGCGAAATCCGCCGATAGAATCGAAGGTGCCAGCTCAATCAAAACGTGAGTCCGGAAATCTGGGATGTGCTGAGAGACACTGGAGAAATTCTAGCACGGCTGTGGGGCGGACACTCCTGTGTGGGGCGGACATTCCTGTCCGCCGCTTTTGTTCTTGACTCCCCGTGCTATCCTGCTGTTCGTACCTCGCGGGACCCGCGCGTCGAACTACGGCGCCACCGACAATAGGGTCCCTACCTACGTCCTTCCTCGCAAGGGTCGTGGATGGAGGAGATGCGAGCACACCGGAAGTGTGCGGCCATCGTCCTTCATGACACACACCGTCCGGAATCAATTCACGCACCTGAGAGGAGAACACATGCAGATCAAGAAACTAACGCCCAACCTTGTCGTCCGCAACGTCGAAGCCAGCCTCAAGTTTTATCGTGAGATCCTCGGCCTGGAAACCGCCATCACCGTTCCCGACCAGTCGCCCTACATCTTCGCGTCGGTCTCCAATGGAGCGGTCGAAATCTTCTTCAACGATCAGACGACGGTCGCCGCCGAGTATCCGCAATTGGCCGCCACCATCGGCGGGAGCCTGACCCTCTATATGGAAGTCGACAGCCTTCAGGCCGTCCTCGATCCCGTCCAAAAAGCCGGGCCGAAAATCACGATGCCCGTAACCGAGCAGTTCTACGGCATGAAAGAGTTCGCCTTTGAGGACCCTGACGGCTACACGATCACTATCGCCGAAAAAATAACGTAGGATCGGACCCATCTTACCGCGGCTTTGTCGCTCTCGCCTTGGGAGCGACAAAGCTCGCGTTCTTTCCTTCGTCATCCTGCCCGTCCTGTCGCAGAATCGCTCTCCGCTTGACGAGCCCCGTTTCCAAGGGTAGGCTCTTGCGAATCCCCGGGGTGAAGACGCGCCGGCGCTGTCCGGCCAGGAGAAACCATGGTCCCTATCACCGCCTTATGGCTTCCGATTCTGCTTTCGGCTGTTATCGTCTTCGTTGCCAGTTCGATCATCCACATGGTACTTCCGCTCCACAAGAGCGATTACCGCAAGCTTCCTGACGAAAACAAGGTTCTTGACGCCTTGCGGGCAACGGGGCTGACTCCGGGCCCGGTTTACCATTTTCCCCACTGCACACACAAAGACATGAAATCGCCCGAGACCGTAGAGAGGTTCAAGCGCGGACCCGTCGGCTGGATTACGATAATGCCCAGCGGGGCGCCAGCGATGGGGAAATTCCTGGGGCAGTGGTTTGTCTACTGTCTGCTGATCGGTGTCTTCGTCGCTTACCTGACCGGACGCACGCGCATCGCCGGCACTCCCTACCTGGAGGTTTTCCGTGTGGCGGGAACCACTGCTTTCCTCGGATACGCCGGCGCGATAATTCAAGAATCGATCTGGAAGGGTCAGACTTGGGGCGTAACTTTCAAGCACATGGTCGACGGCCTGATCTACGCGCTGCTCACCGCCGGCACGTTCGGATTGCTCTGGCCAAGGTAAGCTGCCAGGATTCTTCTGCATGTGTGGGGCGGGCATTCCTGCCCGCCGCTGTTGTTTTTGACTTTATGCGGTGTGGGGATGACATCCGTCTGTTCGGTTGTTGCTCGCTCTGAGAACTCTGTACCGGCAGAGTACTTGGACTACGTGCCCGCCGCCGCGCACTCCGCGCACGGGCACACTTCCCGAAGATAAGCCCACGAATAAATTCCCAGGTCGTGATTGTCGTTCCAGGCGAAGCGCAGCGCGTACTTGCCGACCGCGTCCGCGGAAACTGGCTTAGCCGCCGGCTTGAACATAGGCAGCGCCCCGGGCGCCAGCTTCGGCCCCTCGCCCGGCTTTCGTCCCGACTTGCCCCGCTCATCTTCGCAAAGTGCGCACGGGCAGGCATCGCGGAGAAACTTGAAGGTGTAACTGGAGCGGTGTCCGTCTTTCCACTCGATCTCCATGCCCGTACCCGCGGTCAGGTTGATCTTGACCGCCTTGGGATCGTTGGCCAGGCGGGGAGTAGGATCGACTACCGGCATTACTTTTAGTATCGCATGTCGCAGCTGCAGGCACACATGACCCCCCCAAAGAGACGTTGACAAAATATACAATTAGACGTATTTAGGTATAGTGACCGCGGCGGAGCGCTCGCTGGTATGGATGGGTTCAAGCCGAAGGGATCTGCGCGGCTTTCCACGCGAGGTCCGGCGTAACCTTGGCCAAGCCCTCTACGCTGCTCAGCAGGGTGAAACCGATCCGTCGGCGAAACCGCTGCGCGGTTTTGGCGGAGGGTCTGTTCTTGAGATTGTTGCGGACTATGACGGCAACACGTGGCGTTCCGTCTACACCGTTCGCTATGCGGAGGCGATCTACGTGTTGCACGCCTTCCAGAAGAAATCGAAGCGCGGAATCGCCACTCCGAAGAAAGACATGGATCTCATCCGTCACCGCCTGGCTGAGGCCGAGCGGTTGCGTCGTGAAAGGCAGAACTAAAGGCTGTTGAGGTTGAGTTGTCGGAACAAAATCACGGTCCCCGTGACCAAAACAGGAGAAGGCTGGATGACGACTCGAGCGAAAAAGACCGTCAGGATGGAAAGAAGCAGTGGGAATGTTTTCGCGGATCTCGGCCTTCCCCATCCCGAACAGGAATTTCTGAAGGCCAAGCTTGCATTGCAGATCTATCGCCTCATCCGGAAGCGGGGGCTCACGCAGGTGGAGGCGGGCAAAATCCTCGGAATCAAGCAGCCCCATGTCTCCGCGCTGATGCGAAATCGCACCGGCGTCTTCTCGGTCGAGCGGCTCATGGACTTCCTGACGGCCCTCGGGCAAGACGTCGAGATAACGGTTAGGCCTACTCGCAAAGAGCATGGCGAAGTCTACGTGCTTGCGTGATCGCGCAGTTCAGCCTGTAAACTGCTCTGTATCGAAATGAATCTCTGCTCTTTCTTGCCGATGGTCTTCGCTCTCGCACTGGCCCAGCCCGCGCAACAGAAACCTGCAAAGCCTGCCGTCCCCGCGAAGCCTTCCGCCGACTCCCAGCTCTACCGCAACCCCGCTTTCGGCTTCCGCTTCCGCGTCCCCTACGGCTGGGTCGATCGCACCAAGGATTTGCAGGAAGGCAATGAACCCCAGAAGGGAGAGGTCCTCCTAGCCATCTTCGAACGCCCGCCGCAGGCTGCCGGAGAAACCATCAACTCGGCCGTCGTGATCGCCACCGAAAGCGCGGCGTCGTATCCCGGCCTGAAAAGGGCAGAAGACTACCTCGGACCGCTTACAGAGTTGACCACTTCCAAAGGTTTCAAGGCCGAGGGTGATCCGTCGTCCGTGACCATCGACTCGCGGCAACTGGTGCGTGCTGACTTCACCAAGCCGCTCAACGAGAAACTCACCATGTACCAGTCCACGCTTGTCATGCTCGCGAAGGTACAGATCGTCAGTTTCACCTTCCTCGCCGGCAGCGAAGATGAGGTCAACGACCTGATCGCCCGGCTCAATTTCACTCCATCGAAAACGCCGGCGCAGTAGCCGGCTACGACCTCTCGCACTCCGTTTCCGCAACCGCCCGATTGACTGAGAAAGCACCTCCCTAACCGCAACAAAATGCACCGTTTACGGCCTCGGTTCTGCCCCGAAGACGAGGGCTTCTTGTGTTAAAATACATACAGCTCTGGCGACCGCTAAATAGCAGGAATTTCAACAATTTGAGGCCGTCCCAGTAGTCCCGGAAGCGTCCACCCAGCCGAGCATAGGATCCGGTTTTCACGGAGCAGAATGGCCACGAAAGAAGTGCAGACCGAACTCGCCGACGCCAAAAGCGCCGATACCAAAAATAAGAACGGCGCCGCCACCAATGGCGACTACACTGCCGACTCAATCAAAGTCCTCGGCGGCATGGAAGCGGTGCGCAAACGCCCCGCCATGTACATCGGTTCGACCGGCGAACTGGGCCTGCATCACCTGGTGTACGAAGTCGTCGACAACTCGGTCGACGAAGCTCTCGCCGGCTACGCTGACAAGGTCGAAGTCACCATCCATCTCGACAACTCGATCACGGTGGTCGACAACGGCCGCGGCATTCCGGTCGACAACATGGATATCGACGGCGAGAAAGTTCCCGCCGCCGAGGTGGTCATGACCAAGCTCCACGCTGGCGGCAAGTTCGATACTTCTTCCTACAAAGTCTCCGGCGGATTGCACGGCGTGGGCGTGAGCTGCGTGAACGCACTCAGTGAAGAACTGGAGCTGGAGATCTGGCGCGACGGCTTCACCTGGGAACAGACTTACTCCAAGGGCGAGCCAACCAGCAAACTGAGGAAGACCGGCGCCGCCAAAGTGAAAACGGGCACCAAGGTTCACTTCGTGCCTGACAAATCCATCTTCACCACCACCGTCGAATACAACTTCGATACGCTCTCGCAGCGCCTGCGCGAACTCGCGTTCCTGAACAAAGGTTTGTTAATCACGCTCACCGACGAACGCCAGACCGACGCCAAAACGGGTGACGCCAAGCGCGTCGAGTTCAAATACAACGGCGGCATCGCCGAATTCATCAAGCACCTGAACAAGGGCAAGCAGTTGCTGCACGACAAACCGATCTACATGGAAGCCGAGCGCGGCGGCGTGGCCATGGAAATTGGACTGCAATACAACGACGGCTATTCGGAATCCGTTTTCAGCTTTGCCAATAACATCAATACTGTCGACGGCGGCTCACATCTCTCCGGTTTCCGCATGGCGCTCACACGCACCATCAACTCCGCCGGACAGCAGATGGGCCTGTTCAAAGACGTGAAGGAGAACCTGACCGGCGATGACGTCCGCGAGGGCCTGGTCGGGGTCATCAGCGTGAAGCTGCCGCAGCCGCAGTTCGAAGGCCAGACCAAGGGCAAGCTGAATTCCGACATCGCCGGCATCGTGCAGGCCTTCATCAACGAGCGACTGGGCGCCTACTTCGAGCAGAACACGACCGTCGCCCGCAAGATCATCAACAAGGCGATTGACGCCGCCCGCGCCCGCGAGGCTGCGCGCAAAGCCCGCGATCTGACGCGCCGCAAAGGAGCGCTGGACGGCGGTGGATTGCCCGGCAAGCTCGCCGACTGTTCCGAGCGCGATCCCAACCGCTGCGAACTGTTCCTGGTCGAGGGTGAGTCCGCCGGCGGCACCGCTAAACAAGGCCGCGACCGCCGCTTCCAGGCGATCCTCCCGCTCAAGGGAAAAATCTTGAACGTAGAGAAGGCGCGCTACGACAAGATGCTGGCGCACGAAGAAATCCGCGCCATGATCACCGCGCTCGGCACCGGCATCTCCAAAGAAGATTTCGATCCCACCAAGATTCGCTACGGCAAAGTCATCCTAATGACCGACGCCGACGTCGACGGCTCCCACATCCGCACCCTGCTGCTGACCTTTTTCTTCCGTCACATGCAGGATCTGATCAAGCGCGGCAACGTCTTCATCGCGCAGCCGCCGCTGTTTGGCATCAAGAAGGGCAAGTCGCACCAGTACATCAAAGACGAGCGCGAATTCGTGAAAGTCATGGTCAAGCGCGCCGCTGAGGGACTGGTGATCCGCTACGGCGAAGGCGCGGCCAAGCTGGAAGGCGCGGCGCTCACCAAGTTCATCACCGTGCTCAACGAGTATCTTCTCTTTTTCGACAAGCTCAACAAACGCCTGCGCGAGGAACAAATCACCACCCTGCTGCCGAAACTCGATTTGGCCAAGCGCGCCGACTTCGAGGGCGACAAAAACAATCCGCCGAAGAAAATCGAAAAACTGGAAAAGGATCTCAAACGCCTGCAGAAGGAACTGAGCCTCAAGAGCGTCGAGCCGCACTTCGACGAAGAGCACAACCTCTGGGAGGTGCGCTTCGTAAACTCGCAGGGCGCCGAGCACGTCATCAACTGGGAACTGGCTTCGACGCCCGAGTGCCGCCAGCTCCTCGCCAAGTTCAAACTGATCGAGCCGTATCTCGAGCCGCCGTTCGTGGTGGAGAGCGTCGCGAAAGCCGCGCCCAAAGCCAAGGGCGGCGACAACGGCGAAACGCAGGACGAAGACGCGAGCGAGGCCGACCTCGAAGCCACCGAAAAGCCCGGCGCAAAATCCGGCAAAGCGCCCGCCCGGCGCGCCAAAGAGGCCGAGGTCGTCGAGAAGAATTCCGCCCGCGAGCTTTTCGACTACGTTCTGGGGGAGGGCCGCAAAGAGTACACCGTGCAGCGCTACAAAGGCCTCGGCGAAATGAGCGCCGAGCAGCTCTGGGAAACCACGATGGATCCCGAGCGCCGCACCCTGCTGTCAGTGAAGCTCGAAGACATCGCCGAGTGCGAAACCATCTTCACCACCCTGATGGGCGAAGACGTAGAATCCCGCCGCAAATTCATCGAAGACAACGCGCTGGACGTAAAGAACCTGGACATATAAGTTGTGTGGGGACGGGTCTTCGACCCGTCCATGCCGGGCGAAGCTCGGCAAAGGTTCGTTTTCAGCTACCCCCGTTACCTCTGTGGCCTCTGTGGTCAGGCCTTTTCACCGCAAGTTCCGCACTCGCCCTCGTTCCCTGATCAAGACGCAGCAAGCGGCGTCGCTATGAAAAAACCGGAGGCTTCCCCCGAGCCGATGAGACCGGGTTTCACCTGGCTGGACGGGCCAGAGACCCGTCCCTACACAAGAACGAGGGGAAAGGGACCATGCACAAACTTCTGCTCGCGCTTTTCAGCCTTACGTTTTTTGCCGCCGCGCAGGGGGAGACGCAGCAAGCTGCGTCTCTACGAGAAAGCGACAACGCGCCTGCACTCACCATCTACAATCAGAACTTTTTTGTCGCCCGCGAGTATTTGCCACTCGACCTGAATACGGGCGTGAACCACGTGAACTTCGCCGGCATCACGGCTCATCTTGAGCCGGACTCGGTCATCCTGCGCGACCTCACCGGACGCCCTATCCAGATCCTCGAACAGAGCTACCGCAACGATCCCGTCTCCCAGGAACTGCTGCTCTCTTTCTATGAAGGCAAGACGATTGACTTCCTCACGCAGCGCGGCGAGAAGATCGAGACCATCCGCGGCAAGATCATCCGCAGCGGATACGTGCCCATCGCCTATTTCCAGCAGCCCTACGGCTATCCCCAGGCCAACGCGGGCCAACCGATCATTGAAGTGGATGGCATCCTGCGCTTCGGATTGCCCGGCCAGCCGCTATTTCCCGCGCTCTCGATCGACTCGATCCTCAAGCCCACCCTGAGCTGGGAACTGGCGACCACCCAGGCTGGACACTCGCAAGCCGAAATTTCCTACGTCTCCGGCGGCATGACCTGGCAGTCCGACTACAACCTCGTCGTCTCCGACGGCCCCAAAAATTCCGGCATGAACGCGCTCGACCTGGTCGGCTGGATCACCATGCGCAACCAGAGCGGCAAGACGTTCGAGAACGCGCGCATCAAGCTGATGGCCGGCGATGTGAGCAAGATTCAGCCCCCGATGGCCAATGCCAAGGCCGCCTACGCCCTCGAATCGCGCGCCATGAACGACGCGGCCGCCCCCGTGGTCCGCGAGAAGTCCTTTGACGAGTTCCACCTCTACACCCTCGAGCGTCCCGCGACCCTGCGTGACAACGAAACCAAGCAGGTCGAATTCGTGCGCTCGACCGGAATCCAGTCGCAGCGCCTCTACGTCTATGACGGCGCCCAGATCGATCAGTACGGTTATTACAACTACGACCAGATCCGCAACGATCCGGGCTACGGCACGGCGTCGAACAAGAAAGTCTGGGTCATGCAGGAGTTCAAGAATTCCGAGGCCAACCACCTCGGCATCGCCCTGCCCAAGGGACGCCTGCGCTTCTATCGCCGCGACTCCGACTGCAGCCTGCAATTCATCGGCGAGAACACCATTGACCACACGCCCAAGGACGAGATGCTCCGGCTCTATACCGGCAACGCCTTCGACATCGTCGGCGAGCGCAAGCGCACCAACTATCGCGTGGATTCAAATGCGCACTGGATGGATGAAACTTTCGAGAT
>Ga0070708_100005084_pt1 | contig 10409 bp, 8 predicted proteins | sample KBSK5503metaG_FD_65469 | JGI IMG/M metagenome (GOLD analysis project Ga0070708, IMG submission 65469) | Corn, switchgrass and miscanthus rhizosphere microbial communities from Kellogg Biological Station, Michigan, USA - KBS K5-50-3 metaG | ecosystem: Host-associated > Plants > Roots >... | reverse complement strand
GTGAACCCTCCGCCGAGCGTCCCGATGAACGGGTCCACGTAGGGCGTCAGATCACTGGAGGCCGCGCTGAGGGGCGAGCTGCGCGCCGGGAGCGATGGAGTGATCGCGCACAAGGATAGGAGGCCGATCGCGAGCCGGAGCCTGGCGCGGGTATACATCTCGAGAAGGACAGTTCGAAGCGCGATCGGCGAAGTCCTGCGCTCAGCGTGTTCGAACTGGTCCAACCAGCAGGTCCCCCGTAACTCGGTTTCGGCCGGGTATTGCGCGAATTGAGCGGCAGGACAGCGGTTCCGAAACGGCGAAGTCCCAGGCAGGCACGGCCAGTCGTCTCGAGGAGAACACGATGCCCAAAAGGCAGTTGATCGCAGTGCTAGCCGCCGCGGCGCTGATGCTTCCGCTCGCGGCCGTTTCGTCTAGCCCGGCGTCGATCGCGCCGAGCGTGACCTTCGGCAGCGCGGTTATCGTCGATCCGATCCACACGTTCGGCGAACCCGACGTCCGTATCAGAGGGAAGAACGTGTACGTCAGCGGACCGTGGGGAACGGGAACGCAGCGCAGCCTCTTCGAGTGGTCGAGCGACGGCGGCCGCACCTTCCGGCCGCTGCACTCGACGCCGATGACGAGCGTGAACGATTCCGCGACGATGATCCTCGGGCCCGGCGGCGGAGACACCGAGATCTCGATCGATCATAACGACAAGGTCTACTACACGGATCTCGCCGCGCTGCTGACGCTCAAGATGGCGACCTGGGATCCGCACACGCGCACCATGGAGACGAACACGCTGACGAACCCCACCGACACACTCGATACGTTCGATCGCCAGTGGTTCGCGCTCTGGGACCCGCCGAACGCCGAAGCGGTTCGGAAAGCGACCGGCTACACGGGCCCGCTGCCGGTGAACTACCTGCAATGGAACGGCGGCGCGGCGACTTCGTCGAAGACCTCGTACTCGACCGACGGGCTGCACTACGCGCCGTCCTCGTTGTCGATGACGGTCGCCGACGACGGTCCGCTTGCGATCGATCAGGAGACCGGGACCGTTTTCCAGCCGATCGCCGAGGGCGATGGCGTCATCGACCCCGCAGACAACATTGCCATACTCATGCGAACGCGGGACGCGGCGACACCGGCCGACCCAACCCTCAGGAACTCGAAGGTCGTGCATATCGCCGACATGCCCAAAGGCACGACGGAAGGCGAGCTGTTCCCGCTCGTGTCGATCGATGAGGCACGCAACGTGTACGTCGCGTGGGCTACGAGTAGCGATGACACCGTGGCGACGAACGGCAACGCGTGGCAGGTCTGGTACAGCTACGCGCCGGCCGCGACCGGCTGGACCAAGTGGTCGAAGCCCGTGCGTCTCAGCCGTCCGCCGGCGCGGATGAACGTCATGCCCTGGTTGGTCGCCGGCGCGAAGGGCCGGATCGCCGCGGTGTGGTACGGAACCGAAGAGGCGAACAGCCTCGGCGACACGCACCAGGCGTGGGACGTATACCTCGCGATGGTGGGCGACGCGGATACTGCGCATCCCTTGATCGAGCAGGTGAAGGTCACGCGTCACCCGATGCACTACGGCTCGATCTGTTTCGCCGGAGTCGGATGCATCGCCGAGCAGGGCAACCGGAACCTCGCCGATTTCTTCGAGGTCGAGGTCGATCCGAACGACGGCGCCGTGGTGATCGTCTACGACGACACCTCCAACGAGCTCGTCCAGAACATCCCCGGCACCGACACGCCGCTCCCGACGCCCGCCGACGGGATCTTCGATCACCGCGGGGCTCCGGTGGTCACCGTGATCCGACAGAACGGCGGCATCGGGCTCTTCGGAAAGCCGATCGTCTCCGCGGCGTCGTTCGGACCCGGCCGACTCACCGGTAAGGCAGGAGACGCGCCGTTCGACCCCGCCTACGGCGGCGAGCAGGTGCCGAGCATGGATACGCAGGGCCTCTCGTTGTCGGCCGATGGGAACGAGCTCGTCTTCAAACTCGACATCACCTCGCTCGACGACACGGCGGGCGGACTTTCGATCACCGGCGCGCAGGCACTCGACTATGTCATCCGCTGGGTGGGGGAGCCGATCGACTCTCCGACCGGAACGCGAAACCCGATCTACTATGCAGCGGCCGAAGTGACCGACCTCGGTGCGCCGACGTTCTTCGCGGGAGCCGCGCAATCGACCGACCTCTGCTCGGTATCGGGCTGCTTCCCGCACCTGATCACCTACCCCGCGCCTCCGCTTGGAGGTACCGCCGTGACCGGCAAGCTCGTGCAAGGTGCAGGGGGCGCCCCCGACCAGTGGGAGATCCGAGTCCCGCGCGAGGTCGTCGGCGGACCGCATGACGGTACGCTGTTCGAGAGCCTCTCCGCTTTCACCATGGCGAGGAACAAGCCGGCGAGCCTTCCGATGACGAACCTGGAAAACGAGCTCGGGATCTCGCCGGTCGTGCTGGACGCACTGTGCTGCGTAGACACGTCGGTGAGCGCATCACGTCCGCGCGTCCTCGGAGCCAAGGTGACGAAGCCGGTGACGAAGCCGAAGCCGAAACCGGCCCTTCGCGGCAGAGACCTCGCGGCCACCGGCGTACCGGCAGCTCCCCTCGGCCTCGTGTTCGCTCTGGTCACAGGGGCGGCGGTGACCTTCCGCGCAACGCGGAAGAGCTAGCGAGTCTCAAGCGCAGAACTCGATGACGGCGACGTCCTGGACGATGCTCGCCGTCGCCGGCGCGCTTGCCGTCGGCGACTGGATCGCGGTTTCGCCCGGCGTCGTCGCTCGGCGCGCCGAGTACGTGCTGAAGCCGGCGACGATGCTGGCGCTCATCGGAGTCGCGCTCGCCTTGACACCCCAGCTTGAGGCGCAGCGCGTTCTGTTCGTGGTCGGTCTCGTCTTGTCGCTCGCGGGAGACGTGTTCTTGATGCTGCCGGCTGACCTGTTCGTCGCCGGTCTGGCGTCCTTCCTCCTCGCGCACCTCGCTTACATGGCCGGCTTCGCCGCCGCGGGACTAACGGCGAGGGGGCTCGCTCTTGGCGTGGTCGTCGTCGCGATCGCCGGAGCTACCGTCGGCAGGAGGATCGTGCGGGCGGTGCGCTCCGGCGAGCACGCGAAGATGGTCGCTCCGGTGGCTGCCTACATGACGGTCATCTCAGCGATGGTCGTGCTCGCGATCGGTTCCGCCGATCGATTGGCGGTAGCGGGAGCACTGACCTTCTACTGCTCGGACGCGCTCATCGCGTGGGATCGATTCGTCGCCACGAAGCGTTGGGCCCGGCCTGCGATCATGGCGACCTACCATCTCGCGCAGGCCGCTCTCGTGGTGTCGCTCGGGCGATAGCCGCTAGCCCATCTCGAGCAGCGCCGCGGAACGCGAGGGATGGCGCAGCTTCGAGAGCGCTTTCCCCTCGAGCTGGCGGATCCGCTCGCGAGTCAGGCCGAAACGCCGCCCGACCTCTTCGAGCGTCAGCGGCTGCTCGCCGGTGAGACCGAACCGAAGCAGCAGGATGACTTTCTCCCGTTCCGTGAGCGTGCCGAGCACTCGCAGCATGTCGGAGCGCTGGATGTCGCGGTGGACCTTCTCGAAGTCGTCGTCGGCGTTCGGGTCGCGGACGATCTCCCCGAGGTTCGTCGTGCCGTCGTCCCCCATCGGGGTCTCGAGCGAAAGCGGCGCGGCGTTCAATCGCTGAAGATCTTCGACGCGCCGGGCCGTGACCTTCGACCCGTTCGCGACCTCCGCCGCCGTCGCTTCGCGTCCGAGAGACCCCTCGAGCTCGCCGCGAGTCTTGCGAACGCGCAGGAGCATGTCGTGTACGTGGACGGGGAGGCGGATGACGCGGCCTCGATCGGCGATGCCGCGCTGGACGGCTTGGCGGATCCACCACGTCGCGTAGGTCGAGAACTTGAAGCCGCGCTTCCAGTCGAATTTCTCGACCGCGCGGATCAGCCCGAGGTTCCCCTCCTGGATCAGGTCGAGGAACGGCATGCCGGTCGCCCTGTAACGGCGGGCGATCGAAACGACGAGCCGAAGGTTGGAGTTGATCATCTGCGCGCGCGCATCGTCGCCGGCGCGGCGGGCGCGCTCGAGCTCACGAAGGCCGCGTTCTGACTTGATGCGTCCCGACGCCAGGCGCCGGGTCGCCGTCTCACCCTCCTCGATCTGGCGCGCCAGGGTGACTTCCTCTTCGGCGCTCAGCAGCGGATACCGGCCGATCTCTCGGAGGTAGGCCCCGATGGCGTCGGGCTGGCCGGCGTCTTCCACCTCGATCTCGTCGGCATCCTCGAGCTCGAGTTCGGCTTCGGGCGGCGCGAGGAACAAATCGTCGGCGAGGGCGTCGGGGTCCTCAGTCGCGAGATCATCCCCGGCGGGTTCGGCGTCCTTCGTTTGCGCGCTTCGCATGGCGAACGGTCTGAAACGTAGCCACGCGAAGGTTTAACGAGGGTTAAGTCGTGGTGAAAGCTGGAGCGTACACGGACCGCTCAGGCGGCCTTCACAGGCCACCGGATCCTTGCGAGTGTTCCGCCGTCCGGGCGCGGATCGATGCCGAGCGTCGCTCCGGCCGAGGAGCAGAGCCGCGCCGAGATCGCGAGCCCCAATCCGTGTCCCGGCTTCGCCCGCGACGCGCGGTAGAAGGGATCGAGCACGCGAGCGCGATGCTCGACCGGCACGCCGGGTCCGCGATCGGCGACCTCGACGACGAGCGTTCCGTTGTCGAGCGCGGCGTGGACGTCGACGGCACCGCCAGGCCTCGAGAACTTGACCGCGTTATCGAGGAGATTGAACAGCGCCTCCTCGAAGGCGCCGGGCGGGGCGCTGATGACCGCGTCTTCATCCTCGATGTCCAAGCCCAGAATCATCGAATGGTGCTGCGCCAGCGGGGCGACGCGGTCCACCGCCTCGCGGATCGCCCGGCTCGCGACGAGCGGGCGCGACTCCGGCGTGCTCTCGGCGGAGGAAAGGTCGAGCAGGCGCGTGGTCAGCGATGTCAGCCGGTCGACCTCGTCGGCCATCTCCTTCAGATACTCGATCGAATCCGGGTCGCGGGCGTCTCCGGCGGCAAGAAGCTCGTCGATTCGGATCTTGATCGCCGCGAGAGGCGTCCTGATCTGGTGGGAGGCCGCTGCGACGAACGACTTCTCCCGCTCGACGAGGCGATCGATCTCGCCGGCCATGTCGTTCAGCTGCCCGGCGAGTGATGCGATCTCGTCGGATCCACCGACGGCGATCCGCTCGCCGAGCCGTCCTTCCCCGAAACGTTGCGCGCCGGCGGCGACGACCTCGAGACGCCGGGTCAGCCGCCGCGAAAGGCTCATCCCGACGAACGCCGCCCCGGCCATCGCGGCGGCGCCGATGGCCGCGAGCAACGCCCACCGCTGCTTATCCAGGCGGGTTACCTGCGCGAGCGACGAGGACACCCACAGGACGCCGGCCAGCCGCCCGTTCTGGATGATCGGGACCGCCACGAGCACGCGGCGTCCGAGCGGCGTGTCTCCGTCGCGCGCCTCAGACGTGCCGCGCCGCGCGCGCTCGACCTCCGGCGCTCGCGTAAGCAGAGCCGGGAACGCATCGCGAGTCGTGGGATCGCCCCACGGCTCCCCGCGCTGGTCGAGAAGCCACGCCGAGACCGCCCGTCCCGCGTAGCGCTCGTTGATGACGTCGGGCGTGAGCGGAACCTTCGACAGCCCACCGGCGACGCGCTGCGCGTCGTCCAGCTGATCATCCTCGAACGATGAGCGGTGGGCTTGGGCGGAGAGAACGCCGAACGGCACGAGCGTGGCGACGAGGATCGCCAGCGCGAACACCACGAACGAAACGACGAGATGCCTGCGCAAGCTCATCGCGCGCCGCCCTTGACTAGCCGGTCGCGAGCCGGAATCCGACGCCTCGCACCGTTTCGACGTAGTGGGGATGCCGGGCCTCGTCGCCGAGCTTCTTGCGGAGCACGCTCATGTGCACGTCGAGCGTCTTTCCACTCTCGGCCGGCAGCAGGTTCCAGACCGCGCGGATGAGCTCTTCCCGGCGGATGATCGCACCCGGCCGCAGCATGAGAACACGAAGGAGCTCGAACTCCTTGTGCGTCAGGTCGAGCTGTCCGTCACCACGATAGGCGCGATAGGTGTCGAGGTCGAGGCGGAGATCCTTGAAGACGAGCAGCTCGCTCGGTCGTGACGTCACCCCGCTACTCGATCTGCGCACAACCGCACGCATCCGCGCGATGAGTTCGGCGACGCTGAACGGTTTGGTCAGGTAGTCGTCGGCGCCGATCTCGAGCCCGACCACGCGATCGTTCTCCTCGGCGCGGGCGGTAACCATGATGATCGGCACTTGTGAGGAGGTCCGGATCTCACGCGCGACGTCCCGCCCGTCCATGTCTGGGAGCAGAATGTCGAGCAGGATGAGGTCTGGACTCCAGGTGCGCGCGAGCTTGAGCGCGCCGTGTCCGGTCTCGCACACGGAGACGTCGTAGCCCTCGCGTTCGAGGGCGCGGCGAAGCGGCCTCGCGATCGTCGTTTCGTCCTCGACGACCAGCACTCTCATCGGGCCGCTCCGCTCCGTAGCCGGGTGCGCCATCATGCCACAGCGCCTGTGAGCCCTAGGTGGGGAAGAGGAGGGTGATGGGCGGCGTGACTGCAGGCACGCCGAGGGGAGAGGTGCCGAACAGGGGGAGCCTTTCGGCCGTCCCCGTGGGTCCGTCCGGACACACAACAGCCGCGACGGTGAGCGGTTCCGTCGCGATCAGGAGCCGCCGATGAAAGCTCCTGTTCTGGCGTGCAGGTGCACGACCGCCCAATCACCCAACCTCCGCGGAAGGTTCTTGGCCGCGACGCTAGCTGCACACAGGTAAAGCGGAAGTATGGGACGCCCTAATTCGTCCATCGAAAGCAGAGGGAGCATTCGCTCGAAGGGGTGTGAACTTCGCCATTGTGGAGAAAGAGAAGAACGGCGCATAGTGCACGCGCCATAGCGGAGCGAAGCGGACGCACGCCGGACGGTCCGGCAGCTCGGGCAGGAGGGAATCATGCGTCGCTTCAGTGTTGTGTTGTTCGTCGTCATCGGTTTGATGGCGATCGCGCCGGCGGCTCTGGCGGCCAACGTTCACTTCAAAGGCGGATCACACGCCGGACCGTCGTTCCGCGATAACGGTCTGACGTTGTCGTCCACAGGTGCGCTCGCCGGGCTCGGAAACGAAAACATCGTCATCCGTTTGTCGGCAACCGGGAACCCGACCGGGACATGCGGGAACCCCGGGACGAACGAGTTCCAAGCGCCCGGTCAGAATCCGGCGCCCGTCACGCTGACGGGAACCCAAGCGATCCCCGCCTCGAAGATCAAGAACGGCGAGGTGTCGTTCGACGTCGGGACGCAAGGGCCCGTGACGCCAGTTCCCGGCGCGCCCGACTGTCCGAACCGTCGCTGGGTGGAACGCATCACCGACGTCGCATTCACAAGCGCGACGCTAACAGTGGAGCAGCCCGCAGGAACCGTGGTGCTTCAAGTCACGTGCACGTTCAACCCGGCAACATCGAACGGTCCCGTGCCGAGCCGCAACGTCAGCTGCGGATAGCCAGCAACGCGAGTTGTAAAGGGGGGCCTTTCTTCGGAGGGGCCCTCCTTTCATCCGTGGGCCCGGTTCGTCGAGCAGTACCATGACCGGGTGGATCAGATCGACCATGACGCGGCCCAGCCGGCGTGTGACGTCTCCACGATGTGCTGGAGTTGTGGCGCCCAGATGCAGCCGGAGCACGCCCACTACCGCTGCGCCGAGTGTGGGTGGCGCGATTCCTGCTGCGACGGCCCATACTGAGTCGATTCCCATGCTCCAGAATGACGCCGAACGTTGGATGCGCGCTGCCTTGGAGGAGGCGAGCGCCGCTTTGGAGCATGACGACGTCCCCGTCGGCTGCGTCATCGTCGACGCCGAGGGCATCGAGCTCGCACGCGCCCACAACGCACGTGAACGCGATACCGACCCAACCGCCCACGCCGAACTGATCGCGCTCCGAGACGCCGCAGGCAAGCTCGGGACCTGGCGCCTCGAACGTGCGACCGTCTACGTGACCCTCGAGCCGTGCGCGATGTGCGCCGGCGCGATGGTCCTCGCCCGCGTCCAAAGGCTCGTCTACGGCGCGACCGACCCAAAGGCCGGCGCCACCGGATCGCTGTTCAACATCGTGCAGGACGAGCGACTCAACCACCGGCTCGATGTGACACGAGGGGTGCTCGCAGACGAAAGCAGTGAGCTCCTCAAGACGTTTTTCAAGACGAAGAGGCCCGGCACCGCTCCGATATAATCCGCGCCGGAGAGGTGCGAGAGTGGCCGAATCGGGCGTTCTCGAAAAGCGCTAGGCCCCGGAAGGGGTCTCGTGGGTTCAAATCCCACCCTCTCCGCCGAGCATCATCCGCACCGCCGTCGCCCAACCGGTCGCCACGTAGAATCCCCCCCGGAGGAGTGCGAGAGCGGCCGAATCGGCGCGCCTGGAGAGCGCGTGGGCTCGCAAGGGTCCCGTGGGTTCAAATCCCACCTCCTCCGCCAAACCGTGGCGCCAGGGCGAGTGAGCGACAAGAAGCACACCGCCGCTATGCTGTCGCGCGTGGCCGTGCTAGGCGGGGAGCCAGCGGTGCCCTGTACCCGCAATCCGCTCTAGCGGGGCTGAATCCCCGCCCGCGGACCGCGATCGTGGGAATGCCTCGTAGCGAGGGTGTTGAAGGCCAGGTCTCGCGCAACGCCAACCTGTGAACCCCGTCAGGTCCGGAAGGAAGCAGCGGTAAGCGGGCCCTGGCGTGTGCCGCGAGAGTGCCGGGCCGGAGTCCGGCGCGCGAGAAGCGCTCGTGGTCACGGGACAACGGCGGGTGCACGGCCACACTTATTCTTCGAACGGCGCATGCTCGGTCCCGAGCAGCTCGTTCCGTCGCCGCGCGAACTCATCCTCGGAGATCGACCCGGCGTTCCGCCGCGCGACCCCACTCGGCCCGCGTTTGTGGCCGTCGCAGATTTGCCCCGGGCATGAGCCTCTATGTGACAGTGAAAGCCGTACGCATCCCAAGGTTGTAGTGCACGAGCGTTTGACCGCCCACGGTCTCGACCACGTTGCAGAACAAGACGTAGCTGCCCGCCGTCATCGTGAACGTTACGGTCTTGCTCGTATTGGCCGCGATGTCCTCGAGCTCGCCGACGGCCACGATTCCCGCCCCATCTTCGTTGACGGAGCCGTCCGCTTTGACGGGAAGCTTGTCCGGCGTCAGCGCCGTCTTCACCACGACGAACTCATGCGTATGCTCGGGGCCCTTGTTCTGCGCATTGAACGTGACCGATCCGGCGACAGCCGATGCGGGATTCGGAAGTACCGCGTACTCCTGCAGGATGACCGCCACCGTGGTTGGGCTCGGTGAGTTCGTCCCCCCACCACTCGGGGTCTTGTCCTTCGAGCACGCTGTGAAAACCAGTGTCCCTGCGGCGAAAAGCAGAACGATGGAGCGCAGACGTCCGGACATGGAACACCTCCCGCTCGAGATCTCCCAAATAGATTCTTTCATGCCCCCGCCTTGCGGAGGCAAACCGGGTGTCTCGTCGGCCGGATGTCCGCTCCGGCCGGTAGAATCATCCTTGTCTTCCCCTCGAAGACGAGGACCGTTCGATGAGTTCTTCTGCCCTATATCGCCGCTGGCGTCCCCGCACGTTCGCCGAGGTCGTCGGTCAGGACCACGTGACCGAAACGCTTCGCGCATCAATCCGGGAAGGCCGGATCGGCCACGCGTTCCTGTTCTCCGGCCCTCGCGGGACCGGCAAGACCTCGACCGCACGGATCCTTGCGAAGGCGCTGAACTGCGCGAAGGGCCCGACGCCCGACCCCTGCGACGAATGCGAGGAGTGCCGCGCGATCAACACCGGCCTCTCCTTCGACGTGATCGAGATCGACGCCGCCTCCCACGGAGGTGTCGACGACGTCCGCGTCCTGCGCGAGAACGCGGTGCTCGCTCCCGCGAACGCCCGCAAGAAGGTCTACATCGTCGACGAAGCCCACATGGTCTCGACGGCCGGATGGAACGCGTTCCTGAAGACCGTTGAGGAGCCTCCCGAACACATCGTGTTCGTCTTCGCGACCACCGAACCGAACAAGGTGCTCCCGACGATCGCCTCCCGCTGCCAGCGCTTCGAGTTCCGGCGCGTTTCGACGGCCGCGATCGCCGATCACCTCGGCAAGATCGCGGCGAACGAAGGCCTGTCCGCCGAAGACGCCGCACTCGCCCTGATCGCGCGCCACGCCGACGGAGGCGTCCGAGACGCGCTTTCGATCCTCGACCAGCTCGCCGCGACCGGCCACGTCACCGCCGACGCAACCCGGCGGCTGCTCGGCGGCGCCCCTGTGGATCTGATGTTCGAGTTCACCGATGCCCTCGCGGCGCGCGACAGCGCCG
>Ga0070708_100005082_pt1 | contig 10411 bp, 12 predicted proteins | sample KBSK5503metaG_FD_65469 | JGI IMG/M metagenome (GOLD analysis project Ga0070708, IMG submission 65469) | Corn, switchgrass and miscanthus rhizosphere microbial communities from Kellogg Biological Station, Michigan, USA - KBS K5-50-3 metaG | ecosystem: Host-associated > Plants > Roots >... | reverse complement strand
CTCGGTGCCGGGAAGCAGTCCGGTCGTCATGCGCGTCACCGCCGACGGGGCCATCGCGTTCACGGTGATGCCGTACTTCCCGAGCTCGATCGCCCACGTCAGCGTCATCCCGGCGATACCGGCCTTTGCAGCCGAGTAGTTCGTCTGCCCGAAGTTGCCGCGCAGCCCGGCGCTCGAGGTGATGTTGATGATCCTTCCGTATCCCTTCTCCTTCATGATCGGCGCGGCGTGCCGGGTGCAAAGGAACGTGCCTTTGAGGTGGACGCCGATCACCGCGTCGAAGTCGTCCTCTTCCATCTTCAACAACGACTTGTCGCGGAGGATCCCGGCGTTGTTCACCAAGATGTCGATCGAACCGAAGTTCTTGACCGCGTCGGCGATGATGCCTTCGGCTTGATCCCACTTCGAGACATCGCCGTAGTTGGCGACGCCCTTCCCTCCGCCGGCCTCGATCTCTTTGACGACTTGGGTGGCCGGGTCCGAATCCGAGCCGCGGCCGTTCACGTCGACCCCGGCGTCGTTGATGATGACCGAGGCGCCCTCCTTCGCGAGCTCGAGCGCGATCCCGCGCCCGATGCCCCGGCCCGAGCCGGTGACCGCGGCGACCTTTCCGTCCAGCAGACCCATCGTGGTCCTCCTCGTGGTCGATCAAGAGATGCTGCCCGGCGACGCTAGCAACGAGCCAGCGCGGCGTGCAATCATCGAGCCTCAGCCGGGTTCAACCGAGGGGGTAAGGACGCCATGATCGTCGACGCCGAGCGGGTCCACAAAGAGCTCACCGAGGTCATGAACTCGATGTGGTTCGAAGACACCCCGTTCCTGCACGAGTTCGCCGAGGGCAAGATCGCCAAGGAAAAGCTCGCCCGGTTCGCCCCGTCCTACTGCTTCCAGGTCGACAACTTCAAGCGTTTCGTGGCGGCGGTCTACGCGCAAGCCGAACCCCGGGACGTGCGCGAGCTGATGCTCGAGAACCTCTGGGAGGAGCACGGCGAGGGCGATCCGGCGCGCGATCACACAGCGCTCGTGGCTCGGTTCGGGCGAGCGCTCGGCGCGAAGATCCCCGACGAGTACCACGTGGAACCGATCCCGGAATCCAGGCAGTGGATCGACCGCATCCTGGCGATCTGTGAGAAGGAACATTTCGTCGTCGGCCTCGCGGCGCTTTCCTACGGGATCGAGGCGCGCACACGCACGATGTCGTTCCTCGGCACGATCTACCGCGATCGGTACGGCCTGTCCGAGCAGGATCTCGAGTTCTTCTTCATGCACATCGAAGCCGACGAAGAGCACGCCGGACGCGCGATCGAGCTGGTGGGCAAGTACTGCACGACCGAGGAGCTGCTCGAGCGCTCGAAGTGGGCGGTCGGCGAGGTGCTCGACGCGACTCGTGTCGTGGCGGAAGGGATGGAGCGAGTCTGCTCCGCCTGACGTGAGCGAGCGCTGGCGCTTCATCGACGGCGGCCCGACCGAGGCACCCGCCGCCTACGGTCGCCTGCCGGCGATCGCCGCGTCGGTCGTCCAGGGTGGCCCCGAAGTGTTGATGACGTTGATCTGGTCGCGCGGACACTTGACCGTCGGCTGGTTCGACGACGTCGACTCCGCGATCAACCTCGACGCTGCGCGCGAGGCGGGGATCGATGTCTTCCGGCGCCCGATTTGGGGCGGCGGCACCGCGTTCTATGACACCGAAGCGGTCGCGGTGTGGTCGTGGATCATGCGCGACGACCGCTTCCCGACGCTCGACGACGCACTCGGGCATTTCCGGCCGGTGATGGAGCGCGCGCTCGGCGACCTCGGGCTCGGGGAGGCACATTTCGAGGGTTCCTCCGATATCCGCTGGCGCGACCGGAAGCTCGGAACGTGTATTACGCAAGCGGTGCTCGGCACGAAGGTGGTCGGAGGTTTCCTCAATCTCAAGCGGCCGGATCTGGAGCTCTATCGCCGGGTGGCTCGCGTCCCGGAAGAGAAGTTCAAGGACAAGGTGATCAAGGACATCGTCGAGTACATCTGCACCCCGACAGATATCCGCGGAACGGCGGTAACGTATGAGGAGTTGCGCGATGCCGTCGCGCACGCATCGCGCGAGGTGGCCGGCCTCGAGTTGGACCCCTCGCCGTACAGCGCCGACGAAGAGTCCGTGACCGATCAGTTCGTGTCCGCGGTTCGTTCGGACGATTTCGTGCGGCGGATATCGAGTGAACGCTTCAGCTCGGAAGCCCCGGCCGGGTCGGCGGTCGGGTTCGCGAACGTCAAAGGCAAGAAGCTCGTGCGCGCGGGCGTGGCGGTCGGAAACTCCGGGATCATCGAGCGTGCGATGATCGCGGGCGACATGCACATCTCCCCGCCGGACGCCATAGACCGCGTCGCGACCGCCCTGGTCGGCGCGGCGATCGGAGACCGCGAGGCGCTGCTGGAGCGGGTGCGCTCGGTCTTCGAACAGCCCGACGTCGAACAAGCCGACGCCGCGGCCGGCATCACTCCAGAGGACGTCGTCGAGGCGGTCGTCCGAGCAGAGAAGGAGGCAACGACGTGACCGAGACGGTCGACCTTCTCCAGGTGATGATCCGCAACGCCTGCGTGAACGACGGTTCCCAGGAGTCGGGCGGAGAGGTGCGCAACGCGGACGTGATCCAGTCGTTCCTGGATGGCTCGGGGCTCGATTTCCAGCGGTTCGAGGCGCTGCCCGACCGACCGAGTTTGGTGGGTCGGATGGAGGGCTCCGACCCGAAAGCCCCGACGTTGTTGCTGATGGGGCATACGGACGTGGTGCCCGTGAACCCCGACGGATGGCAGCGCGACCCGTTCGGCGCCGAGCTCGTCGACGGCGAGATCTGGGGCCGCGGAGCGGTCGACATGCTGAACCTCACCTCGTCGATGGCGGTAGCCATTCGCAACGTCGCCGCAAGCGGGTTCAAGCCGAAGGGGACGCTCATCTACTTCGCTGTTCCCGACGAAGAGGCCGCCGGGACGTACGGCGCCAAATACATGTGCGAGAACGAGACCGATGCGATCCGCGCCGACTACGTCGTGACGGAGATGGGCGGCTTCCAGTTCGCCGGGGCCGGCACGCCGCAGCGCATCGTGACCGTTGGCGAGAAGGGAACGTACTGGTGTCGCATCACCGTGCGAGGGACGCCTGGACACGGATCGATGCCGGCGCGTACGGACAACGCGCTGGTGAAAGCCGCGGAGGTGGTTCGGCGTTTGGCCGAATACCGGCCGCCCACCACGCTTCACGACGTGTGGCGGGACTTCGTCGAGAAGATGGAGTTCCCCCCGGAGCTGTCCGCGACGCTGCTCGACGCGAAGAAAGTAGACGAGCTCGTCGAGACCTCGCCGGACGTCGGTCTCGCGCGCATGGTCCACGCGTGCACGCACACCACTTTCGCGCCGACGGTCCTCGCCGCGGGCGTGAAGGCGAACGTGATCCCCGATCACGCCGAGCTCCAGGTGGATATCCGCACGCTGCCGGGCCAGTCGGGCGACGACATCCAGGCGATGCTCCGCGATGCGCTCGGTGACTATTACGACGGGGTGGAGATCGACCCGATGAGTGCGATGCCGGCGAGCTTCTCCACTATCGAGACGCCGCTGTACGAGACGATGTCCCGTGTGACCGAACGCCTCTCGCCGGGATCGAAGACCGTGCCGTTCATGATCACGGGTGCGACCGACGCGCGGTTCTTCCGCAAGCTCGGCGCCGTCTCGTACGGCTACGGTCTTTTTAGCGAACGGATCCCATTCACCGAGTTCGCCCGTATGTTCCACGGCGACAACGAACGCATCGACGTCGAATCCTTGCGCCTGTCCACCGAGCTCTGGGAAGCGTTGATCCGCGAGTTCCTCGGCTGAGTGGCTCAGGTCTCGGTGCGTTCTGCGGGTGGGGAAACCAAGGGGCTCGGAGCATGAGTGAGATGTCGCCGGACGTCCGTGCGCCAGAAGGTTTCGACAGCTCGGGGGTGGATCCCCTGGCGCCACCTCTTTTTCGAAGGCGTGCTTTCCGCAACACCTTGTTGGTCTTGTTGGGCTTTGCGCTTGGTGCCGGCTGGATCCTAGCCACCACCCAACCGCGTGCCACATTGGAAGACCGGATTCGGGACGCACGGGGTTCGGAGCCTGGAGTCGTGTATCAAATCGAGAACATGTCGGCGACGCTGGTTAAAGTCGCCGACCTAGGAGACAAGGTCGGTATCGGGCTCATCATCGGGCAACCTGCCGGCGCTCAGCAGCGCAGTACCGGGCGCGACTCATTCAGGCTGGAGATCCACGCGGAGAATGGCATTGTCATCGTGTATGGCAGCGATGACGGTGGCGCGAGGGAAGCGTGGGAAGAGATCGTCGTTCCACCGGACGGTCAGATCGTTGTCGATGTCCATCGTCAATGCGTCCCGCTGACAAGCGCCGGACTGCCAACGAGCGGCTTCTGTTCGATGCTGCCTCCTTTGAAGGATCCGATTGGCAGTTTCGTGATCGACTTTCGGGCTCTCCACATCCCGGAGTCGATCTGGCACTGAGATGTACCGAAGCGTCTCTTGTCGGAACGCTCGACCGAGTTGGCTAACGGCCGGTGCCTGGCCCCATTACTGGGGACGGAAAGACTGCGCAAAGCTCTGCAGCGGAGCAACGCCCATGCTCAGCGGCGGACATGAAGGCGACGCCCCGACGCCCTATGCTTTGGGGAACGGGCCCCGTACTCACCTTCCGCGGCGATAGAGAACACGTCGATCTTGAGTCCCTGCGCTTGCCGACCGAGCTCCGGGAAGCGATGATCCGAGACTTCCTACGTTGAAGTCCTCTTCGCGGTCCGGCGCACGAGGAACCATGACCACAGCGGTGCCACGACGACCGCCAGAAGAGCGACCGCCGAGTAGCTCCACTCCACCGCGCCCGAGGGCAGGCCGCGATGGGCGCTGACCTGGACCAGGCTCCCCGTCGACGTCGCCGTTCCGCCCCCGGCCGAGATCTCGAGGACGAGCCATGTGACTGCGACATACGCAAGCGCCGTCAGCGACGCCAGGCCGACCTGGTGACGCCAGACCTTCTTGCCGATGACCGTTCCGATCAGGAGCCCGACGACGACTGAGATGACCGCGGGATACCAGAACCTCTGGAGCAAGCTCCACCCCGTCCATCCGAGGCCGGGCCACGGGCGGCCGTTGAGGGTCCCTGCCGTCAGCACCGACAGGCGGGTCGTTAGAGTCAGCTGGTCGGCAACTTGGTGGAGAACCAGCGATGCCGCGAGCGCGACGGCCCCCCACCCCAGCGCGTTCGAGGCTTTCCAGGTCGCCATCGTTGCGCGATCGAGCGAGTCGTAGGACTCCTCCAACGTTCTCACCTCCAGATCCAGTCGGGGACGCCGATCTGTTGCATGTCGATGTGCAATGTGCCGAGGGACGGGTGCGCCAACCGGGCGGAGGAACGACCGGAGACGACGCCCACAAAGGGGATGTCGATCGAACGGGTCCCCGCCACGAACGACATCCACATCTCGAGAGCGAAGTTGTCCGATGTCCCGGTGCGGAAGGAGAGGATCCCGTGGTCGGGATCCGATTCTAGGAGCGAGACGAGTTGCTCGCCCGGTTGCAGGGAGCGGCTGAACACGGCCAGTTGGATCCCGAAGCGCTCGATAGCTCGGTCGGGGGCGAGCGTTTCCCCGGAGAGACGAACAACCCGCACGACGGTCGCTTCAACGCCCCCGGCCGTCACGCTTCTGAGGAGCTCGACGCCGCGCGCATGCTGGATCTCCGACGTGAGGTCGCGAGGAGGGTTGAAGTATCGCGGGTACAGGATGGCCCCGGCTGCGACGACGAGGACCACGATCAACCCGCGAACCAAGAGCCGCCTGCGGAATCGGCCCAGTGCAGCGCGAACGATCTCGGGTGACTCAGTCTGCGCGAGGTCACGGAGTTGCAGGGGGCGGTCGTCGGATTCGTTATCGGGCATCGCCGTACACCTCCCGGAATTGCGCGCGCGCCCGGTGAAGGCGCACGCGGAAAGCGTTCGCGTTCAAGCCGGTGATGTCGGCGCCTTCTGACGGCGTCAGTCCGAGGACGTCGCAGAGGACGACCGCCTCGCGCGATGTGATCGGGAGGGCGCCCAGCGCCTGTTCGATCGCGATCCGATCGCTCGGGTCGACGGCCGGGCCCGGCGCATCGGAATCCATCGGAACCGAGGCCGGGCCCCGGCGACGGATGTGGTCAACCATCACCCGGCGCGCGATCGCGAAGAGCCACGTCCGCACCGAGGAGTCGCCGCGGAAGAACACCGCCGACGAGCACGCCCGGGCGAACGTCTCTTGACCCAGATCTTCGGCCAGCGACCCGTTCCCGGTGGTTCTGAGGAAGTACACGAAGATCTCCTTCTGGTGGGCCCGGAAGATCGCCTCGAGATCCATCGGCCCTCCATCCGGACCAGGTAGTCGTTGGGAACGGCCCGTCATTACGGGGTTTCGAAAACTCTGCCCTCGCCGGACGTCGACGACAAGAGCAGCGGTAACGCTCGGGCCTCCATCGTCACTACATCGCCGTGACGGAGAATCGAGACGGTGGAGCTTGAAGATGTTTTCCGGGCCTTCCAGCGACAAGTGTTCGCTTACTTCCTCCGCGTGGTCGGGAACCGAGCCGACGCCGAGGAGCTCACGCAGGAGACCTTCGTCCGCGCCTGCTCGGCGGCCATCCGCTTCCGCGGCGATTCCTCCGTCAAGACGTGGATCTTCGGGATCGCGCGGCGGGTGCTGTTCGAAGCCTCACGCGCGGGCCTGTTCGAGCGCCCGCCCGAGGTGGAAGACCGTCCCGCCGTTTCGGCCGACCACGACGAACGCATCGACCTCGAGCGCGCCTTCGCGCGGCTCGGCGTCTCGGACAGGGAGGCGCTGATGCTGGTCGACGTTCTCGGGTTCGAGCCTTCCGAAGCTGCCGTCACGGTCGGCATCAAGCCCGAAGCGATGCGCGTCCGCTTGCACCGCGCCCGCGGCCGCCTCCAGGAGGCGTACGGCAGATGAGCGCGACCCCGCCGCTCGATCTCGGCTCGCTCGGCGACGTCGACTCACCCGAGGTCGTCAAACAAGCGCTGCGTACCTTCCGGCGTCGGACACTCCGAAGCACGATCTGGGTTCTGGTCGTCGCCTTGATGCTCGGGATCCCGCTCGTGAACCAGCTCTTCTCGAAGTCCACCATGGAGCGGATCACCACGGCCGACGGTTACGACGCAGGAACCGTCTATCGGTCTCGCGGCGTGACCGTGGTGCTTATCCGAGTCGCGGATCTCGGCGAACGGACGGGGATCCATCTCGTCGCCACCGCCGACGGCGTCGAAGGGAATCCGTTCGTCTTCGTGCAGATCCAGAACGAGTACTACCCCGCAACCTTCCGGACGGGCACTGATCGCATGGTGGAGGCGTGGTATGAGGTCACCGTGCCGAGCGACGGAAAGTTGAATCTGCGGGTGGAGGCCCACGGCGGTAACGAGGAGCCGGAGCGAGATTTCGTGATCGATCTCAACGCAGCCGGAGTTCCGGAACGACTCTGGCGCAAGGGGGGAGTCAGATGACGACCAAACACGATCTCGACACGCTCGATCGCGCGACACTCGTGGCGTGGCGGGTGGGGAACACGGTGAAGTGGAGCCTCGCGGCTCTCGCCGTCGCGTTCGCCGCGGCCAGCGCGTTTGGATTGACTCTTTCGGCGTTGCCGCGCTTCACGATCGACGGCTCCAGCCGCCGGGGGGTGGCTGAGATCGCGCTCCTGATCGCGATTCCCACCGTGCTGAGTGCGATCGCGATCGGGGTCATCATCGGGCGTCACGTCTCCTCCTGGATATTCGCCGTGGCCGCCGTCGTCGCGTTCTTTCACGTCCTTCTGTCATTTTTCGTCGTCACTCGCAACATCCATCTTTCCGCGCCTACCGGCGGCTACCTCGCCTTCGCGCGCGGCCGAAACTCGGCACCGCAGTTCATGATGGCGATCCTCGAGATCTACATCGCTGCCGTAATCGCGCGACGCACCGCGGCCAAGCGGCCCCGCGCCCTTCAAGGGATCTAGCTCAACGCTGCTTCGCGCCCGCCGACCCCCTCCTGCGAGACTCAGCCCGTGATCCGATTCGGGGTGCAGATCCCTCAGGAGGGAGTCCCGTTTTCTGCCGTGCTCGAGCACGCGCGCGCGGCGGAGCGGCTCGGCTACGACTCGGTGTGGATCCCCGATCACCTGCGCGGCGTCGCCGTTGCGCCGGGGAGTCCGTGCTACGAGGCGTGGACGACCCTGACCGGGGTTCTGCTCGGCACCGAGCGGGTGCTCGGCGGGCCGATGGTCGCGTGCGAGGCGTTCCGCAACCCGGCCTGGCTCGCGAACGCGGCGGCGACCCTGGATCACATGTCGGGAGGACGGCTGATCCTCGGGATCGGCGCGGGATGGTACGAAGGCGAGTACCGCGCGTACGGCTTCCCGTGGGGCTCCGGCGCAGAGCGCGTCGAGCGGCTCGGCGAAGCGCTCGAGATCATCAAGCGGTTCTGGACCCGCCCCGGCGAGGCGTTCGACGGCCGCTACTACCACGCCGGCGGAACGATCGACAGCCCGAGCCCGCTGCAAGATCCGCACCCGCCGATCTGGGTCGGAGGGCAAGGCCCGAAGCTATTGCGACTGGTCGCGCGCTACGCCGACGCGTGGAACGCGCCGGTCCTGTCGCCCGAGCAGGTGGCCGAGCGCGTCGTTACGCTCCGAAGGCTGTGCGAAGCAGAGAGTCGCCCGATGGTGGAGGTGACCTACGAGGGCCCGGTCTGGATCGACGAAGACGCCGAACGGATCCACAAACGCGTCGAACGCAACGCCGCCGCCGAAAACCCGACCCAGCGCACGTACGCGCGGACGGCGATAGCCGGGACGCCCTCCGAAGTGACCGCGCGCATCCGCGCGTATGTCGACGCAGGCGCGTCGCACATCGTGTGCCATTTCGGCCGCACGACCGACCTGCGAGGCACTGAGCTTTTCGCACGCGACGTCATCCCGGCCTTCGGCGAAACCGCTGCCCGGTAAACGCCTGGCCCGGCGAGTGCTGGTCCCGTCGTGGCGACGGGGACTATCCTCGGACCGTGGAACGACAACCACCCGGCCGCGGACGCAAGGGACCGCCTCGTTGTTCGTTCTGCGGGCGATCCCGTACGGAGGCCAGCTACATGCACGCCGGCCCCGACTGGGTGCAGATCTGCAACGGCTGCGTCTACGGGGCGAAGGCGCTGCGCTCGCGCGGGCCCGGCCGGGCGAGGCACTGCTCGTTCTGCGGCGCCGAAGCGAAAGAGGTCGAGTGGATACACGGCGGATCCCTGGTCGCCGTCTGCAACCGTTGCATCCACGACATCGACGAAGAGATCGCCACTAGCTGATGGACCTTCGCGACTCGCCGACCGAGGAAGCGTTCCGCCTCGAGCTGCGCGCGTGGTTGTCGGCGAACTCGCCTCCACCTCCGCACCCCGAGCGGGGCGGTGAAGGGTGGCACGACTTCCACCGCACATGGCACCGGACGCTCCGGGACGCCGGCTACGCTGGACTCTCCTGGCCGGTCGAATACGGCGGCCGGGGCGGGTCGGCCTCGGAGCAGGTGATCTTCGAAGAGGAGCTCGGACGCGCGGGGGCGCCGGGCCTGGCGAACCACCTCGGGATCTTCCACGTCGGTCCGGCGATCATGGCGCACGGAACCGAGTCGCAGAAGAAGCGATATCTGCCGCCGATGCTCTCCGCAGAGGAGATCTGGTGCCAAGGGTTCTCCGAGCCGGGCGCCGGCAGCGATCTCGCGTCGCTCCGAACGCGAGCGGTGCGCGACGGCGACGATTACGTCGTCAACGGTCAGAAAGTGTGGACCACGTTCGGCATGATCGCCGACGTATGCCAGCTCCTCGTCCGCACCGACCCCGACGCGCCGAAGCATCGCGGGATCTCCTGCCTGATCGTCGACATGCACTCGCCGGGGATCGAGGTGCGGCCTCTCCGGCAGATGACCGGAGGGGCCGAGTTCGGGGAGGTGTTCTTCGACGACGCCCGCATCCCGGTGGCGAACCTGCTCGGCGAAGAGAACGGCGGCTGGCAGGTCACGATGACGACACTCGCGAGCGAACGCGCGAGCGTGCTTACGTTCCACGTGCGGGTACAGGATAAAGTGCGAGATCTCGCTCGGCTTGCCCGCGAACGCGGCCGGGCCGACGACCCGCTGGTGCGCCAGAAGATCGGAGCATGCGCGCTCGACGCGCACTCGCTCCGACTGCTCTCGTATGCGAGCGCGACGCGCGCCGAGCAGAAAACGGCGACCGGGCTGGAAGGGTCCATCGCGAAGCTGCTCTGGAGCGAGCTCGAGCAGCGGATTTACGAGACGGCTGCCGAGATCCTCGGGCCCGACGCCGTGATCGACTCGCCCTGGCTGCACGGAC
>Ga0070708_100005081_pt1 | contig 10413 bp, 7 predicted proteins | sample KBSK5503metaG_FD_65469 | JGI IMG/M metagenome (GOLD analysis project Ga0070708, IMG submission 65469) | Corn, switchgrass and miscanthus rhizosphere microbial communities from Kellogg Biological Station, Michigan, USA - KBS K5-50-3 metaG | ecosystem: Host-associated > Plants > Roots >... | reverse complement strand
AGGACTCGACGAGCACCGCGCGCACGCCGAGCAGCAGCGTGCCCTTGGCGGCCCAGTCGCGGGACGAGCCCGAGCCGTACTCCTTGCCGCCGAGCACGACCAGCGGGGTGCCGTCGGCGATGTACTGGCGGGACGCGGCGTAGATCGACATCTGCTCGCCGTCCTTGGTGGTGACGCCGCCCTCGGTGCCCGGTGCGAGCTGGTTGCGCAGCCTGATGTTGGCGAACGTGCCGCGGATCATCACCTCGTGGTTGCCGCGGCGGGAACCGTAGGAGTTGAAGTCCTTGCGCTCGACGCCGTGCCCGGTCAGGTAGCTGCCCGCCGGGCTTTCCGTCTTGATCGCGCCGGCCGGCGAGATGTGGTCGGTGGTGACCGAGTCGCCGAGCTTGGCCAGCACCTTGGCGCCGATGATGTCGGTGACCGGCTCGGGCTCGACCGGCAGACGAGCGAAATACGGCGGGCGCCGCACGTAGGTCGACGCCTCGTCCCATGCGAAGGTGTCACCCGACGGGACGTCCAGGCCGCGCCAGTTGTCGTCGCCCTGGAACACGTCGGCGTAGTCGCGGGTGAACATCTCCGCGGCCACCGCGTGCTGCACGACGTCGGCGACCTCCTCGGGCGACGGCCAGATGTCGGCGAGGTAGACCGGCTTGCCCTGCGGGTCGGAGCCGAGCGGCTCGCGCCGCATGTCGATGTCCATCGTCCCGGCCAGCGCGTAGGCCACCACCAGCGGCGGCGAGGCCAGGTAGTTCATCTTCACGTCCGGGTTGATCCGGCCCTCGAAGTTCCGGTTGCCCGACAGCACGGCCGTCACGGCCAGGTCGTTGGCGTTCACCGCCTCGCTGATCGCGGGGGGCAGCGGCCCGGAGTTGCCGATGCAGGTGGTGCAGCCGTAGCCGACCAGGTTGAAGCCCAGCTTGTCCAGGTAGGGCAGCAGCCCGGCCCGCTCGTAGTAGTCCATGACCACCTTGGAGCCGGGCGCCAGCGTGGTCTTGACCCAGGGCTTGCGGGCCAGGCCGCGGTCGACCGCGTTCTTGGCCAGCAGCGCGGCACCGACCATGACCGAGGGGTTGGACGTGTTCGTGCAGGAGGTGATGGCGGCGATGACCACGCTGCCGTGGTCCACGGCGGTGGTCGTGCCGTCCTCGAGCGTGACCTGGACCGGGTTCGAGGCCCGGTAACTGTCGCTGGTCGCCACCGGGTCGGACGCCGGGAACGTGCCGGCCAGGCCGTTATCCAAGGTGACCTCGGGCACGTAGTTCGGCAGGGCGTCGCGGAAGGCCTGCTTGGCGTCGGCCAGAGCGATCCGGTCTTGCGGGCGCTTGGGGCCCGCGATCGACGGGACCACGGTGGACAGATCCAGGCTGACCTCCTCGGAGTACCTGAGGGCGCGCTCCGGGTCGTGCCAGAGGCCCTGTTCCTTGGCGTACGCCTCGACCAGGGCGACCTGCGCGGCGGAGCGGCCGGTGAGCCTGAGGTAGTCCAGGGTGTTCTGGTCGATCGGGAAGATCGCGCAGGTGGAGCCGAACTCCGGCGACATGTTGCCGATCGTGGCCCGGTTCGCCACCGGCACCGCGGTCACGCCCTCGCCGTGGAACTCGACGAACTTGCCGACCACTCCGTGCTTGCGGAGGAGTTCGGTGATGGTGAGCACGAGGTCGGTGGCGGTGGCGCCGCTGGGCAGTTCGCCAGTCAGCCGGAAGCCGAGCACCTTCGGGATGAGCATGGAGATGGGCTGGCCGAGCATCGCGGCCTCCGCCTCGATGCCGCCGACGCCCCAGCCGAGCACGCCGAGGCCGTTCTGCATGGTGGTGTGCGAGTCGGTGCCCACGCAGGTGTCGGGGTACGCCGTGCCGTCCCTGGTCATCACCACCCGGGCCAGGTACTCGATGTTCACCTGGTGCACGATGCCGGTACCCGGCGGGACCACCTTGAACTGGCTGAACGCCTCCTGGCCCCAGCGCAGGAACTGGAATCGCTCCCGGTTGCGCTGGAACTCGATCTCCACGTTCCTGGTGAACGCGTCCGGGCTGCCGAAAACGTCGGCCACCACCGAGTGGTCGATGACCAGTTCGGCCGGGATGAGCGGGTTGATCTTCGTCGGGTCGCCGCCCAAGGCCTGCATGGCCTCGCGCATCGCGGCCAGGTCCACGACGGCGGGGACGCCGGTCAGGTCCTGCAGGATGACCCGGGCCGGGGTGAACTGGATCTCGGTGTCAGGCTCCTTGCTCGGGTCCCACTGCGCCAGCGCGTGTATGTGACCGGCGGTGATGTTGGCGCCGTCCTCGTTGCGGAGCAGGTTCTCGAGAAGGACCTTCAGGCTGAAGGGGAGGTCCTGCCAGCCTTCCGCGGCGTCCAGCCGGTAGATCTGGTACTGCTCGCCAGCGACCTCAAGGGCTGCCCGGCTGCCGAAGCTGTTCGCCGTCATCGTTGCTGAGCCTCCTCGCTCGTGCCGTCCCACGCTCACGTCCAAACCTACAGTATCTCGATATCAAGCTACTTCGCGAGGGGTCCAGCAGAAAATCTTGACATCAAGCTATTTGTCGCAGGCGTCGGGCGGGGTACGGTGCCCGCGGGCGGGGCGCAGGATCGGCTTGCGTCGCGTCGCCCATGCTGGGCGGCGCCGACAGGCGCGTTGCCTGTGGGTGCGCGGCCGGTGGGTGCGCCTGCCTGTGGGTGCGCGGCTTGTGGATGCGCGGCCTGTGGGTGCGCGGCCGGTGGGTGCGCGGCCTGTCGGTGCGCCGCCGTGGGGTGCGCGGCCTGCCGGTGCGCCGCCGTGGGTGCGCTGCCTGTGGGTCCAGTGATGCTGGGGTGCCTAGTGGTGCATCCATTCGCAAAAAGATCTTGGAAATTCCGGGCTCCGGGGAAGACCCGGTGCATCCCAGTACCCCAATTCTTCCGCGGAGCCCGAATCCTCCACGCAAAAGTCAAGATGATCCGCACGGGCGAGCAAATAGTGGCACGGAAGAGTTCGATGGGGCTAGTAGGACATTCGAGACTGTGGCGAAACACCGTCATGGCCGCCTGACGGCGGGCCCTGCCCAGGGCGGATCCCCGCCGGGCTCATTAGGATAACGCTGTAACCGTCGGTATCCGGCCAGGAGAGGACGTCACCGGATGCGCTTCGCGATTAAGACGCGGCCCGAGCACCAGACCTGGGAAGAGATCCGCGACGCGTGGATCGCGGCGGACGAGATCCCCTTGTTCGAGTCGGCGTGGAACTGGGACCACTTCTATCCGCTGACCGGCGACCTGAGCGGGCCGAACTTCGAGGCCTGGACGATGCTGGCCGCGATGGCCCAGGCCACCGGGCGGATCCGGCTGGGCTGCCAGGTGACCGGCATGGTCTACCGGCACCCGGCGGTGCTGGCCAACATGGCCGCAACCGTGGACATCATCTCCGGCGGGCGGCTTGAACTCGGCCTGGGCGCCGCGTGGAACCAGATGGAGTGCGACGCCTACGGGATCGACCTGCCGCCGCTGCGCGAACGGTTCGACCGGTTCGACGAGGGCGTCGAGGCCATCATCAGCCTGCTGAGCCAGACCACCACCACGTTCGCCGGCCAGTACGTCAAGCTGACCGACGCCAGGTGCGAGCCGAAGCCGGTACAGCAGCCGCACCCCCCGGTCACCATCGGCGGCCGCGGCAAGAAGCGCACGCTGCGCACCGTGGCGCGCTTCGCCCAGCAGTGGAACGCTATCGCCGAGAGCCCGGAGCAGTGGCTCGAGCTGAAGGAGGTGCTCGCCGGGCACTGCGAGGCCATCGGCAGGGATGTCGGCGAGATCACCTGCTCGGTCAACGTGCGCATCGACCCGGACACGGGGCTAGAACCCGTGGTCGCGACGGCGACCAGCTACCGCGACGCGGGCGTCGACCTGATCATCGTGAACCTCCCGCTCCACGCTAAGCCCGGTTCGCTCAAGCCGCTGGCCGAAGCGCTCGGTCCGCTCGCGTAACGCGCTCGCGTAACTCGCTCGCGTAACTCGCTGGCGCCCGCGGCCAGCCGCTCGTGCAGGGCGCTGCTGGCCCTGGCCATCAGGGGCGGCACGCCGAGTTCGGTGAGCATAGCCGCGGCCGCCTCCATCTCCGCTGCGCGGCGCACCGCGTGCCTGCGGGTGCCGTCCGTGATCCGGTACAGGGTGGCGGTGTCGAGCGCGGCCAGTTCGGCCGCGATGTGCTCGCGCAGCCACGGCTCGTCGCCCGCGGCCGGATCGTAACCGCGGACACGCACCCCGACGGCAGTCAGGTCACGCGCGATGACCGAACCGGCCTCCCCCAGGCCCAGCACCGCGATGACCAGCGTCTGCCCGTCCCGGGTCACCATGCGCGGGGCTGGTCTGCGGTCACGCGGGCGCCCTCGGGCGCGCTCGCCAGACCGCCTGCGCGGCCGGGGGCCTCGCGGCGCGCGTGGGCTCCCGGCGCGATATCGGCCTGGCCCGCCGCGCCGGGCCCCTGGCCTCCGGGCCCGGCCGCGTCGTCCGCTGGCCTGCCCGCGCCCGACTGCCTGAAGTACTCGCTGATCAGCTCTCTTTGCTGGGCTAGCAGTTGGTCGAAGTGCTTGTCGACGTTCGCCTCGCCGATCGCTTCCGCGGTCAGGTACAGGTCCTTGATCTGCTCGAGCTTGCGCGCGTGAGCGTGAGCCCCTTCGTCCGGTCTGCTGTCGGCCTGACCCGACGCGGGGCCGGGTTCGGCGGCCTCCGCCGCACAGGGCTCGGCGCCGGCTGACCGGCCCAGCTCGCCGGCCGACGACACCAGCGGCTCGAAGGGGCCGCGGGTCTCGTGGGCCACGTGCGGGGCGTCTTCCGCGGAACCGGTCCCGGGCAGGTCGTACCAGTAGGCGGCGTCCTGCTCGCCCGGTCCGCCCGGCTGGCCGCTGGTGTCCCGGTAGACGTACACGTCCGAGGGCGCTTCGCCGCCCGGCCCGGCGTGGGCGCCCGGGTGCGGTCCTGCGGGCCCGCCGAAGCTCGGCGGCCGCGCGGGGCCCGCCGGGCGGCCGGGGCTGCCGGTCGCGCGGATGACCTGGGCGTACCCGCCGTCGAACTGCCCCGCCTCAGCGGGGCCTGCGGGTCCAGGAGAGCCGGCCGGGCCACCAGGTCGCGGCGGACCCGCGTGCCCCGGCCCTGCTGGCCTGCGGCCACCCGGAGCGGCGTAGCCGTGGCCACCGGGCGGACCGTAACCGGGGTGGTATGACGGCGGGGGCCCGTCCGGGCGGACCGGTCCGCCCGCCGGGCCCGTCCTGGGCGCCCCGCGCGGGGGCTGCGGATTCTGAGGCGGATTCTGAGGCGGTGCGGCACCGCGCGGCGCCATGGGCTCGCGCGGCGCCATGGGCTCGCGCGGCGGCACCGCTTGGCCGGGCCGGGGCGCCTCCCGGGACCGCATGTGATCGCGGGGCGGCGCGGGAGGCACGGACTGGCCGCCGGCATACGGCGCGCGGCCGGGACCGCCCGGGGCCGTCCCCGGCTGGTAGCCCGGACGCGGCGGCGGGCCTCCGGCCCGGCCGGGCGGCGGCCGGTCCTGGCTCCATCCGCCAGGCCCTGCTCCCGGGGCCGACCTGGGCCCGGCGGTCCGCAGGATTTCCGGGATGTCCTGGCCAGCGGGCTTACCGGGCGCGCGGCCTTCCCTGGGCACGTCGATCAGGCCGCCCGGAGAGTACACGTTCGTCGGGTTCAGCACGGGCGGCCTGGCCGGGCGCGCTCCGCCGTCGCGCCCGCCGCGACTGTTACCTTCCGGCGCGGCAGCGGCAGCGGTCGCGGCCCGGCCCCGGTCCACGCCGGGCCCGGTCGGCTTGCCGCGCTCCGCTGACCGGCCCCGCTCCGCTGACTGGCCCCGCTCCGCTGACTGGCCGCGCTCTGCTGACCGGCCCCGCTCTGCTGACCGGCCCCGCTCCGCTGACCGGCTGCGCTCGGTAGGCCGACCGTGTCCTGCTGACTTGCCGCGTCCTGCCGACCTGCCGTGCCGGGACCGGCCCGCTCCCCCGATCCGCCCGATGGCGAACGCCACCAGGACCACCAGGCCGAAGGCGATTCCCGCCGCCACCACACCAAGACCGAACTGGATCATGTGGGCGGGCTGGTGCTTGGTCACAAACCGCATGACCACGCTCGCAAGCACCAGGATGGCGCCGAACATGACCGTTACGGCAGCCGCGACCGACAGGACGGTGACGAGCCGCACCCTCCTGGTGGTGGCGGCATTGGAGCGCACTGGTCAACCATCGCATCGCGGGTACCTGCCCGCAAGCCATATGGCCAGCTGTAACCATTACGACCGTCATTTCGGAGCGTCACCGCCGCGCTCATCGGCCGCAATTGCGTAGACATTACCACTAACGTCACTGACCAGGAATTTCACACTAATGAGAGCCACTCGGTTCAGCCACCCGCCGTCGCTGGAGATACGTTATGTCACATGACCACTCAGGCGGATAAGGCACAGCGGTTCCTGGCCCTGCACCGGGCGGGTGAGCCGCTCCTGATGCCGAACCCCTGGGACCTCGGCTCGGCCAGGCTGCTCGCCTCGCTCGGGTTCGAGGCGCTCGCCACCACGAGTTCGGGCTTCGCGGCGACCCTGGGCCGCAACGACGGCTCCGTGACCAGGGACGAAGCCATCGTGCACGCCGCGATCATCGTCGCGGCGACCGACCTGCCGGTATCGGCCGACCTGGAGAACGCCTTCGCCGACGAGCCGGCCGGGGTGGCGGAGACTATGCGGCTCGCGATCGAGGTCGGCCTCGCGGGCGCCTCGGTCGAGGACTTCACTAGCCGGGCCGGCGACCCCATCTACGACGCGCGGCTCGCGGCCGAGCGCGTAGCCGCGGCCGCGGAGGCCGCTCACACGGGCCCCGGCCGCCTGGTGCTCACCGCGCGCGCCGAGAACTACCTGCACGGCCTCTCCGACCTAGCGGACACGATCGCCAGGCTGCAGGCCTACCAGGCGGCAGGCGCCGACGTTCTCTACGCCCCGGGCCTGCGCAGCCTCGAGGACATCCGGCAGGTGGTGCGCGAGGTGGACAGGCCGGTCAACGTGCTGGCCCTGGACGGCGCCCCGACGGTGGCCGAACTGGCCGAGGCCGGGGTGAGCCGGATCTCGGTGGGCGGCTCGTTCGCCTTCGCCGCCCTCGGCGCGGTGGTCGCCGCCGCCACCGAACTACGCGAGCAGGGAACCTACGGCTTCCGGGCGAACAGTGCCGTCGGTGCCGCCGCGGCCCGGCGTGCCTTCAGCTGAATTACTCCCGAACGGGCGTGGCGCGCGCCGCACCGCCGGCGCGACGCGTCCCGGGCCAGCGCTAAACCTGCGGCAGCACGTCCGATGCGATCAGTGCCAAGTGGTCGAGATCATGCAGGTCGAGCACCTGCAAGTACACGCGTTCGGCTCCGAGGCCGGCGAACTCGGCGATCTTGGCTGCCACTTCGCCTGGCGTCCCCGCCACGCCGGTCGCCCGCATGGCGTCAGGTTCCCGGCCGATCGCGGCTGCCCGGCGGCGGAACTGCGCTTCGTCCTTCCCGCAGCACACCGTCTGGGCGACCGAATACGTCATGGACCCGGGAGAGCGCCCGGCAGCCTCGCATGCCTCGCGGACGCGCGCGAACGCGGCCGCCGAATCCCGCACGGTATGGAAAGGCACGTTGTACTCGTCGGCGAACCTGGCGGCCAGCCGCGGCGTACGGCGTGCGCCCGTGCCGCCCAGGATCACTGGCGGGCGCGGACGCTGGATGGGCTTGGGCAGCGCGGGCGAGTCCGCCAGCCGGTAGTGAGCTCCCTCGAAGGAGAACGTTTCACCTCCCTTGGTCCCCCACAGCCCGGTGATGATCGCAAGCTGCTCCTCCAGGCGGTCGAAGCGCTCGCCGAGCGGCGGGAACGGTATGCCGTAGGCGATGTGCTCGCGCTCGAACCAGCCGGTCCCGAGGCCGAGCTCGACCCGGCCGCCGCTCATCTGGTCGGCCTGCGCCACGGCGATCGCGAGCGGGCCAGGCAGCCGGAACGTCGCCGCGGTCACCAGCGTCCCGAGCCGGATGCGGCTGGTCTCGACGGCCATGGCGGCCAGCGTGACCCAGGAGTCCGTCGGTCCCGGCAGCCCGGATCCGCCGATCGCCAGGTAGTGGTCAGACCTGAAGAACGCGTCGAAGCCGAGCTCTTCGGCGGCCAGCGCCACCGCGTGCAGCGTCCGGTAGTCGGCGCCTTGCTGCGGCTCAGTGAAGATCCGGAGTTTCATATGCCCATCCTGCCAGCGGCCTGCTGATCTGCTGGGTCGGCCGGGAGGATAAACCTGTTCCAGGCCACCTCGTCGACCGGGGTGCACCGGCTCAGCCACGCCACCCCGGCCGGACAGGCCCCAGCACGACCGCCACGGCCGCGAGATCGCGATCCGCTACTGACCGTCCGTTGGTGCTTCCGTGGTGTTGACCTTGGTCTGGACGATCTTGTTCGCCGCGTATCCGGAAGCGGATACGCCCATCAGGGTCAGAAGCGCGGCAGGCACCGCCGGCAGTCCGTCCGCGGGCCGTACCAGGAACTGGATGACGAAGTAGGCGAGCGTGATCAAGGTGAATACGACGTACTGCAGGTCGCCCCAGTCGACCGCATTGTCGTCGCCGGTGAACAGCTCGGCGACCCCGGCGAAGAACCCCTTTTCGTCCGCGGGATCGCGTACGTAGACGCGCTTGACGTTAAGCGCGCTAGTGACGTTCAGCCTGCTCGCTATCTTCGCCATCGAGTTGGTATCGGAGGATTTGGAGCTAGCGGGGCCCTGGCCGGAATTGGCGCCGGCCACGACGGCCTTCGCCGTCGCCGCCGCCGCTACAGGCAGGCCGAGCAGGACCAGGTACTCCGGGCGCCAGTTCGTCGTCGCCGCGTTGATGAACAGACTCCCGCCCGGGTATGCCCGCGCGAGCAGGAGCAGGTCGACCAGCGCCCACACCACCGCCGCGGTCCAGAGCACTACCTGCGTCTTGCTCGTAGAGGCCCTGCCGTCTTTCCCGATGACGGCCGCCTTCAGCCCCCGGCGGCGAACCGGCAGCGCGGCGCTCAGCGAGGCCTGGTACCAGGCGAGGATGACCTGGGCCACGATGGCCAGCGCCGCCACCACCAGCAGCGCGGTCCATGCCGCGGCAGCCCGGTGTGCCGTGGTGAGTTGGGTCCCCCGGGCCACCACCACGGCCGGCCATGCGGCCAGCCCGATAGCCGCGATCGCGATCGCCGCGAACAGCAAGAGACGACCGGCCTTCGCCCAGTCGACCTTTGCCAGGGGTGCACTCAGCGGGGAGCTCTTTGGTTCAGTCTCAGTAGCCATGATCGTGTCCGCTTCCATTCGAGCGCGTGGACCGTCGTCAAGGCGGCCTACCATGTCAGAGGCGGTTTGGCGGAGCGTGATACGACCATCTGCGCATCCCAGGGTGCCGGCCGCCCGCACACAGCACTCCTCGGTCAATGCGCTGAGTTTGGCGGCGAGGGTGCTGCGGTATGAGGGTCCAGCGTTCAGGGGGCAGGTCATCGGAGCGCCCTGACTGGTCAGGGACTTCCATCAGGAACCGCGGGATCATACCGGGCGGACGGGCCCGTCTCGGCGTGTGTCGCGGGCGCATCGGCGTGTGCGGGGGACGGCGCGCCCGTCCGGGCCAGCGGCCCGGGGCGGAGCAGGGCGCCGGCGATGACCGCGCCGCTGGCGAAGATGCCGGCGGACCACCAGAACGCGGTGTCGTAGCCGTGCGCCAGCGCCAGCCCGGCCAGCGCCTGGCGGCCGGTCAGCCGGGCCGAGGGCAGGCTCGCGGTGAGGTAGGAGGTGACGGCGCCGGCGAAGATGGTGTTCAGCAGTGAGGTGCCGACCGGGGCGCCGAGCTGCTGGCCGACGGTGACGGTGGCGGAGGCGACGCCGGCGTCCTGCGCGGCCACCCCGAAGGTGCCGGTGCTGGCCGACGTCGCGATCACCAGGCCCATGCCGAGGCCGGCCAGGAGGATCGGGCCGAGCACGCCGGCCGCGTACCCGGTATGCGGGCCCAGCTGGGCAAGCCAGGCCGTGGCGCCGGCTTCGGCCAGCATCCCGGACGCGACCACCGGCCTGGGCCCGACCCTGGGCATCACCACGATGGCGGACAGATTAGAAGCGAGCGCGGTGCTGACGGCGAACGGCAGGAACGCGGCGCCGGTGACCAGCGGCGAATACCCGCGCGTCTGCTGCAGGTAATAGCTCAAGAGCAAGAACATGCCGAACAGCGCGGCCCCGGCGAGGAACATCGAGGCGTAGGCGCCACCCCGGTTGCGGTCCAGCACCACGCGGGGCGGCAGCAGCGGGTGGGCGGCCCGGCCCTGCCAGGGCGCGAAGGCCGCCAGCAAGGCCACGCCCGCGACGGTGAACCCGTAGGTGGAGGGCGTGTGCCAGCCGTGCGCGGCCGCGGTGGAGAACCCGTAGACCAGGC
>Ga0070708_100005080_pt1 | contig 10413 bp, 9 predicted proteins | sample KBSK5503metaG_FD_65469 | JGI IMG/M metagenome (GOLD analysis project Ga0070708, IMG submission 65469) | Corn, switchgrass and miscanthus rhizosphere microbial communities from Kellogg Biological Station, Michigan, USA - KBS K5-50-3 metaG | ecosystem: Host-associated > Plants > Roots >... | reverse complement strand
ATCTTCGATTCTCGGTCACGGTATAGATGGCCACAGCGACTGCTGCTACACCAAGAACAACGAACGTCACCAAGACCCAAGAGGGAACGGGCCCGTCCATGCGAGTCATTAGGCCGTCGGCGCTGACTCTGTCAACTATTCCGTTCCGGCTGAAACCCACCCTGCTGTGTTGCTCTAGGATGCCGCCATGTGCGGCAGCCTCCTTCTCGGCACGTCGGGATTCGCGTACCCGGAATGGAAGGGCGACTTCTACCCGGCCGACATCCGACCGGACGCGATGCTCGAGTTCTACTCGCGCCAGTTCCCGAGCGTCGAGATCAACTACACGTTTCAGCGCAACCCTTCCGAGAAGACGCTCGCGAAGTGGATCCACGACACGCCCGAGGACTTCACGTTCTCGTTGAAGGCGCATCGGCAGATCACGCACAACGGCCGGCTTTCACCGGACACCGCGAAACCGCTCTCGCAGTTCTTGGCTTCGATCGAGCCGCTCGCGGGCCGAACCGGCGTCGTCCTTTTCCAATGCCCGCCGACGCTGAAGGCCGACCTCCCTCGCCTGAAAGCGTTCCTCGAGCTGCTACCGGAAGGGAGGCGGTTCGCGTTCGAGTTCCGGCATGAGACTTGGGATTCCGGCGAAGCCCAGGACGCCCTCGCCGGGCGCGATGTCGCTTGGTGCGTCGCCGACGACGACGAGCATGACGCAACGTTCGTCCGCACGGCTTCGGGATTCGCGTACCTGCGGCTGCGCAAAACTTCTTACGACGAGGAGGCTCTGGCTCGTTGGGCGAAGCAGATCGACGAAGCGCTGACGGACGGCATCGATGTGTACTGCTACCTCAAGCACGAGGACGAGGGGCGCGGAGTGCACTTCGCGCGGGTGCTCGCAGAAATGATCGGAACTACGGTCGAACCGAGGCCTGCTCCCGAAGCACACGTTTGAGCACCTTCCCGACCTGGCTCTTCGGCAGGTCGGGAACGAACGTGACGCGCTGCGGTGTCTTGTACTTCGCGAGCCGCTCGCGGCACAACGCCATGAGGTCCTCCTCCGTGGCGTCGACGCCGATACGCCGCACGACGAACGCTTCGACCTGCTCGCCGTAAACCGGATCGGGAACGCCGATCACCGCGGATTCGGCGACGGCCGGGTGCTCGGCGAGGACCTCTTCGATGTCGTGCGGGTAGATGTTGAACCCGCCGCGGATGATCATGTCCTTCACGCGGTCGACGACGAACAAGTATCCGTCTTCGTCGAGATAGCCGATGTCCCCGGTGTGCAGCCAGCCGCCGCGCAGCGTCTTCGCGGTCTCCTCCGGCATGCCGTAGTACCCGGCCATCACGTTCGCGCCGCGGACGCAGATCTCGCCGGAGGACCCCGTCGGAAGCGGGTGATCCTCCTCGTCCATGATCGCGACCTCGACGCCGGGGAGCGCGATGCCGCTCGCGCCGTCCTTTCGTGTCATCGAGGGACGGTCGGCCGTCACGACCGGCGCGGCCTCGGTGAGTCCGTAGGTGCCGCGGACTTTCGCTCCGGTCTTCTCTTCGAACGCGCGGACGAGCTCGACCGGCGCCGGTGCCGCGCCGAAGATGATCTGCTCGAGCGAGGACAGGTCGTATTGGTCCATCGCCGGATGGTTGAGCAGGAAGGCCGCCATCGTGGGGACGAGGGCCGTTATCGAGATCTGATACTCCTGAACGTTGCGGCAGAAGCCCTCGGGATCGAACCAACGCATCAACACGCCGCGGCCGCCGTTCTTCATCCCGGCGACCCAGGTCACGAGTCCGGCCGCATGCGCCATCGGCATCACGGCGAGCCCGAGCTTGGTCGGGTCCAGCTCGGCGATCTCGTGGATCGCCTCGGCCTGGTGGAGCATGTTCCCGTGCGTCAGCACCACGCCCTTCGGCCGGACTGTGGTGCCTGAGGTGTACATGAACAGCGCGGGATCGTCGTCAGACCGTTCGACGACCGGCGCATCGACACCCTGGGCTTCTGAAAGCGCTTCGTACGACAGCGTCCCCTCTACTTCGCCGCCAACGACGATCACACTCGGAGTCGGATCGACGCCGCCCGCCGCCTCGAGCGCTTTCGCCGCGAACTCCGGACTGGTGACGATCGCGCGCGCTTCGGAGTCGCTCAAGATGTGGACCAGCTCCTCTGTCGCGAGCAGGAACAGCACGGGGACGACGACGCCTCCGACCCGCAGGATCGCCGAGTAACACTGGCCGACCTCCGGGCAGTTCGGGAGCATGACGACAGCGCGGTCCCCCGCGGCGATACCGAGGCCGGTCAACGCGTTCGCGAAACGCATCGAAGAATCGAACTGCTCGCGGTTGGTGTAGCGGCGACCTTCGTAGATCGTGGCTTCATACTCGCCATATTCGGCGAGATTGAAGTCCGCGAGCGACGCGAGGTTCACCGCAGCGGCTCTAGCCGGTGGCGGCTTTCTTCTTCTTCGCGCCAGAAGACTTCGAGGCGGCCGCCTTCTTCTTCCCGCCGGCTTTCGGCTCCTTTGCGCCGCTGGCCTCGACGGAAGCCTTGAGTGCCTCCATGAGGTCCACGACGGTTGCGGTGCCGGTTTCCTCGACGACCGCGATCTCCCGGCCTTGGATCTTCGCCTCGACGAGCTCCTCGAGCTTCTCACGGTAGGTGTCGTGGAATTCGTCCGCGTCGAAGTGATCGGTCATGTTCGCGATGAGGGACTGCGCCATCTTGAGCTCCTGCGGGCGGATCTCGTCGGCGATATCCAGCTCCTCGAAGTCGGCCGCGCGGATCTCGTCGGGCCAGTACATCGTCTCGAGAACGAAGACGTTGTCGCGTAGCCGCAGCGTCGCGAGATGTTCCTTGTCCCGAAAAGAGACTTTCGCGAGCGCGACGTAGCCCTCGTCCCCAAGCGCCTTGCGCAGCAGCGCGTATGCCTTGGCCCCGGTTTGCTCGGGCACGAGGTAATACGGGTTCTTCCAGTAGATCGCATCGATCTCCTCGGCGGGGACGAACTTGAGGATGTCGATCGTGCGCGCCGAGCGGACGCCGCGCTCGACCTCTTCGTCGCTGAGCATGACGTAGTGGTCCTTCTCGTACTCGTAGCCGCGGACGATCTCGTCGAAGGGAACCTCTTCGCCGCAGACCGAGCACGTCCGCTTGTACTTGATGCGCCCTTGATCCTTCTCATGGAGCTGGTTGAACTTGAAGCTCTTCTCGTCGGTCGCGGTGTATACCCGGATCGGGATCGTCACCAGACCGAACGAGATGGCGCCTTTCCATATCGTCTTGGCCACGAGATCACGCTCCGTTCGAGTGATCGGACGATGATTTTCGCACCTCAACCCGCATCGGTCACGCCAGGCGGGCCCGGCCCTCACGGCCGAGGGAGACCAGGTAGCCGATCGCGGCGCAGCCGTACAAGATGCTCGCGGCGACCAGTCCTCCCCGGATCTCGATCGGAGCGAGCGTGGGCAGGGCCGCGCCGATGACCCACGCCAGCTGGAACAGGGTCTCGAATCGCGCGAACGTGCGGCCGCGTGCGGCTTCGGGCGCGTCGCGCTGGACCAAGGCCTCGAAACCGAGGCGGGTTCCGCTGGACACGACCCCGACTGCGCCGGCGAGCACAGCGGCGAGGTCGATCCCGAAGTTCGATTGCGCGATGAGCGACGCTCCCGAGCCGACCAGGAGTGACGCCGCGATCACCCATTCCTCCGTCCCGCCGCGTCGCAATCGAGGCACGATGACCGCACCGGCGAAACTACCGACCCCCGCGCAGCCGAGCACGAACCCGAATCCTGCCGAACCGACGTGCGCGCGGCGCAACCCGAACGCGAGAAGGAAGAGCAGGAACCCGACCAGGAACCGAGATGCTGCCGCCGCGTACGCCGCCCAGCGGATCGAGTGCAACGCGAAGACTCCGGCCGCTTGATCCTCTCCTGCCGGCGACTCTTGAGGCCGCGGAAGCGCGAGCGCGAGCAGAGCGCCGAAGACGAACACCACCGCCGCGAAACGCATGACGGCCCCGGCGCTGATGAGACGGAGGAGTAGAACGCCCGGGATCGCGGCCGCGGTGCCGGAAGCGATCGCGATCTTCGCGAGCCGGGCGTTGACGGTAACGAGAGCCCTCCCCTCGGGCGCAAGCGAGGGTACGATCGCGGCGCGGGCGACACCGTAGGCCTTCGATAGGACAAGGATTGCGAACGCCGATGGGTAGATCGCGATCGAGCCGACGTGCGCGGCTGCGAGAAGGCCGACCGCAGCCCGGCCGGCGCAGGAAACGAGGATCGTAAGACGCCGCGCGCCGCGTCGCCGGTCGATGAACGGCCCGATGACCGGAGACAGAACGGCGAAGGGAGCCATGGTGAGGAGCAGGTAGAGCGCCACCTTCGAGCGCGCCTCACCGGTCGACACGGAGAAGAACAGGGTCCCCGACAAGGCGATCGCGATCAACGCGTCGCCAGCCGCCGAGGCGCCGTGGACGCCGGCGAATCGTTGGAACGCGAGCCGCGGCGACCGGGGTCGCGAGCCTCGCTCCGGCTGCTCCGTTCTGCTCGTTGTCCACGCCCCCTTTCAACGGGGGACGATAGCAGCCGGGTGTGACGCCTTCTCGGGGATACCTTGCTCGGAGAAGCGTTAACCGGCGCGTTCGGTGACCTCGCTTGCCGGCTCGTAGGACTCGGTCGCGCGCGACCGGCCGCGGAGCATAACCGGGCCCGTCGACACCCAGCATCGGGCCTCGTCGCCCGACGCTCGGAGCGCGGCGCCGCTCGCGAGCACACGACCCGGACGCCGCTTTGCCTCCTCGGTCAGCCGGGCGGCCTCGTTCACGGGGTCGCCGACGAGGGTGTATTCGTAGCGGAGCTCGGAGCCGATGTTTCCGGCGACGACTTCGCCCGTCGACACGCCGATCGCGACATCGAACCCCGGGTAGAAAGAACGGAGCGGCTCGAGCTCGCGACACAGTGTTCTCGCGGTGCGAAGCGCCCGCTCGGCATGATCGTCGCACTCGGTCGGGACGCCGAACGCGCACAGAGCGGCGTCACCTTCGAACTTGTTCACCCATCCGCCTTCAGACGCGGCCACGCGGACGACGGCCTCGAAGAACGCGTTCAGGACCGACACCACCTCTGTCGGCGAACGGTCGTGTGCGAGTGCCGTGGAGCCGATCACGTCCACGAAGAGCACGCTCGCGAGGCGAAGCTCGCCCCGAGACGCCCCTCTCTGGCGAGCGCCTCCTTGGCAACCTCACGCCCGACGTGCCGGCCGAAGAGGTCGTGCAGGCGTTCCCGCTCCCGCAAGCCGGCCACCATCCTGTTGAACCCGGAGAGCAGGACGCCGAGCTCGCCGTGCTCGTCGACGGCAACGTGGGCTCCGAGGTCTCCTTGCTCGACCCGTTGCTGCGCGACGCGGAGCGCTTCGAGACGATCGGTCAGCGAGCGCCCGGCGAACGTGATCACCACCAGTCCCACGCCGATCCCGAGGACGGAGTTGAAAACGATGAGAGCGCGCAGCTGGGGTAGTTGCGAGGGATCGTGGAGCACGAAAGGCCCCAGGAACGCGAAGACGAAGTAGGCTCCGGCGCTGAAGCACCACGCGAGGATGAGGCGCTGGAGGACCCGAACCCGCGCGACCGGCGCGGTCGGGTCCGCGAGCAGCGCCTGAACGAACAGAGGTCGCATCGCTCGCTCGACGACCAAGAAGCACAGCGTGCACGCGATGAGCCCGGCGAGAAGCACGCCGAGTCCCAGGCTCGCCAGGATCCGGCCCGGCGGGTAGTACATGAAGTTGACTCCGACCTGGATCACCGCAGCGACGAACCACAATCCGTAGAGGGTTCGCGCGATCCACCACGGCAGTCCGAACACCAGCGTCCGCTCGGTTTCGCCGAGCGGCGCCTCGCCTGATAGCCACCTCGCGATCGGGGCGAATCGTCGATGAAGCAGCAAAGCAAAGCCGAGGTAACAGAGACAGAAGTAGACGCCCGCCGTGACCAGCGTGACGGGAACCGCGACCAACCGGGACGTGAAGCCCGGCGCCTGTGGAACGGCGATCACACCGTACGACACCGTAAGGGCAACGACGGCGAGGTTGACGAGCAGCGACCGCCAGAACATGCGCCGCTCGAACGACGTCGCGACGTGCTGGGCGTCGGTCCGCACCACTCCCTTGTTAGGAATCAGGAACATCTCGGATCCAGCCCTCCCTTGACGAGATCGCGATTCCTGATCGAAAGGGCGACGCTCGGCGCCCCCTTCCGCGACGGTGCTATGCGATCGTCGCTGGGGTCGACTCGACGGTGCGGAGGCGCTCCGACATCGTGCGCATCATCCGCATCCCGACCGAGGGCGCCTCGTCGACGAGGGACGAGAAGCTCTGCGCGTCGGCGACGAGGAGCGTGAGATCGGTTTGCGCGGTCACGGTCGCCGCCCGCGGTGCCCGGTCGAGCAGAGACATCTCGCCGAAGAAGCCGCCGGGCCCGAGCGTGGCGACCTCTTGCCCGCCGACGCTGGCAGATGCGATCCCGTCGACGATCACGTAGAACTCTTTTCCGGCGTCGCCCTCGTGGGTCAGAACCGTGCCCGCCGGACGCTCCACTTCGTCGAACAGGCGAGCAAGGCTCGCGAGCTCGTCGCGGCTGCACGCGCCGAAGAGCCCGATGTTCGCCATGGTGTCGATCTTTCCGCGATCGGCCTTGCGCTTCTGGTGTCCTCGCATTTCCCGGCCCTCCTCAGGGAGCGTGTGCGACTCTGACGGCGGAGTCTGTGTGATGGTGTCGGGTAACCGCGGCAGGCTCAATGGGAAACCTCACTTGCGGCGAGTGATGAACCTCACACCTCACGGCGGGTACCCTTGCAACCGATGCCGCCCAAGCGCCGACCGGCCCTGAAGTTCCCGCGTGAGCTCCCCGTCACCAAACGCGGGCAGCACTGGTACGCGGACGTGGACGGGCATGAGGTGCGGCTGTCCAACCTCGACAAGGTCTACTGGCCCGACGAGGGCTACGCCAAAGGCGACCTGCTCACCGCGTACTACAACCTCGCGCCGCTGATCCTCCCCCACCTCCGCGACCGGCCGCTCACGCTGTTGCGGATGCCCGACGGCATCTCGGGTCCGGAGTTCTACGAGAAGCAGGCGCCTTCGCACACCCCCGATTGGATGCCGCGGGCGCATGTGGTGGGGCTGTCGACCAAGCGCGCGATCGACTTCCTCCTGGCGAACGACACCGCCGCGCTTCTATTCGTCGCGAACCTGGGATGCATCGAGATGCACCCGCTCCATTCGCGCGCCGATTCGATCGACCGGCCGGACTACGCGTTCTTCGACCTCGACCCGTTCCCTCCGATCACGTTCGAAACCGTGCGCCGGGTCGCGACCATGGTGAAGGTCGCGCTCGAACGGCTCGGGCTGCGCGGCTACCCAAAGACCTCCGGCGCGACGGGCATGCAGGTCTACGTGCCGATCAACGGAACGCACTCCTACGCCGAAGCGCGCGCGTTCGTCGAGCGGGTTTGTCGCATCATCCACCGCACCTGGCCGGACGGCACGACCATGGAATGGGAGATCGCGAAGCGCTCGGGGAAGGTGTTCCTCGACTACGCGATGGTTTCGGAGGGCCGGAACATTGGCTCGGTGTACTCGGTGCGCGCCAAGCCCGGCGCGCCGGTGTCGACGCCGCTCCGGTGGGAGGAACTCGAAGACGACGTCGAGCCCGGCGACTTCACGATCTCGACGGTGTGGAGCCGGTACGAGCAGCTCGGCGATCTGTTCGCGCCGGTGCTCGACGGCGGGACACCGAAAGGACAGAGCTTGAACGCGGCGATGGACGCGCTCGGCATCGACCGCTCGAAGCTCGAAGCCCATCCCGGCACGGCGGGGGCTCCCGAGGAGCCGCTCAAGGAGTACAAGCGGAAGCGCGATTTCGAGGTAACGGCCGAACCGGCGGGGGCGCTCGGCGAGACCGCGCCGGAGCGTCCCTCTTTCATGATCCACAAGCACCACGCCCGGAGGCTCCACTACGACCTGAGGCTCTCCCGTGGGGGTGTCTTGGTGTCGTTCGCGGTGCCGAAAGGACTGCCCGAGGAGCCCGGGGTGCGCCGGCTCGCCGTGCACGTCGAGGATCATCCGATCGAGTACGCCTCGTTCGAAGGAACGATCCCCAAGGGCGAGTACGGCGCAGGCGAGGTGCGGATCTTCGACGAGGGAACCTACGAGCCGCTCGAATGGACCGATAAGAAGATCACGATCCGTCTCCACGGCTCGCGCCTACAGGGCGAGTACCACATCGTCAACACCGACGCGGCGAGCGGCGGGAAGAACTGGTTGATCTTCCGGTCGACGCGCGCCGGCGCGTTGCCGTCGAGACCGATGCCGCCGGTCCTTCAGCCGATGCTCGCAACGGCGGGCGGCAAGCCGTTCGACGACCCGAAGTGGGTGTTCGAGGTGAAGTGGGACGGGGTGCGGACGCTCTCCTACCTGGGGGGCGGAGCGACCCGGCTCGTTTCGCGCCGCGGCCGGGAGGTGAACGTCCAGTACCCGGAGCTCACCGAGATGAACGAGCTGCTCGCCGGCGACAACGCCCTCGTCGACGGCGAGATCGTCGTGCTCGAGCGCGACGGCCGGCCGTCGTTCGAGCGACTGCAGCAGCGGTTCACGGTCGGGAAACCGACGCAGCAGCTCCTGAAGCAGCATCCGGTGTTGTTCATCGCGTTCGACGTGCTCTGGCTCGACGGCGTGTCGCTCATCGAGCGTCCGCTCGAGGAGCGCCTCGAGGCGCTGCACCGCGTCCTCGTGCCGGGCCCGCGCATCCAGTTATCGGTGACCATCGATGGCAAAGGCAAAGCGCTGTTCGAACAGGTGAAAGCGCGCGGGCTCGAAGGGGTCATCGCGAAGAGGAAAGGCTCGATCTACCGGCCGGGACGACGAACGAAGGACTGGATCAAGATCAAGGCAACGAACCGTCAGGAAGTCGTGATCATCGGCTGGTCCCCGGGCGAGGGCCGGCGCGACGGGGCGATCGGGGCGTTGCTCGCCGGCGTGTACCGCGACGGCAAGCTCGAATACGTCGGGCACGTCGGCACGGGCTTCACCGACAGGACCCTTCAGATGCTGAAGGAGAAACTGGCGCCGCTCGAGGTATCCGGCCCTCCGGTCCCGACGCCGCCGAAGGAGGAGGTCGACGTCCGCGGCGTCCGTTGGGTTCGGCCGGAACTCGTCGCGGAGGTCGAATACCTCGAGTTCACCTCGCAGTTTCGGATGCGCGCCGCGTCGTTCAAGGGCCTGCGGGAAGACAAAGCGCCCGAGGACTGCGTCTACGAAGGCTGACCTCCCCGAGCGCGTTCAGAGCTCGAGACGGAAGAGTTTGTAACACTCGCCGTACTCGAAGTCCCCGGCGTCCTTCTTCCTGGCCTCTTCCGCGATCTGCCTGTTGCGTTCGCGGATGAACTCCCCGACCGGCCATTCGCCGACCTGCGATGCATGCGCTTCGAGAGCCTTCACCTTCAGGTCCATCGTGTCGCTGATGTCGACGAACACGTCGGGATCAGTGAACGTGAAGATGAACAGCGCCTTGGGCTTGTGGGGCTCGAGACCCTCCTCCTTCCACAGTTCGGGGAACATCAAGCGCGTGGAGGCGTCCGGGTTGATCGAACGCATCACGACCTCGCCGACCGCGATGTGGTCGGGGTGGTTGATGTAGGACGGCGCCCAGTAACGGCTCGTCGGGTCTTGGGAGATGATCGCGTCCGGGCGGCCCTTGCGGATCTCCCGCGCCACGGCTTTGCGAAGCTCGAGTGTCGGGTAGAGGTACCCGTCCTCGAACCCGAGGAAGATCACGTTCTTTACGCCGAGGATCTCGGCGGCCTGTCTCTGCTCCGTCATGCGGATATCCGCGAGCTTCTCGCGGGTCATCTCCGGATCGGACGAGCCCGATGCGCCGTTGGTGACCATCACATAGGTGACCTCGACGCCCTCACGAGCCCACTTGGCGCAGGTTCCGGAGGAACCGAATTCGGCGTCGTCGGGGTGGGCGTAGATCACCATGACCCGTTCCAACTCGAGGTTTTCGTCGTACCGCATGAGGCCTCCCGTGTCAGCAGGCGAGTCTATCCGGGCCGCCGCTACGATGCCCCGCGATGGCATCCAAGCACGTGATCGCGGCGCTTCTCGAATATCGGGCAACGGAGCATCCGGACCAGGTATTCCTCAAGATGCGCGGGGTCCTCGCCACGTGGGGAGACTTCTACGCCGACGTGCTTCGCGTCGGCGGCGGGCTGCGCGACGCCGGCTTGAAGCCCGGAGAGCGCGTTGCGATCATGCTGCCGAACTCCCCGGAGTTCCTGTCCGCGCACTTTGGCGCGATCGCAGCCGGGCTGGCGCCGGTGCCGGTCAACACCGCCCAGCGCGGCGAGACGTTGGCGTTCCTGCTACGTGACTCC
>Ga0070708_100005079_pt1 | contig 10414 bp, 9 predicted proteins | sample KBSK5503metaG_FD_65469 | JGI IMG/M metagenome (GOLD analysis project Ga0070708, IMG submission 65469) | Corn, switchgrass and miscanthus rhizosphere microbial communities from Kellogg Biological Station, Michigan, USA - KBS K5-50-3 metaG | ecosystem: Host-associated > Plants > Roots >... | reverse complement strand
AAGGATGGAACCCTGATTCCGCTTGCGCTAGATAAATCAGGTCCTGCGGTACGCCTTCCTCTTTCAATATCCGCTCAATCATCTCCCGGTATCGACCACTCCGCGTCAGAGCGCGTTCCAATGTGCCGTGTCCGCGGCTGGAGAAATAGTTGATGTATCCCGCCACTTGGTCCGTCATCATCAAAGGAAGGTCGGAGTGCGTGGCCTTTATTTCGGCGGTGGCTTGCGCCTTCAGACTCGGATCTACGGGATAGTTCGTGACTTCGTTGGCTTCGTCGATTGGGGCCGGCTCGGACTTCTGCTCCGGGGCAGTCTCGCTTTGTTGAACCGCGGCAGATTCCAGCTTGTTTATGCTTTCCAGTACCCGGTCAAACTCATGCTGAAAACGTAAATCGGAGCGAACGTCCGACGGACTTCCCATCAACAGGTTGAAGGCACGATCAAAGTGCGCTTTGGCTTGATCTTTTTGGCCCGCGTTATATTGATCCAGTCCAGCCTGGTATTCAGTTTCCGCTTTCCCGATCAACTCGGCAACCGGGTCTGGCTTGGGTTCGGCTTGCTTGTTCACGGCCTGCACCGGAGCTGTCGGCTTAGCTGTAGTCGGTGCCGGGCTTGTCTTAGACGGAGCAGGTGCTTGAATCGGAAGAGTGGATGCCTGGAAAGCTGGAAGCGCGGATACCGGCTTCTTGGCAGTCTGGCAGCCAAGACCCGCCAGCAGCACCGCCATCGGCGCGGCGATCAGCAAATAAGAACCCTTGATCTTCATATCCATCTATGACTTACCGTCGAGCCTGTCGTTAGTTCCGGCAAAGGATACGAAATCCTACTCCCCGAATTTTGATGGGTCAACGTCTAATCGGGGTAGCCTAGGTTACCTCTGGAATAGGCCGAAAGGGCACCGAACCTTCGACGATATTCTATCCCACAGTCCAGACTCACCTTCCTGGCGAAAGCTCTGTCCGCTTAGCCTGACCTTGGCATCGAAGATCAGACTGAATCGTTTTCTCTTCAACTCGTAAACTACTGTCTGCACCCACCGGCCGGCATGAATTCAGAAAGCCGAAATGATGTCCCGAAAACTCGAGTTTTGGTACTGCTGGTGATCGCCACCAATGTCCTCGGAAACGTCTCGCTTAGCCGGGGCATGCACGAGGTGGGACGGATTGTCTCCGCCTCTCCGCTGGATTACTTAAGAGCTTTCGCCAATCCGTGGACCCTGATTGGGATTTGTGTCCTGGTGATCTGGATGCTCTCGGACCTGGCCTTACTGAGTCGGGCCGACCTTAGCTTCGTCCTGCCGGTGACCGCCAGCGCCTATGTGCTGGTCGCTCTTGGCGGGCATTTTCTGTTGCGCGATCACATTAGCTGGGAACGCTGGACAGGAATTCTCTTGATCACCATAGGAGTCGTTCTGGCCGAAGAGACGCCCGCTCGCACCACCAAAGGTCCGCTGGAGCGCCTGTTATGAAATGGCTGCTGGTTGGGATCATCGCGCTCTGCAATACGCTGGGTGACGTGCTGAATACTGCTGGCATGAAGCGGCAAGGAGAAATTGAGGACCTGAGCCCGCGGAGCGTAGCCGTAATGGTCAAACGCATCTTGAGGAACCCCCTCGTGCTTGCCGGATTCGGGGCGCTGGCGGTTTCTTTCTTCGCCCTGCTCTCGCTGCTTTCGATCACGACGGTCAGCTTCGCGGTCCCGGCCACGGCCATCAGCTATCTGCTCGAGACTCTGCTGGCAAAGTACATCCTCCGAGAAGACGTGAGATGGCGGCGATGGGCTGCCGCCACGTTTGTAGCATGCGGCGTTGTGCTGCTGTCCTTCTAGTGGGATGCAGCGTCAGTGTTTCGCAGAACGCAATAAATTACCGAGAGCTCGAACATCCTCTGCGCTCACGTCGCCAATGGCAATGTAGCGAAGTCCACTGTCGGACCAACTCTCCATATTGAAAGCAAGTTTGCGCAGGGACATCGGACTGGCGCTGAGGCCGGCAAGGTTCCCAGAATCCCGCAAGATGAACACAGAGATCTGGTGCTTACGGATTCCGAAGAGTAGCTGGGCGCTGGGACTCTGGCCGACATAAGCCACGCGGCCACCTATCAAGCGGAAGTCAGTATTCTGAAGCTCTGGCAGATCAAAGGTGAAAGGCAGCTTGCCTTCAAACCAGGGTTTTACGGTGTGACGGTCGGTCGAAACTACGTCCACCGGATTCGCGCTGGCCAGGGTGGCAACATGCATATCCGCTATTTCCGCGAGGACATCCGTCTGCTGCGTATGCCGCGCCCAGAATCCAATGCCCAAGACGGCAACGATCACCGCGGTTGCGAATGCGATTTGCGGCAGCCAATATAGCCTGGACTTCCGCCGTCCACCTACAGCTTTCGTCACTCTTATGCGGAACTCAGGTGATGGCGTAAATGCTCTTGCAGCAGCGGCATGGATGGATCGCTTCATCTGCATGCGGCCGAGTGCCTCTGCCGCACAGGATGCGCAAGTGCGCAGATGTGCTTCCACCTGCGCCATTTCCGATTCAGGCAGCTCGGCATCCGCATAGAGATCGAGTTTGCTGCCCCACTCACAGCTCATCGGCTTGCTCCCTGAACTTTGGTTCGCAACAGTTCTCGCATTGCTTTTCGCGCCCGGGATAGACGCGACATCACTGTCCCTATGGGCGTTCCCAGCAACTCCGCAATCTCTTTGTACGTCATTTCCTCGACGTCGGACAGAAGGATGATTTCGCGGTGCTGCACCGGCAATTGGCCTAGCGCCAGTTGGATCTGCTGCTGATCAGCGCGTGCCAGCAATAATGACTCCGGATCATCTGTCGTGGCTGGCTCGGCAACCGGAGTCTCGTCATCGTCGAGAGAAACCATTGACTTCAATCCCGTCCGCGATGTGAGAAACGTGTTGCGCAAAATCCGGTACATCCATGCGCGGAAGTTGGTTCCAGGCGCGTAAGACGAGAAGCCTTTAAGCGCTTTGACGTAAGTTTCCTGCACTAGATCTTCAGCCTCGTCGCGGTTTCCTGCGAGCCAGTGCGCAAAGTTGTACAGCGGCGCAAGCAGGGGAAGAGCTAGCGCTTCAAAGGTCTCGGCATTCCCGCGGTCTTGGGGCACGTCCCAATTACGATAACTCGCCGCGAGCGAAATTATTCCATCTTTTAATCGCCGCGTGATTTTTTTGCGCCCCTGGGAATAGAAGCCCAATCCCCCAGTTTGATCCAGCATCCGGCAGTCGAAATCGTAGTCGATTCCTGAGGAGAAAACGTTCTCCATCTCAGGGGGTCAGGCGAGCCGAAAAGAGCTATGGAAAGGACGAAAAAATGAAAAATCTAAACAAGAAATACGCCCGGGCCATCGGTCTAGCGGCACTTGCTGCCAGTATCTTCATCGCGCGGGGGAGCGTGCAAAGAGCTGTCGCATCGAATGCCCCGGATCAGTCTGCCTCAGCCGCAGAGGTGAAAATCGACAACTTCACTTTTCAGGCGCCGACCATCACCGTTCCCGCAGGAACGCAGGTTACATGGATTAATCGTGACGATATACCGCATGTAGTCGCGAGCGATGACAAGCTGTTTAAGTCGAAGGCCCTCGACACTGACGAGAAGTTCAGCTTCACATTCGCTACGCCCGGAACTTACCACTACTTCTGTTCCATCCATCCGAAGATGACCGGCGAGGTCATTGTGAAGTAGTTCGCCCTCCTGTCGCGTTGATGTGGCCGGTCTAGTCCTCAATCCGAGGCTAGCGGACTGAGTACGCCATCTCGCTTGATGGCCAGCCGGATTGGACGAGGCGGGCCTTTGCGCGGAATCGTGGCCTCGATCCACAACTCCTCACCGCGATTACGAAGCAGTGGGCCGGGACTGTGCTCCGGGAGAAAATAGGCCGTCTCTCCCCAAATGACTGCGACCAGGTCGTTGTTGCGCCGCAGAACGTTTGCCGTGAACTCGCCGTCCTCTTTCGCTACCGCGACAAGCTGGTTACCGCGCAGCACCAGATTGCAGCGATTGGGGCCGAAGACCTCGTGGGGTTTTGTGTTTCCAATGCCATAATTCGGCCACGATTCCATGCGGCTGGTGAAGCCCTCGGCCGGAACCTCCAGGCTGAGCGCCAGGTACTTGCCTCGGATCGGCAGGTTCGGATCGTAGATTGCGCTCTTGATCCAAACCCGTGGACGATGCGCCCGGTCGTAGAGCAGCTTCGCTCCCAGTGTGCAGACTATGGCGACCTGTAGACTCGCCAGTAGCAATCCTTTGTAGATTGGTTTCATGCCGCAGTTGCCCTCACCTTCGCCACTAGGTGACGCCGGGTCCGCTCCAGTCCCCAGGCGAGGATGAGGAAGAGAAGGCCGAGCCCCATCAGGCTGGCGGAGCGGCCAAGTTTGTCCATAACATTTGAGAAGTAGAAAAACAGCACAGTTAGACCGAATCCGAGAATGCCCAGGTTAATTCGTTCGCGGCGGGATTCATGAAGTCCCCAGGCGATTAAGCCGAGAGATGCAAGGGCCGACCAAATGTAGGGTGTGAGCTTCGCGTCGGGAGATATAGTTCCTAGAACGAAAACCCAAAATGCTGCCACAAGGTTCATCCAGGCCGCCCGCCGCCGCAACCACCAGGCGAGAAGAAGTGGCAGAACCAGTCCCAACCCCATTCCAAGCACCAGCAAATGACTGGACAAAACGTTGTGGTTAACTTCCCACCACTTCTCCGGAATGGCGGCAATCGTCAGCGGGATAAGGGTAATGCCACCGATCCACGCCAGCACCCGTCGCATTGGTTCGCGATGCTCCGCGGAAAAAGCGCTCAGGTAGGTAAGCGCGAGAAGCAATAGTCCTTGCGCCATGATCTGCTCGGAACTATTCATGCGCTCGGTGGCATCTAGCCATTCGCTAGCCAGCCACGCAGGCGTCAGCAGCGCGACGAAAGCCGCCTGCACCCAATCGCGGCGCAGGCCCCAGCCAATCCACGCGCCCAAGGCCCAGAGCATAACGCCTCCGGGCCAGTGTTCCTGTAGATTGAAAATCTGTGCCGAAAGAAATATGCCAGCTCCCTGAGCAGCCGTGCCCACTCCGTGCAAAGCTGTGGAGAGGGCCGGGTAACGTTCTGAGAAAATCGCCCCAGCGACGTGGAAAATCGCAACGAGTGTCAACACGAGCGAGAATCGGCCGGATGGCGAGAGGTCGTCCCAATGCGCAGAAACAAAAAGCAGCACGCCGGCGGCGAGCATGAGAGCGCCAAAGCTAATGGCGATCAGAATCGGCCAGCGCAGGTGCTTGGGCTGCTCTTGCCCATCTTCAAACTCGCGGATTCGGGCCGCGGTCGTGGAGTCCACCAGGCCAGCGGAGCTCCATCGATCCAGGGCCGATTGCCACGATTCGGACATTCCTCCTCCGGGCGCCAACGCGGGTGACCAGTCCCGCTCTTCTTACCAGTTCACCTTCAGCCCAAACTGCAATTGGCGCGGGTCATACGCTGCGGTGGGCTGCCCCCCATTGGCAAAAAGCTGGTTGACGTCCGCGACGCTGTACTTATTTGCAATATTGAAGATGTCCACCGAAGCATCCAAATTTATGCGCTCACCGAAATAGATTTTTCGGCCAACGCGCAGATCATTGAACACATTCCAGGGTTTCACTCCGGCATTGCGGCCCAGGTTTCCGTCAAGTGCGGCCAGGGTTGGCGTGCCTCCTGCGGCGAAGACCGCGAAGCACGGTTCCTGGAAGAATCCTGTGGGCGAATACTTGGACGCGACCGGTCCGCCGCAACCGACGTCTGGGGCGCCCGCAGGCACGATGTTCGGCCGGCCCGTGTCGGGCGAGAACTGGAAGTTGTCCGGGTTGCCGGTGATGATGTTAAACGGCCTTCCGGAAGCGATTTCAATAATCGGAGCCACAGTCCAATTGCTGAACAACCGGCTGACGAAGCTGTCCCCTACTAGCCTTCCGCTTTGGTACACACCACTAAATACGAAGCGATGTCGTTGATCGAAGAGCGAGGTGGAGCGTTCTGCGCTGGGGAAGAAACTGTCTTGCGGGGCGAGCGGCGACTGCAGGTCGGTGGAATCGTCAATTGCGTGTGACCAGGTGTAGGATGTGAGGAATTCGTAATGGCTGCTGAAGCGCTTCCTCAAGTTGAGCGTCATCCCGTGGTATACCGAGCTGCCATTCGAGTAGTTCGCGTCCATATCGCTAAAAGGAACACATCCTGAAAGAGTCGTAGGATCGCAATTGGCGTTAAGTCCGTTTGCCTGCAAGATGCCTTGCGCCAGCGGGATGCATCCACCCGCACCACCGAGGATCAGAGCGTTCGCAATAGCCGGATTCAGGCCGGATGGGCGGAAGAAATTCGTCAGCGCGGAAGCCACCCAGGGAGCTCCGGTCGTGGAATTGACCCCGCAAGGAAGTGGTCCTGAGCCGACGAAAAGGGGACCACTGGAGGCGCCGGAGTTGGGGTCCGGCAGGGCTGCCTGCCAGTTCTTTAACAGCAAATCACCGCGCACCGTGTTGGCGTTGATCGGACGATTCAGATGCCTACCGCCGTTGAAATTGTAGGCGATGCTAAATGCGAAATCGTGCCCCAGGTCGCGCTCGAAAGTGAGATTCGCCTGCTGCGCGTAGGCATAGACGAAGTTCTTGGCTTGCGGATATCCGAACGGCTGAAACGCCAGCGGGAAGAAACTCGATGGCTTCAAGTAATTCTGATTGATGAACAGGCTCGCATTGAAGGCATCGAATCGCTGTTGACCAGGCAAATAGCCGGAAATATTCGGCAGGCACGCACTGGTAGTCAGAATACCCTGAAAGATATTGGTCGCGTTTAGACTGGAGGCGCCGGGGGCCACGTTGGGGTTGCAGGGGCTTCCTCCCGCAAAAAGCAATTGTCCGCTCTTCGAACCGTCAGATGCGTCGCCGAGGAAATAGAGACCCAACAACGGATGGTCGTAGAACATCCCGTAAGAAGCGCGGATGACGCTCTTGCCGTCGGCGCCGGGGCTCCACGCCAGCCCAAGTCGGGGTTGAACGTTATTAGCGTCAGTTTGGATGCCCTTCTGAACGCCAAGCTGGTTATAGGCTGCAAGCGCTAGCCCAGTCGGGGCGGAAAGCTTCGGCGGAAACTCAACGTCATAGCGCAATCCGTAATTCAGGGTAAGGGTCGGACGCACGCGCCAGGAATCCTCCCAAAACAGTCCCAGGGGCTTATTGTTGAAGTTGTCTTTCGGATTGCCGATGCCCTGCACCACTGTGCTCGGCAGTCCCAAGCCGTATGCTTGGACTGGCGAAAACTGAGGGATTCCTAGCCCAGCAGGGAAGCCGAGCTGGGTCGCGTCTAGCGCCCCAAAGCCATAGACCCCACCATAATTCACTGTAAAGGTTGCTCCCAGCTTGATGTAGTTGAAATCGACCCCTAATTTCGTGTTGTGGCGCCCGAGTACCCAGGCAAGGTCGTCAGCAAACTGGTAACGCTGTTCGGTACGTTGGATATAGGAGTACGGTTCCCGTCCGGTGTAGGAAAAACCGGGGATGTTTACCGCGACATCGGACCCGCCGGGAGCATTGGAATAGAAGTAAGAGAGCCCGCGGCGCGCATACTGGAACCGGAATTCGTTCAATTTGTTATTAGCGATCGTCCAGGTGTCCTGCGCGACGCCTGCCGCGTCGCGGTAGGTCTGCTGAGAGGTTCTGGAAAACGCATTTTGGCCGAATGTCTGGTTTTCGCCATTGACTTCGATGCCGGTTACGGTGCTGGGGCTTACACTGCCACGCAGGGTGAGCCGGTGCGCGGCGTTGAGATTGTGATCCAGACGCAGAGAGTAAATACTTGTCCCCTCGAAAACGGGGAAGTTTCCGCGTTGCGCGTTTAATCCAAGGAACGACGCTGGAAGACCATTACAAAGCGGATTGTTGCTGTTGCACGAAGTTGGGAACTGCGTCAGGGGGCTGGAGCCGTTGCCGGGCGTTGGGGCGATTAAACCAAAAGCTTGGGGGTATGTTCCATTCAATGCTATGCCTGAAGAACCTCCGGCCAGAAATGCGTACTGCTGGAGAAGAGATGGCGGTAGAGGCGCACTCAGAAAGGCGGCCTGGGCCGGCGTCACTTGGATATCGAAAGTTCCTGCAGGCGCTCCGTAGATGGCTGAAGCATCGAAGGGCACAAGCCCCCAGTTGTTCTGCCCAATGCTGGCAAATCCGGTCTCATGCCGTCGTGTGATCTCATACGAGAAGTAGTAGAAGGTCTTGTCTTTCTTGAGGGCGCCGCCGAATCCGGTTCCTGCCTGCACCCTCGTGTATGCGGGGTTGGATACGTTGCTGAAAGGATTCACCGCCTGGAAATTGCGGTTGCGCAGAAAGCCGAAGACATCGCCGTGGAAGTCATTGGATCCCGAGCGGGTGATGATATTCACCACGCCACCAGCAGCGCGGCCGTATTCCGCTGCATAATTATTCGTGATGATTTGAAACTCTTGTACCGCCTCCTGCGAGACGGTGGAGCGGACACCGTTCACGGAGTTGTCAGTGGCGTCAGCGCCGTCCACGTTGACCAGATTAGAGCGCGCACGTTGTCCACTCATGTTCAGCCCGGATGTCGGAGCTGCTCCAATGCTAGGAGCGTTATCCCGCACCACCTGGGAATCCGTCAGCGTGAAATTGATATAATTGCGCCCGTTAGTCGGCAGGTTATCAATTCGACGTTGATCGACGGTGTCGGTGGTCGAAGTGCGGGTCGTTTCGATCAACTCGGCTGCGGAACTGACGGTTACCGATTCCTTTCCTCCAGCCACGCCGAGCGTGATCGGAAGTTCTTCGACTCCGCCGATAGTGATGACAACTCCGGGCGCAGTAGCCGCCGCGAATCCGGAAGCGTTGACCGTCACCGTGTAGGAAGCCGGTGGTAGCGCCTGGGCGCTGTATCCCCCCAAACCACTGCTGGCGGCAGGCCGCTCGATTCCCTTGGCCTCATCGCGCACTGTGACCGTGGCGTCAGTCACCAGGTTCCCCTGAGGGTCTTTCACGGTTACGTGTAGATCACCGGTGGCGACGCCTTGTCCATAGACTAGCGACGCGACAGTGAGGACGAGCGCTAGTGGCAAGCAGATTCTTGGGATTCGCATATAACTTCTCCAACGCGAGAATTCTCGGGAACTGGCAATTTGACCAAGTCCGGAGTGGGGTGAAGCACGAACTTTTCTGAAAGTGGAGGTTCGCTGGTTTTTACATCAGTACAGAGCGAGAATGCAAGCAAGATATATTTGCGCTTTCGGAACGGGATAACGCCGGAAGGACCGCAAACCGCCCGGAGGGTGGCTGTCCCCAGTTGTGATGATAATCTGAGCGTCATGAGCCACCTCCGGCACCGGCCTACGCCAGAACTGCCAGTACTCCCCCGACCGCTGGCTGCTTCTGGTGCGGACACATTGCTCTGGAGCTCGCTGCCCGTCAATACCATGGCAGTCACGCCTGCTCCATTTTTGGCTCACGAGGTAAGCACTTGAGAGTAGAACAGTTACAGAGGACCTCACGCGGACTGGGTTACGCCGGATTCCAGTCTGTCAACGGTCCGCAGACACCAGGCCATGCGCGGGGTGTTGTAGGAGATTCCCAGGCGACCCTGGGCATCGAGCAAGATGATTCCGCCGTGCCCGCCAACGCGATCTTTAAGGTAGTTCATGGCTTCGTCTGCCACCCATTGTGGCATGTTGCCGGAAGCCACCCGGTCAGCAGCCCATTTCGCCAGGACCAACTTCATTATTGGCTCACCCCATCCGGTAGTGGAAACGGCCGCGCTCTGGTTGTCGGCGTAGCAACCACAGCCGATCAGAGAAGAATCCCCGAGCCGCCCTGGAGCCTTGTTCAAAGTTCCGCCCGTCGATGTTGCGGCGGCAATATTACGTTCGCGATCCAGCGCAACCGCGCCCACCGTATCGTGGGAAATCGTTGGTGCGAATAGTTCCTGCGCCACGCCCGACGCGGTAGCCTGAAGAATACGAAGCCGTTCGATTTCTCTCGGGATGATCAGATCTTCGTTTTTGCAAAGAGGAATTCCATGCTCCTGCGCAAAGCGCTCGGCGCCTTCTGCCACAAAGTACACATGCGGACTCTCGCTCAGCACCTTGCGGGCGGCGCGGACGGGATTCGCAATGTGTTCCACGCAGCCGACTCCGCCTGCACGAAGCGTGGCTCCATCCATGATGAGGGAATCAAGCTGAACCTTGCGCTCGCGATTCAGGAAGCTACCACGGCCAGCATCAAAGACTTCATCGTCTTCCATCACGACGACAGCCTCTTCGACTGCGTCTAACGCCGATCCACCCTTTTCAAGCACGCGCCAACCTGCCGCGGTAGCATTCCGCACACCGTTCAGATGGGCTTCGACCATGTCGTCAGGGATGGCCCACGCGCCGCCATGAATGAGCAG
>Ga0070708_100005078_pt1 | contig 10414 bp, 11 predicted proteins | sample KBSK5503metaG_FD_65469 | JGI IMG/M metagenome (GOLD analysis project Ga0070708, IMG submission 65469) | Corn, switchgrass and miscanthus rhizosphere microbial communities from Kellogg Biological Station, Michigan, USA - KBS K5-50-3 metaG | ecosystem: Host-associated > Plants > Roots >... | reverse complement strand
CCAATTCTCCCTGCGCTCGGGGTTGATCTCGCGTTGCTGGTCGACGATTAGGTGCTTTGTACTCTCATGATTGAAATGTCCGTGCATTGCTATTGCCAAAGTTGAGCGGAGCAGGAGACCGTGCAAGTGACTGAATGTAGGATAAAGATAGGGGCCAAGAGCGCAACTCTGAGGTCTCGGCGATAAGCTTGCGTCCATCTTTCGACACTCGCCCTCCCGCGGTCACACCACAGACGGGACCATCTCACACGTCTGGCTGTAACCTCGCGAAGTCACGCAGAATATGCAGAAACATTCCTGAGCGCTGCCTGTTTTGAACTCCCGACAATCACCCCGGGCTGAGCGATCTCGGTTTGTAGAAAATCGGTCTTCCGCCAGAGTATAAATACTCAGCGATCAGGGTGAAACGGCATGCCGCGCTGTCCAGCACTGGCGGGTTCTGGAGTGTGCAGATCTAAATTGACCACAATCGGATCCTGTCCATCCCTCACGACTACTGCTTCGCAGATCTCGTCTGGGCTGGCATTGATTTCCTGATGCGGCACGTAAGGTGGAACGTAAATAAAGTCGCCCGGCCTGGCTTCCCCGCTCAGTTCCAGTTGATCGCCCCATCGCATTCGAACTCGGCCCTTTACCACGTAAAGCACGGTCTCCAGTTCTCCATGGTGATGCGGTCCGGTCTTGGCATCCGGTTGAACCACCATTGTGCCGGCCCACAACTTGCTTGCTCCAGCTCTCGCATGTGTAATTGCGGCAGCGCGCGTCATGCCCGATGTCTGTGGTGTATTCAAATCAAGTTCATCCGAATGTACGATTTTGACTCCATGTTTTGCCCAATCCATTAGTAAGCCTCCAGTTGAGCTCCGCATTTTTGTTGCCGCGAAGCCCTGCTCCGAGCGCACGCATCCGAAGAGCAGATTGACTGACTGTTGACGTTGATTTGGCGTCTGGTCGGCTTCGGGCTTGCACGTCGTTGCTTCTTTTGCTTTTTTCAAGCACAGGGAAAGCTCGCCAAAGGGGAGATCTCCACCGTGTGGCCCGAACTGCGTGAAGGACGTCTGGCTGTAACCTCACGGAGTGACGCAGAATAAGCAAGGAATATTCCTGAGCGCTTCCTAAACGGCAATCATGCCTGCCACCAAACTTCGACATTTTTCTGATTTCGACTCACACGCCACCTTTGGCAAACCAAATGCACGTGCAATTTCGTGCCGACCATTTGGTGAGAGGAATCTAGACCTGTGTGAAGCGGTGAAATTTTATGTCTGAAAGATTACTCGCGAGGACCTTGGCATTTGCAATTTTATTAGGAGCCGCCGGATCGCTTGGGTTCGGACAGGCGGCGAACAACTCCGCGGCAAGCACATACAAAACGAACTGTGTCTCCTGCCATGGCCGGGATGGACGTGGCAGCGCAGTGGGGAGGAGCCTACATGCCGCGGATTTCCACTCGGCGCAAGTTCAACACCAGTCTGACGCCCAGCTGGCAGACGTCGTCGCTGAAGGGCGAGGAAATATGCCTGCTTTCGGGACGCGGCTGAGTAAGGACCAAATCGACGCTTTGGTGAAGTACATTCGCACTCTGGCTAAAGCGAAATAGTTCGTCGTCTGAGAACGAAACGGTTCCGCCTGTTCACAGCAATCAACAGAATAATTGGTGCAGCCTGCGGGGGAAATTGGCTGGTGAGGAGAATGGCTGATGATCGAGAGTCTAACAGGTACTCACGCTGACTGGGTCGTGGGGATCGCTCGCATCGTATTGGGAATCATATTCTTTGGCCACGGCGCTCAGAACATACTAGGGTGGTATGGCGGACCCGGTCTGGCCAACAGCATGCGCACGTTCACCGAACATCTGCACCTTCCGTCGACTCTGGCCTTTCTTATGATCGCCGGGGAATTCTTCGGTGGAATCGGACTGATCGTCGGGCTGTTCAGCAGAATTGCCGCACTAGTCATCGCGCTCACGATGGTGGGGGCTATTGCAACTGTTCATTTCCGATTCGGCCTCTTCTTGAACTGGTTCGGAAGCCAGGAAGGACACGGGATTGAGTACCATCTGCTGGCGATCGCACTGTCCTTGGTAGTGGTAGTCAAGGGCGCGGGAGCGTTCTCGTTGGATCGTCTTGTCCACGAACATGTTTCGGGATTGGAACAGTCGATAGCAGCTAAAAGACAATGACGGAGGTGGGAGTTCAAGAGACGTATGCGCGGAGGGTGATCGTCATAACAGCAATTGCAACACGTTCTACACCGACATCATCTCAGTTGCCGGCCGTCCACTCCGCAACTGTCGACTGTTGTACGGTTGTCGATGGACGGACTCCAAGTCAGACGATTTCGCCGCTGGCGCACTCGGGATTTGAGTGGCAGGCAGATGGTTGCACATATTTCGCAGGACAACACGCGTGAAAAACGTAACTCGCAGATCGTTTGTATCTAGTGCTGCTGCAGGCGTGACAGCGCTGGCCTTATTCGGTAAAACAAGTCATGCAGCAGAAGCCAGCTCGTTTGGAAGGCGTCAGAGTGGAGGCTTGCTGAAGTTCACAAACTTATCAGAGATCCCGCCAAGGTCAAGCAGGTGTATGACGTCATTCCGATTAGCGAAGGGAAATTTCTGAACAACATGAGGAACTCGCTCAATGGTCTGCGATTTGGATTTGGCATTCCTAAGGAACAGATCAAGGTCGTAGGAGCACTGCATGGCTCCGCCAACATGCTTAACTACGACGACTATGTTTGGAATAGGTATCGAATTCGCGAATGGCTAAACGTAATCGATCCAGCGACGGGAAAAGCCGCGGTAAGAAACATCTTCTACCGCAGCAAGAATTCACCGGAAAAATTGCCGGCTTCCATCGATCCAGAGGACGAGAACTCGTTGTATCAAGATTGGAGCATGCAGGCATTGCAATCGAGAGGCGTTCAGTTTCTGAGCTGTCACACGGCAGCCGAAGAGCAGGCGCGGGTCCTTTTCCGTCGTAATAAATTGTCAGAATCACCAGAGGACATCGTGGAGGGCATGCTCGCCCATACACAGCCGGGGGTTCTTGTGGTTGCCGCGATGACCGCTGCCCTTGCACTGCTCCAGGCTCAAGGCCACTACACCTATATTTCTGTGTAGCACAGGACGGTATTTCCCTATGAAAGCCCCTCCTTGCTTAAGGTAATGTCACTCGCAGCTGTTGCGGGCACTACACTGTCAGCGAAAACGGGATGGGGCAGAAGAAAACTTCTTCTGTGTTACGAATTCCAGACAAACGGGCTCTTTCACTTGAGTATCACCCCTCAGACTCCGATGGTCTACCAAATCCATCCGCAATTACAGCGCACGGAATCGCATAGCCGGAGCTTGCGCAGAAGTGCTTTACAAACGGGACATGATCTCATCCACATGCTAGGGAGATCCATGCGCACGTGCATGTAATACCAACTTGTGTATCTAGATCTACTTGATCCACTCGATAGAGACTGGCGCTGCCTCGCCCGAAATCTCAACAGGATATTTGCCACGAATCTGGTGTCGAAATGCGGACTCCAACGTCGGTGAAAGGACACTGATCGAGGAGAGTGGATCGATTCCACAGCGCAATTGCGTATTTTCAGGCGAGAGTATGGCACGCTCCTTGCATAAGCGATGTAACGGAGCAAAATGCATGGAAGAATCGACATTCTCGCGCGTCTGGTTTATCACGGGAACTTCAAAAGGCTTTGGGTATCTGCTCGCCGAAGAGGCGCTGAAACGCGGAGAGCGAGTAATTGCCACCGCCCGCGACGTGTCAAAGTTGTCGCGTCTCGCGCGGCAATATCGAGACCGCATCCATACCTTGACTCTCGATGTCACCAACCCGAATGAAATCATATCGATTGCGCAGCAAGGGATTGCAGCCTTCGGCCATGTGGACACTCTCGTCAATAACGCCGGCTATGGCGTGAACGGCGCTATCGAGGAAGTGTCTGAGGATGAGTTTGAACCGATGTTCCAGACTAACATTTACGGCCTCATTCGGGTCACCCGCGCCTTCCTGCCGCATTTTCGCCAGCGCCGCAGCGGACATATTTTCAATTTGTCCTCCATCGGCGGACTGATCGGATCTGCGGGATGGGGTTTCTACAACGCGACAAAGTTTGCCGTGGAAGGATTCAGCGAGGCATTGGCGGAAGAAGTGAAGCCACTTGGTGTTCGCGTCACGGTGGTCGAGCCGGGGCCCTTTCGCACCGACTTCCTCGGGCGATCCAGCAAGGTTGCTAGGAGACAATTACCCGATTATGCGACAACCGCAGGCGGGGCCCGCGGGTACTTGAAAACGCAGTCCGGCAAACAGCCGGGCGATCCGCAGAAAGCGGTTGAGGCGATTATAACCGCCGCAAACTCTCCTAACCCGCCCTTGCATCTCATTCTCGGCCACGTCGCACTAGCGCGCTTTCGCCACAAGCTTTCGGACTGGCATGAGGAAATTGCCGCGTGGGAGAGCGTCACGACCAGTGCCGACTTCCCCGAAAACAAGAGTAGCGCCGCGGATTAGAAGAAGCTGTGACGCCCGAACGGAGATTTTATGCCGCAGCAGTCGTCGATTGAAACTGATCGGCATTGGCCGGGGTGACGAGTATGAGCACAAGAAGAGACTTTCTCGATCTCGCCGTTAAAGGATCGGCCATGACCGCGGCCGCGGCACTTCTGCCTGGGAGTACATCAGCTCAGGGCAATACAAGCGGTGGCAGGAGCATGAATAACATGAAAAATAACACGAGCAGTGGCAGCAATGTCCATTACAAGCTGCCTTTCACATTCGGCCTGGGAGGCGTTCCCCTGGGAAATGAATTTGCGGTGGTAACTGATAAGGATGCGCACGCGATCCTGGAAGCCGCATGGAGCGCTGGCATTCGCTATTATGACGTTTCTCCCTGGTATGGTCTGGGTCTTGCCGAGAGAAGGTATGGCAGCTTTCTTCACAACAAGAAAAGAAGTGAATATGTCATCTCGTCCAAAGTGGGCAAACTGCTAAAGGCATCGAGGACAGCCAAGAACCGCGAACTGTTCCCTTTCTCGCCCTCCCCCAACGACGTAATCTTCGATTACACGTCATCGGGCATAAGGCGTTCGATCGAGGATAGTCTGCAAAGACTTGGCATCGATAGCCTTGACATCGTTTTTGTTCATGACATTTCTTCGGATAATAAGTTGTTGCCGACGAGTTGGCAGGAACAATTCGACATCGCTGCGAAGGGTGCTTTCCCAGAACTGACGCGTATGCGGGAAGAGAGATTGATCAAAGGCTGGGGAATCGGCGTCAATACGCCCGAACCGATTCTGCGAGTATTACGGGAAGCCGATCCGGATGTGTGTCTAATGGCATCGCAGTATTCCTTGATCGATCACAAGAATGCGCTAAAACAGCTTTTTCCTGCGGTTCGAAGAAAGAACGCCTCTCTGGTGGTTGGTTCCTCACTGAACGCCGGATTCATCTCGGGGAGTCCTCGCTACAACTATGGAAAAGAGTCGTACAAGATACCCCCCGAATTCGTAGAGAAACGAAAACAACTGCGTGAAGTGGCTGGGAATCACGGAGTAGACCTTCGCACAGCAGCGCTTCAGTTCTCTGCGTCACCGGACGTGGCCGCAGCTTTGGTCGTCGGCGCTAGCAGTGAACAACAGATTCTCGCAGACTATACCTCAATGCAAACCAAGATTCCGGCTGAATTCTGGGCTGAGCTTAAAGCTCAGCAATTGATAGAGCAAGACGCACCAACCCCCGCCCAGCAGGGCGGGTAGGTTGCAACCGAGCCTCTTCGCTGCGGCTCCGGCGATTGGACCAGGACTTGCTATGAGGTCTGTGTAGAGAGGAGCAAGTTGCTCCTTATCTAGTTGCTCGAAACCCCGCAAAGAGAGGAGTCGTGAAAACCAATTACGTATCTGACGAGCACGCTGTTTGTAGCACTGGCGATTTTTTCCTCTTCACCTTCCGCAGCTGATCGGGGAAAAGACGAGGACCGCTTGGAAAACACCGGCACTGTGTTGAAAGAAATTCTAGATGTTCCCGACGACATCCCGCAGGACTTGCTCGACAAGGCCGATTGTGTGGTTGTTTTTCCGTCCGTCTTAAAGGCCGCGTTCATTGTTGGTGGAAGTTACGGGCGAGGCGCGATGTCCTGTCGCAAAGGTGAGGAGTTCAACTTCGGCGGGCGCGTCTTTCATATGCCGCAAGAGTGGCGGTGATGAGTTCACTTGCCTCCACGTCGCCTCTCCTGCGAGTGGAACCGGACTTGCTGTGACTGAAGAGAGAGAGTTCTGGTCAGTTGCATGATGGCACACCAAAAGTCATAAGTGTTCATGAACCGGCTGGGATTTTAGCTACGCATTGCTCGCGACGGGACCTCGCACAGACAGCTCGATAGTCGGATTCGTAAAGGAGATCCACCAATGAAAACGACAAAGGCAATTAGATTTGGAAACATAGCAATTACGGCCATCACGGGCATCCTGCTGGTGCTACCTGTTCACGCGGAAATTAAATCTCACTCCGGGCATCTGATTGTTGAGCAGCCTACCGATCTGCCGGAGATGGCACGGACGCCTGGGCAGGCGCTCTTCGTGTATCAGGCCGAGGATAGCGAGACTTATCTCTACGTTGAGCAGCAAAATGGTGCGCGGCTTGCCATTTTCAATGTCACAGATCCCGCAAAGATCAAGGCAGCGGCTTCGGTTTCAGTGAAGACGCCCGGAGCATTCGATTTTGTGCGCCCACTGAACGACCGACCTGAGCTGGTCCGCTTCCGCGATAGTGGGGAGTTAGCAGAGCTCGATCTTCGCGAGCCCAAGAGCCCAACGCTGAAGATCGCGAATACTCTCGGCGAGCCCGGCCATACTGAATCGTTGGGTCAGACGGGTTTGGTGATCAACGGACATTACAGGTGTGTTGGCGGTGTGGCGCACGACTATCATTTGATGGAGGTCTCAGATCCCGCGCACCCTGCCCCTGCCCCTGTTGCCACCATCAAGCAAGTAAAGCACAAGGTCGTCAATGAAGAAACTGGTACCACCTATCTGCTGGGCAGCGACGGTCTCACCGTGGTTCGTAGACCGCGCGTTGAAGAAGATGACAAGGTAGAAAAGATTTACGAGGAATGGAACTGAATGTCGAAGACGAGGGACGTTATCAACCGGCAACGTTCATAGGCTTTGGCTATGTACGCGATTCACTATCGAAGAGTTTCTGCGGACGTAGGTTTGATGACCGGATAGTGAAATCTCGGGAGGTCGAAAACCTGCGAACATCGCAGGAATGGGAGTTAGTTTCATGAACCGGCGGGGATTTTTGCAACTCATTGGGGCCACCGGTATAGCGGCATTGGCGTCCTCCTGCAATCGAATCAATTCTGTGATGGCGACTCTACCGAGTTCGACTAACCTCGCGCGGTTCCCAGAAAAAACAGAGATGATCCTGCTCACCGACCGGCCACCACAGTTGGAAACTCCGCTCCACTATTTTCGACAGGACCTTACGCCGAACGAAGCGTTCTTCGTTCGCTGGCATCTCGAAGGCATCCCCATTTCTGTAGATCTTCGAACCTTTCGGCTCAACGTCAGCGGCCACGTCCGGCAGCCGTTGCAGCTCAGCGTGGACGATCTTCGATCACAATTCCAGCCAATCTCTATCATCGCAGTCAATCAATGTTCCGGCAATTCTCGTAGTTTTTTCGAGCCACGCGTGCCAGGCGGTCAGTGGAAGCATGGCGCTTGCGGGAACGCCAAGTGGACCGGTGTTTCTGTGAAGTCGATTTTGGATCGCGCCCAAGTGAAGACCGGCGCCGTGGACGTGTCATTCAATGGGCTTGATGTTCCTCCACTGCCTTCTGTGTCTGACTTCGTGAAGGCTCTTTCGATCGATCACGCACGGGATGGCGTAGTAATGATCGCCTACGCCATGAATGACCAACCGTTGCCCATGGTGAACGGCTTCCCCCTCCGCCTCGTCGTGCCGGGGTGGTATGGAACTTATTGGGTAAAAGCTCTCAGCGACATCGCTGTGTTACCTCATCCCTTCAGCAACTTCTGGACGGACAAAGCCTATCGCATACCCAACGCTCCAAATGGCACCGAGTCTCCAAAGGATTTGGCCAAGGACACAATCCCTATTAATCGATTCAACGTGCGTTCCATATTCGTTCGTCCCGACCCCGATGAAATCTTGCACCCCGGAATGCCAACGGAAATTGAGGGTATTGCTTTCGACTCCGGTTACGGGATCCGGCGCGTGGAGGTGTCGACGGACGGGGGAGCAACCTGGGCAGATGCTCGACTCGACCCGGAAATCGGAAAGTACTCGTGGCGACGCTGGCGGACATCCTGGACACCAAGAAACCGCGGGCAGTATCAACTTATGGCTCGCGCGACAAATGTGGTGGGAGACACTCAGAGCAAGGAACAGTGGAACCGCAGTGGCTTTATGTGGAATGTAATCCAACAAGTTGACGTAAAGGTGGGATAACAACGCATGACCCTAAAAATAAAAAGTGTGGTCCTCGCCTTAGGGCTTGCGGCATTGGTTACCGGCTGCGGACATATTCCAAACAACTCTAGGAAAGCAGATCGGGGCATCGGTAACGCAAAAATGGAGCCGATGCTTGATTCGAAAACAGACAGCCCTGTGCATACCATCGTGATGCCGCATGACGAGCCGGTGTTTTCGCCGGGAGAGGGGCGTGATGAGTTTGTGACCGCGTGTGTCGTTTGCCATTCACCACGATACATCACCATGCAGCCGCAATTTTCCAGGACTACGTGGCTGAGCGAAGTAAAAAAAATGAAGGACGTCTACGGCGCACATATTTCTGATGAGCAGGCGCTGAAGATTACGGACTACCTGTTTTCCATCAATGGAAAGGCCGGCACGGGTCAAGGTCCGAAAGGCACATATGGCGAATAACATCGGAAGTGAGCATCCGTCGCGGCCACCGATACGCATGCTGGGTTTCCTGCTGCTACTGGGTACGCTGTTTGCCTGGTGGGGAACACGCGACTATCGCCGTATGTTTGGAGAATCGCTGCGCGAACCCGTTGCCGCCGCGGGTATGGTTCTTCCGCAGGTAACACAAGAAGAGAGTGCATTGCTGAGTCGCGGTTCGGAAATTTCACAGCGGCAATGCGCGGGTTGTCACGAAAGGACCAACCGTTCCAGCGCACCCAGTTATCAGGAAATTGCGACCTTCTATCGCCGCGGATCTCCTGCCTCGGCCGGCAATCCGGATTTGCGCTCTCGACTGGCCTCAGCAGTAACCCATCCGCGGCCAGGCTGGGGCAATTTTGCGCCGGGACCACCGGAATCCGCGCTATCGCTTGACGACCGGATCGCCCTTGCGAGCTTGATTCTGAGCAGTTTCGACCGAGACAAAAATGCTGGAGAGGGTGCGGGTAAATGACGACTTCTGTACAAAACCTATCCGGCCGCAATGAGCGAGCAAATACGCAGAGTTTAGGCGCCCTTCCGTCGATTGAGTATGACCTGATCCGTGCCCACGTCCTTGCGTCACTCGTAACCTTAGTAATCTCGGTCCTATTCGGCATTCTGGTAGCCACAAAGTTCACCTTTCCGGAGTTTCTGGGAGGCCACGGATGGTCTACCTGGGGCAGGCTTCGCTACAACCACACGCAAGGCATATTTTTCGGATGGCTGGGCAATGCGTTCCTGGCATTCTTTTATTACGTTGTCCCGCGCCTGGCAAATCGGCCGGTTTTGAGCCGCAGGATCGGGTGGTTTCTGTTCTGGATCTGGAATTTTGCGGTGGTCCTCCCGGGATGGGTGCTGGTTGCCGCCGGTTTCAGCCAGCCGCTGGAGTGGGCGGAGTTTCCGCTCGTGGTGGACGCTTTCGTCGTCCTTGCCTTCATTCTGATGGTCTTCGAGTTTGTCCTGCCGTTTCTTAGGGCCCGGCTCTCCGATCTGTACGTCAGTGCCTGGTACATTATCGGCGGCATTATCTTCACGATGCTTGCCTATCCGGTCGGGAATCTTGTACCCGAGCTCGTTCCGGGAGCGCGGGGCGCAGCGTTCAGCGGTCTCTGGATTCACGACGCTGTCGGTCTGTTCGTGACGCCCTTTGCTGCCGCCATCGCTTACTACGTTATCCCCGCAACCACCCGCCGCGCGATCTTCAGTCATTTCCTTTCCATGGTGGGGTTCTGGCTGCTCTTCTTTACTTACCCTTTAAATGGGACGCACCACTACGTCTATTCAGCAATCCCCATGGCCGCGCAGAAGGGCGCCATCGTCGCTTCGGTCTATCTCGGAATAGCCGTGATTTTGGTCGTCACTAATTGGCTACTTTCTTTGCGTGGAAGTAGTGGCACTGTTTCGAAGGACGTGCCGCTGCGTTTCGTCTGGTTTGGTGTCGTCGCCTATCTTGTGGTGAGCCTGCA
>Ga0070708_100005077_pt1 | contig 10415 bp, 8 predicted proteins | sample KBSK5503metaG_FD_65469 | JGI IMG/M metagenome (GOLD analysis project Ga0070708, IMG submission 65469) | Corn, switchgrass and miscanthus rhizosphere microbial communities from Kellogg Biological Station, Michigan, USA - KBS K5-50-3 metaG | ecosystem: Host-associated > Plants > Roots >... | reverse complement strand
CGGCACAGCGCGTTCGCGAGTCGCATCTGGGCCGGCGTATGGCATTGGACGCGGACGAGCTCGGGGGAGGCCACGACGATCGCCACGCATCGGGCGCGTGATGTCGCCACATTCAGCCGGTTCAACGAGTAGAGGAACTCGAGCCCCCGGGGCGCCTCTTCCGGCGTCGACGTCGCCATCGAGTAGATCGAGATCGGGGCTTCCTGGCCCTGGAACTTGTCGACGGTGCCGACCCGGTCCGTGACCAGTCCCAGCCCGGCGAGCGTGTCGGCGATGAGCTCGGCATGGGCGTTGTACGGCGCGACGATCACGATGTCCTCGAGGCGCAGCGGCTTCGTCTCGCCCGCGGCGGTCGTCCAGGTCGACTTGGCCTCGAGGAGATCGCGGACGAGGTTCGCGATCGCGTCGGCCTCGGCCTGCGAATCCGTCGCGTCGCCCTGGTGCTCGACGGGCAGCCAGCGGAGGCCCGTGCCGTTCGCCGGCCCGAGGCCGTGCAGGTCCTGGTTCGCGAGCTCGGGCTGGGGCAGCAGCTCGCCCGCGTAGAACGCCTCGGACGTGAAGTTGCAGATGTCGGGGTGGAGTCGCCATGTTCGCTCGAGGAACAGCCCGGCGCCGTCCGGAATCGTCGGCCGGCCGTCGAGCAGGTGGCCGAGCGAGCTTCGTTCCGCGCCGGGCGGGTGCGTGCCTCGGATGGGCTGCTCGAGCTGCTGCGGATCGCCGAGCAGGACCAGCGAGCGTCCCGCCGGCGACACGGCCACGGCGTTCGCGAGGGACAGCTGGCCGGCCTCGTCCACGAACAGCACGTCGACGAGACCCGCGAACTCGGGTCGCGACCACATCCAGGCCGTCGCCCCGACGACGTCCACCACGCCGCCCGCCAGGGCGGCGTGGGCGGCCGGGTTCGTTTCGAGCGGTCGCGCCGCCTCGCAGGTGGGCTCGTTGTCCGCGCCCGTCCGCTGACCGAGCCGGACCCGCACGCCCGCTCGCTGCGCCGCCCGCTCGACCGCATCGAGGGCGTTGCCGATGACGCGGTGGCTGTTGGCCGTGATGCCGACCCTCCGGCCCGCGCCGACCAGCGCGACGATCATCTCCGCGCCCGTGTGGGTCTTCCCGCTTCCAGGCGGCCCCTGGATCGCGAGGGTCGTCTCGTCGAGCGCCAGGCCCAGGCGGGTCGCGGCGGCGACCGCCGTCTCGTCCGGCAGGCGCAGCCACAGCGGCGACCCCGACCGCAGCCGTGGCGGGTTCCGGAGCAGGAGGTCGCGAGCGGCTCGAAACGGCCCATCGCCGTCGATCCCGAACTCCGCAATCGAGCGGGCGATCCGCAGCAGGGAGTCTTCCTGCTCCGGCGTCCCGACGTGCTCGTCGGGGATGAGCGAGCCCGGCAGGCCGGCCCGCACCCCGGGCTCGACCTCTCGATCGAGCTCGCTCCGAGTTCGGTGGAGAACGACCGTCTGGCCGATCTCGTCGATCGCCTGGACCGTGCCCGTCGATCGCTTCGTCCGCGGATCGATCACCGCCCGCCCGACCTTGAGGCCATGATCCTGAGGCGGGAACCGGAAGCGCTGGAGCCGGCCGTCGCGACCACTGACGCCAAGCTCCTCGACCAGCTCGACCATGCCCATCGGCTCGCGCTCGTCGACGAGCGCCTCGTCCGTCAGCCCGCAGAGCTGGAAGAAGCGCCACCAGAAGGCCTTGTCCTCGCGCCGGTGCCAGCCGAGGAGCTGGGCGAGCAGCCAGGCGGCCTGTTGGGCCGGCGTTCGCTGGGCGGGGTCGATCGGGGCTCCGGCCGTCAGGATCGCGACGAGCTCGGCCGTCGCCGCCTCGCGGGCTCGCAGCTCCGGTGAACCCTCGGGTAGTGGCTCCGGCACTGGTCGTGGAACCGGCTCCCCGAGCCGCCGCTCGAGATCGACGCGACGCTCCTCGAGCCAGTCACGCAGCTTCCAGGTGCTGAGGACGTCGTCGCGGTTGTAGCCCGCGATCTCGCGCAGGATCGCCTCACCGACGCGGCCTTCCTCCGTCTTGCCGTCCTCGAGCCAGGTCTCGAACGCGACGATGCTCGAGCCAGCGCTTCGGAGGTCCACCTCACGCTCGAGGCCGTAGAGCGGCTCGAGGCGTTTGATGGAGTAGCTCTCGACGCTGGCCCGGACGCTTTGCCGGACGACCCGGAACAGGTCCACGAGCACGCCGCCGCGGAGCAAGCGATCCACCTCGGCCTCCCGGGTGGCATGTCGCTGGGCCAGCCGTCCGAGGGCCGTCCGCTCGTAGGCCGCGTAGTGGTAGACGTGCATGGCCGGGTCGGCGTTCAGGCGATCGATGAGCTGGTCCACGAGCGCCTCGAACGCCGTCTTCTCCGCATGGAGCGTGACGTCGCCCGCGTCGTCCCGGCTCCAGATCTCGTGGTAGCGCGGCATGGCCGGCTCGCCGGGATCGGACAGCGCCGGCTCGACGATCCCGAAGAGGTATTCGACGCCGTCGTCCATCGCGAACGGGTCGCCCTCGATGTCGAAGAAGAGGTCGCCAGGCGACGGCGCGGGCAACGCGAGGAATCCCCGATCGGCGACGAGGACTCGGTGCTCGTCGCGCTCCGGATCGAGGAGCTCCCATTTCGGACGGCGCTCGTCTTCGCCTTCGACCTGGATTCGGGCCTGGGCCTGGACGCGTTCGAGCCCTTCGCCGCTGACCCTCTCGAGGCGTGGCTGTATCGGAACCGTCAATGCCGCGAGGGACCGTCGAGTCCGGACGTCGCGCGCCTTGAGGGCGGCCCGTTGTCGGGCGCTGATCCCGGCGACGAGGGACAGGTCGTCGTCGCGCCGGCGCTGGGTCTTGCAGTGGACCACCCAGCGGCAGACGTCGCAGTGCTCCACCGGCTCCGGATACGTCTCGGTCACGGGGTACACGGGGTCTCCCGCCGCCACGGCCGCCTCGAACTCGGTCTTGACCCGCCGGAAGTAGGCCATGTAGTCGGCCACCCGGAGCGACTCGGTCTGCCGGCTGCTGCCGCCGAGGACCACGTGAAGCGATTCCGGCACGAGACCCTGGATGGCGCTGAGCTGCTCGACGTAGGAGCAGATCTGGAGGACGGCGCTGCCCTTCACGTGGCGGGCCAGCTTCGTGTCCGCGACCTCATAGGACCAGGACCCGAGGTCGCTCGGCCGTTCGACCCGGAGGAGGAAGTCCGCGTAGCCCACCCACCGGCCGTCGAAGAACGTCGCCTGGTAGACGACGTCGACGCCGGCGCGGAGCGCCTCGATGGTCCTGGCGGCTGCCTCCCGGATCTTGTCGCCGCGGTCCTCGATCGAGCCGTCGGGCTGGATCTCGACGACGCTCCGACCGCTCGCCACCAGCTCGTCGTGGTAGCGCTGCTCGTGGGCGGTCCCGCGTCTCGCGATGAGGTCGATCTCGGGATCGTTCCGCTCGGGTCGAGCGACGAGGCCGTCGAACGCGGCCCGCTCGAGCGCGAGCCGGTGGTGGCAGGCCAGGAAGCCGACGAGGTCCGAGGCCGAGTAGACCGGTCGACCGTCGATGCGCTGCACCCCGGCATCCTAGGGTGCCGGGGCTGCCGGGTTGTCTGTCAGCCCGTGGCGTACGATGGCCGGGATCCGGATCCGACATCACGTCCGGGGCCCGTCGACGGCACGACGCCAGTCGCGCCGAGATGCAAGGGCCCGCGATGGTGTCCGCAACCGGAGAGGAGCTGGCCATGGCCACCGTGACGTTCGATCACGTCTGGAAGCGCTACGACAAGTTCGCCGCGGTCCAGGACCTCAATCTCGAGATCAGCGACGGCGAGTTCATGGTGCTCGTCGGCCCGTCGGGCTGCGGCAAGACGACGAGCCTCCGGATGATCGCGGGCCTCGAGGAGGTCAGCGAAGGCACCCTCCGGATCGGCGATCGCGTCGTCAACGACGTCGCGCCGAAGGATCGCGACATCGCGATGGTCTTCCAGAGCTACGCGCTCTACCCGCACATGACGGTCTTCGACAACCTGGCCTTCGGCCTGAAGCTCCGCAAGGTCCCCAAGGCGGACATCGATCGGCGGGTCAAGGAGGCGGCCGGGATCCTCGGCCTCGAGGACCTCCAGAAGAAGCCGCGCCAGCTCTCGGGCGGCCAGCGCCAGCGCGTCGCGCTCGGGCGGGCGATCGTCCGCGAGCCGGCCGTCTTCCTCATGGACGAGCCGCTCTCGAACCTCGACGCGAAGCTCCGCGTCCAGACCCGAGCGGAGATCGCCCGGATCCACCAGCGCCTCGGGACCACCACGGTCTACGTCACCCACGACCAGGTCGAGGCGATGACGATGGGCACTCGGATCGCCGTGATGAGCAAGGGCGTGCTCATGCAGGTCGGGACCCCGCAAGCGCTCTATGAGCACCCGAAGAACCTCTTCGTGGCCGGCTTCATCGGCAGCCCGTCGATGAACATGGCGAACGTCAGCGCCTCCGGCGCGAACGTCACCGGCAGTGGGCTGACGTTCCCGATCCCGTCCCGGAACGGCGCGCTTGCGGCGGGCCAGAAGCTCGTCGCCGGGTTCCGTCCGGAGCACCTGGAGCTCGGCGACGTATCGAACGCCGCCGGAATCCGGGCCCGCGCCGATGTCGTCGAGTACCTCGGGAACGAGGAGCTGCTGCACGCCAGCGTCGAGGGCCACGAGGGCGACATCGTCGCCATCGTGAGCTCGGAGCATCGGGTGAAGCCCGGGGACATCATCGACCTCAAGCTGCCCCTCGACCGCCTGTACCTGTTCGACGCGGAGAGCGGCGACGCGATGTCGGCCTCGATGGCGGGCAGCGCTGCGTGATCCCGGCCGCGTGATCGCGGCCGCCTGACTCAGCTTCGAGCCGGCACGCCCCGGATCGTCGGCTCCGGCGCCGGGGCGCCTTCGGCCAGGTATGCCGCGATCGCCGCATCCAGGCCGACGTCGTGCCCGGCTCGCTCGGAGAGCAGCCACTTGTGCTCGAGCACGTCGCAGTAGGCCTGGATCGGGTCCCGGTCCGGGCCGATGGCCGGGCGGAGCCGAGCGAGGCTCGGATTGAGCACCTCCGCGAGCCAGCGGTGCGCGCCATCGGACAGGGCGATCGGCAAACGCCCGCGATCGTCGATGCCGGCGACGAACTCGCGAAGGTCGTTCAGGAGCAATCGAGCCTGACCCTCGAGGGCCTGGATGCCCGTCAGCCGGGCGAGCTCGTGGGCATGGAAATCGCGGTTCGACAGGGTGAGCTGGATCCGCATCCGGCTGCCGGCCGCGGTTCGGACGACGGCGATCTCGTCGACCGCGAACCCGAGCTCGTTGAGGCGTCGCAGCCGGCCCCGGATCGCGTGCCGGTCGTCCACCGCGACCTCCGGCTCGAGGTGCAATTCGTCCCAGATCGCCCGGTATCGATCGCGGCAGGCGTGGGCTGCCTGGATCGCCCCGTCGACGTCGCCCGGGCGGCGCTGGAGCATGGCGACGTCCGCGAGGCCGAAGCCGAGGTTCTCGACGAGGATCTCGAGATCCGTCTCCCGCTGGCCATCCGACAGGGACGGGTGCACCTCGCTCGTCTCGGCATCCACGAGGTAGGCCTGGATCCGGTCGCCATCGCGCCGGAAGAGGGTGTTCGCGAGCGAGCAGTCGCCCCAGAAGACGCCGGCCCGGTGGAGATCGACGAGCAGCCACGCCATGGCGTCCAGGAGCCGGTCGCGATAGGCCCCGGCCGTGATCGGCAATCGCGCCAGCAGCCGCCGGAACTGGAGCGAGTGGGTGAGGTACTCGGTCACGAGGATCGCGTTGCCGCCGTCCGGCTGGACGGCCAGACCGACCGGCAGGACCGCCGGCATCCGAATTCGTTCGAGGTGGCCCAGGACGTCGTATTCGCGTTCGGCGACCTCCGACGGCTCCTCCTTGAAGGCGAGGAGGGCGTCGTCGACGACGCGGAAGCGGACCAGGTGGCGGGACGGTCCGACGGGGAGTCGCCGGAAGTCGGGGCTGTCCGGCCAGTCCGCCAGCGCGAGATCCCACGGCAGATCGAGGAGGGCGCCGCTCCGACGGAGGCGCAGGTTCGGAAGGGGGCCCTCGGCCAGCGGCCGCGGCGGCATCAGGCCGTGGTCGTCTTGCCGATCCGGCGACGCGTGCTCACTTCGACCCGGGTGTCGTCGCGCTCCTGGGCCGGGTGCTCGACGAGGGCGATGAGGCGGCTGGCCATGAACCGACCGGTCCGGACCGGCGTGCCGCCGCGCGTGACCTCGGTCACCTCGACGACGCCGCGGGCGGTCGTGACCTCGATCCGGCGACCGGCCCGAGTCGCCACGATCTCGTAGGCCTGGACACCCTGGCCCGTGTCCACGACGGCTTCGACGCGATCGCCCTTCATCTGCCGATCCGTCAGCCGATCTTGGGTCCGCGATCACCCACGAGGAACGCCCCGAAGCCGAACGCCAATCCGACGGCAATCAAGCTCACCCGAACCTCGAGCCCGATCGCCGCCAGGACGAAACAGATGACCGCGACGATCAGAAGGATCTCGCGAAGACTCCATGAAGTGCGCATCCACGCATTTGATCACATCCGGACGACAGTTGAGCCGCACGCTACTCGGCGTTCAGCGCCTCGGCGCGGCGGATGGCGTTGACGAAGCCCTTCTCGGTGTAGAGGACCGCGCCTTCCGCACGGAGCCGGGCCTCGGCCGCCGCAGCCTCGCTGGCGGGCAACTCGAGGGCGTCCAGGCCGATCAGGGCCGCGCCGACGACCGGCGGCATCCCGAGCCGCGTGAGGCGCGCGCCCGGCGCGGCCACCTGGACGGCGGCGTCGAGCCGGCGGTAGAAGGCGTCGTCCTCGTTTCGGAAGACGCCGCCGGCGAGGACGACCTCCGGCGCGCGACGGCGAAGATGGGTTCGGCGGACGAGCGCCGCCACCATCACGGCCAGCTCGTCGGCCAGGCGATCCACGATCGTCCGGGCGACCGCATCGCCGTGGACCGCCGCCGCGAACACGGTCGGAGCAAGCTCGGAGAGGCGGGCCTGGTCGAGGCGACCGACGTAGAGGTCGCGGACGATCGCCGCGGCCGACCGACGGCCGAACTGTTCCGGGACGAGCCGGGCGAGGGAGGTCGCCGGTCCGCGCCCGTCGCCCGCCCGGACCGCCGCCCCGAGGGCGGCTTCGCCGAGCGACGTTCCGCCACCCCAATCACCCGAGAAGCTGCCGACTGCGGCGAAGCCCGCTTTCCGGCCGTCGATCCCCATCGCGATCGCGTTGACACCCTGACCGCAGATCACCGCGACACCCCAGGGTCGGCTGGCTCCCGCCCGCAGCGCGGCGAGGGTGTCGTTGCGAACGATCGCCGTCTCGACGAGGCCCGTCGCGTCGAGCCCGGCCCGGAGCTGCCGGATATCGCGTGGTGAGTCGGCGCCCGCGAGACAGAAAGCGCCGACCGCGGCCACCGGCGCACGGGCCCCGCTTCCGGGCGGGTCCCCACCGACGCCAACCTCGCGTGCGAGCTCACGGGCGAGGCCGTCGAGGCGCGTCATTCCGGCCCCTAGCCCGACCTGCTGGTGCGACACGGTCTCGCCCCGGCCGGCGCCGAGGATGTGCCCATCCCGTGCGACCAGGAGGAGATCGACCTTCGAGTTCCCGCCATCGACGGCGAGGATCGCCCCGGGGCCTGTCACGGTGCGGCGACGGTGCGCGGGAGCTCCGGGATGTCCTCGAGGGCGTCGACTCGGACGAAGGCCGCGCCCTGATCCGACAGGCGCGCGACGGCCCCGGGCAGCGCGCCCAGGGTCCGGTCCGGCCACGCGTGGAGCAGCACGACCGCGCCATCGCCCCACTCCTGGGCGCCCGCCACGATCGAGTCCTCGACCTGCGCGGCGGTGCGCTCGGGTGGCCAGTCGAGGCCGAGGGCGTGCCAGCCGACGTGTCGATAGCCGGCACTCCGGACGATTGCCTGCACCCGCTGATCCCCGGCCCCGGCCCCGAACGGGCAGCGAAACCACGGGCGGGGATCGACCCCCGTTGCATCGACGATCGCGTTGCCGGCCGCCGCGATGTCGGAACGTAGCCCGGCCTGAGTCAGCAGCGGCATTCGCGCGTGGTAGTGGGAGTGGCTGCCGACGAGGTGGCCATCGGTCGCGATCCGGCGTGCCGTCGTGGGGTATGCCTCGGCCCAGCGACCCTGGATGAAGAAGGTTGCCTGGATGCGATGGTCGGCCAGGACGTCGAGGACGCGTTCCTCCACACCGGGCTCCGAGGGTCGGTCCGGATGCTCGACGTCGAAGGTGAGTGCGACGCGGAGGCGCCCCTGTCGACTCAGCGCTCGACTCCCGTGATCACGATGCCGCGGACGAAGAAGCGTTGGAACACGAGGAACAGGATGACCGGAATGATCATCGTGAGGAGCACGCCAGCCTGGATCAGCCCCGGGTCCTGCGAGACTCGAGCGCCGCTGAACCGGGCCAGGCCCACGGGCAACGTCTGCAGGTCGGGCGCCGACGAGAGATAGATGAGGGGTGCGAAGAAGTCGTTCCACGAGTAGACGAGGTGGAAGATCGAGACGGCGATGATCACCGGCCAGGCCTGCGGGATCAGGACCGAGATGAGGGTCCGGAACGGCCCCGCGCCATCGATCGCCGCCGCCTCGTCCATCTCGCGCGGGATCGTCATGAAGTATTGGCGCAGCAGGAACACGTCGTAGGCGTTGGCGAAGAACGCCGGCACCAGGAGTGGCAGCCACGTGCCCACCCACCCGATCTTCGCGAAGAGCGTGTACGTCGGGATGACGGTCACCGCGGCCGGCAGGAAGATCGTGGCGATCACGGCGAGGAAGAGGACGTTGCGGCCCCGGAACCGGAAGCGGGAGAACCCGTAGGCAACGAGCGTGCACGACACGACGGTGCCGATCATCCCGATCAGGGCAATCGCGATCGTGTTGAACAGCAGCCGTGGATAGCCGATCTCGACCCAGACGTTCGTGTAGTTCTGCCATTGCGGATCGAGCGAATAGGACGGCGTCAAGGTGCGCCACTGGCCCTGCCACGTGATCGGGCCAGCGGCCTCGTTGGCCGGGTCGATGAACTGGCTGGAGGTGCGGCCCTTCTTGATCAGGGCCAGCTCACGCGTGCCGGCGCCCGGGATCGGCACGTCGTAGATCGAGACGTCCTGGCCCTGATAGGTGTAGGTCCGCGGGCTCGACGGTAGGAGCGGCGCATTCTGGTCAACGAGCTGCTCCGGGTTCTTGATCGAGGTCAGGAACGAATGCGCGAGCGGCGACAGGAAGGCGGCCACGATGACCGTCACGATGAAGGTGATCGCGAACGATCGGCCACCATCCTTGGCTGCCCTTGGCCGGATCCCGCGGCGCCACCAGCGCCGGCCAAGGACCGCCGGGAGGCCGGAGGACACTTCCCGCGACGTGGAAACGGACCCGTCGAGGCCCATCGTGCCTAGCGCTCCCCGGCGTAGTAGACCCAGCGGCGAGCCGAGCCGAACACGACGAGGGTGATCACCAGGGTGATCGCGAAGAAGAGCCAGGCGAGGGTCGCGCCGTAGGCCATGTTCTGGTAGGCGAAGAAGTTCTTGTAGATGTAGAGGTTCAGGAAGTTCGTCGTCCCGCCCGGTTCGCCGGTGCCCTGGTTCAACACGAGCGGGACCAGGAAGTACTGGAGCACGTCGACGATCCCTAGAATCAGGGTGTAGAAGATGACCGGAGTCAGAAGGGGCAGCGTCACGTGGCGCACCTGGCCCCACGAGCCCGCGCCATCGATGCGGGCGGCGTCATAGAGCTCGGTCGGGATGCCCTTGAGACCGGCCAGGTACACGATCACGGCCCCGCCGATCGCCCAGATCCCGATGAACACCAGGCCCTGATAGATCCACGCTGGGTCCTGGAGGAAGTTCGGAGCCTGGACCCCGAACCAGGACAGCGCGACGGCGACCCAGCCACCGCTCGGGTTGAGCATCTGGTTCCAGATCAAGACGCTCGCCACGAACGGCACGACGTACGGGATGAAGAACAGGACCCGGAAGAGGCTGGACCCGCGGAGGCTCGGGCTGTTGAGCAGGAGCGCGATCGCGAGCGGCGTCAGGACACCGATCGGCAGCATCAGGAGAGCGAACCTGAGGGTGATCCCGAGCGATTCCCAGGTCTGCCGGTCCGCGAACAGGGCGACCCAGTTGTCGAGACCCACGAAGCGCAGCGGCTGCGCCTGTTCGAGGTTGATGTTCGTAAACGTGAACACGAACGTTGCGGCCATCGGCAGCAGCGTGAACGCCAGGAACCCGATGATCCAGGGCGAGATGAACAGCAGGGCCCATCTCGCCTCGCGCTGCGCGAGGCGAGACGTCGGCCGCCGCGGCCTGGCCGCCGGCTCGGCCCTGACGGTCATCGAGCCTCCCGTCACCGGCGTCGGCCTGCCCGAGGTAGCGGGCAGGCCGATCTTCGCACGCTACT
>Ga0070708_100005076_pt1 | contig 10415 bp, 8 predicted proteins | sample KBSK5503metaG_FD_65469 | JGI IMG/M metagenome (GOLD analysis project Ga0070708, IMG submission 65469) | Corn, switchgrass and miscanthus rhizosphere microbial communities from Kellogg Biological Station, Michigan, USA - KBS K5-50-3 metaG | ecosystem: Host-associated > Plants > Roots >... | reverse complement strand
AGAGACTCTGACCAGTGAAAAGCCGACCTGATCGATGGTTGAAGTCGCGCAAGATCACGCGGCAGGTCTTTTCTCCGGCACCGATGAGGTGATCGAGAAAATCACGGGGCACAAGCCAATTGGTAAATGACGTCCGAAGCGGGCAGGTTTTGCCCTCCGACGTTAGCACTTGCCCTCCCATGTGAGCATTGGTACAAAGTTTCCTGGAAAAACCGCTCCCCATCAGGTATACTGTTTCTCAAACGTGTAAATTGCGTACCTCATCGAGAGATCGGCAAGGATGCTCATGGCCGCATCAGCAATCAAAGGCGTTGATCTGTTCAAAATAGCAGGCCGCTCCATTTCTGGATGGATTCCCAGCCTCAAAACAGGCACCGCCATCAGACAGCCATTCTGTAGCCAGCTCGAAGAACGCTTACTGCTCTGGCTTGAGTATCACCCCCTGGTTGTGAACTACGCACGCGGCGACATTGATCCAGAGTTTGCCACGAAGTATCGACTACCGATTCCGCAACATGCCCCGTTCGCAATTGGCTACACGTTTGAGAGCAAACCTCATCACTACTTGCCCGATGCAGTAGGCATGTTAGCAGACGGAACACCGTTCATCGCCGAGGCTGGCATGGAGGATGACAAACGAGGGGATCGGAACCTCGCCAAAGCGGATGCCGCACGCAGGCTTGCACGCCTCCAACAAGGCACCTTCTGGATTGGCACTGAGCGCACTCTGACCAGGCGTCGCCACTACAATCTGGTCTACTTGCATGCCAGGCGCAACACCTTTCCCGCCTTTGCCGACATTGCCTTCGCTGTGCAGGAAATCTGGCCCTGGGGAGAGGTTGCCACAGTTTCGGAAATTGCACGTCGCCTCTCCCAACAATGGCCGCCCGATCTGGTAGAAGCGACGATCTGGAAAGTCGTGGCAGATGCAGCAGCACAGGGACATCTGCTGGCCGATCTAGAGCAGTTCACGCTCTCGAATTTTCTCCCCCTGGCCCTGCTTCCGCCTGATGTAGCGCCGATCCTCCCATCACCGCTACCAGATACGCTTTTGCCAGAACCTGTGCAGGATGTGACAGTGGTCTCGTCTGAACCGCCCCAGCTTGTTCCGGGTCCGACGTTTGATGCCTCCACATTGCCTGAGCCCGTGCTCCAACAATTTCATCGGAATCTGCGAGCTGTGGAACTGGTGCTGGCCGGGGCCACCCAAACTCACGTCGCCGAAAAGGAGGGCATTCCCCGTTCCACGTTAGGACGATTGGTCAGACGAACCAGGCTTCTCGGTCAGATTGCCTGTGTGCCTCATGGAAGCTACCGTGGTGTAACGCGGCTTCACCCGGCGTTTGCCGAGTGTATCCGTCGGCTGTTTCTGCTCCCTACACGGCTGTCCATGACGGCGATCCGGGAGCATACTGAGATGCAACAGGTAGCGGCACACCTGTCGAAGGCCACCGGAATCACCGTAAAACTCCCCTCGTACAAGCAGGTGCGTACAGCCGTGCAGCACTTGAAGATGGAGCCGGAACTGGTAGCGATGCGCGAAGGGGCGAAGTCCGTCCCACGTGAACGCTCCTCTGCCGAGTCCTTTGTGCTCTCCATTCCAGCTCCGGCTTTGCTCACCCAGGTCGATGAGCACACGATGGACCTCTACGTGGTCACTCCTTCTGGTGAGACGGTACCCTGCCGCGTCCATGCGGCGGTGCTCATCTGTGTCAAAACAGCGTCCATCCTCGGCGCGGTACTGGCTTTGGGACCATTCAAGGAAGAGGACTATATGCGCCTGGTCAAGCTCAGCGTAGAGAGAAAAGATCATCTGGTTGGTATCACTGGGTGCGAGCATTCCTGGCCGTGTTTTGGCAAGCCCGCGATCATCTTCCATGACCGAGGGAAGATCTTTACCTCCGAACGGGCCCGGTCTGTCCTGGTGGATCGGCTTGGTATCATCACTGAGCAAGCCCCCCCATATGCACCATCAGCGAAGGGAACGGTCGAATCGATTTTTGGGTGGATGACGGAGCGTTTTGAGAAGAGACTTCCCAACTCGTCCTATGGTATCCACAATGCCGAAAAAGCGGCGCAAGCGGGAGGAATGACCCTGGAAGAGTTGGAACGCTGTTTTTATCAAGCTATCGTGGACGATTATCAACGAGACTGGGACTCTCTGCGAGGACAACGACGCTATGCGATGTGGGAACAGGCAGTGGCGCAAAGCGGGGTACCGCGCTATTTGGGCTCGCCTGATGATCTCAAGCTGCTCCTAATGAAAGCGGTGAACCGAAAAACTCCTGGAAACGGCTATCGGGTGCAAAAAGGGAACCGCCTTTCTTTCCACGGGCGATGGTATACCTGCCCAGGACTGCTCAGTCGGCTCCAGGGCCGCGAGTTCGACCTGTACTACGACAAAAGGGACGTGGGAGTGCTCTACATCTTTGTCGATGGCGAATATGTTGGAGAAGCCTATTGCCCACAATTGATGGGGGGCCGAGTGAGCGAGTGGGAAGCCAGAGCGATGCGCAAACACGACGAGGAGCAAGCCAGGATCGCCCGCGAGCAAGTATTGCCAGTCCGTGCTCGCATTCAGAACGAAGCGGGGGCAGCTCGCCGCCGCCGAAGTACTGAGGTTCGTCAAGTTGAACAAGCGCGTCAATGGGATCGCCAGCGGGAAGAGATTCACCCCGCCGAAGTCGCTGAGCGATTAGCGGATATTGAGACGAAGAAACTGGCCCCACCCAAAATCAGGAGAGCGGTCCCGGATGCCGGCGCTGATCGTCCTGTGCGTATCTTACCTATGCGCCCAATGTGAGAGGAACTGTAACCATGACGCCTTCCCCCTTCAGAAAATACCCATTCATCGAGACCGCCTTTGCTCGAAGGTTCCAGGCCATGTTGCGTTCCGCCTGGCACAACCGTTCCTGGCATGTCATTGTTGCCGATCCGGGTGCGGGCAAAACGACGAGCATCCGCGACCTGCAAAAAAGAGCTGGCGGACGAGCCATTCTCGCGGTAGTGACTCCCAAAAACAATGACGATGAGCAGGCATTGGGCGACCAGTTTTTTGCAGCGCTCGGCGTGCCGATCCGAGGACATTGGAGCACTCGCAAGCCCAAACTCATGGGACACTTGCACCAATCTGGGACCGAGTGCCTCGTGGTGGATGATGCGCATGATCTTTCAATGCCTCACCTGATGTTCCTCAAGGAAGTGACGGACCAGGGGCGCATGCAGTACGATCATCCTCTTGGGTTATGTCTGGTGGCTGCTGGACGTGGGAACATGATCCCACTCAAGGAAATCTTAGATCAATCGGAGCCGACCTGGCTGCAATGGCGTCGCCGACTCGATCCGCTGCAACCCTTCTGCCGGGTTGCAGGCCACACCAGCGAAGAAATCCGCGAGGTTCTCGCGACTCTGGAAATGGTGTTCCAGCCACTGCTGCCGCAACTGAACCTTCGTCGGTGGACGGGTTCAATCTATGACTGGCTCACGCAATCAGCTCTCGACCCAACCAGCTCAGGCCGTGTAACGATGGATAACCTGATGAAGCTCGTGCTGGCCGCTCTGGAATGGTCCTATGAAGCGAAGGCCGCCGATGTGCAAGAGAAGTGGTTGGAGCAGGCGGCAGAGCTGCTTGTACTACGCCATGATACCTTTCGGATCATTGACGGAAAAGGACCAGGGGCAGAGCAGGCATCAGAGACGGAGAAAGAGGCTGCGAGCGAGATACCAGCACAACAGGTTTCTTCCCCAAGCGAGGAGCAAGCGCCTCCCTCCTCGACCCCCGTAGAACAGGTGAAACAGGTGCGATCCCGCGAAAAGAAGGAGTCACAACCTGTCGCATCGGGCAACTGCACGTTTTCTGGGATTGTTCCCGTTGCTCTCCAGCGTTTCAAGCAGAGTGGTGTTTCGGTTGTGGAATGTCCTGGCTGTGGGAGAGCATGGACCCTTTCGCCAAGCGGTGGAGTGCTGCGCTTCAAAGCGCACCCCAGGCGGAAAACGAACACTCCCAATGCCGGGCGACGGTGGGCCAGGGGAGAAAGGGAAACAGACTGGGATGTGGTCGGAGGGTAAGGAAATTGGTTTGTTAGAGGTCTTCCGACGATTTATCTGTAAATGTGATTACTACATGGCGGCAAAATTTGATCATTATTTGACGTCATACCAGCGTTGCCTTCTCCTTCCCTCGACCGATGCGAAGGGCGAGGCTCGGCTGGTTGAAGAGCTTGCTCTTTGAGAAGGCTCTCTGCGAGAAGCGCCAGAGAAGTATCAAAAAACTACACCATTCAGTAATCACATTTACAATTTATCAGCGGATGGCTGCAAACCGGTGTGGATCGGCGACGTATCAAAGGGGTGTAGACCCCGTTGTTATTTACACTCTTTTTTGCTGATACCCCAGATGTGAAGCGGTCTGCTCAAGTAGTTTTGTGCCAGTGCTCACATGGGAGGGCAAGTGCTAACGTCGGAGGGCAAAACCTGCCCGCTTCGGACGTCATTTACCACCAGTTCCACCAGCGCCGTTTCATCGTCAACCACTAAAATGCGCGTCATGATAGTCTAGCTCCTTTCCACAACGGTAGAGGTGAGGCGGCTGAAGTCTACGGTTAGCCCTTCAGACCGCCAACGATGCTGTCACATCTCGCTACCTCCAGGCAGTCTGCAAGGCATGGCTTGCCGTATGCCTAACACTCACGGCGCCGGAGATGAGTCTGTGAACAGGAGAACATTGCCTCCTATGATGTAGTATATGATATGCTTCATATGATGGGCGCTTCCCAAGTTGAAACCTTGTAACGTATATGCACTTAGCGAGATATTTTGTATCATGGGAGGAAGCGACACCTCATCTTAGAATCAGTTCTCATTTCATAAGAGTGAGTGGAGCAGCGTAGCAAGAGGGTGGCAGCATTCACCACCCTTGCCTGCTTCCAATCCTTGTGCCACGTCGTTGTCGGCCTGTTCAAACCGAAAGGAGGGATACTCACCGAGAAAGAAACAGCGGTGTCCTGTAAATACAACCGTTCTGAAAGGACTCTATTTGGAGGAGAACCATGACACGTTTGTTACGCCCGTTGTGTCGTCTACTCAGTCTACTGGCATTGATCTCGCTTGCACTCACTTTCCCCTCGGCCGCAAATGCCGCTGTCGGTGTCGGGCCAGGAGGCGGCACACCCGGCACCTCGTCCAACTTCGAGCTTGTTGGTCACAACGCGCTCTTCAACCGTGGAATGAACGCCGCTCTGACCATCTTTGACCATTACGTCTACATCGGAAACCGCACCGACGGATCGAGCACCTGCGGGGTCGGCGATCCTCGCGGTCCGGGGGTCAATTGTCCGCATCCGCACCCAGGCGTGCTGATTGTGGACGTCGCCGACCCGACGAACCCGACAGTGGTCGGCGAAATCGGGCCACCACTGGAAGGCAACGTTGGCATCACCTCACGCGAACTGCGAGTATGGCCACAGCAGAAGCTGCTCATGATCATGAACTTCCGCTGCAGTTCCGTCATTCACGCCTGCCCAAGAGGGAATGATACCACATTTCCTTTCGACATCAAGTTCTACGACTTGAGCGACCCCGTGCATCCACGTTTCCTCTTGAGCTATGTGCCGACCTCCAAAGCCGGGTTGAAGGTGAAGCCGCACGAGATGTTCCTCTGGGTCGACCCGAACAACGAAGACAGGGCACTGCTCTACCTGTCGACCCCGACCCTGTCGACTGACCCAACGGTCCCGAATCTGCTAATCGTCGATATCAGCCAGGTGCCTGCGGGTGGTGCAGTGACCGAGGTAGCTGAGGGCAACTGGAACAACCGGTACCCCGGTGCGGATAATCCGGCTAACTACGGCTTCAATCTCTTTGTCCACTCGATGGGGGTGACACCAGACGGCACCCGCACCTACCTGGCTATGGAAGCTGGTGAATTCCTCGTCCTGGACACCAGCGATATTGCCAACAACGTGTCGAACCCGCAACTGCGCTTGATCACCGATCCCGCGAATCGACCCATCTGGGGCAATCCTTTCCCTTGTGCGAAGTTCTGCCCGAACGGGCACTCGGCCGTCCAGGTGCCCGGTCGCCAACTGGCACTCACGACGGATGAGATCTACGGGACGTTCACCGATCCGACCTTCGGGTGTCCCTGGGGCTGGATGCGCCTGATCGATGTGTCCGACCCCGCGCATCCTCAGATCGTGGGTGAGTACAAGATAGCCCAGGATGAGCAGTCGTTCTGCGGGAGTTCGGGCGACGATGCCCTGACCGAGCAGTTCACCAGTTACTCGTCACATAACCCGACGGTGTTAGGTCATGTAGCCTTCATTGATTGGCACTCAGGCGGATTGCAGGCCATTGACATCGCGGATGCGAAGCATCCAACCCAGGCGGGCTGGTTTTCGCCAGAGCCGCTCGACCAAGTAGCCACCGAGGACCCGGCTCTCAGCAGGGGGCCGAACAAGGTCGTGATGTGGAGTTACCCGATTATCAAGAACGGCTTCATCTATGTCGTGGACATCCGCAACGGCCTCTATATCCTGCGGTACACTGGTCCTCATACAGGCGAAGTGAAGCAGATCGAGTTCCTCGAAGGAAACTCAAATCTTGGTGACGCGCTCAAGCTTGGAGGTGGTAGCCAATAAGCAGTGCTTAGCTGTCGTGGCAGGTGTCTACTAAATGGAGACACCTGCCACGAGAAGCACGATGGGCGATCCCTCGTGGGTCAGTTGCCAACTCCAGTAGCATGATGCCAGACTGAAAAGAAAGGGGACGAAGGAGTTGGAGGGGAGAGGCACAGCAAAGCTGCTGCAAGGTGCGGCCACCGCCTCGGCCTTTGAGGCCTACGTCGAGCACATCCTCTTCCCCGGTCTGCATCCAGGGCAGCAACTCATCGAGGACAAAGGATGGCAACTTCTGTTTCTGCCCGCCTACTTCCCAGATTTCTCTCCTAGTGAAGAGACCTTCTCCAAGGTCAAGGCCTTCCTCAGACGAACGGGGCCAGAACGCGGGAGGCCCTGCAAGAGCGATCGTTCAAGCTTTACTCACCGTGACTTCCCAAGATGCTCAGGGGTGGTTCAAGCACTGCGGCTACGTCTCACTTGAAGAACGGATGAGAGAAGAGGTGGCTCAATCTTTCTGCTCGCAGCTGGTAGTGCGCAACTTTATCATTATGGGCAATCCTCTCATAAAGCGATCGTAATTTCATTTATTGCTATTTATGAGCAATAAATGGCTGGCGACCACCGAAATGATCGGTGATCACCAGCATGTCGGGTGTAAGACTTATTTGACGCCTACATCTTTGCACCTTTCTGGCAGATATGTTATAGTAATCCCATACCCCCCTGGTAGGGGTAAAGGGACGAATGAGTCTTCCTGGGGGAAAAGCCTCTCGAATCACAAGATGTTCAACGATCAGGGTTACCTTCGTGAGTGGAGTGGGATGCGTAAATTCGGTAACAAGATGACCCTGCTTCTCAGGTAGAGAGCCTGTGTTATCCGTTTGGCATAGGGAAAAGGTCTATCTTAACGAGAGGAGGATAACAACGATGATAACTGCCACGTTACCGGTCAAGGGTCTCAACTTTGCCGGGTGCGCACGAGAGATCGAGAAAAACCTCAGTAAGCTTGATGGTATTGCCCTGGTAGAAGCCAGTTACGTTTCTCAAACGGTGACAGTGACGTATGATGAGAATCGATTAAGCGATACACAACTTCGAGAACTCATCAAGGATTGTGGATTCCTCTGTGGAGAACCATGGAGTGAGACGAGCAATCCAGCCCTTTCGTCTCAGCTCAGTACACTGCATGCAACGATGCCACATGCTGAGCACATGTCAGCGATGGAACACGTGGACGGCCATCATGCCGCTCTGGTATCGCAGCCAACAGCGCCTCCTACTGCTCATCCGATGGAGGGCATGGGACCTATGGAGCACGATACGAGTGATCCAGCCATGGCGCGGGCCATGGAAGCCGACATGCGTAACCGCTTCTTCGTGACACTGGCACTCACCATCCCTGTTATCCTCTACTCTCCACTGGGCACGAGTCTCTTCAAGTTGCACCTGCCTGCCCCCTTTGGCATCAGCCCCAACTGGGTCCTCTTCGTGCTTGCCACTCCCATTGTCTGGTGGGGCGGCTGGATCTTTCACTCCGGTGCACGACGTGCCTTGCGTAATCGCACGCTCGATATGAATGTCCTGGTGAGCTTGGGCGTGCTGGTGGCCTACTTCTTCAGTGTCTTTGTCACCTTGTTTGCTCCACAGATAGAGACGAGCTACGACGCTGCAGCCATGCTTGTGACCTTCGTGTTGTTTGGTCACTGGATGGAGATGCGCAGCCGTAGAGGTTCCTCCGATGCGCTGGGTGCCCTCCTGCGCCTGGCACCCTCGCAAGCCACTGTCATCCGGCCCACTGGAGAGGTAGAGACAGTGCCTGTCGAGCAGGTACAGGTAGGCGACCTGCTCTTGCTGCGCCCCGGCGAGAAAGTGCCAGTTGACGGAATGGTGACTGAGGGAGAGAGCGCCATCGATGAAAACATGGTGACTGGTGAGAGCCTGCCTGTCGGCAAACAGCAGGGCTCCGAGGTGATAGGTGGCACGGTCAACGGGTCCGGGTCGCTGCGCTTCAAAGCGACCAAAGTGGGCAGTGACACAGCCCTGGCTCAGATCGTGCAACTGGTGCAGACGGCGCAGAACTCCAAAGCGCCCGCCCAGCGCCTAGCGGATCGTGCAGCAGAGTGGTTAGTCCTGGCCGCGGTCAGCGCCGGAGTACTGACGTTCCTCGTCTGGTTCTTCGTGATCGGGCAAACCGCCCTGTTCGCGCTGACGCTAGCGGTGACGGCGGTAGTCATTGCCTGTCCCGATGCGCTTGGTTTGGCGACACCTACGGCAGTGGCGGTTGGCACAGGCATTGGAGCGAGGAACGGCATGCTGATCAAAAACGCGACGGCCCTGGAGCAAACGTCGAAGATCCAGGCCATCATTTTTGATAAGACCGGAACGCTGACCGAGGGCAAACCGGCTGTGACGACTAGCGTTGCTTTCGCAGCAGGCAAACTGGCCGGGCTGGACGAGGCCCGGCTGCTGCAACTGGCGGCAACGGCGGAAGCGGATTCAGAGCATCCCCTGGCAAGCGCCATTGTGGAGGGAGCAAAGGATCGCCAGTTGGCCTTGCTGCCATATAGTCAGTTTAAAGCAATTGCGGGAGGCGGCGTACAGGCGCAAGTTGATGGGGACACCGTGCTGGTCGGTACCCCGAAACTTCTGGCAGAGAACCATATCCAGTTACAGCTTGCCGAACAGGAGGAACTGGCCGCGCTACAGGCAGAGGGGAAAACGGCGATGCTCGTAGCGATGAACGGTCAGGCGGTTGGCCTGATAGCGGTAGCTGATCGTGTTGGTAAATTAACTGAAGGGTGGACCGATTTTGCACTCAAGGGTGGGAATTTACACTCAAGGGTGGAACTTGATGCTCCGATGCCTGGAAAAACCGCTTCCCATCAGATATACTTTTCATCGAATATGTAATTTGAGCTCCTCATCGAGAGCTTGACAAACTTCGGTCCCCACAGAACAGGCGGCTCAGGCACGATCTCGGAAGAAGGCTGTGTCGCAGCCCGCCGCATCGGTCAAATGCACGTTTTCTGGGGTCGTTCCCGTTGACCTCAAGCGTTTTGAGGAGAGTGGTGTCGCGCTTGTGGAATGCCCTAACTGTGGGAGAGCATGGACCCTTTCTCCAAGCGGTGGAGTTCTGCGCTTCAAGTCTCACGACAAACGCAAAATGAACACTCCCAATACCGGACGACGGTGGGTTAGGGAGGAAGGGGAAACTAACTGGAAGGTTGTCAGCGGGTAAGAAAGCATCTCAAATCACGAGGTGTGGTAGCCATCGTGAGCAATGTGCATGCTATCCTATGAACAGGTGATAAGGAGAGTTACCGTGATGCCTGACGCTCTATTTGCCGAGCCCAAACTGGCCGAAATCTATGACCTCCTCGACAGTCCGGACCGACTAGACCTCGCTCCATATCTAGCCATAACAGACGAGTTCCACGCCCACTCTGTCATTGACCTGGGGTGCGGAACCGGTACGCTTCCCTGTCGTCTAGCCTCGCTCGGGAAAGAGGTCGTTGGCATCGATCCGGCTGCGGCCTCGCTGGACGTTGCTAAACGGAAAGCGTATGCCGACCAAGTTCGCTGGATCACCGGCACTGCGGCGCAACTCAAAGGATTGCATACCGATCTCATCACCATGACTGGCAATGTGGCACAAGTATTCGTTGCCGACGAGGAGTGGATGACAACTCTTCGTGCGTGTCGCGATGCGCTTCGCCCGGGTGGGCGGCTTGTCTTTGAGGTGCGTGATCCAACCAAGGAAGCATGGAAAGGCTGGAACCGAGAACAGTCCTACCAAAC
>Ga0070708_100005073_pt1 | contig 10423 bp, 7 predicted proteins | sample KBSK5503metaG_FD_65469 | JGI IMG/M metagenome (GOLD analysis project Ga0070708, IMG submission 65469) | Corn, switchgrass and miscanthus rhizosphere microbial communities from Kellogg Biological Station, Michigan, USA - KBS K5-50-3 metaG | ecosystem: Host-associated > Plants > Roots >... | reverse complement strand
AATTGTTATGCTTCTTCAAGGTCGATCTCCTTAGCCGTTTTGATTGCACCTTAGAGTGCGTTGATCATCGGTAGCTTAACGCCATCCGTGATCGGGGATCGACCTTCTCATCCCATCTAATGTGTAATAGCTTGAACTCGACCTTACGGACGACGTTGACAAGTCTCAAGGTGTCGGACACGGGGCGAAATTCAGGGCCGACTTCCCAACTTCTGCATGGCCGACAAGGACTAAGCGGCTGGTGCAGCGGACGCTACGCGTGCCGCTGGCTCGAAGCTGGTCTTTGAGTAAGTCTTCTTTCTCAACGTGAGGCGCGCCTTGCATCGCTCGTTTTATTTGTTGCCGCGCCACTGGCTAAAACGTCGAACGGAAGCAGAAAAGGACTAAAGGCATCAAACGGACGCAGAAAAGGCGCGGGCGCATAGTCGACAAAGGCTGGCGCCAGAACCGGTAGCCCAGGAAAGAGGACATTCAGTCTAGCTCCAAGCCTCTTTGCCGCACTGTTCAGATCTGCAGGGTCCAAACCCTGCCAGGTTCCTGTGTCCAAACGCTGAATCAGTGCCTGCAGAGCAGCAATTGTTTCTGCTTCTGTGAAGTTGCAGTGTCCCGCGCGATGCACAAACGTTTGGCGCAGCAACGCACTATGGTTCGTCTTGGCCACAACATTCGCATAGGCTTGCTCATCTTGTACCGCTACGACGTCATCGTCAGTGGTGTGCAAGGTTAGGACCGGTATTTGGATCTGTCCGTTAAAGATAAGGTTTTCGCTCAAGTAATGGACTGCCGCCGGATCTGCTGCTATCCGCGGTGCGTTGTTCAACGTGTCGAGGTCCGCATCCAGGCTTAGGCCAGCCTGCTGGTACAGGGCTTGCACTTCGGCAGAATCGATGGAGAGTGCGAGCTGCTTCTTGTAATCAATCCCCGTGTTCCACGAGGGGTTACCACCTGCACGTCCTTCCATTTCGGCGCGGGCGAAGAAGAAGAGGGCAAAGTCAACAATCTGCTGAAACTCCAGGAATTGGTTTGCTTCTTGGGTGGCATAATCGGTCGGGCCTGGTTCCGGTGAAGTCACGAACGGAGGGTCGATCCAGCCGGGTAAGTCCATTAGAGCTGCTACCAACGCGATCCGGGCCCTTCCTTCGGGGCTGGCTTGCGCACTGGTGAGGACTTGCTCAGCGATAGCGAAATTCGTGTCGGGGTCGGTGATGTTGACGACCTGCAACCCTGATCCGGATGCAAGTAGCGTATTGAACGCAAACGCGGCGTCGAGGAACTCGTTCCAGATGCCCACGCTACCGGCCAGCACTCCACACATCGGCAGCGCACCAGAGAAGCGTTCGGGATATTTCTGTGCAAGTCCAGCCGTGATTATGCCGCCCAAAGAATGACCCCATGCGATCGTTCGACTCGGTTGGCCAATGAGCGAGTCGAACGTGTCGAGTACCGCAATCTGATCAGGCAATGCCTCGTGAATCGCATAGCCCGTCTTCGCGTAAGAGGAACCCGCCAACGCGTAACCGTGTGTCAAGAGATAGAAGCGCGAAAGCGGATCTTCCGGGCCGCCACCAGCGGTTCCGGTGTCTTGGGCAGGATTGGGATCGCCCGGAAACACGTAGCCATGGCTGTAGAGGAGCAAAGTTCCGTTCCAGTTTCTCGGGACCTCGATTAAGTATTGCTCCATCGGCGAATGTTCCCGAGTAAGTTGTAACGCCTCGTAACTCCTGCTCCATGTCTGGTGCCGGCTCGGGTGTAACCTTCGTTGACCGACTACCGGTCAGCGCCTTGGTCCTTGGGTTCGTTTTCGGTTGGGCGTTCAGCTGCATCACCAACAGCCCGAAGGCGATCAAAGACAGCAAAAGCCTGCGGTATTGCACAAGTGTTTTCCTCCTCGCCGTGGATCCACAATTTTGTGCGCTCGCACCTTGAGAGCGAATTTCAGAGTCAATCTCCACTGCGACAACCAAACCGGTCAATGGACGGCCGCATAATTCTGGAATACGCCTGCCCTACGTGCTAAGACGTTGCCTGTTAGGAACTTGTGGAGGGTTCTAACGCCCGGGAATCGAGCTTGACGGACCTCCGGCCGGTGATAGAGTTTGAGGCATCGGTGACCTCGCATGGCCTCCGCGGCCGACCGGGACTGGACACGCGCTGGAACGCAATTGAAGCGCGCTCTGGAGCTAAATCCAGGCTATGCAGACGCGCATTACGCCTATGGTTTCGCCTTCCTGCTGCCGCAAGGAAAGTTTGAAGAGGCTGTCGAGGAGATGAAGCGGGCCTTGGATCTTGACCCGCTGTCACTCATTATCAACGCCAATTTGGCGGCCACCTACCTTCACGTGCGGCAGTACGATCTGGCTGTGGATCAATGCCGGAAAACTCTGGAAATAGACGACCATTTCGGGCCAGTGCACTCCTACCTTGGGCGAGCTTTCCGGCCAACACTGACCATTTCTGCTTCACGCTGTCGAACCAGTAGAGCCTGTCTTCCTGCCCGCTGGCAATAATCATTCCTGACAAGGCTTGAAATGCTCCCGCTTTGCCTTGCGAGCCTGGGATGACCGAAACTTTCTGGGAGTCGATATCGAAGAATGCAAGCTGGCGAGAGTCAGGATCCTCGACGCTCTTGCCGGGGACATACACATTCACTAGAAGAGACTTACCATCAATCGACCATGCTGCGGCACCAAGGCCTTCCGTAATGTACTTAGTGTCGCCGCCGGTCATGTCTACAACGTAAATTCCCCAGCCTCGCTCGGGAGTTCGACCGAGGAACTCTACTCTCCTCGCATCAGGGGAAATCCGCGGCCAATAGACTTCCATGGGAGCATAAGTCAGTTGTAAATGTTCGGTGCCATTCGGTGCCATCTGCACGGCTTCGACACAGTTCGTGAGCTGGGTAAGAAAGGTAGATTAGCCACTTTCCATCGGGAGTGTAAACAACATCAGTGGCAGAGATTCCGTTCAGATATGACACAAACTGCTTCGATCGTGAATCGAATCGAATCAACTCACCGCGGCTCTGATAACCAACCGCGTAGATCCGTTTTCCATCAATACTCGGCAGAGGTGCATCAAAGGAGAGAGGCCCATTTGTTAGTCGAACTGGATCTGAGGACGGCAAAAACATTTTCGGCTTCTCTCGCTGGAACCAGAGGTTACTCCGCCCGTTCTCTAGTTGTTCAAACAGGAAGAATTTGCCATTACTCGTCCACCTGCCATTCCAGCCCATGGTTGGTCCCGGTACTTGGTGTAGTTGCGAACCGTCGGAGCGAATCTCCCAATATTTCAAAACGTCTCGACAGCCTGCGTCCGCGATCGGAAACCGGATTCTACTTCCGTCAGGAGAAATAGCGGGTTTGAAGTGGTACAGGGTACAGCCTGCATCCGAGATTTTGCCACCTTTCGCCCCATCAAGCTATGCGACATACAGCGAAGTCCCTGAACAATAAGCGATCCGCTTGCCGTCGGGAAAGAATACAGCGGTATCGCCTTTGGCGATGTTCAGGCTTCATTGAGATTACTGCTCTTTCCACTCAGCCATCCAGATGTTGCCGGTGCGCTCGCCCATGCTGAACACCAATCTGTTGCTCCCGACGCCCATTGTCTTATCTATCGGATTAGCCAGAGAAAACCGGCCCCCATGAGAGTGATAAATTCCGAATGGTTCCCCAACCGGATGCTTCGTTTGTGGATTCAAACGTCGCGCCCAAATGCAGAGGTGTCCGTCGCGCCACGACAGGGCATAAAGCAGGTTGCCATCAGGAGACCAAGCATAGGCTTCGCCATCTATCACAGCAATCCAGGCGCTCTCCGGACTGGGCTGTTCACTCGTGGCAGCTACGTATGCATGCTGACCATCCGAACCGGCAGCAACAAAGCTAAACCACTGGCCATCGGGAGAGAAGGAGTCAGTTGCGATCCAGCGCCGCGTCGCGAGTAAGTCTCTTCTCTCATGTGAGGCGAGGTCCAAAACCCAGGCATGGCCATCCGCCGAGTTGCCGATACTGCGTTTTCCGTCTGGCGACCAGTCAGTCACCTCTCCGCAACCTCTGCAAACCAGCTCTTGTGCGCCACCGACGCTAGGCACTACAAAAACGCTCCAGTTCTCTACCTCGGCGAAGGCGACTTGAGATCCGTCCGGCGAAAAATGGGGGTCCCATTTCCGTCCCCGACTAGCCGTCAATGCTGTTTCCTGTCCAGTACTCAGGTCTTTGGTCCAAACTTCCTGCTGCCCAGGCCGCGTCGAGACGAACACGATCCTGCTGCCATCGCGGGAGATCGAAGGCATAATCGCGCCGGCCGCGCCCTGGGTTAATTGCTCGGCGCTTCCCATTACTCTGCCTTGGTTTAGCTGAGTGGGCAGGCCCCACACTGCGAGATTTTCAGAGAAACTGGAAAATGCAACCCGGTTCATTCCATCAACTAAGCCAACAGCTGAGGGGCTTTCTTCTCGCGTTGCGCCGGATGTCAATCGTTGCGGACGCCCAGTCGTCCTGAATTTGGTTAACGAAAACGGGACCCGCCATAGATTCGTGCTGTCACCGGAACGGCCCGAGAGAATCAGGCCGTTGCCGCCAGGATCCAAGGCGGGACGTTCGTAGGGAAGCAAATCCTGCACGTCACTCGTTAACCCTGCTTCGCGCATGGCTTCCATGACACCGGTCCTCACGGCTGGACCGGACTCGACAGGTGTTACCCACCAATCGACGGTTTCGATCTTGCTAGCATCAGGGTTGCCAAGAAACAATAGGTGCTGTCCATCTGGCATCCAAGTCGGAAAAAGTGCTCCCGGAAAATCGGGTCTGACCTGCTTCGGAACGCTCCCGGTAGAGTCGACAACATACATGCGTGCCATACCAGGAATATTAAGGGCGACCTCGCCGCTGGCTCCTGTCCAGTAGGCGAGCTGCTTGCCATCCGGAGAGAATTGGGCTCCGTGACCTTTCGACACGAGTTTCCTTGCAGTGCCGCCTAACGTGGAAAGCAGATAGAGGCCGTCATCAGCCGAATCAAACGCGATCGTACTTCCGTCGGGAGAAAATGTGGGGTCGCGCTTATCGCCGGGCCCCTGAGTAAGACGTAACGGCTCGCCTCCCCCGACCTGCTGAAGGTAAATATCTAGGTGACCTTCGCCACTTCGGTCCGACGCATAGGCCAGAAGCTTTCCATCCGGCGAAAGCGCTGGATCTGTTGTGAGTCCAGAATCCCAGGTCAGTCGCGTCAGCGTCGGCGTGATAGGCGCTCTTGGAGAGCGAATCCAAAAGAAGAGAGAACCTAAAGCGCCTGCTACGAGCACCACGCCCGCCACAGCCCACCAATTGGCGCGGCGCGTGCTCGTTGGAACCGTAACAACAGCTGCAGAACTACCGGAATCCGACAATGCTTCCAGCGCGAACGCCAGATCGGACGCCGATTGAAATCGCTGTTCGGGATTCTTCTCCAAGCAGCGATGTACGACCCGGTGCAGCGCTGGAGGAAGACTCTGCACAATCTGCGAAATGCCCGCAGGTTCTTCGTTCAGGATGGCGCTCATCGTCTCCGCCGAGGTCGGTTTCTGAAACGCGCGCTTCCCCGTTAACATCTCGTATAAGATTGCTCCGAAGGCAAAAATGTCGGCGCGATGATCCGCTGCTTCCGCACGCACTTGCTCGGGCGCCATGTATCCCACGGTGCCCATCACCACACCCGGTTCCGTTTCTGCGCTCACCGTGGCTGCGCTGTGATCGGAGGACGTTCGAGCCTGCGTCAGCTTCGCTAGCCCGAAGTCGAGAATCTTCACCCGTCCATCTTTCGTGACGAACAGGTTCTCGGGTTTCAGATCGCGGTGCGTGATTCCTTTCTCGTGCGCGGCTGCAAGTCCGCGCGCGATCTGCACGCCATGGTCAATAACCTTGCGAACTGGGATTCGGCCACGCAGCAGCAGGTCTCGGAGCGTGCTGCCCTCCAACAACTCTGATACCAAGTAGGGAGCGCCTTCATAGGTACCGAACTGGTGGACCGCGAGGACACTGGGATGGTTCAGCGCTGCAGCGGCCCGTGCCTCCTGCTCGAAGCGCCGCAACCGGTCAGGATCCTGCGACAAGTACCCAGGAAGAACTTTGATCGCAACTTCGCGACCTAAGCGCATGTCCCGTGCCCGATAGACTTCGCCCATGCCGCCGGACCCGAGGAGTCCTTTAACTTCGTAGTCTCCCAACTTTGTTCCAGGTGTGAGCGTTACGCGCAAAGCGGACGTTTGCAGAAAACCGGAGCGAGCCTCATCACTGGAGGAAAGCAGGCGCTCGACTTCTTGGCGCAACGTATGATCCGATGAACAGGCACTATCGAGAAAGGCCGATCGGTCTTCTGGCTTGAGTTCCAGCGCATCCGCCAGCACTTCTCTCGCTTGTTGCCATTGCTCAGGTTTCATCGCCATGGGACCTGCTGATCTCGTCGTATAGCCAGACTCTCGCCGTCGTCCAGTGTCTTTTCACCGTCGCAGTCGAGATCCCCAAGACATGTGAAGTTTCCTCGATGGAAAGGCCACCAAAGAATCTCAGCTCGACGATCCGGCTCTGCTGCGGGTCAAGCTTGGCAAGTTCCTGCAATGCATCATCGAGTGCTATCAGATCCAGGTTTCGTCCCTTAGGAAGTGCATCTGCGACATCAAGTGTCAGCCTGTACCCCCCGTCCCGTTTTGCCGCGTTTCGCCGGCGCGCGTACTGGACCAGGATTTCCCGCATGAGGTTGGCGCAAACTCCAAAGAAATGAGCGCGGTTTTCAAGTCCGCTGGGGGGCTCCTTCATCAAGCAGAGATACGCTTCATGCACGAGAGCCGTGGTTTGCAAAGTGTGGTCGGGACGTTCTCGACGAAGGTAATAGTGCGCTAGCCGGCGGAGCTCCTTATAAACCAAGGGTACTAAACGGCGCAAGGACTCCTCATCGCCGGCCCGCCATTGGGCCAGGAGTTGACTGACAGGCTGGGAGGTAGTCCCTGGCACAAAAGTCCTGGTGCGAACAGGAGTTCGTTGAAAGGAAAGATATCACCTTCGTGGATCAAGTCAACTCCTTGCAAAACAGGCACTTGCCTCGTTTGTTGCTCTCGTCAAGGCTTCAGATCACAACATTTCTCAGGTGGCGTGAGCCAATTCCGCTCTGAATTGCACATTAACAGTTAGAGCGATTCCAAGAAGGTTCTCGCCACCGATGGCCCGGTAGCGACTTCCGCTCTGACGAATAAGGAGGCGAAGTATATGAAAGCGTTACTCAAGCTGCTGATAGCACTCGCGGTCGCAGCCAACATGTGCGCGGCCGCACAAAATCTGCATTTCATTTCGATCGACGTACCGGGTGCGACGGCTACCCAGGCGCGGGGAATCAACCCGCAGCATGAAATCGTCGGTTACTACAACGTTGGAGCAAACACTTACGGATTCCTGCTGAGCAGAGGAACGCTGAAAACCATCGAAGACCCCAACGGGATTGGAAGCACACAGGCATGGGGCATCAGCGCCAACGGCGACATCGTCGGGTTCTACGGCAGTTCATCAACCGATGATGATGCCACCCAGACACATGCTTTTCTGCGCCACCCGGACGGAACCTTTGTGCCGATTGACTATCCGGACGAACTGCTGCCGCCGTCGTATCCGCTCCCAGTTCATACGATGGCAATCAAGATCACACCCACAGGAAGGATCGTGGGCTGCTTCCATCATCATTTCGATGATTTCGTGACCACGATGCACGGCTGGGTGCTTCAAGACGAAAACTTTGAATCACCGTTTCCTCTTCTGGCTTCCATGCACAACGGGATTACTCCTGACGGCAACACAATCGTCGGGGTGGTCTTCCAGACGATGACCCAGTCGCATGCGTACGTGGTAAGCAATGGAGCGACTCGAATCATCGATCCGCCCGGTTCCATTTCCGCCGGCGCCTGGGACATTAATCCTGCAGGTGAAATCGTTGGGTACTTCACCGACGTGGCAAATCATACGCATGGATTCCTGCTCGCGAATGGCGCATATACGGTGATCGATTTTCCAGGTACCGATGTCGTTGCGACGCAGATCCGCGGGGTTAATGCTGAGGGCGACATCGTCGGCCAGTATACGGACGGCAGTGGCGTCCACGGGTTTGTCGCGATTCAGAAGTAAATGCTACTAATTCATTCCTCAAGCGCGACCGCACGCGCGCTTGGCGTAGGCCCGTGCAGCGTGACGTTTGGGGAAACGACGCACACGGGTTCTTTTTTGGTTCAGGGAAATTTCCCAGCGGTGAGCCAATTCTGTTCTGAATTGCACATTAACGATTAGAGCGTCGCGAGTATTGGGACGGCGCGAATGCCGCTGGGCTTCTCCTGGCGGGAAGGAGGGAATATGCGGGCTATCAGAGAGTGGTGGAGATTTTTCAAGTTATTGACGGCAGCGGTGGTTTTGATGTGCTTGAACACAGCGGTTGCACAAGTAAGCTACCGTGTCACTGATCTCGGCTTTCCTGCGGATTTCGGGCAGCAGGGGGTTTTCGGTTGCGCCATGGGCCTCAACAACCACGGCTGGACTGAGGCGATGGAACGATATCTGGATGCGAACGGGAATTTCGTAGGGCGCGCAGTAGTCAACGTCGGCGGACTGAAACTCGACCTCGGCACACTGGGCGGACGCAATAGCTATATCAACTGGGGCGGAATCAATGATCGTGGTGAGGCAGTGGGCTTGGCGGAAACGTCCGTTCCCGATCCGAATGGCGAGGATGTTTGCGGCTTTGGCACTGCGCTCACGTGCCGCCCATTTATCTGGCAAGCAGGGCAGATGAGCGCTCTTCCAACTCTGGGAGGGAATAACGGCCAAGCTAGCGCCATCAACCGCCGGGGACAGGTGGTGGGTGTGGCAGAGAACTCAGCACCCGATTCAACCTGCGTAGACACTAACCAGGTATTCCAGACGAAGCCCGTCATCTGGAATAATGGGTTGCCTCAAGAGCTATCGCCTGTTTCTGGAGACCCGGACGGGATCGCGCTCGGGATCAATGACCTCGGGCAGGCGGTCGGCAATACCGGAAGTTGTGGCATTCTGTTTGGCACCGGTCCTCATGCCGTGCTGTGGGACAACGGCTCCGCCGTCGAGCTCCCTAATCTCGGCGGCAATGCGGCCTTCGCCGTTCCGTTCGCCATTAACAATCAGGGCCAAATCGTCGGCGGTTCTAACAGTCCTGATGGCAGCACCTTCTATGCCGTGCTCTGGCAGAATGGGACAATTACAAAGCTCGGCACGGTTCCCGGCGATTTTGCTGCCTTTGCCAGTGGCATCAACGACAAACGCCAGGTCGTGGGGACCTCGTTCGACACGAACTTCAACCTGCGTGCCTTCATTTGGCAGAACGGCGTGATGACCGACCTCAACGCGCTGTTTCCGGCAAGCACGAACCTTTACGCAACCATGGCGAACAAGATCAACTCCGCCGGACAAATTTCGGGTATGGCCACGGTGCTCAGCGGACCAGATGCCGGCACCATTCACGCGTTTTTGGCAACCCCAGTGAACGCAAGCATCGGCGCCTCGGCGGCGGCATTCGCGGCAACCCGTGGCAAACCTGCCGTGCCCGCGAATGTTCAGAAGCAGCTCTTACGCAGATTCGGACTCGGCCGGTTCGCGCAATAACCGCGTTCGCTCACTCCGAACAAACCGTCCGGTACGACCGTTCTCAAGCGCGACCGCACGCGCGCCTTCGGAACGTAAGCCGGTGGCGTGACGCTTGGGAAACGGCACGCCACATGGGTTCCTTCTTGCCGCCAAATTCTTTCTGAGCCCTGAGCCAATTCTGTTCTGAATTGCACATTAACAACCAGGAGGGCAGATATGCAGTGCGATCACGGGACCGAGAAGCTGGCAGCGGCGCCCCAACCTGGGCCAAGAACTGTTGATGAGCAATTGATTGGGGATAGAGGCGCAGTCGCTGCGATCGACGCCGAGTTTGAGATGCGCGTTCGGTTCGTTAGCGAAGAGGCGACTCAAAGACCAAAGCCGCAAGACTTGCCTCGCTGGTTGCGTGAAGTGCGCGAGATGCGTGGTCGAGTGTTTTACGAGGACGGACGCCGTCCGTTCTTTCGCATGCCCGACCTCAGCTTCGATGATCCGGATCCGGCTGACCTTAACTCATACCATGTGATTGCGTCTGCAGAGGGACGGCCCGTTGGGTATGCGCGAATCGTCCCCTTCTGCGGATCAATGCCGGGATTTATATCGTCGAGCATTGGAGTCGAAAAGCTTTACTCCATTCTGCACACCTTGAACACTGACGAGGCGCACGCTTGTGAAGCTTCCCGTTGGGTGGTTGTGCCCGAGTTCCGCGGCCGACTCGGCTCCTGGATGGTCGCAGCATCCTGGGCGATTGCGCGTTGGCTCTGCTACGACATCGCACTCGTCTTAGCTTGCACCTG
>Ga0070708_100005072_pt1 | contig 10423 bp, 14 predicted proteins | sample KBSK5503metaG_FD_65469 | JGI IMG/M metagenome (GOLD analysis project Ga0070708, IMG submission 65469) | Corn, switchgrass and miscanthus rhizosphere microbial communities from Kellogg Biological Station, Michigan, USA - KBS K5-50-3 metaG | ecosystem: Host-associated > Plants > Roots >... | reverse complement strand
TTCCTCACATGAGGGTGCTAACGCCGGTCAATAACCGTCTACGTCCTGGTCTATTGGCCTTGAGAGGCAGCGACGACAGGAGGCGTTACGCTCGCCTCTGAAAATTAGCGAGGCGCGGCGCGATAATGCGCTGTGGGCGAGTACTCCTCAAGGGAAGTAGGTCACTCGCCTTTGCTGCGTCGATCGTAAGAGATAGCGTAGGCGGCCGACCGAGCTAATAAGATAGGATCGGCGGAGAGGTCGATGCCGTCCGTCCTGTTGGTGGGGTCGAAGATCAGGCGCCGCTCGTCGGCCGCGCTCGTCGGGGAGATGCCAGTGACTTCCAGACGCCCCAGCTCGATCACGGGCCGACCCTCGGGCCACAGGGCGGTGGCGTCGTCTGTCGGGTCGCCTGCCTCGGCCAATTGCAGGAGCAGCCGGAACGCCACCGGACCGGTACGCAAGCGCCCTTCCAGCTCCTCGCGCAGGAAGCTCGGGCTTCGCTTGCCGGCATCGTCAGGAGAGAGAAAGGCTTCGCCCGCCTGCGGCAGGAAGCGATAACGGCCGAATCGGCTCGCGCCATCTACGGCGGTGAAGCGAAAAGCGTGCTCGGCATGGTAGATCGTCTGAGCATAGCTGGCCGGCACCGGCTTCTTCATCAGCCGCTCGACGAAGGCGCGTCCGGCGGGATGGGCGGAGAGAAAGCGCGGAACCGCATCGGGGTCGGGCCGTCCGCTGCCCGGCTCGGGAAGCTGAGCCCGAAGGAACTCGAGGAACTCCTCGGGCGTCCGCGCGATAAACCCTTCAACGGAGTTGGCGAGGATGTCGGCGCTCTTGTCGTCGGAGAGTTGAAACTTGACTGAGATCGAGCGCACGTTGGTGACGCCGTCGTGCACGTCGGGGTTCCCGTTGGCATTGGCGAACCGGACGATCGTCGGCACCGATTGACCTGTGAAATGCGGCGCCCGAGTGACGCGGGGAGCATCCGCCGAAGCGCGAAACGTTCCCGAACAGACGACGCCCTTGGCGTGGACGGGCCGGAACCCGGGATGTGGGCCGGCCAGCGCCCTCATGGCGTCGACTATCTGACGGATGACGGGTTCCGGTGTGACGGATGTAGGCATGCGCGTGTCTCCTTGCCGGCTGGCGGATCCTTGATGCGAGCACTCAGGATGTCGACGCCGCTCAGCCTGTATTGAGAGCGTAGAGCGCACGATCTTACCGCGGCGGCCTCACGCGGTTAATCCCGGCCGCCGTGCCGATCGGCGCCGGCCGTCCTTCGGCGCCTCGGGGCCGAGAATAACCGTCGCCGCCTTCCTCGTGTTCCGTTCCATATCGTCCTCGCGCACGGAGCGCCCCTCCGTCGCCCTCCTCAGGCGGCGCGCGAGGACAACGGAGACGGGCGATTGAATAGTAGCCGTAGGTCCAGCCGTGTGTGCGACAAACGTGTGACTTCCCGCGTCGCCGAAGGAGCGCGGGTCCGGGTTGTCATGAGCACGTCATCGACACGATCAAGCGTAGAAACAGGAGCACGGCGGCGCGTGACGCGGGGGTGACGTTATCGGTCCGGATTCGGTAACGGGCGGGCCCAGAGGCGGTGGTGACATCCGCAGGTGATGCCGTAAACTACGGCACGGTGGCTCCAGTGCACACTCAGCAACTCGGAGAACGAGCGCGGGTCACCGAGCGATGAAGCAAGTCCACGCATTCCGCCTCGACCCGGTCAACCATCGTCTATGGCGCGGCGACGAGCGTGTGACGATGACGCCGAAGGCATTTCTGATAAACGGGAATGATCCATGGATTTTAGTATTCCGTGAGGCTTGGCTCCGCACGGTCGTCCTGGACTTCGATGGGGCCCGGCGACTCTGCGACACCATCGCCGATACCGCGGTGACGACGCCGGAGATGCCGTCCCAGCGCACCTCCCCCTCGCCCTTGTCGAAGCCGAATGCAGCCGACGCCGATCCGAGCACGAGCAGTACAGCCAGCAGCTTTCTCATACGGCGCTCCTTTCTTTGGTCCCGGTCGATCTGACCTGGCCAGTGACGGGCGAAGCGTATGAGAAGCGGGAGCCGAGACGTGACGCGGCGGTGACGTTTTCGGTGCGGGCTCGGTGACGGCAGCCGAACCAGATCTGGTAAGTTCTCGACCTTCACGGCGTATGTCGCAGAAGGGCGGCAGCGATGGCTGAAGATACGTATCGCCCCCGGGCAGGCTTCCGCGCGAAGCTCGAAGCATCGACGGCCGTGCGTTATGCGCTGGCCCCTCTCTCCATCGCACTTGCTGTGTTGCTTGACAGTTCCGTCATCGGCTTTCTTCCGGTATGGTCGTCGTCAGCGCCTCTCATTCATCCAACCGGGCTGTTCCAAGTGTGCATTGTCGCCGCCGCATGGTTCGGGGGTGCCGGGCCTGGGTTCCTTGCTGCCGTGCTCGCCACGTTGGTACTGCCTCGGCTGATCGAAATGAACTATCCGTTGATCGCGGGCTTTTTCGATGTGCCCCGCTTTCTGGCGTTTGGAATAACAGGACTCGCGGTTGGCTGGGGTACCACGTTCCGGAAGCGAGCCGAGGGAGCCGTACGCCGGAGCGAACTGGAGCTTCGCAAGGCCCGGGACGAGCTTGAAAAGAAGGTGCTGGAGCAGACCGCCGAATTGCGACGCAGCGGAGCTCTCTTGGCTGAAGCCGAGAAATTGAGCCGGACTGGAAGTTTCGGCTGGAACGTTTCGACGGGCGAGATGCTGTGCTCAGAGGAAACGTTTCGCATCTTCCGATACGAGCGAACGATGAAGCCCACCATGGGGCTCGCTCTCCAGCGGGTTCATTCGGACGACGCGGCGATGGTGAAACAGACGATCGAGCGCGCGTCGCAAGATGGAAAAGACTTTGAGCTTGAATGTCGCTTGCTGATGCCCGATCGTTCCGTCCGCTATGTCCACGTCGTGGCTCATGCCGTAAGACATGAATCGGGCAGCATTGACTTTGTCGGAGCGGTGATGGACGTCACAGAACGCAGGCAGGCGGCCGAGGCCTTGCGGAAGGCCCAGGCGGAGCTCGCTCATGTCGCGCGGGTCATGACGATGGGAGAACTGGCGGCCTCCATCGCGCACGAAATCAACCAGCCGCTCGCCGCGATCGTGGCCAACGGCGATGCCTGCCACGGCTGGCTTGCGGCGGCCACGCCAAATCTCGCTGAGGCGCGTGAATCCGTAAGCTGCATCATCAGCGATGCGACTCGAGCGAGTGAGATCATCAACCGGATTCGAACACTGGTAAAGAAAGCCGATACCGAGAAGGTAGGGCTCAACATCAACGACGCCATTCGGGAGGTCATTGCACTTGCCGAGGGTGAGACGCGACGACATGGTGTCACGCTACGGACAGACCTGGCCGACGACCTGCTGCCTGTCGTCGGAGACCGGGTACAGCTACAACAGGTGCTCCTCAACCTGGTGATGAACGGGGTCGAAGCGATGTCGTCGGTGGCCGATCGACCGCGACAGTTGCTGGTCCGCTCGCGTCACCGTGAAGCGGATCACGTGCTCGTGGCTGTGCAAGACTCCGGCATCGGGATCGAGCGGCAGAATCTGGAAAAGATCTTCGATACGTTCTACACCACGAAGGCGCAGGGAATGGGAATGGGGCTGGCGATCAGCCGCTCGATTGTCGAGAATCACGGCGGGACGCTCCGGGCTATACGCAATGATGGCCCGGGTATGACCTTCGAAGTTGCGCTGCCGGTGGAGGCCGCTCGCGCGACGTCAATCAGGCCGGCCACAAGCTAAAGACGTCGATTAAGGCCGGCGCCGCCCGGCCGGGACCATGTGCAGCTGCCGGGCCGCATCACGGAAGCCCTTCGACTCCGTCACCGCCCGGAAAAAGCGCAAGTGTCTCAGCTCCATGCGCTCCTCGCTGATCGCGTCGCGCGATCACTCCGATCGAACATATTACGTGACGCGCACCGCTCCCGCGGCATCGTAAGCGTGTCCGACATAGCCTTTGACGAGGTGCGTGATGACTCTCCAGCAACGCTTGGACGCTTTCAAGGCCGCGTTCGAGTCCGGGGCGCCCCCATACAACGCGCCCCGCGAGGCGATCCAGACCATGCACCGGGCGACCGAGGACCTCCGGCGGTCCGGGCTCGCCGAGCGCGCGCTCAAGGTCGGCGATCTGGCGCCGGCGTTCGAGCTCACCAACCAGGATGGCGAGCTCGTGCGCTCCACAGACTTGCTGGCCCGCGGCCCACTGGTGATCACGTTCTTCCGCGGGCACTGGTGACCCTACTGCATGATGGAGCTGGAAGCTCTGCAAGCGGTATGGCCACAGCTTCGCGCGATGGGCGCCTCGCTCGTCGCGATCTCTCCACAGCTGGCGCAGTACGGGCGCGCCGTGCGCCGGCGCGCGAAGCTCGAGTTCGACGTCCTGACCGATCTGCACCTCCGTGTGGCGGAGGCCTTCGGGCTCGCGTTCACACTTCCAACCGATCTCAAGGAGCTGTACGCGGCGTTCGGTAACACGCTCGACAAATTTCACGACGAGCCGGACTTTCGTCTGCCGATGCCGGCCCGCTACGTGATCGCCCAGGACGGACGGATCCGGGCGGCCGATGTCAACCCCGACTACACCATCCGGCCAGAACCACAGGACACCGTCGCGGTCGTCCGCGAGCTGGGGGTGGCGAGATCGAAGGAGACCCGATCGTGACGGTTGCCACAAAAAAGGAGGGCACCCAAACCATGAGCTGGCTCATCAACGCCTTGATCAAGCTCGGCCTACTCAAAGACGACCTCGACTACCACCTCATTCGCGCGTCGATGGTCGTGCTCTTCTTGTTCTTCGGGTACCAGAAGTGGTTCGAGTACGAGGCCCAGGTGCTGATTCCCTATATCAGCAACGGCCCGCTGATTTCCTGGATGTACCCCGTGTTCGGCATCCGGGGAGCGAGCTGGGTTCTCGGCGTGTCGGAGTGGTCGTTCGCCCTGCTCTTGTTCCTGGGATTCTGGCACAAGCGACTGGGAATTCTCGGCGCCCTCGGCTCCTGCGCGGCATTCATCGGGACGGCCACGATCATCCCGTTCATGCCCGACGGCTGGGCGGCGTCTGCCGGCGGGTTTCCGGCCATGGCGGGCAACGTGCCGTTCCTCATGAAGGACATCGTCCTCTTCGCGGTATCGGTCTATCTGCTGAAGCAGGACGTCGCAAGAGTGTCAGGCGCGGCGCCCCAGAGTGAGCTCGTCCTGGAGGGGGCAAGCCTGGAGGCGACGCGATGAAGATGAAGGACCGCCGGGCGCGGCCGCTCGGTACTCGATCACGCCCATTGCGGCGAGCGTCTTCCGGCCGAGCGGCGTGACGGACAGGGCGCGGCTGTCGGGAATGCGCGCGACCAGGCGTCGCGCGAGGAAAGCTTCCGCCAAGGCTGCGCCCACGGCGCCGGAGATGTGGTGGCGTCGCTCGGTCCAGTCGATGCACCCGCGGCAGTAGTGGCGCTTCGCGCCGCGCGCCTTCGTGAGATCGACGCCGAGCCCGGCGAGGAATCGCTCACCGGTCGGAGTGACTTCCCCACCGCCGTCGACGAGCACGACATGGTGGCGGCGCAGGAGCATGTCGCACACGGCGACGCCCAGGCGCCCCGCCATGTGGTCGTAGCACATGCGGGCTTCCCGGAGCACCGGCTCGACGCGATGGTGAGGGGGCCAGCCGTTGGATGGGATGGTCGCCACCGTCATCAGCCCCTCGATGGCCCGGGCGACCTCCGCGGAGCGCAGCCGGTAATAGTGGCAGCGGCCCTGCTTCTCCATCACCAGCAGGTGGCCGCCGAGCAGGCGAGAGAGATGGCTGCTCGCCGTCGCCGCGGTCACCTTGGCGAAGTAGGCCAATTCCTTCGCGGTCATCGCGCGGCCGGTGAGCAACGCGGTCAGGATGCGGGTGCGCGCGGGCTCGCCCAGGAGCGCCGCGACCGTTGAGAGCATGTCTGTGTCGCCCATGACTGAAGACTAGAGGGCGGGGCCATTCGCAGCAAGTCTGGACAGTTCGGGCTGGATCGAAGCGTTCCGCGTGGACGGACGCGCGCCGCATGGCCATACTTCGAAACAAGGAGGCAGCCATGATCACACTCTGCATCCGCTACACGCTCGACTCCACCAAGCTCGCTGACTTCGAGGCGTACGCGCGTGCCGTGACCGGTCCCATCGAGCGCTGCGGCGGCAAGGTCGTCGGCTACTTCGCTCCGACGAAGTTCGCCGGACCCACCAACATCGGGCTCTCGCTCATCGATTTCCCAAGTCTCGCCGCCTACGAGCGGTACCGCGAGGCCCTGGCCGCCGATTCCGAACACGGAGACGTGGCGAGGCGCGCCGCCCAGTCCGGGGTCATTCTGGTCGAGGACCGCTCGTTCGTGCAGCGCACGTCGTAGGCGCCGGTTACCGACCGCCGCGTCACCGACCGGTCCACTTTGTGCGGAGCTCCTGAACCTTCTTGTCGCGCAGGATGGTCACGCGCAGATCCTGGCCCGGCTGAAGCGACTCGAGCGACTTCACGACCTTGGCCATGTCCTCGTCGCTGGCCACCGTCATCCCCTGTACCGAGAGGAGGACGTCGCCCCCAACGACGAGCTTCTGACCTCCCACGATCCCGATCCGGTCTCCGCCACGGAGCCCCATTTGACTGGCGGGAGAGTCCTTGACGACCTGCTTGACGAGGAATCCGCCGGCCTGCGGCACGTTGAGCGCCTGGGCCATGGCGCCTGTCACCAACATGAGGTCGACTCCATACCAGTGACGGTGTCCCTCCACGAGCAGCTTTCGCACGGTATTCGCGGTGACGACGAAGCCAAGCCCTTCGCTGCCGCCGGATTTGCTGATGTTGTGACTGACGATTCCGATCAGCTGCCCAGCCCGGCTGAACATCGGGCCGCCGGAGTTGCCGGTATTGATGACGGCGTCGGTCTGGAAGAACTCGGCCAGCGGAAAGTCCCGCGTGACCGTGTCGGCTTCCCAGCGCGCGCTGATGACGCCCGCGCTCAGGGAGTGGCTGAGGCCGTATGGCGCGCCAACGATGAACACCCCATCGCCAACCCGAACGGGATCGGAGTCAGTGAGCTTCGACACCACAGCGTCGCGAGGCACCACCGAGACCTGCAGGATCGAAATGTCGGCCCGCGGCTCGGAGGCGATCACGCGTGCCGGCACCGGATCATCGCCGAGGAATTCGACGGCGATCTCGTTCATCGTGTGGACGACGTGCGCGGCCGTGGCGATCTTTCCATCCGGAGAGATCAGCACACCGGAACCGATCTCGCGGAAGCGCGACAGGCCCTGCTCGGTCACTTCCTCCCCGCGGGCCCGGATCACGACCACCGACGGGTTGACGCGGCGGTAGACCTCGCCGAGCGTTTCCCCAGCTGCCGGCGTCGGCCCAATGAAGAGCAGCGCCAGCACCAGCGACGGCGTTCGCCAACCACCACGTCGCTTCATGGCACGTCTTCCCGGCTCAGTCCGGCCAGCTGTGAAGGAGGTAGAGAGCCTTCACCAGCGGGCTCGCGTTCGCGAACGACCCGAACCAGCGCTCGTAGATCTGGACCAGCCCACCCGAGCGGTAGAGATGCGACAGCGTGCGGTTCACGTTCGCCTGGAACGTGTTGTCGCCTCGGCGCAGCATGAGCCCGTACGGCTCGTACGAGAAGAACTCGGCGCTCAGCTTGAGCTTCGCCGGGTTGCGCGCAGTCGTCAGTAATCCGGCGAGCAGGAGGCGATCCGAGGCGTAGGCATCGAGTCGTCCTTCCTCGAGACCTCGCAAGCCGTCGCCGTGCTCGTTCACCGTGACGACGTTGGCCTGGACGGACGCGCTGGCGAGCGCTCCGGCAAGCGCCTTCTCGGTCGTGGTGTTGGGGACGACGCCGACTCGCTTGCCGGCGAGGTCCTTCACGGTGGCGATGCCGGATTCGGTTGTGGCCAGCAGACTCCCGCCGTCGACGAAGATCATGTGGCTGAAGGCGACCTCCTCCATGCGGCCGAACGTGATCGTGGTCGATCCGCACTCGAGATCGATCGTGCCCTTGACGAGCTTCGGGATGCGATCCCCGGGCGTCACGGCCACCCAGGCGACCTTGAGCTCGGGGAGCTTCAGGGATTGCCGGATGGCACCGACGATCTGCAGGCAGAGGTCGATCGAGTATCCCGCGGGCTGACCGTCACTGCCGACGAAGGAGAACGGCCGTGACGTCTCCCGATACCCCAGGTGGACGACACCAGTCTCCTTGAGCTTGTCGAATGTTGGCCGGATCTCCTGGCCGGTGGCGGGGCCGGCCACCGCCAGCAGCACGACGATCGCGCATGCCGTTCTTATCGAGAGAGCCACGCCGGCTACGGCTTCTCGGCCTGCAGATTGTTCGTCACTTGCTGGGCGCCGCTCACGCGACGAGTGATTTCTTCGGCGCGAGCACGATCCTCTGCTGTGGGTACGGTGCCGGTCAGCAACACATTGCCATTGACGGTCTTCACGCCGACGCGCGTGAGGTTCGACGCCTTCTCGCCCATCAGCTTGGTCTTTACTTGGGTCGTGATATTCGTATCGTCAACGTTCTGTCCGAGCGACTCACCGGTTGTCGAGCGGCACCCTGCTCCGAGCCCCAACACGACGACAAGAACGACGGCGGTCGCCCGCAGATGCATGCCACACTCTCCTATCGCCGGCTCGCGATTTCTTGCCCCGTTTCCCATCGTCGCCGGGCATCCGCAGGCCGGGAAGGTCCGAACGGGCCGAGGCTTGGCTACGATTGGCCCTGACAACGATGGCTCAGTCGTGATCATCCGCGATGCTCACTCGTCAATGGCACTCCGTGCAATGCTTTCTGCCGCCGACCGGCGGCCACAGTGCCGAACGGCGATGCGGAACGGTCTGATGGCTCTGTGGCTGAGGCAGACGATGTCGATACTCGGTGTGTGAAGCGCTCCTCGTGGCGCCATGATCGCTCGCCTCGGCGGAGACCCTGATCTTCTCCTTGGAAGGCCTGCTACGCCATCCCCTTGCGACCATGCTCATCGGCTTCGTGCTGACGGGCGTGGTGGGCACACTTCTGACAAATCATTTCGCCGAGCTCCGGCAACAGGAAGGGAGGGCGATCGAGCAGCGCGAGGTTCGTCGGAAAGCCGTCCTGGAAGTCTCACAGTTGTTCTCTGAACGGCTCGGCCGCGCCGAGGCGCTGTCAGTGGCGATCGAAGGCCACGCCTCCAAAGACGTCATCGCGCGGCTCAAGCAACTCTACGACGACGCAGAGACGCGCGCCGTGGTGGTCCGGCAAGAGGGCCTACTCCTCATGCGGGAAGCCATGCGAGAGAGCGACTTCGAGAGCTTGCGCTCGGACATCGACACCCGCCTCGTCAGAAAACGTATGCGGCCGCTGCGCGAATGCCTCGAGCATGCCGGCGCCCGAGCCTTGGCGGGCGCGGATGGGGCGGCCGTGCTGCAGGCCTGTCGCTCTGCCCAGCTCATTGCAGAGTCGCGGGCCTGCAGTGATATCGTCGCCGACGGTCTCTACGACCTAGCGTCTTTGCCGGGAGCCGACCCAGCTCAGACGGATGCGCAGGCGGCGCAGCTACGAACCAAGACGCGGGACAGGATCGGGCAGGCGTGCCCTTGACGCCGCGCTGCCAAGGTGAGCCGGAACGGCATCCAAGCGCCAAACTGCCGCGCCGACAAACGCGTATTCCCTGACAACACCAGATCGGGACTCACGATGTTCTTTGTGGTGGTCACGGGGGCGACTGCGACGTGGTGGCGGCGGCGAAGGAGTTCCTGGCCAGCTGACTAGGCTCCAATGGCCCCGCACCATACCCGTTCGGCCACTTCCGCTGGACGTACGGAACGGTACAGGAAGGAGATGACGATCACGTCCGCGCGTCGGGGCAGACTCGAACGACTGGAGACGGAGGCCCGGAAATTTCTGGGGGCGGCGCTCTTCTTCGCCGCGGCCTCCTGTCTGGTCGTCTTCACCGACAAGCTGATCGTCCAGGGTTCTGATCTCCGAACCAAAAGCTTCGTCGCGGCGATCGTTGCAGGCCTGATCATCGCGAAGGTCCTGCTCCTCGTGGATCTGCTTCCCTTCGTGGACGCCTATCCGCACAAGCCACTCCTCTACAACATTGCGTGGAAAGCCCCGATCTATATCGCGGCCGTCCTCGTGTTCCGATACACGGAGCGCCTGATCCACCATCTCTTCGGCGGCGCCGGCCTGGCTGCCGCCAGCTACCAGGCCGTGCAGCCTTTCGCCGAGCCGGCGTTCTGGGCGAGCGGGATCTGGCTCGCGGTGCTCTTCCTCGTCTTCCTGGCGACGCGAGAGCTGAGCCGCGCCCTGGGCAAAGACAAGATGCGACTGCTCTTCCTCGGACGGTGATGGATCCTTCAACGCCAGGCGATGTTCCTCGGCGTGGCACGGCGGTGATCGCGG
>Ga0070708_100005070_pt1 | contig 10425 bp, 9 predicted proteins | sample KBSK5503metaG_FD_65469 | JGI IMG/M metagenome (GOLD analysis project Ga0070708, IMG submission 65469) | Corn, switchgrass and miscanthus rhizosphere microbial communities from Kellogg Biological Station, Michigan, USA - KBS K5-50-3 metaG | ecosystem: Host-associated > Plants > Roots >... | reverse complement strand
TCCGCGCCGTCGTCCATGGTGAACTGCGGCTTGTGCTCAAGCGCCGCACGCAAGTGCGAATAGTACGTGTCATTGTCCTCGCCCTTGATGGCAAAGGTGGGGATGTTGTAATCACGATTTAACGATGCGGCGACTTCGTCCTGCGTGGAAAGCGGATTGGAGGCGCACAGCACCGCATCGGCGCCACCATCGCGCAGAGCGATCATCAGGTTCGCAGTTTCGCTGGTCACGTGCAAGCAAGCAGAAACGCGCAGGCCCTTGAGCGGCTGCTCCTTGACGAAGCGCTTGCGGATGGATTCGAGCACGGGCATTTGCTGCGCCGCCCATTCGATCTTGCGCTTGCCGGCGTCGGCAAGGGCGATATCTTTCACATCGCCTTTTTTCATTTCAGCGGTAGCCAAGAGTCTTGCTCCTCAAATATGGATTTCAATTGTGAACGGAGTGAGCCAACTCGCTCCGTTTAGTGCCTGTGGGACGCCAGGCTTGATTTCTTCAGGATTCTGAGATTAGCGACGCGCTCCGACTTCGGCGGTAGCCGCGGCGCTCAGGCCGGCGGCCTTGCGCAATGCATCTGCGCGGTCCGTGCGCTCCCAGGTAAACCCGGATCCCGTGCGGCCAAAATGACCGTAGGCAGCCGTGGGTTTGTAGATCGGGCGGCGAAGGTCCAGAGCTTCGATGATGCCCTTGGGCGTCAGCACGAAGAACTCGCGAATCAACGACGTGATTTTTTCTTCGGAGACGGTGGCGGTTCCGAAGGTTTCGGCCATAACGGAAACGGGCTCAGCAACCCCGATGGCGTACGCCAATTGCACTTCCGTCTTGCTGGCGAGGCCCGCAGCCACGATGTTCTTTGCAATGTATCGAGCCATGTAGCAGGCAGAGCGATCTACCTTCGAGGGATCCTTGCCGGAGAATGCGCCGCCACCGTGACGGCTGTAGCCGCCATAGGTGTCCACGATGATCTTGCGGCCCGTCAAGCCCGCATCGCCCATAGGCCCGCCGATGACGAAGCGGCCCGTGGGATTAATGTGGTACTTGGTTTTGGCGTCGAGCATCGAAGCGGGAATAATCGGCTTGATGACGTGCTCGGTGACGGCGTCGCGGAGATCCGCGTTGGAAACTTTTTCGCTATGCTGCGTTGAGACAACCACGCAAGCCACTCGCGCTGGACGGCCGTTGCGGTATTCGATGGTGACTTGAGACTTCCCATCAGGCCGGAGAAAATCGACTTTGTTGGCTTTGCGAACTTCGGAGAGGCGTTGCGTGAGGTGGTGGGCCAGCTGGATGGGCATAGGCATCAATTCTTCGGTTTCATCGCAGGCAAAACCAAACATCATGCCCTGATCGCCCGCGCCGCCGGTGTCCACGCCCATGGCAATATCCGGCGACTGACGCTTTACCGTGCACATGACGGCGCAGGTATCCGCGTCGTAACCATACTTCGCGCGGTCATAACCAACCCCGCGAATCGTACCGCGCACGAGTGCGTCGTAATCGACTTGAGCGCTGGTGGTGATTTCGCCGGAAACCACGGCGAGGCCGGTAGTAACAAGCGTCTCGCAACCGACGCGACCTTTGGGATCTTGCTTCAGGACTTCATCGAGCACGGCGTCAGAAATCTGGTCGGCAATTTTGTCTGGATGGCCTTCGGTGACGGACTCCGACGTGAATAGAAAGTTGCGTAAGGCTTCGCTCAAAACTATTTCTCCTTCTTATGTTTGCGTGGGGACGCGCCGCTGCGCACACCCTTATTAACACTCAGCGTTTCGCTTAACTTTACAAAAGTACCATTCGCTGGCGGAAGAATCAACGCATTGATTCCAAATCGCTTGCGCGTGAGTTAAACCGTCGAATTTCGACTCTGAACGGCAATTGCGTGCATCTATCGGAAGGGATTAGGCAGCATCCGCATCGTCGTCCGGTTGGACTTCGAGTTTCCCCTTGGTCTTCTTGGCCATCAAGTAGGAACGGATGAAGGGGTCGAGATCGCCGTCGAGGACGCGGTCCACATCGCCGACCTCAAATTTTGTGCGGTGGTCCTTGATCAGGCGGTAGGGCTGCATCACGTACGAGCGAATCTGACTGCCAAACGAAATATCCAGCTTGCTGGCGTCCAGCTTGTCGGTGTGCGCCTGGCGCTTCTGGATTTCGAGGTCATACAGACGCGAGCGGAGCATCTTCATGGCTAGTTCGCGATTCTTGTGCTGGCTTCGCTCCGCCTGGCACCCCACGACAATGTTCGTCGGGATATGCGTGATGCGGATAGCCGTTTCCACCTTGTTGACGTTTTGCCCGCCCTTGCCACCAGAGCGAAACGTGTCCACGCGCAAGTCTTCCGGACGGATGTTGATCTCAATGCGGTCGTCGACTTCCGGAATGACGAAGACGGAGGCGAACGAAGTGTGGCGCCGAGCCGCCTGGTCAAACGGGGAGATTCGAACGAGGCGGTGGACGCCCGTTTCCCCGGTCAGAAGGCCATAGGCATTTTCGCCGGAGAATTGAATCGTCGCGGACTTGATGCCCGCTTCTTCTCCCGGTGTCTCGTCCAGCACGACGGCGCTTATTCCTCTGCGCTCCGCCCAGCGCAAATACATGCGCAGAAGGATGGATGCCCAGTCCTGCGATTCGGTGCCGCCCGCGCCGGGCTTGATCGTCATGATGGCGTTGAGGTGGTCGTTCTCACCGGAGAGTAAGGTCTTCGTTTCCAGTTCGGAGATGTAACTGTCCGCGGCGGTGAGTTCGCTGTCTAATTCCTTGAGCAGATCATTTTTCTGCTCGGCGTTGGTCTCTTCCAGGGCGAGATGAATATACGTTTCGATATCGCTGTTGAACGAAGTAAGTTTTTCGTCGGCGGCAATCTGTTCTTCGGCGCGCTTGCGATCGCGCAGGACGGCTTGCGCCGCTTCCTGATCGTTCCAGAAATTGGGATCGGCTACGCGAGCCTCGAGGGCTTTCAGGCGCTCGCGATACTGTGGCGCGTCAAAGATAGCTCCGCACGAGCGTAATGCGCTGCTTGAGTCCTTCGTAGCGGAATTGGAGGTCTTCGAGGATCATATGCTGTAAAAAAGGACGCGCGCTGGGATGCGGGCGTCAATTTTCCTTTCGAAAAGTTGTCGCCACTAGAATAACGGAAACCAGCACGCAGAGCCAGGCGAACCAGTCCCCAAAGCGGGTGTAAATCGTTGTGTCGGTCCGAAAGTCATAGGGGAGGTCGGCAGCGGCGCGCACGTCCGGGGGGAGCGGCTGAAAGACACGGCCGTAAGGGTCGATGGATACAGTAAATCCGTTATTCGTGGCACGTACGATCCAGCGGCGGTTTTCAACGGCCCGTACGCGCGCCATGTGCAGGTGCTGTTCCGCCGCGGCGGAGCGGCCGAACCAGCCGTCATTCGAAATGTTTATGAAGAGCTGCGCGCCATTCGCGGCGAACTGGCGAACCTCACCGGGGTAAGTTGCCTCGTAGCAGATGAAAACGCCGAATGTATAGCCAATTGGAAGCCGCCCCACGAGGTATCCATTCCCTTTGTGAAAACCACCCACTTCGTCGGACACACTCGTCACGACGCGGTGAATCAACGGAAACGGTTCGTACTCTCCAAACGGAACGAGATGAACTTTGTCGTAGACAAAAACGCGCTGACCCTGAGCATCGAAGAGCAACGCGCTGTTGTATGGCGCAAGTCTCCCGGGCGGCACCTTGTCCGACGGATCGACAGGGTGCTTCCATTCAATCGCTCCGGCAAGAAACGGATGCTGGAACTCGATCGCCAGTTTCGAGGCGAACGTTGCAAATTGCACGTTTTGAAAGGAAAACGGCGCGGGCGCTTCGGGCCAGACAAGGAGGTCCGGCATGGCGGCAGAGGGTGCCAGACTGACGCGCCGTAACTCTTCAAGATCTGCGGCGTGCAATTGAAACCAATCGCCGGGATACGCTTGCGATTCGGGAAAATTGAGTTGCACTGCGCGGGCGAAGTGATGCGCTTCCGACGGCGGGAGCATTCGAGGCCCGAGAATCGCAGCGGCAATCAGAATTGCGGCGACGGCCGCAGAAATTGCGACGCGGCGCTTCAGAGTCGGGGCGTCTGCAGCGGCAGTCCACGCGAGAAGCGCATTGAAACCCGCCACAAGAAAGGAAAGCCCGTAAATGCCGGTGATCGTGGTCAGCTGCACAAGCCCGGGGTTCGCGGCCGCGGGGTAGCCGAGCAGATTCCATGGAAAACTGATCTCGGGAAGATGTGCGCGTGCGAATTCAAAGGTCACCCAGGCAAACGGCGCGTCAATGCAAGCCACTGCGATGCTCCTGCGGGACAGCCGGTGGACGGTCCATGCAAAACTCCCCGTGAGAATCCCCCAGGCGATGGCGATGAGCAGCAGGACTGCCCATCCGCCAATCGTCGAGAGGCCGCCGTGAACAGAAAGCACCGTGGCAATCCACGGAACGGACGTGAAAACAAAAAAAAGCCCATGAAGAAATCCGCTGCCGAATGCAATGCGTGGTTCAGCTCGGAACAGAATGAAGAGAAGCACTCCCACGCAGACCCAGGAGTAGATACTCAGATAGAGACCGGTAAAAGAGAGAGAGAGAGCGGCTCCGGAGGCGGCACCAATTACGAGACGCAACGCCGCAGGCACTTGCGCGCCCGCTAACGGACGATGGGAACTCGCCGAGCTGTCCCCTGGCATCAGTGTTTCACGATGGCTTTGAAACCGGCGCTCTCAAGGCCTTTCCTCGCGGCCTCGGCGCTCTTCTGATCGGTGTAGGGGCCCACCTGAACGCGATAGTACTTGTCGCCGCGCGGTGAAAGCACGAAGGCAGGAAATTTCTTATGCTGCAGGCGCGTGGCTAGTTCCAGCGCATCCGCTTCCCTGCGGACCGCGGCCACCTGCAATGTGTATGTGCCTCCGGGAACGAGCGGAGCATTCATGGATTTTGCCGGGTTGCCGGCAGATTTGGGCGCCGCGGTGGACTTGATAAGCACCGGCGCGTTCTTTTCCGCCGGGGCTGTCACGGGAACGGCGGGCTTCAAGTGGTCTACGGTTTTCTTGCTGTCTCCCGCGTGATAAAACTCCCAATCCGAATTCGGGGGTACGGTAGCGTCTGTCGGAGTCTCGGCAGGCGTCGAATTGCTTGCTCGCTTTGCGGCGGGCTCCGGCTTAGAGGAAAAGGGATTTTGCAGCTTCGTATGGGGATCCGCGGCGGCACGAACCTGGCCGTCATACTGATTGCGTCCCATAACGTAACCCAAGGTGAAGAATACGCCAGAGAACAGCAGCATCAGCATGAACAAACCGATGACATGCCGGCTCTCCAGCACCCGTTCTCCGGCGCCCCCTCGTTTTCCTCCAGATACCATCCTTACTTTTGCGGTCCCCCTAAATTCCTAGTCCACTGATTAATGATATCGATAGGCAGGGGAAACACAATCGTTGTGTTCTTCTCGACACCTATCTCCGTCAGAGTCTGGAGGTAACGGAGTTGAATGGCGGAAGGCTGAGTGGCCAAAACTTTCGCGGCGTCCGCCAGTTTTTGAGAAGCTTCGAACTCTCCCTCGGCGTGAATGATCTTGGCGCGGCGCTCGCGTTCGGCTTCAGCCTGCTTGGCGATGGCGCGCTGCATTTGTTCGGGAATGTCGACCTGCTTCACCTCGACTTTTGACACTTTGATGCCCCAGGGTTCGGTGTCGGTATCGAGAATGATCTGGAGCTTGGCATTGACCTTGTCCCGTTGAGAAAGAATTTCATCGAGCTCGAATTGCCCTACGATGCTCCGGAGCGTGGTCTGCGCGAGCTGGGAGGTTGCGTATTGATAATTCTGCACTTGCGACATCGCCAGGTTCGCGTCAACCACTCGAAAATAACAAACCGCGTTCACTTTTACGGACACGTTGTCGCGCGTGATGATGTCCTGCGGGGGAACGTCGAGAGTCTCGAGGCGCAGATTGATGCGGTAGAGAGTTTCAATTGGCCAGACTACGAAATTGATGCCGGCGGTCTTTGCTTCGGGAAGCAACCGGCCGAGCCGAAGTACCACACCCCGCTCCCACTCCTTGATGATGTACAACGAATTCCAGACCCAGATCAGCCCGAGACCAACGATCAGCGCCATCCCGACAAACCCGATCTCCATGTTTTCCTCCTGAACTCACGAAATTCTTATTTCACCATCGAGCCAGCCGCATCGGCCGGCTCAACGAACAGTTTTAGTCCTTCGACTCGCACGACCCGGACGGTCTTGCCTTCTTGCACGGGCTGAGCAGATTCCGCCTGCCAGAGCTCGCCGTGCACGCGCACCAAGCCTTCGGCACCGGATTGTAACAGCTTAACTACGACGCCTTCTGACCCGATCAATTCTTCCTTTCCTGTAGCGGTTTTCCATTTCCGCGAGCGCAGAACCAGCCGCATCAAGAAGACGGCGAGGACCGCGAACGGTACCGTCCCCGCAAGCGCAACGCCTACGCTTACTCCTCCGGGCGTGAGCGGCGAACGGATCAGAAAAATCGCGCCCAGAAACATCGAGATCACTCCCCCAAGAGCCAGGACGCCGTGGCTGGGCATTTTTGCTTCCAGGATGAAAAACACCAGCGCCAGGACAATCAGGAAGAGCCCTGCGAGATTCACCGGCAGGAAATTAAGCGCGTACAGTGCCAGGACCAGGCAAATCCCGCCGACCACACCGGGCAAGACGACTCCGGGATGCGTGAATTCGGTGTACAGGCCCAGGACTCCGAGAATCAGCAGAACGAAAACGACATCCGGCTGCACGATCCGCGCAAGAAACTTCTGCCGCGTGGACAGTTCAAAGGGCTTGCGGGCCGCATTTTTCAGCGAGAGTGTGGTCTGCGTGCCGTCGAAGCGCGAAATCGTCCGGCCATCCAATTGTCTCAACAGATCGTCAGGCGAGTTTGCGATCAAATCGATCATCTTCGCTTCGAGCGCTTCCTTCTCCGTGAAAGCCTTGCCCTCGGTGATCGCCTTTTCCGCGAGCGCTGGATTGCGTCCGCGCCTCTCGGTGAAACTCCTCAGAAACGCCATGGCATCGTTGTTAATTTTTTTTCGAAACGCTTCATCAATTTGCATCGGCAGCAAACCGCCAATGGCAATGACCGGAGTGGCCGAACCCGTGTGCGTGGCCGGAGCCATCGCGGCAATGTCAGCGGAGAGAAGAATGTAGAATCCCGCGGAAGCGCCTCGCGCGCCCGTTGGCGAAACGTATACCGCCACGGGCACGCTCGACACGAGGATATGCTGAATCATGTCCTTCATCGAATCGCTGAGTCCGCCCGGCGTGTCCATGGTGATCAGGACCAGCGACGCCTGGCGACGGGCGGCATCCTCGAGTCCTTCGTCAATGTAGGTGGCCAGGATGGGATCGACAACGCCATCAAGGTTGAGTTCAAGAACTATAGGCTCCGAGGAACGCTGGTCCGCCCCAACGGAAGGCAACCGCAGGAAAATCGCGCAAGCACAGAGGGCGATAAGAACAACGAGAGTCGCAGATGACCTTGGCTGCCCAATATCAAGGTAGCGCACTATCGAACGGCAACGAGGGATCATGGCGCACCTCCGCCGGGCTTTCTCCCGGCTGGCTTGGAATTCTGCAAATGTTCGAGCAGTTGTTTCGCTTCTGCATAGTTGGGCGCAAGTTTCAAGGCGCGCTCCACTTCCGCGCGCGCGAGATCCGGTTTTTTCTGTTCCAGATAGATTTTCGCCAGCAGCGTTCGAACGACGGCGGAGTCTCGTGCTGCAAGCGAGGCCTGCAACTCCTTCACCGTATCCTCCATCTTGCCCTGCCGGCGATAGATTTCTCCGAGCCCCCGGTGCGCCGCAGCATTCCCAGGATCTCCTGCGAGCGCGGCGTGGAATTCCTTCTCGGCGTCCTCCGCGTGCCCTGCAGAAAGTTCCTGTCTGGCACGTCGAATGTGCGCCGCAGCTGAACCGCTTGTTTCGGCGGCCTCGGGCGCATTCGTTGCAGGCCCAAGCGATACCAAGCCCGCGCGGAGCGCGGTGATGTCCAGCTCGGTCTTTAGACGATCCAGACGTGTTACAATTTCACCTTTGGCATCCGCACGAATTGCCGGCAGCCCATTCGGGCCGAACGTCTCCCTCGCGGTCTCCCGCTCCTGTTCTGCTTCAGACTTTTTCCCGGCCCTCTCCAAAGACAAAATGAGCATCGCGCGGTCTTCCGGATTATCCGGCTCGCGTTCTACGGCTTCACGGAAATGATCTGCTGCCGCTGCCGTATCATTGCTTTGTAGCGCGAGCAATCCCAGATTGAAAACATAGTCGTCTTCATCGGGATCCAGCTCCGCGGCCCGACGCAGATCGGTCTGCGCCTCGGCCACTTTGCCCTGGCGAGCCCGCGCGATTGCAAGATCGTTCAGAATTTCCGGCAGGTCCGCGCCGGAAACCATGCTGGTCCGCAAGCCGTTTTGGAGAGAAGCGAACACTTCCTCCGCGCGGTCCGGTTGACCGAGGAGCAGGCGGCAGACGCCCGTCGCGAAGACCGCTTCAGGGTAACGGTCATGCGTCTTCGGCAGCCGCGCGTACCACGGCAGAGCAGAATTGCAATCGCGCCGCGTGAAATAGACCTCTCCAAGCGCGAAATCAGGGTCCGGCCACTCCGGCTCCAGGCGTGTCGCCTCCCGCAACTCGCGCAACCGCGCTTCATCTTCGCCAGCCAACAGCCCGCGGATGTAGTGCTCGAACGCATCGAGACGCAGGGGCCGCTGCCGCTTCGAGAATTCGGCGAAGTTTAGCGGATAGCGTGGCTCAGCCGAACTAAGCGCGCGCCACAGCATTCGCAGATGCAGAGTCATGAGCCCGTCGAGAGTTCCGGTTTCTCTGGTCGGCGGGAGCAATCTTGTTGGATTCACTCGCAGGACTCGGGACTCGATGCTCAGGGAGGTCCCGCTTGCTCTGAATTTGCCGAAGATCACAAAATCAGCGTCAAGGTCCTCCGCGGCGTGCAACATGGTCGCGCGGCTCAGCTTCGAGGAGTGCAGCAGGCCGTAGCGCTCCAGTTCGGCAAGGCGTCCCGCGTGTGAGTACACCTGCTCGCCAGCCGCAGCCAGCCGCTGGATTGTCAGCTCTTCCAGGCCCTCGCCGAGCCAATCGAATCGAGGTGATGATCCTACGTTCTCGAACGGAAATACCAGGTACACGCCCTGCTGAAGGCCGGTGACCGCCGCCGTGCCGGCGCTCGACGGCGGCTGCTGGGCGGCAACACCCTCAGTTCCAAGGAAGATGAAGCTGGAGAGGAGGATTAGACAACGCGCGCTGCAAGCAAGGCGCCTCATGTCAATTGCATTGTAACAGAGGCAAGCACACGTTTCGCGCCAGACCTGCGCATCACGGTAGAAATTTGACGAACCGAAGGCCGCTCGTTCTATTGAGGCTTCGTTATAAAGACCTCTTGAATCGCCGGATCTTTCAGAACGGCAGCGAACGCCGGATCGGACTTCGCGGCGTTGAGTTCCTTGTAACCTTCATCCTTCGCCTTGCGGAGATAGATCAGGCAGCGCTCCAAATTGCCAGCTTCGGCAAAGGATTTCGCCAGGAGGTAATAAAAGCGTCCGCGATCGCTGACGGAGCGGTCCTGCAACAGAGACCCGCTTCTCGAACTGGTGTGCTCGAAGAGCTGGGGATCCAATGCAAGCGCCTGGCGGAAAGAACCGATGGCCTGTTCATATTTCTTGTCGCCGAAATACGCGTAGGCAAGGTTGCTGTATAGCACGGCCATGTCATTGCGGATGCCAATCGCCTTCTGATAAGCCTTGATGGCCTTGCCATATCTCTTTCGCTGATACCAGATCGTGCCGATATTGTTCTGCGCATCGGCGTAAGACGGGTCCACCTTCGAAGCACGCTCGTAATACTTGAGAGCCATGGCGAGAGCGGCCTGCTGATGAAGTGAAATTCCGAGCTTGTTCAAATAGACAGGATTGCGCGGGTTTTGGTCAGCGAGCCGCTTGTAAACCAGCGATGCTTCCCGATAGTCTTTCCGCACCATGTATAAATCCGCGAGCTGCTCATCCGTCAGCTCCGGCCGCACCACGATGACGGAGGTGTCCGCGGGCGCCTGTTGCTGCTGATGCGACGGCCCCACGCGCGGAGCAACAGCTGTCTCTGGGTTTTCAAAAAGCGACTGTCCTGCGGCGGGAATCGAAAGAGTGAAAAGGAGGATGCTTGCTGGACACGCCATCAGTGGCCTGGTCATGGCGGATCTCCCTTCTCCGGCTTCGGCTTAGCCTTGTCGGGGTCCTTCTTCTTACCCCCAAAGATACCAAAGATTTTGTGTAAAGCGTTCTTTTTCTTTTCGGCAGGCTGGGCGGAAGTATCACCCGGATCGGGGCCCTGGCCGGTTGCATTGGGTGGCCGGTTTGGGTCGTAGGGGACAGGCGGCGCGGTTCCTTCCGCTGGCGGCGT
>Ga0070708_100005065_pt1 | contig 10431 bp, 10 predicted proteins | sample KBSK5503metaG_FD_65469 | JGI IMG/M metagenome (GOLD analysis project Ga0070708, IMG submission 65469) | Corn, switchgrass and miscanthus rhizosphere microbial communities from Kellogg Biological Station, Michigan, USA - KBS K5-50-3 metaG | ecosystem: Host-associated > Plants > Roots >... | reverse complement strand
TCGAACGTCGGCACTCGGAGGGATGCGGGAGCGGCCGAACCGGCACGCCTGGAGAGCGTGTAGGGGGCAACCCCTCGTGGGTTCAAATCCCACTCCCTCCGCGGAACGGCCGCTCCTGGGAGCGGCCCCTGTACCGACTTGCCTGGACCCGCGTGTAGGGAGGCAACCCCTCGTGGGTTCAAATCCCACGCCCTCCGCGGAGCGGCGAGCGAAGCTCAGCTCGCTCGGCGGCGGTTGCGTCCGGGCCGTGGTTGCTCTTGCCGGCTGACACGGGCTCCGTCCGGCGAGCGCAGACGCGCCTCCATCCCGAGCTGGCGTTGTAGGACCCTGACCGCATGCTGCTCGTCGACAGCCACGAGGCTGACGACGGTGCCCACGGCGCCGGCGCGCGCGGTGCGCCCTGAGCGGTGGATGTAGTCCTTGGCGTCGCCGGGAGGGTCGAAGTGCACGACACAACCGATGTCGTCGACGTGGATGCCGCGGGCGGCGACGTCGGTGGCGACCAGCGCAGTGGCGTTTCCCTCGATAAACGCCGACAGGGCGCGCAGACGCTGTGGCTGCGACCGGCTGCCGTGGATCGCCACCGCCCGCACACCGGCTTGGACGAGTTGGCGGGTGACGCGGTCGGCGCCGTGTCGCGTGCGGCAAAACACGACGGCAGACCCGTGCTTGTCGACCAACTCCGCGGTGAGGCGCACCTTGGAGGGCCGGTCGGCGTGCCAGAACAGGTGGGTGACGTCGGGTGGCTCGGACTCATCGACGACATCGTGACGGCGCGGCTGGTGCTGGTAGTCGCGGACCACGGTTGCCACCTCGTGGTCGAGAGTGGCCGAGAAGAGCATCGTCTGACGGTTTGACGAGGTGCGGTCGAGGAGGCGGCGGACCGCAGGGAGAAATCCCATGTCGGACATCCGGTCGGCTTCGTCGATGACGACCAGGTCCACGTCGGACAGGTCGACGTCCTTCTGGCTCACAAGGTCTTCGAGCCGTCCCGGGCAGGCGATGACCACACCCGCGCCCTTGTTCAGCGCCTTCCGCTGCGCGGCATAGCCGACGCCTCCGTAGATGGCGACCACCTCATGGTCGCCGCCCATGACCAATGTCGCCAGCTCCTTTTGTACCTGCGAGGCGAGTTCACGGGTAGGAACGAGCACCAGCGCTCGAGGGCGGCGCGGCTTGCCTACCCGTCCGCGCTGGGCGATGGCGAGGCCGAAGACGAGCGTCTTGCCCGAGCCCGTGGGGGCGCGGCCGCAGACGTCGTGGCCGGCGAGCGCGTCGGGCAATGCCCTCGCCTGGATGGGGGTCGGCACGGTTATTGCCCGCGCGGTGAGACGGGCGACGAGGCGCGCGGGGACGCCGAGGTCGCGAAAGGTTGGCTGGGACAACTGGACTCCAATCGAAGGGCCTACAGGCCACACTCGAAGGAGTTCCGAACCGGCCTTGTCGCAAGCGACGTTCGGTCACGCAGGACCGAACAGAGGACAGTGTACGTCGACGAAAGGGGGCTCACCGCGCGATTCCCTGTAGCCTGAGGGTGATCCGGTGCCGTCGTCTGGCGAGCTGCGACCCGGTTCGTCAACGGAAGGGTGCACAATCGCAATGGCGTTCCGGGTCGGAACCCACGTCGTCCATCCTCATCACGGCGTCGCCGTGATCGAGGGACGTGAGCGCCGTGAGATCAACGGCGAGACACACGAGTACCTCGTGCTCCGGGTCGAATCCGAGGCCTTGGCTCTCCTGATCCCCACAGCATCGGCGCAGTCGCTGGGTATCCGACAGCTCATCAGCGAGGCAGAAGGCATCGAAATCCTCGAAGTCCTGGCCCGACCGGCCCGCATGCCCAAGAGCTGGGCACGCCGGTTCAAGAACCACACCGAGAAGCTGCGATCCGGAGACCTCCACGAGGAGATCGTCGTGCTGCGCAACCTCTGGGTCCTGAGCCAGCAGAAGACGCTGTCGCCCGGAGAGCAGAAGATGCTCAAGCGGGTACGAGACCTGGTGCTGCCAGAGCTCGTGCTGGTTTTCGGGGAGTGCCGCGACGACATGGAGCAGCGCCTCAGCATCCTGATGGAGGAACGCTCCACCGCCCACGATTTGGCGTCCTGAAGCTGCCCAACGGCGTCGGGGCCGGCGGTACTGTGCGGCCGTGCCGTACCAGTCGCTCTATCGCCGCTACCGACCCCAGCGATTTGAGGAGCTGAAGGGCCAGGACCACGTCAGCCTCGCCCTCCGCAACGCCGTACGCGACGAGCGCGTGGCTCACGCCTATCTGTTCAGCGGGCCCCGCGGCACGGGGAAGACGTCATCGGCGCGAATTCTCGCCAAAGCCCTCAATTGCGAGAAGCCGGTCGACGGCGAGCCCGACGACACCTGCCAGTCGTGCCTCGATATCACTGCCGGCAGCTCGCTCGACGTCTTCGAGCTCGACGCCGCCTCGAACAACGGGGTCGAGGCGATGCGCGACCTCGTCTCCCGCGCCGCCCTGGGGACGCCCGGGCGGTGGAAGGTCTACATCGTCGACGAGGTCCACATGCTCTCGACGGCGGCGTCGAATGCCCTTTTGAAGACGCTCGAGGAGCCGCCGGGCCACGTGATCTTCGTGCTCGCGACCACCGACCCCCAGAAGGTCCTGCCGACGATTCGCAGCCGCACGCAGCACTTCGAGTTTCGTCTCGTCCCCTACAACGTCATCGTCGAGCACTTGCGGTGGGTGGCGGCCGACGCCGGCCTCGATGTCAGCAGCGAGACGATCGACGCCGCCGCCCGCAAGGGCAACGGATCGATGCGCGACGCCCTGTCGGCGCTCGATCAGGCGGTGGTCGGGGGCGGGCTCGACGACCACCGCGCGTCGACCGACGAGCTCATCGAGGCGCTGTGCGATCGCGACGCCGGTCGGGCCATCGCCGGCGTCGCCGAGCGCGTCACCGCGGGCATCGACGCGCGGCAGCTCACGCGCGACCTGCTCGACGAGCTGCGGGCGGTGTTCCTGTCGCTGATGGCCCGCCAGCTGGTAGAGCGACCCGAGGCGGAGGTTGAGGCCATCGCCGAACGCGGCCACCGGCTTGGGCCGGCGGCGACGGTCCGGGCGATGGAGTTGCTTGGCCAGGCGCTGGTCGACATGCGGGAGGCGCCCGATCCCCGCGTGCTGCTCGAAGTAGCGCTCGTACGCCTCTGTTACCCCGACGCCGACACCAGCGTGGACGCGCTGGTGCAACGCATCGAGCGGCTGGAGAAGGCGGTAGCGGCTGGCGCCGCCGCCGGCGGCGATCGAGGGTCGGGCGGCGGTTCGGGTCACGTGCGGGCCGCGCCGCCCGTCGGAGCCCGGCCGCAGCCTTCGTCGCAGGATCCCCCGCCGCCACAGGAGCCGCCGCCGGCGACGCAAAACTCGAACCCGACCGCCCCGCCGCGCGCGTCTGCATCCGATGCCCCGATGCCGAGCCGCGACGACCTCACGCTTGCCTGGGGTGACCACGTGCTCGCCCACCTGCCGGCGGGAGCCCGGGCGCTTTACAAGTCCGGCCGGTTCGTCGACGTCGAGGGTGACGCTGCCGTCTACGCGCTGCCCAACGCCATGCACCGCAACCGGTGCGAAAGTAAGCGGGCCGAGGTTGAGTTCGTCCTCGGCTCCCATTTCGGTCGTCCGATCGAGCTGCGCCTGGTGGTCGCCGACGAGAGCGCGGCGCCGGCGGCGTCGCCGCAACCGGCCACGTCGACCGCAGGGGTAGCCTCGGCGCTCGACCAGGTGATGCAGGCGTTCGAAGGCGCCGAGGTCATCGAGGAGTAGCACGCCGTGCCGAAGCAGCCCAACATGAACGACCTGCTGAAGCAGGCGCAGAAGATGCAGGAGCAGTTGCTCCAGGCGCAGGCGGCGGCATCGGAAGAGGTCGTCGAGGGACAGTCAGGCGGCGGAGCGGTGCGCGTGTCGGTGACCGGAGGCATGGAGTTCCAGTCGGTGGTCATCGATCCCGCGGCGGTCGATCCCGACGACGTGGAGATGCTTCAGGACCTCGTGCTCGCGGCGGTGCGCGACGCCATTGCCAAGGCCAGCGAGTTGTCGCACCAGGCGATGGGCGGCCTCGACCTCGGCGGGCTCGGCGGCCTGCTCGGTTAGAGGTCCAGCTCCTCCGTGTACGCCCTCCCCGTCCAGGGGTTGATCGACGAACTCGGTCGCCTCCCTGGCATCGGCCCCAAGTCGGCGCAGCGCATCGCCTTCTACCTGCTGAAGCTGACGCCCGACGACGCCAACCGCTTGGCCCGAGCCATCACCGAGGTCAAGGAGCGCATCTCCTTCTGCCGGCGCTGCTTCAACATCGCCGAGAAGTCGGGTGACGAGGATGCCGAATGCGAGCTCTGCCGGGATCCGCGGCGGGACCCCAACGTCGTGTGCGTCGTCGAGGAGCCGCGGGATGTCATCGCCGTCGAGAAGACCAACGAGTTCCACGGCCGCTATCACGTGTTGCAAGGCGCGATCTCCCCGATCGAAGGGATCGGCCCCGATCAGCTCCGTGTCAAGGAGTTGCTCGGCCGCGTCGACGCCGAAGGCGTGAAGGAAGTCATCCTCTGCACGAACCCCAACATCGAGGGCGAGGCCACCGCCATGTACCTCGCCCGCCTGCTCCAGCCGCTGGGCGTCAACGTCACCCGCATCGCCAGCGGCCTTCCTGTCGGCGGCGACCTCGAGTACGCCGACGAGCTCACCCTCGGGCGCGCGATAGAAGGCCGCCGCGCCGTCGAGGGTTAGCGCGTCAGGGCTTCGTCGCCCGGAAGCGGAACTGCAGACCGGAGGCGTCCGACTCGGTCTTGACGTAGGTGAAGCCGAAGGACTCGAGACGGGCCGGGAACGTGGCCAAGTCAACCGGATTGAAGACGTCATCGACGTGGAACTCGCGGATGGCCTCGTTGTCGACGCCGTCAATGCCGAGGAACGTGCCGCCGCGTCGCAGGACGCGGTGCATCTCGGCGAAGAGGCGGTCTTGAGTCTCGCTGGCGGGAATGTGGTGGAGCATCGAAAAGCACGTTGCCGTCGTGAAGCGATCTGACTGCAGCCCGGTGTCACTCGCGTCGCCATGAATGACTTCGACGTTTGTGCCCGCCAACCGCTCGGCGAGCGCCGCGGCCAAGTCAGGGTCGAGCTCCACCGCCGTGACCCTTGCCACCCGCTCCCGCAGGAGGTCAGTGGTCAGCCCGGGACCGGGCCCGACCTCGAGGACGTCGTCCCCGAGCTCCGATACCGCCTCGATCCACGGCAACAGGTCGACCTTGAGCATCTCTGCCCAATCCGGACTGCCCAGAAAGTCGAGATGCGCTTGATTCAAAGGGCTAGAGCGCGCGGACGAGGGCGGCGTCGCCTTGGCCGCCGCCGCCGCAGAGGGCCGCGGCGCCCAGGCCGCCACCGCGGCGGCGCAGCTCGTGGATGAGCGTGAGCACGACGCGGGTGCCGGACATGCCGATGGGATGACCGAGGGCGATGGCGCCGCCGTTGACGTTGACGACGTCGTCCTTGATGCCCAGGTCGGCCATCGACGCCAACCCGACGGCGGCGAAGGCTTCGTTGAGCTCGAACAGCTCGAGGTCGGAGACGCTGCCGTCGATCTTCTCCAGTGCCCGCTTGATCGCCCGCGCCGGCTGAATCAGAAGGGAGGGGTCGGGACCGGCGACCATCCCGAAGGCGACCAGCTCGGCGATCGGCGTGATGCCCAGCTCCTCGGCCGCGGCCCGGCTGGTCACGATCACCGCGGCGGCGCCGTCGGAGATCTGCGACGCGTTTCCGGCGGTGATCGTGCCGTCCTTGGAGAACGCCGGCTTCAGGCCCGAAAGGGACTCGGCGGTGGTGCCGGGGCGGACGCCCTCGTCGTTCTCGACGACGATTGGTTCGCCCTTGCGCTGCGGCACCTCGACGTTGACGATCTCGTCGGCGAAGCGCCCGTCCTTCATGGCGGCGGCGGCCCGCTCGTGGCTGGCGGCCGCGAGCTCGTCCTGCTGTTCGCGGGTGATGTTTCCCAGCTGCCCCAGGTACTTCTCCGTGCCGGCCCCCATGTGCACGGCGTCGAACGCACACCACAGGCCGTCGTGGATGAGCGAGTCGACCAGTTCGCCGTTGCCCATGCGGTAGCCGGCTCGGGCCCCAGGCAGCAGATACGGCGCGTTGGTCATCGACTCCATGCCGCCGGCGACGACGACTTCGGCGTCGCCGTTCTGAATCATCTGGTCGGCCAGATAGATGGCGTTGATGCCCGAGAGGCACACCTTGTTGACCGTCATCGCCGGCACGCTCATGGGGATGCCGGCCTTGGTCGCCGCCTGCCGGGCGGTGATCTGCCCCGTGCCGCCTTGCAGCACCTGGCCCATCAGCACGTAATCGACGTGCTCGGCGTCGACACCGGCGCGCTCCAGGGCGCCTTTGATGGCGATGCCACCGAGGTCGGCGGCCGAGAAACCGGCGAGCGCCCCGGAGAGCTTGCCAATGGGCGTGCGGGCACCGCCGACGACGACCGATCCGGGCATAGGGCGACCTCCGATGAGAACGAGTTGGTACCCCGATTGTACGGAGTCTCGGCCGCGTCCGGCCATGGCGGCGAGACGAGCCCGTCCGGCTACCGTTCGGACATGGAGCAGATCCGCCAGGCCATCCTCGAGGGGGCGTCGGGCGAGGAGATCGCCGCCCTCGAGCTGCCCGAGTCCTACCGCGCCGCCGTCGTCGTCAAGGACGAAGTCGACATGTTCGAAGGTATCGACTCGAGCGAGAAAGACCCGCGCAAGTCGCTGCACGTGCAAGAGGTGGCCGTGCCCGAACTGGCGCCCGACGAGGCCTACGTCGCCGTGATGGCGTCGTCGATCAACTTCAACACCGTCTGGACGTCGATCTTCGAACCCCTGCCGACGTTCCTCTTCCTCGAGCGTCTCGGTAAGGAGAGCGTCTGGGGGAAACGCCACGACCTGCCGTACCACGTGGTCGGCTCCGACGCATCCGGCGTGGTGCTGAAAGTGGGATCGGCGGTGCGCAAGTGGAAGCCGGGCGACCGTGTCACCGTCCACTGCAACTACGTCGACGACCAGGACCCGAGCGCCCACGACGACGCCATGCTCGCCTCGAACCAGCGCATTTGGGGCTTCGAGTCGAACTTCGGCGGCCTGGCCGATCTGAGTGTCGTCAAGGCCAACCAGCTGATGCCGAAACCCGCCCACCTCACGTGGGAGGAGGCGGCGGTCAACGCCCTTTGCAACTCGACGAGCTACCGGATGTTGGTGAGCAAGAACGCCGCCAACATGCGCCAGGGCCAGGTCGTGCTCATCTGGGGGGCGAGCGGCGGGCTGGGCGGCTACGCCTGCCAGTACGTGCTGAACGGCGGCGGCATCCCCGTGGGCGTGGTGTCGTCGGCCGACAAGGTCGACCTCCTACACGACCTCGGCGTCGAAGCGGTGATCGACCGCCGAGCCGAGAACTTCCAGTTCTGGAAGGACGAGCACACGCAGGACCCCAAGGAGTGGCTGCGGCTCGGGAAGAAGATCCGCGAGTTCGTCGGGGAGGACCCCGACATCGTCTTCGAGCACCCCGGCCGCAACACCATGGGGGCGTCGGTCTTCGTCGCCAAGAGGGGCGGGATGGTCGTGACCTGTGCGGCCACGTCGGGCTACATGATCGAGTACGACAACCGCTACCTGTGGATGAACCTGAAGCAGATCAAGGCGTCGCATTTCGCCAACTACCGGGAAGCCTGGGACGCCAACCAACTCGTGTCCCGGGGAATGATCCAGCCGATCATCTCGGCGGTGTTTCCGCTGACCGAGGTGGGCGACGCCGCCCTCCAGGTCCACCACAACCTCCACGAGGGCAAGATCGGCGTCCTCTGCCTGGCCCCGCAGGAAGGGCTGGGGATCGACGATCGCGCGCTCCGCGAGAAGGTGGGCGAGGACCGGATCACCCTGTTCCGGCGCCACGGCGACAAGGCGAAGGCGGCACGGTGACATCGGGGACGCTCACCGAGATCGACCACGTCGGCATCGCCGTGCGCGACCTCGACGCCGCCATCGCCTGGTACCAGGAGATGTTCGGCGCCACGGTTGCGCACCGAGAAACGATCGAGAGCGACGGCGTCGAAGAGGCGCTGCTCAAAGTCGCCGACAGCTACATCCAGCTACTGATGCCAGTGACGGAAACCTCGCCGCTGGCCAAGTATCTCGAGAAGCGCGGCGAGGGCATCCACCACGTCGGGTACCGCGTCGACGACTGTGCCCAGGTCCTCGAGACGATGAAGGCGCACGGCGCCCAGGTCATCGACGAGCAGCCGCGTCCGGGAAGCCGTGGCACGACGGTCGCGTTCGTCCACCCGAAAGCGGGCTTCGGTACCCTCATCGAGCTTGTCCAGGAGTGACTTGATCGTCGATCTGATCGACGGCACGTACGAGCTGTTCCGGTACCACTTCGCCATGGGCAAGGACGGCTCGCGCACTGCGGCCACGCGCGGCGTTCTCGGCGGTGTCGTCTCGCTGCTCGAGCGCGGGACCACGCACATCGGCGTGGCCACCGATCACATCATCGAATCGTTCCGCAACGACCTCTGGTCGCGGTACAAGACCAGCGCGGGGATGCCCGAGGAGCTGCTGGCCCAGTTCCCAGTGATCGAAGCGGCGCTGACCGCGCTGGGCGTGACCGTGTGGCCCATGGTCGAGTGGGAGGCCGACGACGCCCTCGCCTCTGCCGCGGCCGCTCTTCGCGCCGACCCTGCCGTCGAGCAGGTGCGCATCCACACCGTCGACAAGGACCTGGCCCAATGCGTCGTCGGCGCCCGTGTCGTCCAGATCGATCGCCGCAAGGATCTGGTGCTTGACGAGCCCGGCGTCGTCGAGAAGTACGGCATCGCCCCCGAGTCGATCCCCGACTGGCTGGCGCTCGTGGGCGACAGCGCCGACGGCTTTCCCGGTATCCCGGGTTGGGGGAAGAGCACGTCGTCGACGGTCCTCGCCCGTTACCGCCACCTCGAACAGATTCCGGTCGATGGGCTCCAGTGGGACGTGCGGGTCCGCGGGCAGGTGGCTTTGGCCAAGACGCTCGTCGAGAACCTCAAGCTCGTGCTCCTCTTCCGCGACCTGGCGACCCTGCGCACCGAGCCGCCGGTGGTCGACAGCGTCGACACGCTCCGCTGGACGGGACCACGGCCCGAGTTCGTGAAGATCGCGCAACAAGTGGGTGCGCACACGCTGGTGGCCCGCGCCGACAAGCTGGCCTCCCGGTAGCCTCAAGTCTGTGACGGAGCATCTCCATCGCATGACCGAGCGGCTGGCCGAGCTGGCCAAGCGCAAGGAGGCGGCGCTGCACGCCGGCTCCGAGCGGGCTGTCCAGCGCCAGCACGAGCGGGGCAAGATGACCGCCCGCGAGCGCATCGAGTACCTGCTCGACGAGGGCTCGTTCACTGAGCTCGACCAGCTCGCCCGCCACCGCGCCCACGGGATGGGCCTCGAGGACGAGCGTCCCTACACCGACGGGGTCGTCACCGGATGGGGCACGATCGAAGGTCGCACCGTCTTCATCTTCGCCCAGGACTTCACCGTCTTCGGCGGCGCCCTCGGCGAGGTCTTCGGCGAAAAGGTGCACAAGGTCATGGACCTGGCGGCGTCGGCCGGTGCACCGTTCATCGGCCTCAACGACGGCGCCGGCGCCCGCATTCAGGAAGGCGTCGTCTCCCTCGCGTCGTACGGCGAGATCTTCTACCGCAACGTGAAATCGTCGGGGGTCATCCCTCAGATCAGCGCCATCCTCGGCCCGTGCGCCGGCGGTGCCGTCTACAGCCCGGCGATGACCGACTTCATCTACATGGTCGCCGAGGCCTCGCACATGTTCATCACAGGCCCCGATGTGGTGAAGACCGTCACGGGCGAGGACGTCACCCTCGAGGAGCTCGGGGGCGCCATGACCCACGCCACCAAGTCGGGCGTGGCCAACTTCGTCTCGGGGGACGAGAAGGCGTGCCTCGACGAGATTCGCTACCTGCTCTCGTTCCTTCCTTCGAACAACCTCGACGAGCCGCCCTACCAGCAGCCCACCGACGACCCCAACCGGCTGACGCCCGAGGTCGTCGACGTGATCCCGGACTCGTCGAACAAGCCGTACGACATGAAGCGGATCATCACTGCGGTGGTCGACGACGGCGACTTCTACGAGTATTCGGCCAACTTCGCCAAGAACATCGTGTGTGGCTTCGCCCGCATCGACGGTCACCCGGTGGGGATCGTCGGCAACCAGCCCCAGGTGCTCGCCGGGGTGCTCGACATCGACTCCTCGGAGAAGGGCGGGCGCTTCGTCCGCACGTGCGACGCGTTCAACATCCCCCTCGTCACGTTCGTCGACGTCCCCGGCTTCCTGCCCGGCACCGACCAGGAGTACGGCGGCATCATCCGCCACGGCGCCAAGCTGCTGTACGCCTACTGCGAGGC
>Ga0070708_100005064_pt1 | contig 10432 bp, 11 predicted proteins | sample KBSK5503metaG_FD_65469 | JGI IMG/M metagenome (GOLD analysis project Ga0070708, IMG submission 65469) | Corn, switchgrass and miscanthus rhizosphere microbial communities from Kellogg Biological Station, Michigan, USA - KBS K5-50-3 metaG | ecosystem: Host-associated > Plants > Roots >... | reverse complement strand
AGCTACTACTTCGACAACCTGCTCAACCTCACCAACCAAGGCACCACCACGGTCAACGTGCAGATCACGTCCGCGTCCACCACGGGCACCGTCAAGGCCTGCGTGGTGGCCGCCGGCACCGCGATGACGAACGCCTGCTACCTCGCGACGGCCCCCGCCTCGCCCATCAGCGTCGCGGTCGGCGCGCGCATGCAGGTCGGCATCATGGTGCAGGCGAACAGCCTGGCGTCCGGGACTTCGGTCTCCGGCACCATCCAAATCGTGGCGACCCGTTAAGCGGAGACCCCGATGGCCGGCGCGCCGCCGCCCCGGCGCGCTGGTCCGCAAACCCGACCCGCCCGCGCTCCGCCCGTGCGCCGGCGCTTGCTCCCCCCAGGGGGCAGGCTGCCGGCGTGCGCGCGGGGCGGGGGCATGGGCCCCCGCGATGCTGGGCATGGGGCCGGGTCGGGCAAGGGCTCCTGACGGCGTTGGCCCCCAGGGCTCTGGCGCATCGTTCACCAGGCGCCCGGGCGACGGGGTTCAAGCCGCGCCGACCGCCCGCTCGAGAGCTTAGGCGTTTGGGCGAACGCCCAAGCCACGGCCCCGCGAGGCGGAGTCGTCGGAGCGGTGCTTCATGCGGAGGCAGTACCGGGCATTCGTGGCCGCCGTCCTCGTGGCGAGCGGCCTCTACGGCGCGGCGGCGTTCAACGCGGCGGACCTCAGCACGCGCACGGTGTCGGCCTCCGTCGTGGGCGACAGCGCGGCCTACGTCGCCGTGGCGGTCAACGGCTCCAGCCCGCACGCGGGCTTCGTGACCACCTCGAGCGGGAAGATCGTCATCGCGTTCGGCAGCGGCGTCGCGACGGGCACCGGCATCAACGCCGAGGCCAGCTACTACTTCGACAACCTGCTCAACCTCACCAACCAGGGCACCACGACGGCGAACATCCAGGTCAACTCCAGCTCGACCTCGGGGACGGTCAAGGCCTGCGTCGTGACGCCGGGCACGACGATGACCAACGGCTGCTACCTCACGGCCGCGCCGGCCTCGCCGCAGAGCTTGGCGGTCGGCTCGAAGCTGAGCATCGGCGTCATGGTCCAAGCCAACGGCCTGGTGTCGGGGAACACCGTGTCCGGGACCATCAGCATCGTGGCCACGCGGTAGGCGGGGCCCATGGGGACTTCCGGACCCTTGGACCTCGGCCCCTGGGGCGGCCCTCGGCGAGGTCGTGAAGGGTTCTCCCCGAACCGGGAAATAGGCGCATCCGCCCACCACCACACAACGACGGCGCGCGGAGGACGTGGCGCGACCATGCGAGAAGCCCGCGGGCGACCGGCAGCAGCCGCAGGCCGGGACCAGCGCGGCCCATCCCTCCGGGGGGTGGCATCCTGAGGATCCTCCGCGGGCGGCGCGACGCGCTCGCCATCCTCGTCCTCGCGGGCTTGGCCGTGCCCGCGGTCGCAGGCTCGCTGGGCCATCCCTTGGTGTCGTACGCCAGCTCCGGCAGCATGGTGCCGGTCCTCGGCGTCGGCGACCTTTTCCTCGTCGACCCCACGGCCCAGCCGCGCGCCGGCGACATCGTGATCTACGAGCCCGTCACCCTCGGCGCGTCGCTCATCGTGCACCGCGTGGTCGGTGGCGATGCGGCCGGCTTCTTGACCCAGGGTGACGCCAACCCCGCGACGGACCAGCAGGCCGGCGAGCCCCCGGTGCCCCTGGAGCGCATCCGGGGGCGCGTCGTGACCTTGCCCGGCATCGGCGTCGCGAAAGTCCCGGGCGCAGGCGTCGCCATCATCGAGCTGCAGGCGCAGCTGCGCCAGCTGGAGCGTTCCACGGGCGGCGGCATCCTGCAGACGCTCGCGCTCGCGGCGCTGGGGGTCGGAGCCTTGCTCCTGCTGCTCCCGGCGACGCACCCATCGCTGCGCTTCGCCCGACCGCGGTCGCCGCGCCAAGCGCGCGCGGAGGCGGCCCTCCACATCGCGCTGCCGCGCGGCCCCACGACGCGCCACGTCGCGTTCGCGGCGATGGCATCTCTCCTCGTGTCCGTGGTCGCGGGCTCGCTCGGCGCGCACGAGGATGTGGACATGAGCCTCGTCGTGACCGACGCGCCGCCTCCAGGGCAAGCCCGCTCGGCGGCGCCGGGCCAAGGGCTCGACCGCGGCCTCGAGGTGCAGGCGCTGGCCTTCCTCCCCACGACGGCCGTGCTGGAAGCGCTTTCCCCCGCGGTCCATCTCACCACGCCCAACGGCGAAGTCCCGCCCGCGGGCACCACGACCCTCCACGTCGAGGAAGTGGCGGGCGCCGCGCCCGGCTTGCAGCGCGACCAGGTGCGCGTGTGGCGCTACGTGACCTGGCTCCCGCCGGGCCTGCTCCTCGGCCTGCATGCCGTCATGCCCGGGCTGCCCAACCTGCTGCTGGGCTTCGCGCTGGTCCTTGCCTTCGCGGTCTGGCACCACAGCCTCGGGGCCGGCGACCTGCCGCTGCGCCTCCTCCGCGACAAGCCGCACGGCCGGAGGTGGGGCGGATGAGCGCACGGCCCAGGGTGGGACGCGCGTCGACGGGACGCGCGTGGGACCGCCGCCGCGCGCTCGGCGCAGCGCTGCTGACCATCGCGCTCGCCGGGCTGGTGGTGCCGGGCCTGCAGGCCTTCAACGCCGAGAACACCAGCACGCGCAGCGGCTCCGCGAACGTGGTGGCCACGGGCAGCAGCTACGACGGCGTCGCGGCCGTGAAGATCACCGCGAGCAACATCCTGGGCTACACGGCCCAGACGGGGGTCAACGTCACCAACAAGGGCAGCGTGACCTCGACCTTCACGTGGACCACCAGCAGCGACCCCAGTGGCGTCGTCACGAGCAGCACCAACTGCGCGGCGAACACCGCCGTCGGCAGCGTGTGCAGCGTCCAGTTCACCGGCCCCGCGAAGAGCATCGGGAACTACACGTTCACCGGCACCATCGACGGCAGCGGCAGCAACTTCCGGAGCATCGTCCCCAGCATCACCGTGACCGTCCAGTACTGCCTCCTGGGGATCTGCTGAGGTGCCCATGGACGCTCCCGCTCCCCTCCGCGACGCCTGGGCCGCGACCAGGCGGGCCGTGGCCCGGCACCGGAGCGCGGCGCTGGCCATCGGGGTCGCGGCCATCGTGCTGGGCGGCCTCTGGACCGCCAGCGCGTACCTCGCGGTCGAGCGCACCGAGGAGGTGGTCAAGGGCGACGCGTGGTCCGAGCACGCCGCCTTCACGTACAGCGTGCCCGTCGTGCGCGACTCACCGGCCTACGCCAACGGCACCGTGCTCGGCATGGGGCTGGGCTACTTCACCGCCATCAGCCCCCGCGTCGATCTCGACTTCAACTGGACCTTCACGGACCCTGCCAGCGTGCCCTTGACGGGCGAGGCGCGGCTCGCGGTCCTCCTCGCGTGGCGCGCCCCCACGGGGGAGGCCAACTGGAGCGTCGAGCAGGTGCTCGACCATGCGACGCTGCCCGCGGCCGGGGCCGGCAACGGCGTCGCGCTGCACGGCGTGCTGGACCTGCCCGCGCTCGAGGCGCAGGTCGCCCGCACGAACCAGGCCCTCGGCGTCGCGGACGGGCCCGTGAGCTGGACGGTCTTCGCGACCGTCGACTTCGTCGCGCAGGCGCCGTTCGGCGAGGTGCGCAACGCGAGCCGCTTCGCGCTGCCGCTGACGTTCCACGGCGCGGTGTACACGCTGCCCGGAGCCTCCGGCGCGAGCTGGGATGCCGAGCACGCCGCGCAGCAGCTGGTCCTCCGCCAGCAACGCGGCGGCCTCGCCGCGCTCAAGGCCGCGCCGCTCGCGCCGCTCGCGCTGCTCGGTGGCGTCGTCGGTGTCGCGCTCGCGCGGCGGCGTCCGGGCGACGACGACCTCGATGCGGCGGCCGACGGTGCCAACCCCCTCGCTCCGGAGGTCGCGCGGTTCGAGGCCTGGGTCGTGCGCGTCCAGGGGCCGCTGAGCCTCCCGCAGGAAGGCCAGGCCCTCGTGGACGTGGATGCGCTGGAGGACCTCGTCGCGCTCGCCGCCGAGGCGCGCACGCGCGTGCTGCTCGACGAGGCCACGCGGGCCTGCTTCGTGCTCACGCCGGCGGCCTGCTACCGCTACGGCAAGCACGCGCGGGACTTGCCGACGGCGCTCGCCGCCGCGGCCGGGCCCGTCATCGCGCCGTTGGGCACCGAGCGCGGACCCCCCGAACCGCTCGAGGCGGGCCCTGCGCTGGGCGGCCCCGGCCCCTCCAGCGTCGAACCACCCGGCTTCGGGCGCCGCGGCTGGGAGCGGAAGGGCCGCCGGCCCCGCCCGTGAGGCCCCGCCCAGGTCGAGGGCCGGAGGTCCGACACCGATGGCTCCACGTGACGGGCCTCGGGGGCGGCCGGGGATGATGGTAACCCGAAAGCGCCTTGTGCCGCCCGAGCGACTCGGTGCTGCGCGGGATGAAGGACCCCTTGCCGCACGCAAAGCAGCCTCCAAGCCTCCAAGCCTCCCTCCCTTCGTCCCGCGTTCTTTCTCCTCGCTCTGCCCCGCGTCGCGGAGCCGCCCGCTCGGCCGAGCCTGGCGTCAACGCGGCGCTGCGCTGACGAAACGGCTCCCCTCCTCGTAGAAGCGCCATGTCCTGCGCGCATGCACGCCCGCGTACGCCACGTTGATGCGCGGCGAACGCGCCACGCGCCCGCGCATGGGCCCTTCCTCCAGCCAGAGGGACTTGCCCCGGCAGAGGTCGGCGCCGTACTGCGCCTGCGTGATGCCGAGCGCCGCGCAGACCTTCCCGGGGCCGTTGGTGAGCTCCCGCGCACCGGGCTCCATGCCCCGCCGGCGGACCATCAGAGCCTCGCCGCGCAGCGGTTCCACGGCGCGGATGAGCACCGCGTGCGGCTCGTCCGCGCGCGCGCACACGACGTTGAAGGCCCAGTGCATGCCGTAGAGGAAGTACACGTACGCATGGCCACCTTCCAGGTACATCGCCTCCGTGCGCGCGGTGCGGCGCCCGCCCCAGCTGTGCGCCGCCCGGTCGCCGGGCCCCTCGTAGGCCTCGGTCTCCACGATGCGGCCCGCGGCCGCTCCCTCGCGCGTGCGATGCACCAGCACCTTGCCGAGCAGGTCGGGCGCCACCGCGCGCGCCGGGCGCAGATAGAACGCCCGCGGGAGGCGCGCGGCCATGGGACGGGAGCGGGGCCCCGGAAGAAAGCCTTGACGCAGGGCGTTCGGATGGACGCGAACGGTTGCCAGGGCTGCCCGAACGGTCGCGGGCGGCGCAACCTATATCCCGGCCGCCGCGCTCGCCCGCCCATGGCGCGGGGCGAGGGGTTCGCCATCTACGCCGCGGCGGGAGGCTACGTCGCGGTCACCAGCCCCGTGCGGCAGCGCATCCTCGCGGCCTTGGAGGAGCGGGACCGCACCCTGACCGAGCTGGTGGCCCTGACCGGCAAGGCCAAGTCCACGCTCTCCGCGGTCCACCTGCGCGAGTTGCGGCGCGGGGGCCTGGTCCTGGAGCAGGCCCATGCGCGCGACTCGCGGGTGAAGGTGTACCGCCTGGCGGCGCGGCGCATCGGGTCTTCGTCCGTGCCGCTGGCGGACCTCCGCGACGCGGTGCGCACCTACGTGTCCAGCCCGCAGGGAGGGCTCGCGCTGCCCCTGGCCAGCATCGTGCAGGCTTTCGAGCAGCTCCCGCGGCTCAAGCCGGACGAGCAGCGCTGGGTCGGCCTCGCCGGGGAGCGGATGGGTTCCCTGGCGGCGGCCCACCTCACGTCCCAAGCCCCGGAGGCCGCGCTGCGCGAGCTGGCCGCGGTCTGGAGGGACAACGCGCTCGGCAAGCAGGCCAAACCGCGGCCCAAGGCGTCGGGCCTCGACGTCACCCATGCCGCCGGCGCGCATCCTGGTGGAGCCCGCTGCGCCTTCCTGCGCGGCTTCCTGCAGGGCGCGTTGACCACGCGCTGCGCCCGCCCCGCGTGGGTCCACGAGGCCTCCTGCGGCGGCGAGGCGAAGGGCGGGAGCAGCCGCTGCAGCTTCACCGTCGCCTGGGGCGCGGCCTAGGGGAGGCCCGAACGTTCGGGTCCACCAAAACGTTCATGGTCCTTGCCAGCGATGGGCCCGCGTGGACGCGGCCGCGGCCTTGGCTTCCGCGCGAAGCATGCGATGGGCCCACCAGGGCGACTGGGCGGGCTCCCTCTTCGTGCGCGGAGCGGTCTATGCCGGCCTGGGCCGCGAGGTGCCCCGCTGGACCGGCGTCTCCGAGGGCACCGAGGCGTTCCTCCAAGCGGGACCCGCGACCTGGCTGCAGGAAGGCGCGTTCGCGCGGTTCGCCGAGGCGTACCTCAAACGTGCGCGCGCGGCGCCGTCCGAGCTCATCGCACTGGCGGAGGAGTCCGAAGGGGTCATGGACCGCGTCCGCGACCTCGGCGACCGGCTCGCCGGCACAGCGCCTCGCTCGGGCGACCCCGCGGCCATCGCCGCCGCGTGCGCTCGCCTCGAGATGCAGAGCCAGCCCTATTCCTACGTGTTCGGCTACGGGGAGGACCGCATCGTCGCCCGCCTCGTCCGCGACGCGGCCGAGGCCGCGGGCCGGGAGGGGTCGGAGGCCGACGCATGGGTCGCCGACCTGCTCTCCCACCCTGCCGAGGTCCCCACGGAGACGCAGGCGGCGCAGGACGACGCGCTGGACATCGCCATCGAGGCGGAGGAGCTGGGATGGCGCGCGGGCGCCGCCGCGCCGCAGCATGCTGCCTTGCGGGCGCGCATCGATGCCCACGTGGCCAGGTTCGGGTCCGTCTCGGGCGACGCGGACGCCGTGCTCGCCACCATCCGCCATCACGTGCCCGGCGCCGCCCGCGTGCGCGACCGGCGGCGCGCCGAGTCGGCTGCGCGCGAGCGCGCGTTCGAGGAGCGTCTCGCCGCCCTGAAGCCCGATGCCGAGCACGAGGCGCTGCTGCGCTGCCTGCGCCGGCAGGTCGGCGTGCGGACGCAGCGGCGCGAGCGGTGGAACCGGCTGCGCGCGGCCGCAGGCCCGCATCTGCGCGCGCTCGAGGCCGATCTGGGCCTCGCCGAGGACGAGGTGCACCTGCTCACCCACGAGGAGCTCGCCGCGGCGGCCGCGGGGGGAAGGCTGCCGGACCTCGCTGCGCGGCGCGACGGATGCGCGCTGCTCGCGCTCCGCGGGGAGCTGTTCGTGTTCACCGGCGAGGATGCGGCGCGCCTCCACGCGCACGCGCGCGCTGCGGGGGAATCCTCGGGCCGCGCGCGTGGCCAGGTGCGCGAGCTGCGCGGCCTCGGCGCGAGCCCCGGCGTCGTGCGTGGCACCGCGCGCATCGTGCTCGGGCCCGCGGACGGGGACAAGGTGCGGCGGGGCGACGTGCTGGTCAGCGACATGACGCAGCCCGACCTGGTCCTTGCGTGCGAGCGCGCGGTCGCCATCGTGACCGACCTGGGCGGCATGCTCTGCCATGCGGCGGTGGTGTCGCGCGAGCTGGGCATTCCATGCGTGCTGGGCACAGGCGATGCGACGCGCGCGCTGCGCGATGGCGACACGGTCGAAGTGGATGGCGCCGCGGGCGTCGTCCGGGTTCTCCAGCGCGTGGAGGCCGGACGATGAGCGAGCCGGCCGTTGCCCGCAAGGCTTATGGGCACCTAGTGAATGTTCACGGCGGACCGAACGTTCGTCGGATCGCGGTCCGACCAAGGTCTTCGGGAGTTGGCTAAGAATGGGCTTCCTCAAGAAGTGGTTTGGCAAGAAGGAAGAGAACGCGAAGTCCTGCAGCAGCGGCAAGTCCTGCAGTTCCGGCAAGTCCTGCAGCAGCGGCAAGAGCTGCTCTTCCGAGAAGAAGGAAAAGAAGTGAGGGGCGGTCGCGGTGGCGTCCTTGAGGTCGCTGCCCTGGCTCGGGGCCGGGCTGGGCTACCGGGGCGCCATCCACGACTTCCTCGAGCATGAGCGGCGCAACCTCGGCTTCCTCGAGGTCATGCCGGAGCACGTGCTCGAAGGCCCTCACGAAGGCCGCCAGCGTTTGCTGGAGATGGCCAAGTCGCTTCGTGTCGTGACGCACAGCGTCAGCGTGAGCGTCGGCACGGCGGGAGGAGCGGATTCGGCGTTCGTGCCGCGCATGGAGCAGGTGAGCAGGGACCTCGCCGCGCCGTGGGCCAGCGACCACCTCTGCTTCACGAAGGTGGACGACCGGAACATCGGGCAGCTGACGCCCATCCCGTACACGAATGCCACGCTCAAGGAAGTGGAGCGCAGCGTGAAGCGCGTCCAGCAGGCCATGAAGCGGCCGTTCCTGCTGGAGAACATCAGCGCCTACTTCCGCTACCGGCAGAACGAGCTGACCGAGCCGGAGTTCTACCAGAAGCTGGTGAGGCGCACCGGCTGCGGCGTGCTCCTCGACGTCAACAACCTGCGGAACAACGCGTACAACCTCGGCGAGGACCCGAAGCGGTACCTCGACGCCTTCCCGCTGGACCACGTGGTCCAGCTCCACCTCGCGGGCAGCGATTGGGAGGACGGCAAACTGCTCGACACGCACGGCTCGCCCATCCACGAGGAGGTGTGGGCCTTGACGGAGCAGGTGCTCGAGCTGGCGCCGGTGAAGGCCCTGCTCATCGAGCGCGACCAGACCTTCGGCCCGCTCGAGCAGCTCGCCGGCGAGCTGCGGCGCGCCGGCAAGATGATGGAGGCGGCGCGGTGAGCCTCCGCAGCTTGCAGCGCGCGCTGGCCTCCGTGCTCCTGGACGACGAGGCCCGGCGGCGCTTCGCGAAGGACCCGGAGGCGTTCGCCCGCCGCGCGGGCCTCGAGGGCCGCGATGCGGCGCTGCTCGCGGGCCTCGACGCCGGCGACGTGGGCTACTTCGCGTCGCGCCGCCGCATCGACCGCCGCGCCGCGCTCCGCGCCGACATGCCCTTGACCGTCGCGGCGATGGAGCGCGAGAAGGCCGTCCTGCGCTACTTCCGCGCGCACCCCTACGCCTTGGAGGACCCCCTCGCGGAGGCCGCGCGCGCGGCGCAGTGGGCGCAGCGCGCGGCGAAACGGGGCAGGGCCAGCGCACTGGCCGCCGACGCGGCGGCGTTCGAGGCCGCGTGGCTCGCGGTCCGCAGCGCTCCGCCGGACGCGCCGCGCAAGCCCTCTCCGCGGCCCCGGCGCGGCGCGAGCGCGCAGGTCCTGCGGCTCCGGCACGACCTCGGGGAGGCGCTGGAGGATGCGGACCCCGCGAAGGCGCGCCGGCGCGTGTGCTGGCTCGTGCTGCGCCACGGGCCGGACGGTCCCGAGGCCGGCGAAGTCCCCGAGGTGGAAGCGCGCCTGCTGCGCGGCGCCGACGGGAAGCGCTCCGCCGCCGCGCTCGTGGCCTCGGTCGCGCGGGCCGCGCGCGTGCCCGCCGAGGATGCGCGACGCGGGCTGGAAGGCCTGGCGCAGGAAGCCCTCGTGAGCCCGCTCCGGCCGGCTTCAAGCCCCCGGCGCGCTGCGACCCGCGCCCGCGCGCGGTGAGGCCAGCGCCGCTTGGGCGACGCGCAGCGAGACGAGGCATTCTTCCGCGCGCCGGTGCTCGAGCACGACCACGAGACCGGGCCGCTCCAGCGCATCGAGCGCCGGCACCCACCAGGGATCGTCCGCCTCGAGGGGGAAGTGGTCGTCGCCGCGACCCCGGTTGTGGTGGAGGTGGGCCTCGCGCACGAATCGCAGGGCGGCGCCGGGGACGCTCCCGGCCGGCCATGTGCGCGCGTGGCCCAAGTCCCAGCAGGCGGCGCCCGCGACCTCTGCCAGGCTGGCCAAGGCGGCTCCGCTCCGCGCAAGCTCCTCGTCGCCCGCGGGCATGTTCTCCACGCGGACTTGGACGCCGTGCTCGCGACCGGCCCCCGCCAGCGCGGCGAGCGAGGCGCGGCAACGCTCCTCGGCGCGCGGGTCGGCGAGGCCGCGGATGCGCTTGCCGGGATGCACCACGATGGCCTCGGCGCCGAGCGACCGCGCCGCGGCGACCTGGCCGGCAACGAGACGGACATCGCGCTCGCGCGTGGCGGGGTCTGGAGCGGCGAGGTCCACCTTGCGGAACGCGGCGTGGAACGTCAAGCGCAGGGCGAAGCTGGGCAACACCTCGCGGACGCGCGCGAGGCCCTCAGGCGTCGCGAACGCCGCCTCGCCCGTGACCTCCCAGACCGCGAAAGCGCGCGCGAGGGGCTCCAGCGCCGTCGCGAGGTGGGCCGCCCCCACGAGCTCGCCCGCCGCGAAACCCCACGCCATGGCGGCGCGAGCCGCCCCCGGGGGGATGAGGATTGCGGAGCGGCGTGGGCCGGGTCCCCTGCAACGCCCCATCCAAAAGGTTCTTCCGCCGCGGCCTGGGTGCCCGCCCATGCGCCTGGCTGTCCCCGCGCCGCTGTCCGCTGGCCTCGTCACGCTCGCGCTGCTCGCCGCCGGCTGCCTCACGGCCACGCCCCCGCCGCCCGGCGCGCCCGGCGGCCCCGGCAC
>Ga0070708_100005063_pt1 | contig 10432 bp, 9 predicted proteins | sample KBSK5503metaG_FD_65469 | JGI IMG/M metagenome (GOLD analysis project Ga0070708, IMG submission 65469) | Corn, switchgrass and miscanthus rhizosphere microbial communities from Kellogg Biological Station, Michigan, USA - KBS K5-50-3 metaG | ecosystem: Host-associated > Plants > Roots >... | reverse complement strand
TGTTGTAGAAGACGCCTGTCAGGCTGTAGTTCAGGCCCATCGCGTAGAGCGAGCCGGACCCGCGCGTGCCATCAGTTGCGACCCGGTTCTGGGCAAGCTGCGCGGGAGGGAATTTGTCCCAGCCGAACGCGGTCGCGTAGTCATCGAGGTTCTTCAGCAGTCCGTCCTTGACGAGCGACACCATCGACGGCAATCGGATCAAGTCGGGCGGGTTGTCGCCCGACAGGAGTCGAGGCGTCGAGGACATCAGGTTGGTGAACTGGTCCTGCTTGATGTCCCAGGTCACGTTCGGGAACTGCTTGGTGAACTCCTCCGACAGCTTGAACGGGAGATCGAATCCGGTCTCGAAATAGGCGTTGATGTTGACCGGACCGGTGCCGCAGCTGGGGGTGGTCGCCGCCGCGCTGCCGGACGGTGCTGCCGCCGTGGCGGACGCCGCAGGAGCGCTAGCGCCTGAAGTCGCGGAAGGCGGAACCGCCCCAGGCGCGGCGCAGGCCCCGGCGAGACTCGCCACGAGCACTGCAGTACCCAGCCGGGCTGCCCATGATGTCGCCGTCGTACGGACGAAGTCGGTGCTGGCCATGAACCCTCCTCCTGATCTCACGTCCCGAACCAGTTCCGTAGCAGTCCGACGTCCTCATCCACGGCCCTCCTTTGGAGGCGCCGTGGTCGCGCGGACCACCAGCTCCGGTGCCAACCTCGAGATCGGCGGCTCATCGGACCGCGCTTCGATCTCGGCGAGGAGCATCTCCGCGCCTCGACGGCCGGATTCGAAGAGCTGCTGGCTCACGGTCGTGAGCCCGACGTAGTCGGCGGCCTCGATGTCGTCATAGCCGACGACGGACAGGTCGTCGGGCACGTGCAGACCGAGCTCCCGAGCCGCCGCGATCACCCCGAGCGCCTGCGTGTCACTTGCCGTGAAGATGGCTGTGGGTCGCGCGTTCGCGGTCAGCATCCGGTGCGCCAGGTCCCGTGCCTCATAGCGCCCATGCGCCCCGTGGCCGATCCACTCTGGCGGGATGGCGACGCCCGCCTTCGCAAGCTGGTTGTTCAGGCCCTGTTCGCGGTCGCGACTTGACGTGAACCCGAACGGATCCTCGACCGCATCGCCGACGAATCCGATCGCTCGATGTCCCAGCGACAGCAGATGGCGAGCGGCCAGCTCCCCTCCGATGACGTCGTCGCCCGTCACGCGCGGCATCAACGCGACCGATGGCGTATGCACGTCGATGAACACGACTGGTACCTGGGCCCGGCCGAGAACTGGCAGGGCCTCGCTGGGGGGCGGCAGGGACATGACCAGCAAGCCGTCGGTTCGTTGGGATTGGGCCAGCGTGCCGAGGTAGTGATCGCGCTTCTGGACCGACTCGACGTTGTAGATGACGAGATCGAACTCGCTGTCCGCCAGCACGGCGTCGACGCCGCGGAGCCGCTCAGCTGCCTGGGGGCGGGTCAGGAACGACACCACCACGCCGACCGTGAGCGTCCGGCCGAGGCTGAGACGACGGGCGGCCGGGCTCGGGGAGAAGCCGAGCTCCTGCATGACCGCGAGGATCCGGTCCCGGGTCTCGGGACGGACGACATCCATCCCATTCATCGCGCGAGACGCGGTCGCAACGCTGACTCCGGCCTGCCGGGCGACATCGCGAATGGTCACGTTCTTCTTGGCCACGACACTGCCTCTCGGCGATGAAACCGGTTACATGAGACCGGTTACATCAGCCTACCAGCGTCGTCAAGCGGCAAGGCCCGGGGCCGAACCAAGCCGAGGATCCGCCGGCGCCCGACTCGGGCGGTTGGTGCATGGGACGTGCAACGGCATACCGGACGAGACCCGCCAAGGTCTCGACGGGACGACTGGTGCGTGGGACGTGCACATGCGACATGGAATCGGTCGGCAAGAGGCTGAGTGAGCCCACTTCTGCTGGCTTGGTGCGTCCCACGTTCAGGGCCGACGGATTTCAGGCCCCGGAGCGCCCCTAACCCGCAAAAGGGGTTCCATGTGCACGTCGGGCGCACCAACGGCGCGGCTCGCCGGGGCGGGCGGCCAGGTCGTCGTGATCAGGCGTTCGTGACGGGAAGCTCGCCGTACAGCTGCATGGCACGCCTCCGCCGCAAATCACGAGCAAAAACCAGACAGCATGCGCCGGTGTCGCCCGCCAGGGAGGCGAGCACGAGAAGACGACTCGGACCGCTGAGCAGGGTCGCGGCATTGATCGACGGGAGGCGAACCAGGATCAGGAGCAGGATCACCGTCGACAGCAGAAGCACCAACGACGCCGTGAATCGGTGCCGACGTCGGCTGCTTCGGGCGGCTGGTCCGTCAAGCCCCCAGTACGGGTCTCGTCGCCCGCCAGGAATGAAACGTCGCACGCGATGCGCACCTCGCTGGCCGGTAGGCTGCTGGGTCAGTTTCGACCATGACGTTGCCGCCTGTCACCGACCTCTCGCAATTCCCCATCCGTCCCGGTCGATTGCGTGGACCTTCGTCACGTCCCCAACTGCCTGTCACGCCCGAGCGCCAGGGCGTGCTCGCGGGCAACGGGAGGATCTCCAGGGACCGCTGGGGGGTCGGGTACCGTCTCTCGGACATCAACCTGGACGACAGGGATCGCCGTGGTCCTCGTGCGGAGGAATGTGGAGGCGACGACCGGATTCGAACCGGTGAATAGAGGTTTTGCAGACCTCCGTGTTGAACCACTTCACCACGTCGCCCCTGGCGGCCGGGCGCCTGGGTCTGGCGCCGCCGCGAGCCTCTTCAGTTTGGCTGCCCCTCGAGGAATCGAACCTCGATTCACGGATTCAAAGTCCGCTGTCCTACCGTTAGACGAAGGGGCAGCGGGCGCGGTCCTCGAGAGACCCCGGGCGCTTCCCGGGCAAGAAAATGGAGCGGAAGACGGGACTCGAACCCGCGACCCTCACCTTGGCAAGGTGATGCTCTACCAACTGAGCCACTTCCGCTCGATGACGCGACCACCTCGCGCGGTGGTGCCGAGAGCCAGGATCGAACTGGCGACACCGCGATTTTCAGTCGCGTGCTCTACCAACTGAGCTATCTCGGCCCGATGGCCAACCAGGCTCGGTCGCCCGTCGGCGGGGCCGAGAATACCACGGGCCTCGAACGGCCTTCAAACCCCCGGCGGCGCGAGCCGGCCATCTCCGTTGCGTGGGCGCGGACCTCGATGATCGATCCCATTGATCGAATTCGTCATGTCCGAGCGCGTTGGGTCCGACATTCCGGCAAGGCTTGTCGCCGCGCCCACGACGTCACGCTCGCCGACCGGCGATTCGACGAGTGCCGTTGATCGACTGGGCTCGCTCGGCCGCGCTCATTCGTCGCGAGATGATGCGCCCCGGAGATCAGCCCCGCCGCTCAGCCCCGCCGGCGCGCGTCGCCGCGCCCGTCCCCCAGACCATCGGCCGCGGCGGTCGCCCAGCGGCCGAATCCTCGATCAAAGCGGCCAGCCGCCGCTCCCGGGTCTCGGGCCTCTTGGCGGAGATCACCCAATGCAGAGCCTGCTTCCGGAACGACGGCGGCTTGGCCGAGAACCACGCCCAGGCGCCGTCGGCGGCCCGGAAGCGGGCCTCCTCATCCGCGGCGAGCTGTGGATCCCGGGCTTGCTCGAACGAGTAGATCGCCGTCCGGTCCGAGCGGCGCGCCGCGAACGCCGCCTCGCCGGCCGGGCGCATCCGGCCGGCCGCCCGCAGCTCGGCCACCTTCGCGACGTTCACCGCGCTCCAGATGCTGCCCTTCCGACGCGGTGTGAGACGGATCGTCCAGCCGTCGCCCGGCACGCCCCGCCGGACGCTGTCGATCCAGCCGACGCAGAGCGCCTCCTCGACGATCTGGGGCCAGGTCAGGGTCGGCTTGCCGGTCGACTTCTTCCAGGCGCCGACGAACAGCTCGTCGGCAGTCGCGTGATTGGCGTCGAGCCAGTCGCGGAGCTCGGCCGGCGTCTCGAAGAAGATCGCGTCGTCCGGTGCCGCCACGCCCTCAGTCGAGCCCCTGCAGCTCGGCCGCCTCCTGGCCCTCGAGCGGCTTGTCGCCGGTGAGCTCGCGCAGGCGATTGATCCGGTCGAGCGTCGGCGGGTGGGTCGAGAACAGTCCCGACGCCCGTTGCTCGAACTTCTTGATCGGGTTCGTGAAGTACATGTGCTGGGTCGCCCGGTTGGCGACCTCGAGGACCTCTTGATCCTCGGAGATCTTCGCCAGGGCGCGCTCGATCCCGTACGGGTTCCGCGTCAGCTGGACCGACGAGGCGTCCGCGAGGTATTCGCGCTGGCGGTTGACCGCGAGCTGGACGAGGCGGGCCGCGATCGGGGCGAGGATCGAGAGGACGATCGCGACGACGAACATGATCGCCTGGAGGCCGTTGCCCCCGCGATCGTTGTCTCGCGACCGGCCGCCGCCCCAGAACGTGAACCGCAGGAAGAAGTCGGCGAGGAGCGCGATCGACCCGACGAGGACGCCCACGATCAGGGCGAACCGGATGTCGAAGTTCCGGACGTGGGAGAGCTCGTGGCCCATGACGCCCTGGAGCTCCTCGCGGTCGAGCTTCTCGAGGAGCCCTGACGTGATCGCGACCGACGCGTGCTGCGGGTCGCGGCCGGTGGCGAAGGCGTTCGGTGCCGTGTCGTCGATGACGTAGACCTTCGGCATCGGGACGTTGGCCGCGACCGCCATCTCCCGAACGACATTCAGGAGCTGCGGGGCCGAGGTCTCGTCCACTTCCTTCGCCCCCGATACCGACAGGACGAGGGCGTCGCCACCGAAATAGGAGCCGGCGGCGGCAAGGCCGCCCAGGGCGATCGCGATCGCCATGACGACGATCGCGCCCGACGAGCTACCCGAGATCGCGTAGCCGATCGCGAACCCGAGCAGCCCGAACAGGGCCATCACGGCGAGCGACAGGAACAACGAGTTGCGGCGGTTCGCCGCGATCTGGGAGTAGAAGGTCTCGGCCATGGGTCGGTGGTGGGTCCGGGTCAGGCGGAGGCGATGACCGGGTCACCCCGGCCATCGGAATGCATCCGGGCCCTAGGACAGCGAGAGGTCGACGTTCGGAACCGCCGTCGCCTCGGGCTCGGCGTCGAAGAACTCACGCTTCGTGAAGCCGAAGGCGCCGGCGATCAGGACCGCGGGGAAGACCTGGATCGCGGTGTTGTAGTCGAGGACCGTCGCGTTGTAGTGCTGGCGGCTGAACGAGATCTGGTTCTCGGTCGTGGTCAGCTGCTCCTGGAGCGAGAGGACGTTCTGGTTAGCCTTCAGCTCCGGGTAGTTCTCGACGACGGCGAACAGCGAACGGAGGGTGCCCGTCAGCATGTTCTCGGCCTGGGCCTGGGCGGCCGGGCCCTGGGCGCCCGCGGCGACGGCCGCGGCTCGCGCGTTCGTGACGTCGGTCAGGACCTTCTGCTCGAAGCCCATGTAGCCCTTGACCGCGTTCACGAGGTTCGGGATCAGGTCGTGGCGGCGCTTCAGCTGGACGTCGATCTGGGCGAACGCCTCGTCGATCCGCAGGCGTCGTTGGACCAACCCGTTGTAGAGCGCGATCACGAACACCACGATCAGGACGATGACCGCGATGACGATGATCAAACCAATGTTGTCCATTCGTACCTTCTCCGGGACGGTTGGTGACGGAGTGAATCCCCGATCGTCAGTCTAGCAGTCGATCCCCCGCAGCCCATACGCTGGGCGGGTGCACGGGGAGTTGGCTCAGCTCATCACGCTCGCCGCCCACGGCAGCGCCTGGCTGGCGGGCCGGACGGGCGAACAGCCGCCCGAGCTCGAGTCGACGAACTCGACATTCCAGTTCGTTCATGAGATCCGGTTCGAGCTGGAGGGGGCGCTGCTCGCCAAGCCCGTCGTCGCCGGCGAGGTCGCTGGCTGGCTCCAGGACGTCCGTAGCCGCGGCGTGACGCGGTTGTGGCTGGCGATCCCGGACGTTGGAGCCCTCGTTTCTGACCGAAAGGTGAGCGCGTTCCTCGAAGCCGCGAGCTGGTTCCTCGTGGCCATGCACCACGACCGCCCGAGTGAGGCCTGGCGGTCGACGTGGACCGTCGGTGATCGGGAGGCGCCGGACCGTCGCATCTGGGACGTGGCGTATCGAGGTCGGCGGACCTCGAAGGTCGACGTGCCCCACGTGAACCCCGCCGACGCGATGGACCGACTGGTCGCCGCGCTCGAGAAGGCTCAGACGTTCGCCTCGAGCCAGGACCTCGACGACTGGGCGGCCGTCTTCGGGGCAGCGCTCCAGCTCGGGCAGGCGACAGATCCGATCCCGCCGTTCCACCCGGACATGTTCCCGCCGGCGGCCTTCGGCCGATCAGCCCGACACCTGCTCGCGATGGCCACGCGAGCCTACGTATTCGGCGGAATGGGGTCGTGGAACGACCTCGCCATGCCGTCCCCATCGGCCACGGACGAGCACCAACAGGTCTCGGCCGAGCTGCAGGACGCGGTGCTCATGTCCTTCGTCGCAGCCGTGAACGGATCGATCGACCGCTGACCCGTCGACGGACGGAGGGCGGCACCGGGCTGGATCAGGCGAGCCAGATCGGGCTCGTGAGCGCCGCGACCTCACCGGCCGGGCCGACGAGCTGTGCGCGGACATAGCTGACCCGCGGGACGCCGAAGGTCATCGTCCGCTCGTCGGATGTGACCGCGGTGGCATCGACGACGCCCCCGTCGCCGATCAGCACCAGCGCGCATCCGCGTCCGCCCCGGACCTCGACCTGAAGCTCATCCTCGATCCGGTCGAGATAGAGCTGGGGTCCGGCCGGCGATGCCGACACGAAGGTCCGGCCGGCGCGCATGCCATCCAGGATCGCCGCCACGTCCGGCCGCGCGCCGGCCTCGATCCAGGTCGTCGGGCCCCCGAGGCCCCGCGAGTGACGCATGTCGGGATCGACCGAGCGGAGCAGGTGGGTGTCGCTGCCACCGACCGCCGCGAGCCGACAGCCCTCCCGGAGCCGCTGCTCCCAGAGCTCCAGGGCAACGACATTCTGACCGGGCCAGGGACCGTTCCAGACTTCGACGGCGTGGGCCCTGCCGACCGTGTCGTACTCCCAGGCCGGCCCGAACGGCTTCGGGTGGTTGACGCTGACGACGGCACCCGACTCCGCGGCGGCCTGCATCGCTCGCTCGACCGCGGGTCCGGTCGGCTCGCGGAACTCCCACCAGCGGTCCGTGCCCCAGGCATTCCAATGACCGCCGTACGTCGTCACCTCGACGCCCGGGATCACGATCGGCCATGCTCCCCCACCCGGCCCGTACTCGGCGTGGTGGGCGACGTTGTTGTGGTCGGTGACGCCCAGGAAATCGAGACCGGCCTCCGCTGCCGCGTGGAGCATCTCGGCCGGCCACGAGTCACCGTCGGAGTAGCGGGTGTGGCAGTGGAGATCGCCGCGGAGCCAGCCCGGCCGCGCGTCGGGGAGAGCCGGCGGGTGCGGCTGGCCCGTCCTGATCACATCGCGTGCCGGGGGCGCCAGCCGGGGGTCGAGGCGGATCTCGACCCGGTAGTCGCAGCCACGTGGACCCACCTTGTACGGGCCGAGCAGGACGTTCCAGGTCCCGGGCGGCATCGGCCCGGCCGCGTATGGCGGCGTCGCCCAGTCCTCCCCGACGACGAAGGCGTCCTTGTGGCTGCCGCTCCAGCCGCGGAAGCCGACACTGCCGGTCCCGGTTCCACGCGGGTCGAACAGCCCGATGTCGAGGGTGTTCCCATCACCGACGAGCGGATCCGAGTCGATCCGGTCGCTGTAGGAGTAGCGAATCTCGAGCTGGCGAAGACCCGGGCGGACCTCGAACGGGACGAGCACGTAGCGCATGCGGTCCGCCTCGACGAACCGCCCTTCGAGGACGATGTCCGGGGACCCGCCCACCGCGAACCCCGGATCGGTCACCGCAGGGCGGCTCCGCTCGATCGGTCGAACAGGCGGACCGCGGACGGGTCGGCTCGAAGGGAGATGCTGCTGCCGGGCGCCGGCCGGACGTCGGGGGCGGCCCGGATCTTCAGCGCCTGCTCCCCGATCCGGACGTCGACGATCACCTCGCTGCCGAACGGTTCGACGGCGATCACTTCGGCCGCTTGCCCGTCGGCGACGATCTCGATCCCCTCCGGGCGCAGTCCGACGGTCAGGGATCCGTCGCCGGCCGTCGTCCCACCGCCACCGGTTGGCCCTCCGCGCGGCGCGGGGATTCGCCAGCCACCCGCTGCGACCACCGAGTCGTCGTCACGGGTCGCCTCCAGGAGGTTCATCGGCGGGCTGCCGATGAACTCGGCGACGAAGACGTTCGCCGGGTGGTCGTAGACCTCGTCCGGGGTCCCGATCTGCTGGAGCTCGCCCTTGTTCAGGACCGCGATGCGATGCGCGAGGCTCATCGCCTCCGCCTGATCGTGGGTCACGAAGACCATCGTCGTGCCGAGCTCCCGCTGGAGGGTCTTCAGCTCCGTGCGGGTGTGGACCCGCAGCTTCGCGTCCAGGTTCGACAGCGGCTCGTCCATCAGGAACACCCGCGGTTCGCGGACGATCGCCCGAGCGAGCGCGACCCGTTGCTGCTCGCCGCCCGACAGCTGGGCCGGGCGGCGCGGCAGGAGGTGCCCGATTCCGAGCATCTCGGCGACCCGCTCGACCTTCGCCTGCTGCTCGGCCCTGGAAAGGTTCCGGACCTTGAGCGGGTAGCCGATGTTGTCGCCGGCGGAGAGGTGGGGGTACAGCGCATAGCTCTGGAAGACGAGGGCGACGTCGCGATCCTTTGGCTCGAGACCGACGACGCTCTTGCCGCCGATCCGGATGTCGCCGCCGTCTGGCTCCTCGAGGCCCGCGAGCATCCGCAGGGCCGTCGTCTTGCCGCAGCCGGACGGCCCCAGGAGGACGAGCAGCTCGCGATCGGGAATCGACAGCGACAGGCCGCGGACGGCCGCCTCGGCCTGGGACGCGAAGCGTTTCCAGACCTCGTCGAACTCGACGTTCGACACGCTACAGGCCCCTCGTGCTGCTCATCAGGCCCCGGACCATGAGCCGTCGCGCGGCGAAGAAGACGACCATGACCGGCAACAGGTAGATCACCGCCATCGCCGCGATCACGCCGTACTGGACCTCCGTGTAGCCGCCCTGTGTCCGCATCGCCTCGTAGAACGCGAGCGGAACGGTCTTCAGGTTGTCCTGGTCGATGAGGATGATGACCATCAGGACCTCGGCCCAGGCGCTCAGGAACGCGAGGCCGGCGGCGATCCCGAGGCCGGGCCGGGCGAGCGGCAGGACGATCTCGATCAGCGCCCGGAACTTCGAGCGACCGTCCAGCCAGGCGGCCTCCTCGAGATGGCGCGGGATCGAGTCGAAGAAGCCCTTCATCAGCCAGATGAGGAACGGCAGCTCGATCGCGGCGTGGATGAGGATGAGACCTAGGTAGCTGTTCCGGAGGCCCAGCTGGCGCGCGAGGCCGTAGATCGGAACCATCGTCGCCGAGATCGGCATCGTCTGGAGCAGGAGCACGGCGTACGTGATCCAGTCCTTCCGGCGCAGGTCGAGCCGCGACAGCGAGTAGCCGGCGAGGGAGACGGTGAAGACCACGAGGATCATCGTGGCGACGGCGACGAAGACGCTGTTGGCAAGGACCCGGGCGAAGTCGTGCTCCGTGAAGATCTTGACGAAGTTCATGATCGTCGGCTCGACCGGGAACTGGATGTAGGCGCTCGCCTTCGCGTCGAAGGCCGCGCTCAACAGCCACAGGAACGGGACGAGGAAGAAGGCCACGACCACGAGGAACGCGATGTGGACGAGGACCCACTCGAGCGGGCCGGCCCGGGCCTTCGGCCGCGGCGGCGGCTCGGTCGTCGCGCGCCGGGCCAGCTCGTCGACCGTGGTCCGGCCGGTCACGGCGGTCACGGCGGTCATGCGCGGGCCCTCGACCAGCGCAGGAAGACGACGGCGAACGCCAGGTTCAGCGCGAGCATCACCACCGAGATCGTCGAGCCGTAGCCAACGGCGTGGTTCTGGAACGCCTCGTGGAACGCGTACAGGGCGATCACCTCGGTCTGGAACGCCGGCCCTCCGTTGGTCAGGGTCTGGATGAGGATGAAGGTGCCGAACGTCGCCATCGTCACGGACAGCAGGGTCAGCGCGGCAATCGGCCGGAGGATCGGCAACGTGTGATCCCAGAAGCGCCGGAACGCGCTCGCCCCATCGACCCGGGCGGCCTCGTAGATGTCGCTCGGGATCGTCCGGAGCGCGCCCAGGAAGATCAGCATCGTGAACGCGGTGCCGCGCCAGGTATTGGCGATGATCACGGCGAGCATCGGACCCTGGCCGAGCCAGTTGACCGGTGGGGCCCCGACGACGTGGAGCCCCGCGTTCAGCGATCCGTTGTAGAAGTCGAACATCGCCACCCACAGGAAGCCGGCGATGATCGTCGGGTTGACCCAGGCCA
>Ga0070708_100005059_pt1 | contig 10435 bp, 9 predicted proteins | sample KBSK5503metaG_FD_65469 | JGI IMG/M metagenome (GOLD analysis project Ga0070708, IMG submission 65469) | Corn, switchgrass and miscanthus rhizosphere microbial communities from Kellogg Biological Station, Michigan, USA - KBS K5-50-3 metaG | ecosystem: Host-associated > Plants > Roots >... | reverse complement strand
CGTCGTGAACAGCAAGGCGATGAGCGTGGCCCCGCCACCGACCGTCGCCAGCAGTACAAGGCTGAGCATGGCGGCGGAGAGATGTCGCTCCTGCCGCGAGGCGCGCGACGACGGCCAGCCGATGGCACCGGCGGCGACGACGAGGAGCCAGAAGAACCCGATCGTTCCGGCCGTTCCCAGCGTCGATGCGTCGGCCTCGGTCCTTGGCGGGAACTCGGCGTAGCGAGTGCGCAGGTGGGCCAGCGGCTTGACCCGGTGGCCCTCGACCGGCAGCACCATCTGCGCGATCTTGAGAGCGAAGTTCTCGCTCTCGGGTGCGCCCCGGACGGCCACCTCCCGGTTAGGACCGTGCTTGACCCGGTAGGCGATGGCCGGCGAGAGGTTGACCCCGACGACGATGATGATGAGCAGCGCCGCCGCGAGTCCCGACAACAGCACCCGCCCGTCTCGCCGCCAGAGGAACGACAGCCCTGCGGCCACGAGGAGCAGCAGCGAGGCGAAGGCGCCGTAATAGGCGCTCCCCGAGGACGAGCCGATCACCACGCACGCCAGCAGCATCAGCGCCGCTCGCCGCCGGTCGAAGCGGGCTGGCGGGGCGGCCTCAGCCCCCCGGGTGAAGAACAGCGGATCGCCGTCGAGGACGCGCAGCGCCAGCCAGCACGCCAGCGGCACCGCGTAGTACGCCGAGAGCATCAGGTGGTTCTCGCCCCGATACAGGTGATAGGGCGCGAAGGCGTAGAGGACCGCCATCGCCCCCGCCACCACGGTCGAGATTCCAAGCGCCTGCAACACGAGCAGGGCGGCCACGGCGACGAGGACGAACGTCAGGAGGTAGTAGGCGTTCTCGACCACGGCGTAGTCGTCGCTGAAGAGGCCGAACACCTTGATGGCCGTGTAGTCGAGGTTGTTGCCACCAAGAGCGGCGAAATCGTGGAGGTCGAGCCCGTTGGGAGCACCCAAGCGGTGGTTGTGCTCGTACCACCCCTGCTCGATGACGGTCTTCACCGTCATACCGAAGAACAGGCCGTCCTGTTGGTAGCGGAAGGGAGCGTTGGCGTCGGCGTCTCCCAAGTGCAGCGCGGGACCGAGAAGGACAATCGTCACCAGCGCGGTGACCGCGGCGGCGAGGAGACGGGGCCGCTTCACGTGATCGGGCGCGCGGAACGCAGTCCCACCTGGATCATGCGTACCGCCAAGGCGATGAGGAGCAGGTTGCGGACGACGAGCGTGGCCGCCCAGAAGTCGCTGCCCCGAACCAGGTCGGCGTAAAAGAAGAGGTACAGCAGCGTGATCCCGCTCGCGACCCCGAAGAGCCACCCCGTGACTCGTTCTCCGCTGGCCCAGGCCAAGGCTGCGAACGGCAGCGGCCACACCATGAATTGCGGCGACAGCAGACGGGACGACAGCAGGAGCGTGACGACCATGGCGCCCGTCAGCTGGATCGGGTCGTACTGGCCTCGCCGGCGTCGGGCCATGAGCACGAGGACGACGACGAGGAGCCCCCAGGCCGCGGTCATCAGCGGGTCAACCCATTTCCACTGACCCCGATTCACGATCCAGGTGTTCGAAGCCGTATCGGCCTTACTGCCGAGCAGCAGCGACACGCTGCCCACGACGCCTTCGATCTGGAACCCGGTCGACCGGCGGAACCGAAGGAACGACTGGAACCCATGCGGCGAGAAGGCATACCAGGCGGCAACAACCGCCACGACGCCCACCACGACTTTGACGACCTCGCGCACGCGCTGCTCGACCAACAGCGTCGCCGCCAACACGCCCGGCCACAGCTTGGCGGCGACTCCCGCGACCGTCGCGCTCACGGCCGACCGTCGCTCGTACAACGCGACGACCCCCGCGGTCATGAACACGACCGAGAGGAAGTCCAGCCGGAACCACGCGATCCCGCCCAGCGGCACGCCGACGACATACCAGTACAGATTGAGGCTGCGGGTACGCGTCCCGGCCAACCGCCGCAGCAGCTCCAGGCTGGCCAGCTCACACGCGGCCATTGCCGATCCGAACCAGACCGCGAACAGGTAGACGTTGTGGCGCAGCAGGACCGATGGGAGCACCGGGAGTATGGACAACGGCGGGTACTCCCAGTCGAAGTCCCGGTAGGGAAGGCAGCGCTTCCCGTGGGCGGCCGCCACGGTTCGCGCCTCGTGTGAGCGGGGCGGGGGCCGGCCGGCGCGATTGGCGCGCGGGCACGTCGCCGCCGTCTGGGTGCGCAGGAACGTCATATGCCGTGTGCGGCGCCACAGGTAGTGCGAGTCGGCCCAGAAGATCGTCGGCAAAACGCTGATGGCGAGAATCACGAGCAGGACGCGTGCGCCCAGCTCTGTGAGACGTCTGCGATTCAGACGACCTCCCTGAGCTCGCGCTTGAGGTCGTTGATCTCGTCACGGAGCCGGGCGGCGTACTCGAAGCGCAGGTCGACAGCCGCCTCCCGCATCTCCTCTTCCAGCGTGCGGATCAGGCGGGCCAGCTCATCGTGTGGCAGCTCGGCGAAATCGCTGGCCCGGCGGTCGCGGCGGCGCGATCGGCGATCACGTCCGGGAGTAGGGGCCGACCCCTCCGGGCGGATGGTGGCGAGGATGTCGGTGACCGCCTTGCGAATGGTCTGGGGGTCGATACCCCGTTCGGCGTTGTGCGCCTGCTGGAGGCCGCGGCGGCGGTTGGTCTCAGAGATCGCCCGCTTCATCGAGGCTGTGACCTCGTCGGCGTACATCACCACCTGCCCGTCCACGTTGCGGGCGGCGCGGCCAATGGTCTGGATCAGCGACGTCTCGCTGCGGAGGAACCCCTCCTTGTCGGCGTCGAGGATCGCCACCAACGAGACCTCGGGAAGGTCGAGGCCTTCTCGCAGGAGGTTGATGCCCACGAGCACGTCGAACTCGCCCAGGCGGAGGTCGCGGAGGATCTCGATGCGCTGGATCGTGTCGACCTCGCTGTGGAGATACCGCACCTTGACGCCCATCTCGAGGAGGTAGTCGGTGAGGTCCTCGGCCATCTTCTTGGTGAGCGTGGTGACCAGCACACGGTCGCCCCGGGTGACGCGGTCGTTGATCTGCTCCATGAGGTCGTCGATCTGGCCCTTGGTCGGCTTGACGATCACCTCGGGGTCGACAAGGCCCGTCGGTCGCACGATCTGCTCGACGACCTGGGTCGACTCCTTGATCTCATATGCCGACGGCGTAGCCGACAGGAACACGCACTGGTTGACCCGCTCGTAGAACTCGTCGAAGCGCAGCGGCCGGTTGTCGGCCGCCGACGGCAGCCGGAAGCCGTGGTCGACGAGCGTCTCTTTTCGGGAACGGTCGCCTTCGTATTGGCCGTGCAGCTGCGGCACGGTGACGTGCGACTCGTCGATGACGAGCAGGTAGTCCTTCGGGAAGAAGTCGAGCAGCGTGTTGGGGGGCTCGCCCGGGCCCCGCCCGTCGAGGGGCGCCGAGTAGTTCTCGATGCCGTTGCAGAAGCCGACCTCGCGCATCATCTCGAGGTCGTACTGCGTGCGCATGCGCAGCCGCTGGGCCTCGAGCAGCTTGCCCTGCTTCTCGAACCACGCCAGGCGGTCGGCCAGCTCGACCTCGATGCGCTCGATAGCAGCCTTGAGTCGCTCCTCGCCGGTGACGTAGTGGGTGGCGGGCCACATCTCGAGCTCGTCGAGCTCGGCGAGAAGCTCGCCGGTCAGGGGGTCGACCCTGCTGATGCGCTCGACCTCGTCGCCGAAGAGCTCGATGCGCAGGCCGGTTTCCTCGTAGGCCGGGAACACCTCTATGGTGTCGCCGCGGACGCGGAACTTTCCCCGGATGAAGTTCATGTCGTTGCGCTCGTATTGCATGTCGACGAGCTGACGGAGGATCTCGCGCTGCTCCCGCTCCTCCCCCCGCTTGAGCATGAGGATCTGGCGGGCGTACTCCTCAGGGGAGCCCAGGCCGTAGATGCATGACACCGACGCCACCACGATCACGTCGCGCCGGCCGAGGAGCGCAGCCGTCGTGGAGTGCCTGAGGCGGTCGATCTCGTCGTTGATCGACGAGTCCTTCTCTATATAGGTGTCGCTCGACGGGAGGTAGGCCTCGGGCTGGTAGTAGTCGTAGTAGGAGACGAAGTACTCCACCCGGTTCTTCGGGAAGAGCTCGCGGAACTCGTTGGCCAGCTGCGCGGCCAGCGACTTGTTGGGGGCGATGATCAGCGTGGGCTTCTGGACCTGCTCGATCGTCCACGCCACCGTGGCGCTCTTCCCCGACCCCGTGATGCCCAGCAGCGTCTGGAACCGGTCGCCCCGGTCGATGCCTTCGGCCAGCGCAGCCACGGCGGTGGGCTGGTCGCCGGCAGGCGAGAAGTCGGAGACGACCTCAAACGGGCGGCTGGTCTCACGCTCCGCTCGGCTTCGCCTTCGCTCCGATTCGCTCGCCGCTTCGGTCACCGTGCGATCGTACCGGCAGGGTGCGACAGCTTCGGAGCGCAGCTCAGCCGTCGTCGTTCCCGCGATCTCGACGGGCACGCCGCGCGCCGACAAGGAGAGACGCGCCGAAGAGGACGGCCACGCCACCGATGACGGCCCACACCGCCTCACCTGTCATGAAGGAGCCGTGAATGACTCCCACGCCCTGCCCGATCCACACCGCGCCGACCAGGCACAGGACGATGCCGATGACGATCGAGACCACGTCCAACGCTACGCCGCCGGTCGACTCCGACCCCACCGCGCCGCGTCACCAGATGCCGCTACGTCGTGCAGAACGCCTTGGTGCCGGGATCAGCCATCGAGGCGGTCGCCAGCGGTCCCGGCGGTCACGAAAGACTGGATCCATTTCCAGGCGTCGTCGACCTGGGGGACGAGGTCGTCGAGAGACCCCGAGTTGTCGATCAGGAAGTCGGCGACTGCCTTCCGCTCGTCGCGGCTGGCCTGGGCGGCGATGCGGCTGCGAGCGTCCTGTTCGTCGAAGCCCCGCTGGTCAACCAACCGGCGAACGGCGATGTCCTCGGGACAGTCGACGACGATGATGCCCGCGATCCCCGGCCGGCGCGATTCGACGAGCAGGGGTACGTCGAGAACGACGACGTCGGCGGTGTCGGTGTGCTCCTGCATGACCTCGGCCATCCGCACGCCGACCGCAGGGTGAATGATGCCGTTCAATGCGACGCGGGCCTCGTCGTCGTTGAACACGATGTTGGCGAGGGCGGCGCGATCGAGCGAGCCGTCGGGCGCCACGACGCCTTGACCGAAGCGCTCGACGACCGCGGCATACGCAGGCTCGCCTTGGTCGACAACCTCACGAGCGATGACGTCGGCGTCGACGATGATCGCCCCGCGCTCTTCGAGCATCAGGGACACGGTGGACTTTCCCGACCCGATGCCCCCGGTCAGGCCCACCGTAAGCACTAGCAGGCGACCGTATCATGCGCTCATAGCCCTCGATCCTGCGTTGTACTCGACTCGACCGGACCAACGACTGCGCGCCGCGCAGACGTTGCGCGAGAAGGATCGGCGCGCGCTCCTCCAACACGCTGACGGATGGCCGACGCACTCCCCTGCCGCGGTCAACGCTTGGCTCCTGCTTTTCACCCGCAAACCGCCATCGTGGGAGGACTCCCTCCTCCCCTGGTCCGAAGGACCGCCCACGCTGGGCGAACCCCACGCGGGTTTCTTCTATCCCGACCCCGTGGGCTTTTGGGCCGAGGTGCGGCATTGGATCCACGAGCTCATGCGGGTGCGCGAGCCGCGGTGGTCGCTGGCCGACTCGTTGTCGGTGGCCGCGCTCGTCCACCGCGGCGACGAAGCCAGTCGACTCGACTTCGCCCGAGAGGTCTTGCAGCCCCGCGTCATCCTCTTCCTCGACGAACCGTCGTGGGCAACGTCGGGCATAACTGCCCGGCAGACGCCCCACCACATCAAAGATCCATTCCGTAACGGACAGGTCTACGAGGGGTTCTGGGGCCGCACCCCCGATGGCCTCATCATCGGCAAGTCGCCGCAGCACCCGAGCATGCACAACCTTTACGACACGGCCGACATGAACCGGTTCCTCCGGTCTGCGCCCGTGGGCGACGACGACTTCCATTGAGCGAAGAGCTGCGCAGCAGGGCCAACGAGGACGGTGGATTCGCGCCATCGCAGGGTGCGTCGGAGCCGGAGCCGACGGCCATCGCTGCCCTCGCACTCGGGGCCGATCCCGTCGGCGAAAAGGCGCGGTCGTGGTTGCGGGCTCATCAGCGGCGTGACGGCACCTGGGCCCCGGTTGCGGGCCCGCCCCGCCCGACAATCACCGCCACCGCGCTGGCGGCGCTCGCCTTGGAACACGGGGATGAGCGGACTCGGGCTCTCGACGCGCTCGGCCGTCTGCGCGCCCCCGTGCTCGCGCCGTCTCCACTGCGGGGCTGGGGATGGACGCCGCGCATGTTCGGATGGGTCGAGCCGACGGCGTGGGCGATGTTGGCACTCAAGCGCCACCGGCCGAACGCCCGCGGCCTCATCGACGACGGTGAGCGCGTACTCGCCGACCGCGAGTGTGTCGGCGGCGGCTGGAACTACGGCAATCGGACGGTCTACCGCCAGGATCTGGGCCCGTACGTGCAGACGACGGCGGTGGCGTTGATCAGCCTGCAGGGCAGCGAACAACGAGACCTCGTCGATCGCAGCCTCCACCTGCTGCGAGCGCGGTGGCGCGACGAGGCCGGTGCGCTCAGCACGGCGATGACAGTGCTGGCGCTGCAGCTGCTCGCCGGAGCGTCAGATCCGGATCTCGCAGCCGCTCGCGATGCGCTCTCCCGCGAGATCGCCGCCACGGTGAGCTTCGGCGACACCGGGGCGCTGGCGTGGTCGGTGCTCGCCCTCGCCGGTGACGTCGACGCGCTCACGGTCTCGTAGTGGACCGCAGGACGTTTCTCCTCCGGTCGGCCGAGGCCGGACTGGGCGTGACCGCCCTCGGCCTTGTGGGCGCCCGCGTCCTGCGCCACCCGAGGAAGCCGTGGGACGAAGCCGCGTTCGCTCCCGTGCGACCCACATCGGTTGCCGTCCTGCGGGCGACGTCCTACGACACCGACCTCGAGGGCACGGTTCTCGATGGGTTGCGCGCCATCAAGGCCGACGTGCGAGGTCGGCAGGTGCTGTTGAAACCCAACTTCGTCGAGTACGACGCGTCCACCGCCATCAACACCGACCCGCGGCTCGTCGCGGCAACCGTGCTGGCGATGCGCCGTCTCGGCGCCGCGAGCGTCGTGGTCGGCGAAGGTCCCGGGCACCGCCGCGACTCGGAGTACGTGATGCGCAGTTCGGGCCTGCTTGACGCATTGAAGGCGGTGGACGCGCCGTTCGTCGATCTCAACACGGCTGCGGTGACGCGCCGGCCTCTGCGCAGCCGCTACAGCACGCTTCGAGAGCTGTGGCTCCCGGCGGTGATCGCCGATCGCAAGACGCTCGTCGTCTCGATGCCCAAGATGAAGACGCATCACTGGGGCGGCGTCACCCTGTCGATGAAGAACTGCTTCGGGTGCGCGCCCGGGCGCATTTATGGCTGGCCCAAGAACGTCCTGCACTGGGCGGGGCTCGAAGAGAGCATCGTCGACGTCGCGGCAGCGGTTCGTCCCGGGCTCGCCATTGTCGACGGCATCACGGGCATGGAGGGCAACGGCCCGATCAACGGCACGCCCGTCGCCGCCGGCCTGTTGGTCTTCGGTCACGATCCCGTCGCCGTCGACACGACGGCGGCCCGCTTGATGCATGTCGACCCCGAGCGCGTCAACTACCTGCGCGCCGCGAAGCGATTTCTCGGACAAGGCGATCCCGCGCACATCAACGAGGCGGGCGAGGATGTCGCGCGCGCCACGCACCAGTTCAACCTGATGCCCGAGTTCGCGCACTTGCGGCCGGGCGCGCCGACATCGACCAAGGGTGTCGGTTCGGGGCGTTCGTCCGGCGCCTGAGAGCGCTAACTAGCCCGCTCGGGACGCGGCAAATGGTCTGACCGGGCTATGTGCTCGGCGCGGCGATAGGCCGAAAGTCCTACAGGAAAAGTGCGTTGTTCCCGAGGAAAGGTGCGCGGATCGCCGATGAAGGTCCGGGTTGTTCGTCGCGAAGGTGAACGAGAGCGGGGTACGGTCATGGTCCTCACCGCTCTTTTCATCTCCGTGCTCGCCATCTTTGCGGGCGGCACGTGGGCGGCGGTGACGCTGTATGGCGCGAACCAAGAAGGCCGGCGTGCCGCCGACCTCGCCGCGCTCTCGGCCGCCGCCACACTCCCGACGGCGAACCTCACGACGTGCAACACCGGAGTCTGCAACCCGGTCCAGGTCCCAACGGGCGGTCAGTTCTGTCCGCCCGCCGACCAGGGCATCAACGGTCGCGTTTGCACGCCCCTTGGCACGGTCGACCTCAACGGTGCCGTACCTCTTCCGAACCTGAATTGGACAACTGGTTCGTGCGGCGTCGCTGACCAGCAATTCATCAGCGGGCGATCTCCCATCAACCAGGTGTTCAAGGTGAATGGCAACCCCGGGTGTCTTCCGGAAGCGCAGTTCTCTCAGGCTTGGATGCAGATGCTCGCCGACTGCATCCAGAACTTGAGCAGCTGCCAGGCGGTGCAGAACAGCCTCACGTCGATTCTGCCGTCGCCCGCGGGGACCGCCCTCGGGACCGCCATCCAGAACGCCCTCACCGCCGCCGACAGCGCCGAGACGCTCGTCTCGTCCTCGATGATGAGGACACTCAGCAGTCTCAACGGCAACGGCGTGTTTTGCCTGCCGTTCGGGGGCAACGGCTGTCTCCAGCCGCTGATCGACGCCCTCGGGGGCGACCAGGGCAACCGGCTCCAGGTCAACCTCGCCAGCCTCGCCCCCGCCCTGCTCACCCCGCAGGTCAAGGTCACCGTGACCCAGCAGGTGAACGTTCCTGGCGCGGCTCTGATCGGACTCGGCAACTCGACGATCCGCAACTCGGCGACGGCGCGCCGGGCGTTCAAGAACGCCGTGCTGCTGCCGGCCATCGGGCCGAAGCGCGCCGACGGCACCTACATCGTCAACCCGAACGAGACGCTCGCCGCCGCCAAGGACCTGACCCTCACCGCCCTCGGCGCCGTCGACAATGCCGTCAGCCCGCTTGTGCAGAACGCGCTGACACCCATCGTGTGCAACAGCAACCCGATCCCGTGCCAGGTCCCGAGCTTCATCGGTGAGCAGATCAACGATCTCAGCGACATCTTCAACCCACCGGGGGGCCAGCCGCCGCCCGACGGCAACGCCATCGTGCTAAATGCCGTCCAGAACGCCCAGCCGGTGCTCTTTGCCACGCTGGGCCAAGTGACCAACCCGCAGGACGTGCTCGGCAACACGTTGTGGACGGCGCTGAAGCCACTGCTCGGTCTCGGAGTCGGCAACCTCCTGGTCGCACCGGCACTCGACTTCATGCCCGCCACCCTGCAGAACGGCGGAACCATCGGCTACATCGCCACCCCTGTCCGGACGGTGCAGCTCGCCGGCCAGACCCAAGGCCTCTATCGCGCGCGGTTGGTGGACTGATGGCAAGACGAATCAGACGAGATGAGCGCGGCGCCGAGCTGGTCGAGTTCTCGCTAGTCGCACCGATCTTCTTCCTGGTGATGATCGCTGCCCTGGCGCTCACCTGGCTGGCCTTCCTGAAGACGGCCACCGCCCAAGCGGCCAAAGAGGCGGCCCGCTACGCGTCGGTTTCGGTTCCGTGCCCCGCGTCGGGGTCGGGTGCGTGGTGCACGATCGGCAAGCGGACATTCCCCGACGCTGCCGCGGTGGCGACGCGGGTGAACAGCCGCGTACCGCTGTTCAACTTCGGCGCCTCGGACTTCACCATCACCTACACGTCCCGCACGGGCACGTGCGCGCTCAATCAGGCCAACTGCTCGCCTCCCGCGAGCAGCTCCACCTTGACGGTCCAGGTGAGCAAGTCGATCCCCCAGCCCTTCCGTCCCTTCGCCGGCATCTTCGATCTCGGGACCACGATCAACGCCAGCGCCAGCGGCATCACGAGGAGCGAATGATGCGCCGGACCGAATCGGGCACCTCAGTCATCGAAACGCCGATCTTCGTGATCGTCATTTGCCTCTTCGCCCTCGGCGTCGTCGCCTTCGCTCAGATCATGTTGAGCTACCAGCACTTGACCGGCGCCACTCGCGCCGGCGTCCGCTACGCGGCCAAGAACGACTACGACCCGACGAAGTCACCCGCGGTGGCGTCGCGCCGTCCGACCACCACCGACGTGTCGTCGTTCACCACGACCGATGCCACTCCCCTCACCTTGACGTCCGTAGTGGTCAGCAATGACGGCGGCACCGATAACGCCTCTGGCGCCATTGGACAGAAGGTCTTCGTCACAGCCGAGGCCAACGTCAACGACGGCGCCTACCAATTGGCTAGCGGTCTCGTCAACGGTTTGGCGTCGCTGCTGGGCCACTCTCAAGTC
>Ga0070708_100005058_pt1 | contig 10435 bp, 10 predicted proteins | sample KBSK5503metaG_FD_65469 | JGI IMG/M metagenome (GOLD analysis project Ga0070708, IMG submission 65469) | Corn, switchgrass and miscanthus rhizosphere microbial communities from Kellogg Biological Station, Michigan, USA - KBS K5-50-3 metaG | ecosystem: Host-associated > Plants > Roots >... | reverse complement strand
GGAATCGACGGCATCCTCGCCCGCGCGGGAAGCGACACCACACAAAAAGTGGTAGAAAACGCCCACGAGGTAACCCAGATTGTTTCGCAATTGGCAGCGCAACACCTCATTCGGCCAACGACTACCCAGGGACACATCGGCGACGTGTTAACCGACAAGATTGTTTACGATGCAGCGACGACCTCCGGAGGTTCTGGCGGACCCCTCTTCAATCGTGATGGCAAGGTCATTGGCGTGAACTTCGCCATTCTGAGTGATTTTGGCGGCTCGAACTTGGCAGTTCCAGTCCGCTACGCCGATGAACTCGTTAAATAAGTATCCATTGTCCTCCCGCCCTGGCTGGAAGCAGGCGCTATGTCACATCCCCTGAAACTTTCATTCCCGCCATAACGTGTGGCGCACAATCTTGCAACGTGCTCAGTTGTGCTCCAAGTACCCCGAAAGATGGGCGCAGTGTTGGGCGTTGTACGTAGCAAGATTATGCGGCACATGTTCGGTCCGAAACGGCGGTACGTTCGTGATCTGCTGTAGTCAACGAGACGTCAGCAGCAGTCGAGTGCCGGCGAATCGCCGCACTATAGCGAGGTGAATGCCCGCAGCTCCTCGCGCGCGACCCCGCTGAAGTCCTTCGGCGGATCGATCCCCGTACCCTTCTTCATCATTTCCTGCAGCTCACGGATGGTTTTGTTCGGTGCAAAATAGGTGCCGATTGTTGTATCCACGACCTTCTCGGCAGCAGCGAGAGTTCGCGGCAAAGACACGACACGCATCCTGCTGATCATGGCATACAGAGCGACGAGCTCCTGCATCTGTGGCTCGTTGCTCAGGATGGCATCACCGTACGCTTTGGATGCTGCGACGATGAAATCCTTGTAGAGGTCGTCTCGCCGCGACATTTCACGAGCGAGCTGACCATCCCTCGCCTGAGCCCGCAGGCCGAGCCAAGTCGTGATGCCCGATGTCAGGCCGCCGACCACTGATCCGGCAAGCGCCGATAGTGCTGAGATGTACGCGACATTCATATATTCATATATTGATTACTCTGAATCCGTGTCATAGAAATCATGAAGACTTGTTCGCTCTCGCAGCCTGCCGGAAATCACGACGTACCTGCTCTTCATGTTTCAGGACCTTGTTAAGTTCCTGAACGATCTCCAGCAACTTATCGGGATCTTTTGCTTCCAGTGCGGCGTTGGCCAACTCTCTCCAGTTCTTGCGCTCTCCTCCAGCCATAGTGCATTCCTCCGAAAGATTGGCCTCTGCAGGAAATATCGCGGGTGCAGTGATCGGAGCGGGCAGCGTATGAGCCTCGACAACGCCCCGTGGCAGGCAGGAAGGCCCTGCCCGCCACGATGCTTACGATCAGAAGTGAAAAACGATTCCAGCGGATGGTTGCGCCGCGTGAGTCCAGCTGTCAGTGTTCAAGGCCGTGAGTCCGAAGTCCGGGTTCTTGTACACAAAACCCCTGTATTCACCGCGCAAAGAGAAGTGCCGCGACAGGACATAATCAGCGCCCGCTCCGTACAGGAAGGCGCCCCTTCCCTGAGTGCTGGCCCCGGGAACAAACCCACCCCGGTTGCCGGTGGGATCAAAGATCAGACCACCGCCGCCCGCGAGCGCGTAAGTACTGACCCTTCTAATGCGCAGCGGAAGGTTCACCACCAAATCCCCGGTTACTGCGTGCACATTGGCCTGGACTCTGGATTCTCCGAAACCTCCAAAATACTTTTGAGTATTTCGGTCGAAACCATAATTCCCTTCGGCAGCAAGCCAACGGTTGATGTGATAGCGGTACCCAACTGAGAATCCGCCAGTGTCTGACGTAGTTCGCGAGATTCCCTGGCCGCTACCATCCTTTGTGAAAAAGCCCGTGCCTTGGAGACTGATCTCCGAACGTGTTCCTTCCTGAGCAACGGCGCCAAGGGTTAGTAGAATGACAAAACCTAAAAGCAAAATCGCTGTTCGCCGCATCTTGTGGTTCCTCCATGCTTGAATGTGTGCCTGCGATTCCATCCCCGATTTTCCTTGGGCGCGAATCGTTCAGCATTCAATACGGGCAGGTGGCGTGCCAAAGTTGCGTTTGTGGTTGCGCAGTCGTCAAATACTTGAGCGAACGAAGGTTACGCTGCGGGAGCACGATTCTGCGCGGATGGATTGTCGAGCGCTCGACATGACGATTTGACAGGTGACGAAAATTACGACATTTTTCTTCGAAGCTTTCTGCCTCTTCATTACATCTGTAGCAGTGAACATATCCGCAATCATCGCGACAAGCGAGGTCCATGAATACCTTTGTCGGTAACAATGGCGGTACTGCGCGCGCAGGCCCATCCGGCGACTGCAACATTGGACTGTGGGAGGATAGGGGATGAGTTCTTCTTCGCTGATAGACCGCTCAATTGACTTCCTGGAGCCGGCGAGCCAAAGACCGCAACAGCAAAGCGAAAGCGAACGACTGAAGCTGCTCCTGGATCTGACGAACGCTCTAGTCTCAAATTTGGAGTGTCGCGATCTTCTTCGTACGGTCTCGGCGAGCATTCGTCAGGTCATGCGCTGCGACACTGTTGGCGTGTGGCTGCCGGATCTCGAGCAGGTCCATTTGCGCCAACTGGCTATGGATTTCCCGGAAAGCATGGGATTCGTGAGGGAGGATTTGCTACACCCGGTCGAGGGGTCTGTGCTAGGGGAGGTATTCAAGAGCGGCAAGCCGATTGTTGTGGGTGTCATGAGCAAGCAGATAGCTCCCGAGGAGTCCCCGGAGGCTCGTGCCGAAGCCCTCGAGTCTGGGTGCGCTTTGCCCTTGATCAGCCGAGGGCGGACGCTGGGCGTCTTGACACTCGGCAGCCGGCTCGAGAACTCATTCAGCGGGGACGACGTTGATTTCCTGATGCGAGCGGCGGGGCAAATAGCGATCGCCATTGAAAACGCCTTGGCCTATCGCGAGATTGCCGAATTAAAAGACAAGCTCGCACAAGAAAAGCTGTATTTGGAAGATGAAATCCGCGGCGAGATGGACTTCGAAGGAATTGTGGGGCAGAGTTCGGCTCTCCGCCATGTTTTGAGTCTCGTTGAAACCGTGGCTCCCAGCGACTCGACCGTGTTGCTTTTGGGCGAAACGGGCACGGGAAAAGAATTGATTGCACGCGCCATCCATGACCGCAGCCGGCGCAAGGATCGGACCTTTGTAAAACTGAACTGCGCCGCGATTCCGACCGGACTGCTGGAGAGCGAGCTTTTCGGGCATGAACGAGGCGCTTTTACCGGTGCGATTGCCCAGAAGACCGGCCGGTTGGAACTGGCTGACCAAGGCACGCTGTTCCTGGACGAGGTCGGTGACATTCCGATTGAGATCCAGCCCAAGCTCTTGCGGGCCTTGCAGGAACGTGAGTTTGAAAGGCTAGGCAGCAATCGAACCAAGCAAGTCGATGTGCGACTCGTAGCGGCGACCAACCGTGACCTCGACAAAATGATGCAGAACCGCGAGTTCCGGAGCGACTTGTACTATCGCCTGAACGTGTTTCCGATCCGCATCCCACCGTTGCGTGAACGTCCGGAGGACATTCCTCTTCTGGTGCGCTACTTCACACAGAAGTACGGCCGTCGCATGCAGAAGCAGATCGAATCTATTCCCGCTGCGGCCTTGAGGAAGCTCTCGAGTTGGCATTGGCCGGGGAATATTCGTGAGCTGGAAAATTTCATCGAGCGTTCAGTGATCCTCACCCACGGCACGGCGCTACAAGCTCCGGTGACGGAACTTAGCAACAATGACAGGAACGCTGCAGTGGCTGGCACGCACGAAGCCAACGAACGCGACGAGATCATCCGCGTCTTGAAGGTCACAAAAGGGCGGATAGCAGGCGCCGACGGGGCCGCAGCACGTATGGACATCAAGCGCACGACGCTGATCTCGCGCATGAAGAAGCTCGGCATCGACCCCCGAAAAGTATCGTAAGCTCCATCACCGCTGTAGCTCGCCGCATCCAACGATCTCACCGCAATCGGCGGACTTCGGGCGATTTCTCGCATCGGCCTTAGGGTCCAGGATGTTATCTCCCTGGTAGGCCTCGACGACATCGAGCTTTGCCAATGCACTCAGCCACCGCTCACCACGGTTCGTCTATAACGCGCTGAGCTTGGATGAAAGGCATTTGAGGCTCTGTATCGGCATCTTGAGCACCAATGTGCTGGAGGAGAGGAGATCAAGGTCAGCACAAAACTGGTCACTATGCCTTTTTTCAACATGTCGGTGGCCTCCGATCCAACCAGTTCTTGGCAAGTCCGCACTGAGGGCAAAACTCTCAAGGCCTGATGGGCGACGAGGTTGCGTATTTCGGAGACCATATCGAGCTCAGCGACGGAGCCGACGACTTTGCTTCGACCATCGGGGTCGGTGGGGTGGTTGGCTCCCAAGTCGTGTTGCCCGCGCTGGCGAGGGAAAAGAGCAAGTCGGATCTGACGCCTGCGCGGGAAGCGATTTTTGCCAAGTGGCTGCGGATCTACCGGGACAAAATGCCCTCCGCTGGCACGTACATGGGAACGTTATACGACATCGGTTTTGACCGGCCAGAAGCGCACGCCATCCGGAAGGATCAAGCCATGTATTACGCGTTCTTTGCACGACAATGGACTGGGGAATTGCAGCTTCGAGGACTAGAAGACCGCGAATACAAGGTCGTAGATTACGAGACTGGCAAGTACCTCAAAACCGTTCATGGTCCGAAGGCGATGCTTCGGGCCACATTTGGCGGACACCTGTTACTTGAGGCGAGCCCGGACTAAGCAGTGTGCGGGTGTCTCGGTTGATTGCTCGGTTCGAACTACCCGACTGCGGACGTACGCTAGTTACGCCGGCTGTTTTGTCACAAGGAACTGCTTCCAAAATCAGCACCTCAAAGGGAGCCAGAGAAAAATTGTGGGCTTTGTCTGCGAACAGCGAAATTCCGGGGTGACTCTTGTCCGCAAACCAGGGGCTGTGTGCACAAAACTGCCGAGGCGCGCGAGGAGGGAGCTCAAACGCGCGAGAGATATCCAGCGTGATGGTTTGGGGACGGTCGCTCGGATTGCGCAGAGTCAGAATGCCTTTTCGCGGAGACCACGCAGCCCATCCGTAAACTTCCAGTTTGCCAGGATCGCCACCTACCCAGTGTGTGTCCCGCAACACCTCGAAGTTGCGTCGCGACCAGTTTGCTGCCTCGGCCAGTGAGTTCCAATCGTCATTGGAAAGCAGATCGTGTGAGATGTACATCTCCTGGAGCTGGGTTCCGCTGCCAAAGTACGAGTGAATTTCATTCTCGAAATCATCCCCAGGGTCGCTATCCAGATGTTCCGCCTGGCGGGCGTAGATCAGGCCATGCAGCATTACTGAATTCAGCGGAGAGAGAGGGCCAGATTTCACTATGCCACTGTAGGTTTCTTGGTCGCGATAGGTAATCCACCGTTCGCGCCAACTTCCCACCCCCGCAAAGCTATGGTCTTCTCCGCTCCTCCAAATCGAGTCTGCGTTCTGCAACCAGAACGGAGAAGGATAGGTTCCCGTAGTGAGGTTCACGTAAAGGTCAGGTTTCAACCCGCGCCATTTTTGAATCAGGTTGATTGCGGCGGCAAAGTCGCTATCGAAGTTGCTGCCTGGAAAAACTGTGTTGACGTTACCCGTGCCATCAATCTTGAATTGATTGACGCCGTCCAGCTGAACAAAATTGCGGGTCACCTCTTCGAATCTCTCGTAGTACTTCGGACCTGAGAGGGCGAACCCTCCCGCATTGATTTCGAAACCGTTTGTTCTGCCATAATCGAGGCGTCTTTGTTTCGCTTCGTTGTAACCGCCCCACGGAGACAACCAAATTCCAATGCCCGCACTGTATTTCCTGGCGGAGTTGTTCAAGGGCGCAATGCCTTGCGGGAACCCTGGGTTGAAATGCCACAGGGAGTGTGGATCGTCCCAGCCATCATCCAACAGGAAGGAATCCAGCTTCACTCCGCGCTTGCGGATCAATTCCGTACCGAATGCCTCGATTACGTCTAGCACCGCGGCTGCGTCGTAATGGTTGCCATATCCTATGTCGTACCACGAGTTGTAGTGAAGAAAAGGTCGATAGGGACGAGCCCGCTCTTGTTCCACATAGTTGAGAAAGCCCCGGCGCATTTGTCCCGGCTGCGCAACGCCCAGGACCAGGGAATATTGTACGGTCTGCCCCCGTCTCAAAGGCAGTTGCCGCTTGATGCCGCAGATGACGGTCCGATGAGCCTCGCACTGGGCCAATGGGTGCTCGAAACCGAGAAACACATCGCCGGCCGTGACCGGCGAGCCTTTGACAGTCCCCACCACTTTCGCGCCCGGCAAGGCTGAATTAAACAAACGCACCTCTTCACTTGGCTGGTCGCTTCCGATTGCTGAGATGGAGACTTCCTGGCGAAAATAGTTGGAATCATCTCGCATGGTCCCGCGCCAAGTCACTGTCAACCTTCGCTGGCTGTCTTGAAGTCGCAGCACGATGCTTTGTCCTGGCAGGCGTTCAGCCGCCCGCACCGCTTGGGCATTCGCATTCAGCCTGATGATTCGCGGCCCGCCTAAAATTCTCATGTCAGAGGCTGCGACCGAAGTGCCGTCCTTCAAAATTACGCCAAAAGGGTCATACGGGAGGGGCACCGCCGCCGCAGTTTCACGAATAGCCAGGTCGATCCCGGTGAATCGCCTATCTGCAACTGACCAGCGGGCCGTCAGCACCTGGTTTGATAACGACAGCGTTCCCGAATCTACCGCCGCGTGAGCTCTTCCGGAAGATATTTCGTAAGATCGGGAACTCTGCGCTAAAACCGGAAGCGCGCACGAAGCCAGGTATGAAAAAAAGAGGACCCGCCAGATCGCGAAAACCAGAGGAGGAGGGGTGGGCATAAGCGTTACGGATAAATGTTCACGTGGGAAACTACTCTGCTGATTGTGCCGTTTGGGCTGGGACAGTCAGGCTTGAGCCCCATCCTCAGCGATGAGAACAGTCCCAGGCACTGGGCCAACATTACGTCTACGGGCGCACGGTATTCATCCTCCAGTTTTGGAGCTTGCAAGGAGAATACGTAGTCGGCCAAGTCGGCAAGACGATCGGTAGAATCAGGACACACGACTGCACGTACCTTCCCAAGCTGTTTCTTGTTGATTTCCTCCAGCAGATCCAATTCATAGTTTCGCCGGCGCTGATCTTGAGAAAGAAAACTCACGAATAAGGTATTCCCATCCAGCGCAGACATGGGACCGTGCCGAAGCCCGAGAGTCGATTCCGACATGGTCTGTATCTTTCCCGCTGTCAGCTCCAGCAGCTTCAGGGCTGATTCCTGCGCTACCGCATGCAGTACGCCTGAGCCAACAAAGCACGCCTTGGGAAGCTTTTCCCGCGCGATCGAAGCCGCTGCCCCTTGAACTCCATCGAGGAACCGCTGTCCTACATCCACGAGAACGGAAAATGTTTCCCCGTAGGACTCCAAAGAATGCACGTGTGCCAGACAATGGCCAGCGATGACCATGTTGCTGTAGGAACTTGTCATTGCAAGTCCACGATCGTTAACGGAGTCATCCAGAGCTAAGATGAATGCACGGTCTGGGACGCTCGCGCACATTTCTGCCATCCCGCTCTTCTCGTTGCAAGTTACCAGGAGATGGCGGACGTTAGGATATTTCTCTATTGCGGCCGAAAGAACAGCCAGACCTTCGGAGCTATCCCCAGAGCGAGAAAAGGAGATCCAGAGGTACTTGCGTTCCAGAAAGATCAAGTCTTCAAGATTGGTCAGGAGATCTGTGCTGGGGACCGCCCAGACTTCACATCCCCACATGCGGCGAAGCAAAGGGGCGAGAGCGCGGCCAACATAGTCCGAGGTACCGGCACCGACGAGAAATACCGTAGTGCTCGCAGAAGGCCGTCCTTGATCGAGGCCGGACTCAATGAGAAACTGGCGCACGCCATGTTGCTGTTCTAGGAGAATCTGATGGGTACTCCGCCAGGAAGCCGGCTGTTGAGCGATTTCGTGCGGCGTGTGCTGGATCCCACGCGCTTCCTTTTGCTCCTCAGTCACATTGAGCAAAGCTTCCAGTCCGTCGCTCACAACAGCTCCTCCTTTCCAAAACTGTATCGAGTGTAATAGACTGCCAAATGCGGCATCGAAAGATATAGAAATATTTAGAAACTACATTAGCAATAAACCGAAAGCGAGTCAACTGTCAGTAAAAATGTCGTCTTCTCCTTCATCCATTGCAGTAATTGGGGAACTAAACGTCGACTTGATTGCCAGCGGATTGCCATCTGCCCCAGTGCTTGGCCGCGAACTCTTGGCTGAGGACTTTCGGACTGTTCTTGGCAGTGCATCTGCGATCTTCGCCTGTGGAGTCGCACGACTTGGCCGTCCGGTGAGCTTCTTTAGCAACGTGGGACGTGATGAGTTCGGACGATTTTGTCTCCAAGAACTCCGCAAAGCAGGCATTTCTACCAAGCATGTCCAGGTCGCAGGGACAACCAAGACCGGCGTTACGATATCGCTGAGCACGCGTTCCGACCGCGCCTTGGTGACTGTGCTTGGAGCAATCTCCCGCTTGCGATATTCGGACTTAGACATCGAAGCGCTGCGAGGTCATTGTCATTTGCATATGACTTCGTACTTCTTGCAGACCAGGCTTCGCGACTCTTTTCCGCGTGTCTTGCGTGAAGCCAAGATGCTTGGCCTTACCACATCATTTGATCCCAATTCCGACCCTCTTTCGTCATGGAGTCGTGATATTTGGGACGTGCTCGAAGAGGCAACCATACTGTTCGTCAATAAAGAAGAAGCACTCCGGTTGACCCGAAAGAACAAAGTACCGGCTGCGCTCGATCACTTGGCTGAGAGAGTACCCTGCGTGGTCATCAAGCTGGGCGCGAAAGGCGCGATCGCGGCGATGGGGGGCCAGGTCATCGTCGTTCCAGCTTTCAAGATTTCTCCCGTTGACACCACCGGGGCCGGGGATTCCTTCGCGGCAGGGTTTGTGCACGCTTATCTTCGAAAGAAAGGCTTGCAACAGTGCTTGATCGAGGCGAACGCCTGTGGCGCCCTTTGCGCGATGCAGGTTGGGGGTACAACCGGACAGCCCAGCTTGGCTCAGTTGTCGCGTTTCCTCAGCCGTAACCGAATGAAGGCGACACAATCCTCCTTCCGCTCCACATCCTTGGCGCCCCGCTCTGGAGGTCAACGGTGACCTTTTCTCCCATCGATTGGTTCATTGTTAGCGCCTATCTAATCTTCTCGGTTGCCATCGGAATGATCGGTAGAAGGTACGTCGGATCGGTGTCGCATTACTTGGTAGCTGGACGAGTTGGGAGTTTATATCGGGATAGCCACGCTAGCGGCCACCGAGATCGGCACTATCACCTTCATGTATAACGCCGAACTCGGCTATCGCTACGGGTTTGCCGCATTCGCAGCGGCGCTGATCTCCGGACTGGTGATGATCATGATTGGCCGAACCGGCTTCGTCATGGACTGGTCCGGCCTACACTCTCCGGGCTTCTTCCATCGTGCCGTCGATCGTTTACAGGCATTGGTGGACCGCGGCGCCTGCGGGTTGAAGATATGGAAGGACCTCGGGACACGTCTCACCGACGCTGACGGAACACTGGTGCGTGTCGATGATGAACGATTGGCGCCTTTGTTCGACAAAGCCGCGGAGTTGGACGTGCCGGTCATGTTTCACGTTGCCGACCCCGACGCATTCTTCTTGCCGATTGATTCTCACAACGAGCGTTACGAGGAATTGGCCGCACATCCGGAATGGAGTTTTCACCAGTCCCACTTCAGCAAGCAAGAGATCCTGACCCAGCGCGACCGTGTCTTCGCTCGACATCCGAGCACTACTTTTGTAGCCGCCCATTTCGCCGAGAAACCCGAGAATCTCGAATATGTTGGCCGTCTATTGGATTCTTTTGCAAACGTGTATGTAGATCTCAGCGCGCGTGCCGCGGAATTGGGGCGTCAACCTTATACGGCGCGCAATTTTTTTCTTAAGTATTCCGAGCGCATTCTGTTCGGCACCGACCTCGTGCCCGAACCCCACATGTATCGTGGGTATTTTCGTTTCCTGGAAACTGACGACCAGTATTTCGAATACCCCTCGCATGCGTCCCGCCAGGGACGCTGGAACATCTATGGCCTCTTCCTTCCGGATGAAGTTTCGCGTCGTGTTTATCGCGAAAACGCCTGTCGACTGTTAAAACGCTCAAAGTGAGTTCGCTTTGACAGAACTCGTCAGACGATGTTCACTTCCACCCCGGATTTTTTCAGTGCGTTCTGGTCGACTTTAGAAATCCCGCGATCTGTGATAACGCGTTGAAGGGACGAGGGGGGAGCAATTAATGAGAGACTGCGCCTCCCGAACTTGCTTGAATCGCAGACTGCGACAACTACTTTGGCAACATCCATC
>Ga0070708_100005057_pt1 | contig 10435 bp, 8 predicted proteins | sample KBSK5503metaG_FD_65469 | JGI IMG/M metagenome (GOLD analysis project Ga0070708, IMG submission 65469) | Corn, switchgrass and miscanthus rhizosphere microbial communities from Kellogg Biological Station, Michigan, USA - KBS K5-50-3 metaG | ecosystem: Host-associated > Plants > Roots >... | reverse complement strand
ACCAGCCCGGTCAGCGCCCGGGCCAGCGTCGACTTGCCGGAGCCTGACTCGCCGACAAGCGCGAGCGCCTCGCCGCGCCTGATCTCCAGGTCGACCCCGTCGACGGCACGGAGCACCCGTTCCTCGTGGCGCAGCCGGGCGGCGATCGACGAGCCGACGCCGAAGGTGACCGACAGGCCCGCGGCGGTGAGCAGCGGCCCGCGATCCGCCGCGGCCGGCCTGGCCGGCGCCGGGCTTGCCGCGGCCGTCACTGCGCCGACCTTTCCGCCTCGAGGGACTCGATGCAGCGCTCGTAATGCAGGCAGGCCGTGGCCCGCCCGCCGGGCAACTGCCTGAGCGGAGGCACCGTCACCAGGCAGTCCTCCTCGGCGAACTTACAGCGTGGGTGGAACCGGCAGCCGGCCGGCGGCGTGACGAGGCTCGGCGGTGACCCAGGGATGGGCACCAGCGACTCGCGGACGTTGTCGAAGTCGGGCGCTGACCTGACCAGCCCGAGCGTGTACGGGTGCCGGGGATCGTGCAGCACCTCGCGGACTGGCCCGGATTCCACCAGCTTCCCGCCGTACATGACCGCCAGCTGCTGACAGACCTGGGCAACCACCGGCAGGTCGTGGGTGACGAAGACCAGGCTCACCCCCGACTCGCGGCAGAGCTTCGCCAGCAGCCGCAGGATCTGGTCCTGGATCGTCACGTCGAGCGCCGTGGTCGGTTCGTCGCACAGGATGATCTCCGGCTCGCAGGACAGCGCGATCGCGATCATTACGCGCTGGCGCATGCCGCCGGAGAACTCGTGCGGGTAGGCGCGAAACCGCCGCTCCGAGTCCGGGATGCCGACCCGGCGCATCAGCTCAAGCGCGCGCTCGGCGGCCTTCGCCCGGCCGATGCCCAGGTGGACCATCGGTCCCTCGGCGATCTGGCTGCCCACCCGCATCACCGGGTTGAGCGCGCTCATCGGCTCCTGGAAGATCATCGAGATCTTCGGGCCGCGGATCCGGTTGAGGTCGGACTGGCGCAGCGGCACCAGGTCCTGGCCGTCGAGCAGGACCTGGCCGGCCGTGATCCGGGCTTCCTGCGGCAGCACGCCGAGGATGGCGCGCAGCGTCATGCTCTTGCCTGAGCCGGATTCCCCGACGATGCCGAGCGCGTCGCCCCTGATTACCTCGAACGACACCCCGTCCACCGCGCGGACCAGGCCCCGCCGGCTGGCGATCTGCACGTGCAGGTCGCGGACCTCCAGCATCGGCCCGCTCATCGCTGTGCCGGTCATCATTGGCCCGGCCGCAGCAGGTCGGCGAGCCCGTCGCCGATCAGCGAAAGCCCGAGCCCGACGACCACGACGGCAAGGCCGGGGATCGTGGTCAGCTGCCAGTGGGTGGTCAGGAAATTCTGCCCGTCGTTGATCATCGAGCCCCACTCCGCGGTCGGCGGCGGGATGCCGAGGCCGAAGTAGCCGAGGGTGACGATCGCGAGGATGTCCTGCACGATGTCGGACATCGCGTAGACGATCCCCTGGCTGATCACGTTCGGCAGCAGGTGACGGCCCATGATGCGCAGGTTCGACAGGCCGCCGCCCTGCGCGGCGAGCACGTACTCCTGCCGCTTGGCCACCAGGATCTCGGCGCGCACCAGCCGGGCGTAGGAGACCCAGCCGACGATCGTGATCGCGATGTAGATGCTCTTCTCGCCCGGGCCGAGCACGAACACCAGCGCGATCAGCAGCACGTAGAACGGGAACGCCACGACCACGTCGACCAGCCGCATGATCACCAGGTCGGCCCAGCCGCCGAAGTAGCCGGCCAGGCTGCCGAGGATGGTGCCCAGGCAGAACGGGAACAGCACCGCGATGAACCCCACCCGCAGGTCCACCCGCGCGCCGTAGAGCAGCCGGGTCAAGGTGTCCCGGCCGAGCTGATCGGTGCCCAGCAGGTGATGGGCGCTCGGCCCCTGCAGGGTGTCGTTGAGGTTCTGCGCGATCGGGTTGTACGAGGTGAGCAGTGGCGCGGCGATGGCCAGCCCGAGGATGATGGCCGTGATCACCAGCCCGGACATCAGCGCGGGCTGCCGGTACCAGGTCGCGCGGCGCTGCTGGGTGCTCCGGTCAGCGGGCGGGCGGTCGAGCTCGATGACGGCGCCGCTGCCCGGCGCGAAATATTGCCCGCCAACGTTAGGTTCGATCACCGGTCGAAGCTCACTCTCGGGTCGAGCGCTGCATAGGTCATGTCCGCGAGCAGGTTCACCAGCACGACCAGGACGGCGAAGACCAGCGTCACGCCCTGCACGACGGGGAAGTCCCGCTGGAAGATGGAGTTGATCATCAGCTGGCCGATGCCGGGGATCGCGAAGACGTTCTCGATGATCACTGTCCCGCCGATGAGGAAGCCGATGTTGATGCCAAGCACGGTGATGGCCGGGATGACGGCGTTCCGCAGCACGTGCCGGACGAAGAGCCGCCTGGCCGGCACTCCCTTGGACCTTGCCGTGGTGATGTAGTCGGCGCCGAGCACGCTGAGCATGCTCGCCCGGAGGCTGCGGATGACCACCGGGGCGAGCGCGATGGCGACGGTCAGCGCGGGCAGGAACATCGCGTGCAGGTGTCCGGTGAGCCCCGTTCCGTAGCCGCCGACAGGGAAGACCTTGAAGGTGATCCCGAACCCGTAAATGAGCAGGAATCCCACCCAGAACGGAGGCATCCCCAGCCCGAGCAGCGGCACGGCCCGGACGACGTGGTCGCGGATGCCGTCTTTCCTGGTGGCGGCGATCATCGCCAGCGGCACGCTGATCAGCACGGCCAGCACGGAGGCGTAGATGATCAGCCACAGGGTGGCGGGCAGCCGCTGCCAGATCAGGCTGGCCGCCGAAACGCCGTAGATCAGGCTCTGCCCGAGGTTGGCGTGCGCTAGCCGGTCGAGGAAGAGCCAGTACTGGCTGATCAGCGGGCGGTCCAGCCCCCACTCCCTGTGCAGCTCCGCAATCGCGCGGGGCGTCGCATGCTGCTGCAGGATCGTCCTCGCCGGGTCGCCGGGAATCAGGTGGATCATGAAGAACACGACGATCGTGACGCCGACGGCTACCGGCACGAGTTGCAGGAGCCGCCGGCCCACGAATGACATCCGCCCCACGGGCGATCGCTACCCTTCCGCGCGTTCCCGCCAGGGTTACTTACTGAGCCAGACGTTCTCCATGTGGTAGTTGCCGAGGGGGGTCACGAAGAAGCCGTGCACCTTGGTGCTCGTGGCGTAGGGGTAGGGCGAGTAGTACAGGTAGGCCATGAACGCGTCGTGCGCCGACTGCGACTGGACGAAGTTGTACAGGCTCTGCCGCTGCGTCGTGCTCAGCGTCCGCTGCGCCGCGTGCGTGTCCTTGACCACCTGCGGGTTGTTGTAGGCGGTGAAGAAGGACTTGGCGCCCGACTTCGGGTCGACCGCGAAGGTGGCCAGCTCGTCCGGGTCGGCGATGTCCATCGTCCACAGCGTGAGCGTCATGTCGTACTTGAGGCTCTGCTCGTCGGTGTTGGCCACGTTGACGTCCAGCTGCTGGATCTTGACGTTGATGCCGAGCGGCTTGAGCTCGGACTGCACGATGGTCGCGATCGTCAGGTAGTCGGAGTTGCCCGCCGGGATGAGCATCACCGTGGAGAAACCGTGCGGGACGCTGGACTTCGCCATCTCCTGCTTCGCGGCGGCCAGGTTGTACTGCAGGCCGGGGGTGGACTGCTGGTAGAACGGCACCTGCGGCGGGAACAGCGAGTTGGCCGGCTTGCCGTTGCCGAACAGGACGGCCTTGACCAGGGCCTTCCTGTTGATCGCCAGCGAGATGGCGCGGCGCACGTGCACATCCTGGAACGGCTTGCGCAGCTCGTTGAAGGCCAGGTAGTTGGTCTGCGTCGAGTTGAACAAGTTCATCGTGACGCCCTGGGTGGACTTCAGGCTGGCGACCGTGGACCAGGCAGGGAACTCGTCGATCTGCGCCTGGCCGCCCTTGAGCTGCAGTTCCCTGGTGTTGTCGTTCGGCACGTCGGTCCAGGTGACGCTGTTCAGGTACGGCTTGCCGTGCTGCCAGTAGAGCGGGTTCCTGACCAGCTTGAGCGCCGAGCCCTTGTGCCAGTAGCCCCACTTGAACGGCCCGGTGCCGACCGGGTGGGTGTAGAACTGGTTCTCCGTCTCGCCGCCGTAGTTGGCCGGCACGATCCCGTTGGCGAACAGCGACAGGTCGGCGAGCAGCGGCGCCCACGGGTACTTGAGGTGGACTGCCACGGTGCCCGGCGTCGGGGCGGAAACCGACTTGATCGCGGTGTTGATGAAGCCCCAGCCCTTCGTGGCCTTGGTGTTCTGGTCGATCGAGAACTTCACGTCCGCCGAGGTCATCGGCTTGCCGTTGGAGAACTTCACGCCCTTACGGAGGGTGAACGTGTAGGTCTTCTTGTCCGGCGAGACCGTGTAGCTTGTGGCCAGCCAGGGCATCACGCCCTTGCCGTTCGGGGTCACCGTGTAGAGCGGCTGCATGATCTGCTCGAAGATCCAGATCGACTCGTTGTCGAACACCGTGGTGGCGTTCATCGACTGGGAGTCCGCCGTGCGGGCGATGACGAGGTTGCCGCCATGCACGGGGGCGCCGGCGCTTCCGCCGGTGCCGCCGGTGCCGCCGGTCGACGATCCGCCCGATCCGCAGCCGGCCATCAGGACCAGTGCGCCGATCGCCGTCAGCGCTTTCAGCGCATGAGTCCGATATGTCATTGAAGCTCCCAGTTGGGTGGTCAACCGGCCCGGGCATGGCCGGGGAGGACAGGTCAGAGCAAACCTTTGTCCCAGTCAATGTGTCCCTAACACGGCGTTTTGTAAATAGGGGACGTAAGACGTATCGCAGGCTTTTATGATGTTGTAACATCTCGCGCCGTGCGCTACCTCGTGCTTGGCTGCGGTGCCATCGGCGGGACCGTCGCCGCTGGCCTGGCCAGGGACGGCCATGATGTGCTGGTCTGCGACAGCGATCCGGCGGTGGTGCGGGCCATCAGCGAGCGCGGCCTGAGGATCACCGGGCCGGTCCAGAACTTCACCGCCCTCGTGCCTGCCATTACCCCCGCTGACCTGCCGCAACGGCTGGACGGGCCGGTGCTGCTCGCGGTCAAGGCGCATCACACCGCGGCCGCGGCCGGCCTGCTCGCGGGCAGGCTGCGCGGCGACGGCTACGTCGTCTCGCTGCAGAACGGGCTGAACGCCGGCCTGCTCGCCGACTCACTCGGGGCCGGCCGGGTCGTCGAGGCGTTCGTGAACTTCGGCGCCGATGTCATCGAGCCCGGCGTGGTGCTGCGCGGCAACCGGGCGACCATCGTCGTCGGCGAGATCGACGGCAGCGTCACCGACCGGGTCCGCGCCCTTGCCGCCGACATCGCGGGCGCCAGCGTCACCAGCCACGTGCTCGGCTACCTGTGGGCTAAGCAGGCTTACGGTGCGATGTTGTTCGCCACCGCAGTCAGTGACCTGCCGATATTCGAGGTACTTCAGGACACCGCGTTCCAGCCCATGCTGATCGAGCTGGCCCGGCAGGTGCTTGCGCAGGCGCCAGTGCGCCCGATGGCGTTCGATGGCTTCGATCCGGCGGACCTGGCGGGATCGCTCGGCCGGCTAGCTGAATTCAACCGCCGGTCGGCGAAGACGCATTCCGGCATCTACCGGGACCTGGCCGTGCGGCACCGCCCGACCGAGGTCGAGGCGATCCTCGGGCCGCTGGACGGCCCCCTGGTGCGCCGGGTGGCCGAGCTTGTCACGGCGATCGAGCAGGGCAGGCGGTCATGCTCGCGGGCGAACCTGGACCTGCTCGCCGCCTACGAGCGGCTGGAGCGGCTCGGCCGGCCGGTCAACGCGGTGGTTTCGGTGATCGGGGCACCGGACCGGGCGGCGGACGGGCCGCTGGCCGGCCGGCCGGTGGCGGTGAAGGACATCATCGCGGTGGCCGGCGTGCCGACGACCTACGGCAGCCCGGTGCACGACGCCCGGCCCGCCGCCGCCGACGCCGAGCTCGTCCGGCGGCTGCGGGCCGCCGGGGCCGAGGTGTTCGCCACCACCCAGTGCCTGGAGTACGCGGCCGGCTTCGCGCACCCGGACGTCGGTGACACCCGCAACCCGCGGGACCCGTCGCGGACCTCGGGCGGTTCCTCCGGCGGGTCGGCGGCGCTGGTGGCCGCCGGCGTATGCGGCCTGGCGATCGGGACGGACACCGGCGGCTCTATCCGGATCCCGGCGGCGTACTGCGGGGTGGTGGGGCTGAAGCCGACCGCCGGGCTTGTCCCGCTGGACGGCGTCTTCCCGCTGTCGCCGACCTGCGACAACGCCGGGACGCTGACGGCTACCGCGGCCGGCGCCGCGGTGCTGCTCGGGGTGCTGGCCGGCCGGGATGGCGAGCGTGCGCGGGCCGCTGCGCCGGTGCCTGTCGTGCAGGTGCTCGCCGCCCAGCTCGCCGACCCGTCGGTGACCAGCGAGATCCGCGCCGCGGTGACCGCCGCGCTGGACGCGCTGGCCTCGGCGGGGTGGGACATCAGGGAGCTGACCGCGGCGTGGCTGGACGAGCTGCCCGCCTGGGAGGAGCCGCTCGGCGTGATCGTGGCCAGGGAGGCTCATCTGGTGCATGCCGGCCGGGATACCCGCGGGTATGCCGACGGGACCAGGGCACTGCTCGAGTTCGGCGCGTCGGTGACTGACCAGCGGTATGCCTGGGCGCTGGACCGCCGGGCCGAGCTGACCGCGGCCATCGAGGCAAGCCTGGCCGGCGCCGATGCGCTGGCCGGGCCTACGGTGGGCTACACCGCGCCCGAGCAGGATCCGCCGTTCGGCGTCGGTGACGACAACGCCGAGGGCCGCTTTACCGGGCCCTACAACCTTTCCGGTCACCCTGCCGTGTCACTTCCCGTGCCCTCGGCAGGCCTTCCGGCCGGCATCCAGCTCGCGGGCCACCGTGGGCGCGATCAGGCCCTGCTCGGGATCGCGGTCGCCGCCGAAGAGCTGCTGTCAGGCCACGTTCCGGCGCGGGTGCTAGCGAACGGGAGCTGATGTCCATGCCACCGAAGGTCGTCCGCCGCACGCTCGACCTGGCCGGGGTCCAGGTGCCGCTGATCGAGATCACCGGCAGCGCCGACGGCCCGCAGCTGACCGTGCTGGCCGGGGTGCACGGCTGCGAGTACGCTTCCATCGCCGGCGTCCGCCGGTGGGCCCGCGCGGCCCAGTCGGTGGACCTGCGGGGCCGGGTGCGCGCCGTGCCGGTGCTGAACATGTCGGCATTCCGGGCCAGGCGGCCGTTCGTGGTGCCCGAGGACGGCAAGAACCTCAACCGGTGCTTTCCGGGGAACCCGTCAGGCACCCTCGCTGAGCGGCTGGCGCACGCGACATTCACCCAGCTCATCGCGGGTGCCGACGCCGTGGTTGACGTGCACTGCGGCGACATGGTCGAGGCGCTTGAGCCGTTCACGCTTTACGAGGCCGGGCCCGCCGAGGACAGGGCGCGAGCGCTGGCCACGGCCTACGGGCTCGGTTACGTGCTGCGGCAGGAGCCCGGCCGGGGTCGCGCGGTCGGCGGCACGACCAGCGCCGCGGCTGCCCAGATCGGCGTCCCGGCGATCACCGCCGAGGCCGGCGGCTGCGGCCTGGTCGAGCAGGCGGCGGTTGACCTGCACGTCCGCGGCCTCGACCGGGTGCTCGCCGAGCTCGGGATGACCGATTCCCGGACGGCTGCGGCCGGCCGGACTGACGGCGGGGACGGCGGGGATGGCGGGGATGGCGGGGGTGCGCCCAGCTTCCTCAGCAGCTTCCTCTGGCTGCGGTGCGCCGACGAGGGCTGGTGGGAGCCTGCCGTCACGGTCGGCGACAGGGTGTCAGCGGGCCAGGTGCTCGGCAGCGTCAGCAGCATCGACGGCGCCAGGACGCAGGAAGTGATCAGCGCGCCGGACGACGGGGTGCTGCTGTTCATGACCAGCTCGCCCGCGGTCGCCGCGGACGGCCTGCTGCTCGGCCTCGGCGCCCGCTAGCCAACCCGCCACCAGGAGTCCGCGCAGTCACCAGGCCGGGCGCCGTCCCGGGTATCCCCGGGTATCTCCGGCTATCCGGCGGCAGCCGGCGCGGCCGCAGAGCCGTCCACCGCGCAAGCGGCCGATTCCGGCGCAAGCTCCGGCGCGGGCTCTTGCCGGGCCGCTCCGGGCCTGCCGAAGCCGGACCGCGTCGCGAGCACAGAGCCGCCGAGGATAAGCGCGAACGCGCCCGCCATCGCGGGAGTGAACCGCTCACCGAGAATCGAGACGCCGAGGGCGACGGCGACGGCAGGATTCACGTACGTGATGACGGTCGCGCGGGCCGGGCCTACCTCGGCGATCAGCGCGAAGAAGAACAGGAAGGCCACGGCCGTGCAGATCACCGCAAGGCCCGCGATCGCGCCGAGCACCTTCGCCGAAGGCATCGCATCTGGCCAGGTCAGCGCGGCGGCCGGCGCATAGGCCACGGAGGCAAGGCCCAGGCATACCGCGGTCATCCCGATCGGCGGGGCGTCGCTGAGCTTCCGGCTGGCGATCAGCGGGCCAGTCGCGTAGCACAGACCCACGAGCAGAACCTCGCCGATCGACCACGCGTCGCCCCCGGCGGCTCCCGGCCCGACCAGCAACGCAACGCCCGCGAGGCCGCCGAGCAGGCCGGTCCAGCGGACCAGGGTCAGCCGCTCCGCGTCGCCGCTGAGCCGGGCGAGCAAGGCGCCGATGATCGGCACCGATGCGATCAGCAAGCCGCTCATGGAGCTGGAGAGCTTGCGCTCCGCCTCCGACAGCAGGAACCACGGCGAGATGATCTCGACCACCGCGAAGACCGCGAGCCAGGGCCAGTACGGCAGCAGCGCGCGGACCTGGCCGCGGCGCATTGCCACGGGCAAGAGCAAGGCGGCGCCGATGCCTACCCGAGCCAGCACGAGCACGGGGACAGGGACGCCGGCCACCGCGATCTTGATCAGCAGATAGGGGATACCCCAGATCACGCTCATCGTGGCGAAGAGCATCCAGCCGCGGCGGCTCACTTGCCTCTCCCTCCCTTGGCGTCCTGCTCGTTCAGGCTCGCTGACCGCTGGCCTGGCTGTCTTGAACGCTCTTGCGCCCTGGCGTGCCGCCAAGCCCGGTGGCAGCGTGCCCGTCCGGTCAGGACCCGGCCGTCGGCACCCGCGACTCAGCACGGCTCGGATGACTCCGTCACCTGAGTCTGACCGCCGCGCGGCGCGCTATATTCCCCACAATGCTTCGCGATATTCCGCTAGCAGCGGCTTCGCGCGGGCATGCGCTACAACCCGACGCATACTCCAAACGGGCCGACCTTGACGCATACGCCGCCGGCTGAGCCCGAACCCGGACTCGCGGAGGTGGACGGTGACGGGGTCGGGGCAGGGGACAACGGCGGCGTGCCGGACGGCGCGGGCGAGGGCGGCCCCGACGGCCCTGGCGGCCCCGGCGAGAGCCGCCGCCCGGACGGAGACGGCGTCGGCGAGGCGGGACTTCCCGTGCCGCGTCCGGGGGGCGCCGTGCCCGGTGGCGGGCCCGGGCTGCCGGGCGCCGCGCCACCTGCCGGGGGGGCACCAGGGCCGTCGGGGCCGCCGTGCCGCGAGGCGGAACCGCCGTGCCCGAAGCCGATCTCGGCTCGTGACCCGGAGCTATCCCCCGGGATGACCCGGACGGAGACTGACACCAGCAGCAGGTAGCCGACGGCCAGCACGGCGATGATGATCAATGGCGGGAAGAAGATCGCCGGGTGCATGCGCATCGCGGCGAGTCCGTTCGCGACCGTGGTCCTGATCCGGTCCGCCGCCAGCGCGCAGGCTATGCCGGGCGCCGGCAGCCCGGGACCGTGGCCGACCCGGGCCGCGCTCCTGGCCCTGCGGATGGCCGCCTTCCGCTGCGCGGCGGTCAGGCCGGGCAGCAGGTACAAGATCGTGTTCCTGCCCTGGATGTCGGCGCGCACGTGTAGCCCGCCCGGCAGGTCTGAATATCTAATCTTGATCACGGCGGGGACCTCGCGAGCTGGCCAGAGGGCGACTCGCCTATTGGACTAGGAACGGGCTGTAGTGACGTTATCACGCTCGATCACCGTCATCAGGTGACATGCAAGAGTCGCTTTGCACAAGGGTTTCGCACCTGGCCGACGGCGAGATGCGGCCGGGGCCGGTCCGGATACCCTCGCAGAGGGGCAAGGATGGTCAACGGCCGGCAGGAGGTCGGTGGTGGTCACCGGAGCCAGTGACAACACGGGCGGCGTGGCGGCCGGTGCCGCGGCGGCCGCGCGTCGGACCACGACGGCGGGCGGCGCGACCACGGCGGGAGGCGGCGACAGCACGGCGGGGGACGGCGCGAGTCTGGCGGGGGACGGCGCGAGCACGGCGGGGGACGGCGCGAGCACGGCGGGGGACGGCGCGAGCACGGCGG
>Ga0070708_100005055_pt1 | contig 10438 bp, 10 predicted proteins | sample KBSK5503metaG_FD_65469 | JGI IMG/M metagenome (GOLD analysis project Ga0070708, IMG submission 65469) | Corn, switchgrass and miscanthus rhizosphere microbial communities from Kellogg Biological Station, Michigan, USA - KBS K5-50-3 metaG | ecosystem: Host-associated > Plants > Roots >... | reverse complement strand
TTATCAATACGCTCACCAACACCTTCGTGACCGTGCATACGAACACCGTCACAGGCGTGGAAACGTTCACTTTGAACGGTTTGGCATACCGCTTGGGGCAGTTGGGGAAATCGTTCCGCACCAACTACTCGGGCCAGCCCAACACGCCAGGAGCAGTGCCGTCCGGCTGGTTCGCGGGAACGTCAATTGGTAGCAAGAACTAGCGGGTGTGGGAAGGGCCGATTCGCTCCCTTTTTTGAGTAGTGAATGATCGTCCTGTGAAGTCGGCATGGCTTCTGGAGTCGGCCAATGCGATCACAGATTTGATATGAGACTTTGCTGTCTTCCGGGCCAATCCTGCACTTCTCCAGGAGGAGAAAGGACGCTCGATTGAAACGGAGCCAATCACGAGTCCGCCCCTTGTTTCCTGGTGAACTGTGAGCGGCGAATTCGCGAGCAGATTCCTATCGCAAGATCGGACCTGTTCGCGAATTTTTCAGGTACTCGGAAGTCCGTTTGTGGACCGTGATCGACGCGGTTCCGACCGTCACCTGCCCTAAGTTGCTGCATCACGGGCTAACCGGCAGTAATCCGCCGTGAACGGAGGGACGAAGACTGGCCGCCTGAGAATTTGCTGATCAAGTGGTGAGGTCACGCTGGCTGCGGATTAATCTGTCAACCGTGTCTTTGCTCTGACACTTACAGTTGTCCAATGACTGCCAGTCCACTAGGAAAGTGCTGCCTGATGTGCTCCTGCCGAGGTTTTTTCGCCCGGGCCAAAATCACACCTTTTCACACCGGAGCATCCGCGTCCCATTCGGCTTGTGAGCCTTGAATTTGTCATAGAGATATGCGGCGATCAAGGGTTTTTGTGCCTCCGCCCGCTCCCAGCACATTCCATCCTTAGGCCGGAATTTGCCACGTATGGTTACAATTCCGGCAAATCCAGTTCTGTCCCTCCCGAGACCTCTCGTAGATTTCGATCGTAGGTTGGCCGCAGCTAGGGCACTTATCTGCGTCTTGCGAGACGTTGGCGCTCTGGGTTCCTGGCAGAGACATAATCCGGGCCCTTTGTTCGTTACTGAGAAACGGAGAGCCGTTGACCGCCGTGTCCAAGGTAGCCTTCAGGATTTCGCCCTGAGCGGACACGAAGATACCCCAAAAGAAGAACATGGCTCCAATCACAACAGCAAACGGAATTGCGGCGAGCAAATATTGTGCGCTGGCGAGTAAGGTGCCAAGAACTAACAGCACGGCCAAGACAATTCCCACGGCTTTGATCGCGGTCCCGAATCCGACAATCGCTCGCGCGCTCAAGTATGCATTCGAGTAGCGATTCACGACAGTCAAGGATTGTGGAGTCGCTAAGTTTAGCGCGGATTGGGCTGCGCTCATAGTTCCACCTCCAAAATCAGGATTTCGTTTTTGACTTCGAAAACGCCAAGCATTGTACAACCCGTCTCGAAGCCTTGGACGCAGCGGCACCTGGCTTGGGTGAAGCAGGCGGTCTATTTCGAACAACCCGCGCAGGAGTTCACGTTGTTGGATACCTACGGTGGCCAGAGCACCAGTTTCAGAGTTCCGCATGCTTTAGTCATGAGAGTGGTTCCATACATAGACGGCGTTGGCGTGTTCACGAATCACGGGCAATCACAGGTGTTCGTCACGACAAACGGCGATTACGGTTGGTTTCTCTACAATCTAGTGCGGCACCTGTCATCCGACAATCCAGTCCCTCCAAGCCCCGCACGGTGACGAAGATGAGAATCTTTTGCGAGTTTGCGTGATCTGGCCATGCGAATTTTCCCCAACGTGCAAAAAGTGGGGCAGACATACCTCGAAGGGACTTGGTCAAAGCACGAAAATTATCGGTCTGCCAAACTGCTAAAATCTGTCGCGTGAGGCTAGGCTCGCGACCGAAAAGCTGGCGTTCCCAGCCAGTCTGCCGCGCAAAATCCAATTTGGGAGCCACTCGGGAGGTGGTTTTTGGCTCGCACCAACACTGCACGTATTGAGTTTGATGCTTTTCAAAAGCTGTTTCAACAAAATCTTGGCGCTGATGGGAAAGCGGTCCTTGAGGAATTTCGGAAATCGGGCCTGCCAGACATCCCGGTTACGCAAATGGTATTCGAATATACCATTGCGAACCCCCTGCGACGGGACCAATGGTACGACTTCGCACCGGACGTAGGGAAAAGCGTTCTTGATCTGGGAATAAGACTTCAGCGGTTTCACGCACTACCCTTCAGCCGTGATTTCATTGGCAGCATGAAACCTATCCGACCTGATTTGTACCGCTCACTTGAAGAACTACCTCGTGTGCTTGAGCGATACGGGAAATATTTACTAGGGCTGTCGAGCTACCCCTTAGCAGACCGCAGGCTGGTACAGAGCCGAGTTCTGTATTTGCTCTTCCTTGCATTGAAGCAAGCGCGTGCAGGGGACAGCAATTACAAGATTCAGAAGTCAATTGCAGCATTAGTGCGCGGCGGCCTAGCAACACACGGCAAGGGCGAAAACATCACATATAAGACAATCGGAAATCGAATTGATCGCTTCGTAGAGAGACACTCGCGTGAAGCCGAGCACGCCCGGACTGCTGTTAATAGATTCGGGGTTACTAGCGTTCCAATGCTGCACTCCTTTATTCATCAGCGCTATGGTTTTCTCATGATGCTTATCGAGTAGGTACGCGGGCGATTCTGCTCGCCGCTCCTGCGTACCTAGTACGGATTGTCTCCGAGTATTTTTTCGTGCGTCCCTAGCGCAGCATGAGTGCGGGAGTGTATCCCTGTCTCCAGAGGCAACAGCAGAATCGCTGCTTGCATACATCGCCCGTCATTAGGAGAAGAGGATTTGATGGCAATTTCCGAAGTTAACGACTACTGGGATATTCGCAGAACAGCCAAGTACCTGGGCATGTCCATTGCATTCATTCGCAAAGGCGTGAGACAGCGTTCCATTCCGTTCGTTCGCATTGGCAACAAGGCTCTACGGTTTCGCAAGGCCGATTTGGACCGCTGGGCTGAGGCAGGCGGGTGCGACGCAGGGGTGAATGTCGGACGGGCCCTCTGAGCACCGACGGGCCCGATCCCGTCTGCCGTGAGGATGCGTATCCGCGCTATGCTGAAGGCGAGGCTGAGGTGATGTGCGTCGGGGCCGTCATTTACCCTGACCCGCGCTTCCGATCACGTGCTGACGACGGCCAGGTCAGACCACAATGGAAATGCAGGCTTGATTGCAAGAGGGTTTCTGATCAAGCGCCAGTCTGCGGATTCTTCAATATGGGAAATGCCGCCTCACCTGAGGTGAAGCGCAGTTCTTTGTACCGTCGGGTGTGGATCATGGCGTTTGGTGCCCCACCGCGCAAACGCCAGCGGATGAGCAAGAGGGCTTTTGTAGGAAAGGTGTTCCGCGTCCGGATTGGCGACACACGCAAGGACTACAACGGCAAGGCACATCCTGAAGGCGCGGTGTACAGCACCATCAAGGAATTTATCGAGTGCGTCGGGCCCTGAGTTTTTTAGCATTCGAGTATTGGAGTTTTCAATCTCGCAATCACCAAATCAGCAGAGTCACCAATCAAGTACGGCATGGTACAACTCGCACCAGCGACAAGCTTTACAGGACTTTCGTGCAACAAAAGTTCCGTCCTGGCCGGGATGGAGGGTTACGCCACCAAGCAAACCCAAGGGCGGGGCGGGTACGGACTCGCCCCGCAAAGGCATTTGATGAGCAGCTCCCGAAAACCATAGCAGAAGGTCGTCCTTGATTAACCTAGCGTGTTAGGTTAAGCTTGTAAACATGAAGTGCGCGATTCACAAAGAAGTCCCTCTCGTTTGCTACTGCCCGGCTTGCCGGGGCGCAGTGAAATCAAAGCGTAAAGCTAGTAGCTCGCGTGAGAACGGAAAATTGGGCGGTCGGCCCCGTAAAAATGAACAACGGAGACACAAACCATGATTTACAAGCGCGGTCGTATCTACTGGTACAAGTTCACGTGGAAGGGCGAAGTCATACGAGAGTCCACGAAGCAGCGCAATAACAAAGTGGCGCGACAGATGGAGGATGCGCACCGCACGTCTCTAGCAAAAGGCGAAGTCGGGATCCGGGAGAAAAAACCAGTTCCCACGCTCGCTGAGTTTTCGACGAAACGCTTCGAACCGTGGGCGGAGTCAACGACTACACCGAAGACGTGGCGGGATTTCTACCGCGTGGGCCTGCTCGCCATCAAAAACTATCCGCCCTTGGCGAACCTAACGCTTGATTCCATCACCAGCGAGAAGGTTGCCGACTTCGCCAGCCATCGACAGGCAAAGGGACTCCAGGTAAGCTCCGTCAACGCTTCGCTGCGCATTCTGCGCCGGGTTCTGAGGATTGCTGTGGAATGGGGCGAGCTCGGCGCCGCACCGAAGATCAAAATGCTGCCCGGTGAACGTCACCGCGAGCGTGTCATCACTCCGGAAGAAGAAGCCCGTTATCTCGCGACTGGCAGCAGCCTGTTGGCTGATCTGGCCACGGTTCTTGTTGATACCGGGATGCGGCCGGAAGAATGCTATCGCCTCCGCTGGGAATCCATGAGGTGGGTGAATGGTCGGAATGGAACGCTGTTGATAACTCAAGGCAAGACGAAAGCGGCGCGTCGTATGCTTCCCATGACTCAAAGGGTCAGAGCAGTGCTAGAAGCCCTCTGGGAAGCCGCTGGCCGACCGCTGGAGGGCTGGGTATGGCCTGCCCCTACCCGGAGCGGCCATGTCGAACCCTCCAGCCTTAAGAAGCAGCACATGAAAGCGCTGAAGCTTTCCAAGGTGCTGCCTTTTGTGCTCTACACTCTGCGCCACACTTTTCTTACCCGCTTGGGTGCCTCAGGCTGCGACGTGTGGACTCTGGCGAGGATCGCGGGGCACAGCTCCATTGCCGTCTCCGCTCGCTACGTTCACCCTTCCGAGGATGCCGTTCTTGATGCCATGGCGCGATTAGGTAGGCACAAAACTGGGCACAGTGAGAAATTGCCCGTGCAGGATGAAAACAGCAAAGCGCTGCTACCCGCTTGATTCCACAGCAGAAACATGGTGGGCAGTGCAGGACTCGAACCTGCGACCTCCTGCTTGTAAGGCAGACGCTCTAACCAACTGAGCTAACCGCCCGTGCCCCGCTCAGCGCGAAGGATACTGGGAGTCACGTTGAGGGCATTCGCTGGACGCTCGCCAATCTGAGTCTACGCGAGCTTCGAAAGGATGGTCAAACCACGTCGCACGCGGATAGGAGTTCCCTGCTAGACTCTCGGCGTGCGGCGTCTGATCATCAATGCCGACGATTTCGGTTTAACGCGCGGCGTAAATCGCGCCATTGTGGAGGGCCACGCCCATGGCGTCATTACCTCCGCTTCGCTGATGGCAAATGGTCCCGCCTTCGAAGAAGCAGTTCAACTCGCACGGTCCCTACCGCGGCTATCGGTAGGCTGCCACGTGGTGTTGGTGGATGCGAGTCCCTTGCTTGTCAACAGCACAAGAAAGTCCAACACACGCTTCGGTAATACGTTGGGCGTCTTGGCTTACCGTGCTATGACGAAGAAGCTCGACCAGCAACAACTCGAAGCTGAAGCCACAGCACAGATTCGCAAGCTGCAATCGGCCGGCATTTCTGTATCCCACTGCGATACACACAAACACACGCACATATTGCCAGCCGTATTGCAGGCGCTTTTGCGCGCGGCAAAGAATTGCGGAGTCAGAGCCCTACGAAATCCATTCGCCCTGCTGCCCCTGCCATCGGCTCTTCTGTTTGCACGACCAAGTCTCTGGAAAAGATACATGCAGGTGAATTGGCTGCGCCGTTTCGCGGATCAATTCCGGAATGCGGTGAAAGATGCAAGCCTATTCACGCCCGATGGAACGCTTGGGATTGTGGTCACTGGAGCCTTAGACCAGAAGCTCTTCCGAGCTATCGTCGAGAACATGCCTGAAGGGACATGGGAATTCGTCTGTCACCCAGGCTACAACGACGCAGACCTGCGCGCGACACGGACTCGGCTGCGGGAGTCCCGCGAAAAAGAACTGCGTGTGCTTACCTCGGACGAAGCCCGGCAGATTCTTTTGCGGCAGGAAGTTGAGCTTGTCACTTTTCGTGACCTGGCCCGAAGCATTTATCAGGGATAAACCTAGCGGCGTTTACGCGGCAATTTCCGGACGATTCCAGGTACTTCGGTAACCGACAGCGACGGACACTTATTCTCCTATTCGTAATACAATTTGACGACGTTTACCTCTATGACTGCACACCCAGCGGAGTCCCGGGCAACCCAAGATCTGCCCGTGCGAGTCTGGGGCATGGCCGCGGACGGCCGTACCTTCTTTCAGCAAGCTCGCGCCGGCAATATCACCAAAGACAGCGCTTTGCTCTCCGGCATTGAGCACGAACTCAAAGTTGGCGACACAATCGGCGTGCAGTATGGTGCCAACAAGGCGCGGTGCACAGTGACTTGGGTGATCAATGCGGGTGCGCCGCAGAAAATTCAGGTAGGCGTGCAACTTGCCAGTAACCAGGAATGCCCCTGGAAAGCAGAGTTGTCCACCACTGGGAAAACCGCCTCAACTTCCCTTCAAAACCGTAGGAGGTGGGCTCGGCACAAGATGTCCTTTCCCATGGAACTGCGGGACGAGCGCGTCAACACACCCATCCGCGTCAACGCCAGTGACGTCAGCGGCAACGGCTGTTATGTCGAGACCATCTTGCCAATTCCTATCGGTACCAACCTCAAAGTCGATTTCTGGATCGAGTCTGAGAAGATTACGACATCCGCCATTGTGCGCACCTGTGATCCAGGAGTTGGCATGGGAATCGAATTCATCGGCTTGAGCCCGCACGACCGGGAGCGGTTCCATAAGCATCTTGACAAACTGGATCCTCGGATTTCCAGTTCCGCCGAGCACAACAACGCTTCTCATTAAGGTTGCCATCAGCAACACCCCAGCCTGTGGACGCGGTATCCGGCGCAAAATATGAATCCCGCAAATTTCGTCGCCATCGAATCCAGAAGGTCTGGGGTGCCGGCTAGAGAGAAGCTGAATGAAAATTGGAATTACCTGCTACCCGACTTACGGTGGTAGCGGGGTAGTGGCGACGGAGTTGGGCCTGGAGCTCGCCCAGCGCGGGCACCAAATCCACTTCATTTCGTACTCTCAGCCCATCCGGCTCACCGGTCCGCAGCCCAACATTCATTATCACGAGGTCGAGGTTTCCCGTTATCCGCTATTCGATTACCCTCCCTACGATCTCGCTCTCGCCACCCGCATGGCGGAGGTTGCAGAACTTTACGATCTTGATCTGCTCCATGTGCACTATGCTATTCCGCACTCCGTCAGCGCGATGCTGGCCCGCCAGATGCTCGCGGCAAGCGGTAGTCACCGCAAGCTCCCGTTTGTGACTACGCTTCACGGCACTGACATCACGCTGGTCGGATTGGACCGCTCCTACCTGCCGATCACGCGCTTCTCAATCGAGCAAAGCGACGGGGTTACGGCCATCTCGCAATATCTTCGCGAGCGCACCCTGCGGGAATTCGACATTCAGAACAACATTCAGGTGATCTACAACTTCGTCAACTGTGACGTGTACCAGCGTGATCCTGACCGAGCCCAACATCGCTCGGAGTTCGCGAGCAATGATGAAAAAATCCTGGTGCATCTTTCCAATTTTCGTCCGGTGAAGCGCCTGTTGGACGTGATCGAAATTTTTGATCGGGTGCGCAAGGAAGTTCCTTCACGCCTTCTGCTCATCGGAGATGGCCCCGACCGCTCACAGGCCGAGTGGCTAACGGTACAGAAGGGCATTCACGAACAAGTCGTGTTCCTGGGCAAGCAGGACCGCGTCAATGAAAAGCTGGCTCTGGCGGATATCATGTTGCTGCCCAGCGAACTGGAGTCGTTCGGGCTTGCAGCACTGGAGGCCATGGCTTGCGAGGTCGTACCGCTAGCCACGAACGTCGGCGGCATACCAGAGGTGATCGAGCATGGAAAAAGTGGATACCTAGCCGACGTCGGCGATGTAAAAACGATGGCCGGCTATGCGATTGAACTGCTGAGCGATGAAAAGCGGCTGGGCGAAATGGCAAAGCAGGCCCGCGCAGTCGCGAAGTCGCGCTTCTGCTCGAGCGAAATCATTCCGCAATACGAAGACTTCTATCGACGCGTACTGGAGCGCTCCTCGTAGGGGCTGACCGGAATCATGCCCGGAGTCGGCAATAATACGGGCAGGCGGATCCTCACTAGGGTGCCCTTTCCTTCAGGGCTATCGATTGTCATCTTCGCGGTATCGCCATAGAGCACCTTTAGCCGCTCCGCGACATTGGCCATGCCGATCCCTGATCCACCCAGACCAGTGGGTCGCTCTAGAAAGTTGGCGGCTCCCATGCCCACTCCGTCGTCTTCGATCTCAATCACCAACCTGGAGTCGTTCAGCCGGCTGCGCAGGTAGATGCTGCCACCTTCAATCTTCGAGGAAAGCCCGTGCTTGATGGAGTTTTCCACCAGCGGCTGCAACAGCATGCTGGGGACCATTACATCCAGTGAGGCTGGCTCCAATTCTTTGATCACCTGCAGCTTGTCCCGCCCGAAGCGGACCACCTCGATGTCGAGGTAGTCATCGATGAATTCCAGTTCTTCTCTCAAGGGAGCGAATGCATCGCTGCTGTGCAGGAGCCGTCGCAGGATATTCGCTAACTTGATGATCAGTTCGCGTGCCGTATCAGGATCGAAGCGTACCAGCGAAGAAACGGAATTGAGCGTGTTGAACAGGAAATGTGGATTGATCTGGTTTTGCAGGGCCTCCATACGGGCATGAAGCAGCAAACGCTCCTGCTCCTCGAGCTTGATCTGAATTCGGACGCTGTTGAAGATCTTCAGCTCCGTGCCAATCACCATGACCGAGGTGGCGTAAATCGCCACTTCGACCCACAAATTCGGGCTTTCCAGGCTGAAGGTCGCTCTTGGCAAGAAGCGAGAGAGCTCTGTATGCAAGAAACGCAGCCCCACAATGGTGACAAAGAACATGATCTGCCAATCGAAAAGGCGTGGCTTGGGCAGATTGCGCCGGATCCAACGATAAATGCTCAGGTCAATAAAGGGAGAAAAGGACCATATGTCCTCCCGGTCAGGAGCGATGCTGCGCAATTGCCCGGCGATAAAACCACAGAGCAGATTGAAAGGCAAAGTGGCCCACTCCCCGTGCAATACCGCGGGAAGACCTAGCAGCGCACCGCCCAACATTCCGGTAGCGCGGCCAGCAATGACACCCAGCAGAACTGTGGTCTCGAAAGACAGATCGCCAGCCAGGAAACTCGGTTGAATGAACCGGATCCACACCCCTGTGGCCATCGGAATTCCGATCCACAAAACTAAATAAATTCTATGTTTCAGTGAACGTTCTTCACGGAACAACAGGGACTTGAACTCCACCGAACGTCCGAGGATGCTGGCCGCGGAGGCAGCGACGCCCAACTTGACCAGCAGATTAACGAGAATGAGGCGCTGTTCCATTCTTGCCGCTTAGGATCGCCGCTGAGGAAAATGTAGCACGAGAGCAGGTTAGCAGCGGCAATGATGATGTAGGGCCGGACGCCCCGTTCTGCCCGGGCGAGCCGAGCCCGGCTGGTGTTGTTCGTTCCGCAAGCTCCAGATCGCAGAACTCAGGTAGCTAGTCTATCCGCCATTTCACTCAGCATTACTTCGATCGCCTCAGCTTTTGGCGCCCCGCCCTGTGCAAGGTCCTTGGTGCCGCCGCCGCGTCCACCCAGCCGTGACATAGCCTCTTTCATCAGCGACCCCATGTCAAAGGGCTGTCCCGCCGATTGTGCAAACACGAGCGATGGCTGACCGGATGCGCTCGCAAGCAATGCAATGACGGCCGGGTCCAGTCGAGTCAATTTCTGCCCCAGGAGCTTAATGAAGCTCACGTCTCGGTCTGAAAATATTCGGACGATCAGCTTTCGACCGTTCCTTGGCGGAGTTTCTGACAGCATTTGCCTGGCTTGGAATTCGGCGAGCTCCTCCAATAACTGATCTCTCGATTTCCGCGATGCTTTGACTTCGTCGAGGGACTTCCGCACCTGTGGCGGCACATCCCAGATGTGCGTGGAAAACATGCTGGCAGCTTCGGAAAGCGCGCTGTAATCGCGACGGGCGGTGGAAACGGCTCGTTGTCCGCACACGAACTCGACGCGCCATCCCTGGCGAACTTTCTCGGTTTTGCGCAGCAGGATGCATCCTATCTGCCCGGTCCCGCGTACATGCGTACCGCCGCAAGCCGTGAGGTCGAAGTCGTGAATGTCGATCAACCGCAACTCGTCCTTCTCGACTAGCGGTATCTTGCGCAGGCCTAAATTGCGCGCTTTCTCCCGTGTGACAAATCGAATATCCACGGGACGATTCTCCAGGACGATTTCGTTGGACAGCCGCTCCGCCGC
>Ga0070708_100005054_pt1 | contig 10439 bp, 10 predicted proteins | sample KBSK5503metaG_FD_65469 | JGI IMG/M metagenome (GOLD analysis project Ga0070708, IMG submission 65469) | Corn, switchgrass and miscanthus rhizosphere microbial communities from Kellogg Biological Station, Michigan, USA - KBS K5-50-3 metaG | ecosystem: Host-associated > Plants > Roots >... | reverse complement strand
AGATATGACCGTCAGTTGCGCCTGTTTATCGGGGCCGTGTATGCTTGGGCTGTTACAATCGCAAGGCTTTTGTACGGTCGCCATCAAACAAAGAGCAGGGCTTAATCGGTGAGCAAACTCAATCTAGCTAACAAGCCCTTTACGAATCGCGCGCTGCCCTGGACAGTGACGTCGGTACTTGTGGTTTTCTCCCTGGTTGCTTTGATCTTTATCGTGCGTTGGACCAGCGAGGCGAATGCGCAGGCCAATCTGGTTCAGAACCAAATCACCAATTTAAGTCAGGAAGAGCAGTTGCTGCGGAAGCGCGCTGAAGAGGTGCAGAACGCTCTAACCCCAGAGCAGTCTAAAGCTTTGAAATCCGCTCACGAATTGGTCGATCGCAAACGTTTCTCATGGACACGGCTGTTTGGTGACCTTGAGGCGGTGTTGCCGAATGGCGTTCGTGTCACGCGCATCGCCGTGCGCCACGTCGCGGCCCACGGTGGCCACACTGTTGCCGATCTGGAATTGACGGTGGTTGCCACGACACCAACAACTGTCACAGACATGATCGCGGAAATGGATCGTGGCGGGATCTTCCACGCGGAACTAGCCACTCAGAGCCTGCAAAAAGGGAAAGGCGAGACCGGCGCTGAGTACGAACTGAATGTTCAATACAGTCCGCGGTCCAGTTTCGCTTCCGCGACTGAGGAGGGTGCCAGGGCGGCAGTCGAGCGCCCAACCACGGCTTCAACTGGAGGTCCGCGATGAGCCAGCAGACAGTAACAAATCGGCTTCCAGGCAGTCGGCGATTCCGAATGCAGCTCGACCAGTTTCGTAAGTCGCACCGCCGCGGTATGTTCGGGATTACTGAGGTCCTCGGGCTCGCGGGCGGCGCTCTGATGCTGCTGGTTGTGATCATTGGTTACTTCTATTTCCTGCTGCCCGCAAAATCGCGAGTAGCGTCCCTCTTGCTTGATCGAGATCGGTTGCAAAAACAGTTACGCTTCACGCGCGACGACGCTGATCGAGGACTGGATACGAAGGCAACGGTGCAGAAGATCACCGAGAGTCTCGCGAAATTCGAAGACAACGGTCTCGTTGAGCGCAACGAAGGCCGCATGATTCTCTACGAGGAACTGAACCAATTGATTCGCAAGAACGGACTGCGCAACACTTCGGGCCCAACGTATACGGCACTCGAACCGCTTGGATCGAAGAATCAGGAACAGGCGACCGCCGGTGGTGCCAAATCTGCCGCCGCCAAATGGCAAAGCATCTATCCGGGTATCGCTGTCAACGTGACCATCGAGGGTCAATACCAAAACCTGCGCCACTTCGTGCGGGACATCGAAAGCAGCAAACAGTTCATCATTATTAATGCCGTCGAGCTGGAACGCGCGACGGAATCGAATGCTCCGCCAACGGCGGAGAGCAGCCCCTTGAGATCGGGAACGAGTAGCGCCCTTGTTAGCTTGCGGTTGGATATGGCAACTTACTTCCAGCGCACAGGCGGAGCAAGTGAAACAGGCCCCGACCAGACTTCCAGAGAGCACTGAGGAAATTGGTTATGGCAACCGCTGAACTAAAAAGATCAAACGACCAGAAGAAACTAATCTTGGCCATCGGGCTCGGCATTGCGGCGATTCTCGCGCTTTGGTGGACGCTGTTTGGGTTTGGGGGAAGCTCGAGGCCCAACTCGAATGTCGCTCGCGTACCGTCGGCTTCTCCATCACCAGATAACAGATCCCAACGGACGAAAATCGACGGCGATGCGACACTGACACCAGATGACCTCCGGCCGATCAATTACCCAGGGTCCTCCCCATTTGTACCGGAAGCCCGTCGCAACGTTTTCGCTTTCTACGTGCCGCCTCCGCCAGCACCGAGCCCGCCGCCCCCTCCTCCAACGCCAACTCCAACACCTCCTTTGTTATTGGCAGCCATTTCACCTTCGAACGTTTTCGCCGGTACGGCTGACTTCTCGCTGGACGTCACGGGAGACAAGTTTACTCCCGCGGTGCACGTTGTTATCGATGGTCGTGAATTACCTACTCGCTACAAGAGCCCGCAACAGCTCTCTGCCACCGTGTCGGCCGCAATGATCGCGACTGCCGGTCAGCGCCAAATCATCGCCAAGACAAGCGATGGCAAGCTCTATTCAACCTCGGCGACGCTAATTGTGACTGCGCCGCCGAAGCCGAATTACACCTACATTGGTATCATTGGCAAAACACGCCGTATCGGCGACACTGCCCTATTGCAAGAAAAGGCCAGCAAAGAAATTCTCAACGTCCAGCGTGGCGATGTTCTTGGCGGACGATTCCGCGTCACGAGCATCTCAGAACGGGAGCTGGTGCTGGTTGATACAAACCTAATGATTAAACACACGTTGTCGCTCACTAATGAAGGTGAGAAAGGCGCGTTCCCGCAAGGGCGTCCGACGCCCAGAGTAGCGGCCGAGGATGATGACCCTTAACCAGAAACCGCACCACAAGATGTGCGATATGCCTCAAGCATCTCTTACGTCGCTTTTGAGTCAGCACCCACCTGAGGTTCGGTCGGGCGAGACTGGTTATGCGCTGGTCGCGCTTCTTGCATTGATGACGCTAATGGCGATGTTCGCCGCCGCTGCGGCGCCAAGCATTGTTCAGCAGTCACAGCGCGAACGAGAAAAGGAAGCGATCTTTCGCGGTGAACAGGTCGCGGATGCGATACGTGTCTATTACGGCTATCGTGTACGAATTGTCGGCGGTGGTAACGCACAAGCGGCGCTGCCAACCTCGATCGATCAGCTGCTCGAAGGTGTACCAAGTGGGACGAAGAAGCGTCAGATTCTCCGCACCTCAGCGGCGCGCGATCCGCTTTCTACTTCCGGCGAGTGGCGATTAGTGAAGCCTTTGTCGTCGGAACTCGCGGACTTTGAGCGGTCGTTAATGCTCTACGCCGGGAATATCCTGCCGGACGCACGGGACCCGCAAATAAATGCATTACAAAGGGTTGCTGCCCTTCAGCTGGCCGGGATTGTGAACCTTGGCCCTGGTACTTCGAGCAGCGCAGACAATACGTCAGATGATTCAACGGGATCTTTCATCGGTGTCGCCAGTCGCAGCAAACGCAATTCGGTGATCACTTATTACGGCATCGATCAACATAACCAATGGATCTTCACACCGCTCTTCAGATAATTCTTCATCGTTGATTTCTAAATTCCCCATCACGCGCTAATTGGATCACAACTCGTGTTTCAGATTTCATGGCGTCGCTTTCGCGATCGCGTTTCGTCTTAAAGTAATTGCGAAAACTGATCCTGAATCGGCCTCTTTGATCGCAAGACTTTCGACACTAAACACACGCGTGCGCCTTCAGTCGGGTAAAACTTTTTTCCACAGATCAGTAATAAGTTGTTGACATCTGATCGAATTACGTTTATATAGCAAGATGTTGTGCGCCGTTTACTCTAGCCCACAAGAGACAAGAAAGCACAGTATCTTGTGGTCAGACGACGGAAACTAAAAACCAGAAAAAGGAGCACATAGCTATGGCAACTAAGAAAGGTGGAAAGAAGTCCGCAGCGAAAAAGGGTGGTGCAAAGAAGAAGGGCGCCAAGAAGGCCGCCAAGAAGAGATAGTTCGAACCAGCAGGGTACAGCAACCTTCCACTGGCGCACATTCACTTCTGAGGCCAGCAAGGCCTTTCAAGAGGAACGACGAATTTCAAGCGAAGCTCGTCGTTCCTTCTGTTTTGTTTCTGATCTGATTTCAGATCGAAGCGATACTTCGTTGGCATCAAGCTCTGCATCAACGTTACTTGTCGAGAAGGAGCGACGTGCTTTTGATTGCCCACCGCTTACTGCCTACTGGTTCTTATGATCAACGTGGCCCTCGTTGAGCCTGAGATACCGCCGAACACGGGTAACGTCGCACGACTGTGCGCTGCTAACCGCGTGCCTTTGCACATCGTCGGCGCCACAGGGTTTCGGCTTGATGACAGGGCTGTGCGTCGAGCGGGTCTGGACTACTGGCCGGAAGTCCTTCTTCACCGTCATCTGGATCTTGATTCCTTGTATTCTGCTCTGCCTGAAGCGAGATTCGTCTATCTGTCAACCAAAGCCGAAAGGCTGTATTCCGACTGGTTGTTTGAGCATAGCGACTGCCTCGTGTTCGGGCGTGAGACACGCGGATTGCCCGAGCATGTTCTGCGGGCAAATTGGGATCGTTGTTTAACTATCCCAATGCTCAATCCAAATGTTCGTAGCCTGAACCTCGCTACCGCAGTTGGCATCGCTCTCTACGAGGCACTGCGACAAACAGGCGTTTTCAAAGCGATGTCTCAATAGCAGAGAATCTGACCCAGTCTTCGCCAGGAATCTTCGGTTGGCGGTGAGGTACTCTGATTTTCGTCGCGGCCTTCACTGCGAGCCTGTCTACTCGCGACGGGAGTTATTGCTGCGCAAATGATAAGATAAAAAGTTTCTCAAGAACAGGCGGAAAAGGACCGGAGCCACTATGCGGAATGATCATGACTGAGGAAAGAAAAGACATTCGAAACGTTGCGATAATCGCGCACGTTGACCACGGAAAGACGACGCTGGTTGATGCTATGCTGCGTCAATCGGGCACTTTTAGAGACAATGAACAGGTTCGTGATCGTGTGATGGATTCGATGGACCTGGAGCGCGAGCGCGGCATCACGATTATGGCGAAGAATACAGCCGTGCGCTATCGCAACGTGAAAATCAACATCGTCGACACTCCGGGTCACGCGGACTTCGGCGGCGAAGTCGAGCGCGTTCTGACAATGGTTGATGGCGTAATGCTGCTGGTTGATGCCGCCGAAGGTTGTCTGCCCCAGACGCGCTTCGTGCTGCGCAAAGCGCTTGAAGCGGGCTTGCCAGCCATTGCCGTAGTCAACAAGATCGATCGGCAAGATGCACGCGCAGCCGAAGTAGTAAACGAGATCTACGAATTATTTCTTGATTTGGATGCCACCGAGGAACAAATCGAATTCCCCATCTTGTATGCCGTTTCGCGCGATGGCATAGCGAAGAAGGAGTTGACTGATTCTTCGTCCGATCTCCGCCCGCTGTTTGATCAGATAATTGAGACCGTTCCGGTTCCGCAGCAACTAAGGGATGACAGTTTGCAATTGTTAGTGGCCAACCTTGATTACAGTGATTACCTTGGCCGGCTGGCGATTGGTCGAATCTTTTCAGGCGAAATCGCGGTGGGTGACCAGGTTGCAATTGTGAAGCCAGGCGGCTCGATTCAGAAAACACGAGTCTCCCAGCTTTATGTTTTTGAAGGACTCAAACGACAGCCCGTCGACCGTGCGCGCTGCGGCGACATCGTCGCCTTGGCGGGCATTGAAAACATCGAGATCGGCGAGACCATCACCAGCGGCGATAACCCGCAACCTCTGCCAGTGATTTCCATCGACGAGCCGACAATCTCAATGATATTCGGCGTAAACAATTCCCCATTTGCCGGTAAAGATGGGCGGTACGTCACGTCCCGGCAGTTAATGGAACGGTTGGATAAGGAGGTTCTCGGGAACGTCGCGATTAGGGTTGAGCCGACTGAATCTCCGGATCAGTTCAAAGTCTCAGGTCGGGGGGAATTACAGTTAGCGATTCTGATCGAGATGATGCGCCGCGAGGGATACGAGCTTCAGGTGTCAAAACCCGAAGTGATCACGCGCCAGGTCGAAGACACCACCCACGAGCCGATCGAAATGGTGGTCATCGACTGTCCCGAAGAGTTTATCGGCGTGGTTACAGAAGCGATGGGTCGCCGCAAAGGTCAGATGACAAAGATGGTAAATCATGGCACCGGTCGCGTGCGGCTCGAGTACGAAATCCCGTCGCGCGGCCTGATCGGTTTTCGGAGCGAGTTCTTGACCGAGACAAAAGGAACAGGACTACTCAACACACTGTTCCTGCGCTGGAGCGAATGGCAGGGTTCGCTGCGCGGTCGTTCCACCGGTTCATTGGTCGCGGATCGCACGGGCGAGACGACAACCTACGCTCTCTATAATCTGCAAGAACGTGGGTCACTGTTTGTGCGGCCCGGTACGAAGGTTTATGAAGGGATGATCATCGGCGAGAATGCCCGCGCTGTCGACCTCGATGTGAATGCCGTGAAAGAAAAGAAGCTGACGAACATGCGCGCGGCGTCAGCCGATGAAGCCATGCGACTCGTTCCCGTCAAAGATCTTTCGCTCGAACAGGCGCTTGAGTTCATCGCCACCGACGAATTCGTCGAAGTCACGCCGCAAAGCATCCGCCTGCGCAAACGCGTGTTGCGTGCCAACGAGCGTCCGCGGCGAGGAGAAGCGTGATTGCGTAGCCTGGAGAATGTTTTTATTCACGACAAAGTTGTATCCGGTGACTGATGTGCGGATTTCTGGACTTTCGCACGCGGAGCAAGTTGCGCGATTCAGCGCCGGCGGAGCGACACTGATTCAATTGCGCGAGAAGCACTTGTCGCCACGCGAGTTGTACAGAGAAGCGGAAGAAGCGTTGTGGGTGGCGCATGCTCGGCGCGCGCGGCTCTTGATCAACGACCGCGTCGACATCGCCCTGGCGCTGCAAGCTGACGGCGTTCATTTGGGTCAGGATGACCTCTCTCCCTCAGTTGCGCGCAGTCTGCTTGGCGAAGACGCGGTGATCGGATTTTCTACTCATAACGTCGAGCAGGCCCAAGCCGCTGCAAGCCTGCCGGTCGACTACATTGCTATCGGTCCGATCTTTTCCACCGCAACAAAAGCCGATCCCGATCCAGTCCTGGGCTTGGATGGCGTGCGCCGAGTTCGCGATGTGATTGGCGGAATTCCACTCGTCGCCATCGGCGGAATCACGGTGCATAATGCAGCTAAGGTCATATCCGCGGGCGCCGATGCCGTTGCCGTCATCAGTGAGCTCCTTAAAGACCCGATGCGGATTCGAGAACGCACACTGGAGCTCCAAACACACCTCTAAAAGGGCCTTTGTCTCGGAGCAAAACAGATTTTACTTGCGTTTATCGTTGTAATAAGCCAAAATCATTCGTCTTATTTGGCGGCGTTTAGGCAGCCGTCAAGAGACACAATTCCAGTTTACCCGCCTACGGTCTTTCTCGAACATCACCCACACATGGAGCGCTATCCGGCATGAGCTTCTTCGACCTGCCACCGATCATCGAGCGCATGTTGCTCGTCTCTGACAAGATCAGCGACTTAAACTTCTCGGTCGGCCAGTTGCCACAGATTGAAATCAGCGGACAGCTGACGCCTGTGCAGCCTTTCGGCATGCAAAAGCTGACTCCGTACCAGACGGAGATCATCGCGATGACGTTGTTGCAGGCAAATCCTGACGCCGCCGAACGGCTTGCTCGCAACGGGACGGCTGATCTTAGTTACTCACTTCCGTCACGAGCACGCTTTCGCGTCAACATCTTTCAGCAACGCGGAGTCTATTCGATCGTGATGCGCGTCATTCCCACCGACATACCCACATTGAGTTCGCTCGAACTGCCTCCCCAGCTAGCAGAGATCGCGCAGCTCCGCAACGGTCTTGTTTTGGTGACTGGGCCGACAGGCTCCGGTAAGAGTTCCACCCAGGCCGCAATCATCAACATTATTAACGAGCAGAAGCATTACCACATCGTTACGATCGAAGATCCGATCGAGTATCTCCACTCGCATAAGAACTCCACGATCAATCAACGTGAAGTCGGCCAAGACACGAAAGATTTTCCGTCGGCGTTGCGGGCCGCGTTGCGGCAGGCGCCAAAGGTGATTCTCATCGGCGAGATGCGCGACTTTGAAACGACGGAGATTGCGCTGGAGGCCGCTGAGACAGGTCACCTTGTGCTTTCGACATTACATACGATCGATGCTTCGAAGACCGTTGATCGCATTATCGGTCTGTATCCGAAAAGCGAGGAGGCTGTAATCAGAACGCGGCTGTCACAAACGTTCCGTTACATAATGTCGCAGCGCCTGATCCCGCGGGCTGATGGCCGTGGTCGCATTGCCGCCGTGGAAATTCTCAGGTCGAGTCCTCGTACTCGGGAATACATCGAAGAGGGAGAGGCCGAAGGAAAATCTCTGATTGATGCAATGCGTGACGGCAAACTCGACGGCATGCAGGATTTTGACACGGTGATCCGGGACCTCATCGAGCGACAAGTAATCACCGTCGAGGATGGTCTCGGCTTCGCGACAAACCAGAATAATTTGTTGCTTGAGCTGAAAGGACTCGCCTCATCGGAAGACTTCATCCGGGCGGAGCTCGACGGCATACCGCGAAGGCCTTTGTCTCAATCTGATTCACTGCTGAGCATGATCGAGTAAGGATAAGCTGAACATCAACCGTCGCTGAGAGACCGATATGATTATTGTCTGCCAACATTGCACGTCACGCTTTCAAGTTGATGATGCCAAGGTTCCTACGGGCCCTTTCACGGTTCGCTGCCCGAAGTGCAATGAGACCGTTAGCTCCAGTGCCGAAGCAATCGCCAATGAGAAGGGCGCTTTGTCGATGGGCAAGTCCCCCGCAACGTCGTCGGGCAAATACGAGCGGTCGGTGCCAGCGGCTCTGTTCACCGGGTCTTCGCGTGCGATTGATAACGAACTGTTTGTTGAACCGACTAAATCTTCGCCCGGCGCAAATGAACTGGCGCTGGCGCTCGTTAGTCTGCTGAAGACAGACGAGAGTGATCATAAGTCGAAGATGAGGCCGTCATGGAATCGTCGCCGAGTGTTGGTATGCACAGCGCCATTACACCGGGAAAGGATTGCGCGCGGGCTCAGTGAAAATGGTTATGAAGCGTTTGTCGCTGAGGATACACAGCAGGCGATAGAGCGGATGCGCCAGAGTCATTTGGATGTTGTGATCCTCGACTCGGACTTCGATGCTGCGGAGCAAGGCGCCGCGTTCGTGACACGCGAAGTCAATGTGCTTCGGCCGGCCGAACGGCGCCGGCTCTTCTTCGTTTCACTGTCATCCTCGAAGCGGACAATGGATAAGCATGCAGCATTCCTGCAAAATGTGAATTTGTCAGTTAACTTCAATGAGCTTGTGGACCTTCCCGACATTCTCGATCAGGCCATGCGGGAATTTAATGAATTGTACAAGCACTTTAATACCGCCCTCAACGTAACCCCGCTCTAATTTGCTCTGGAGTTCGGACTCGCTGAAAAGTGGGCTGATGAGAATCTGCCTGCGACTATTCGTTCGCCACCTCAAGAGTAGCTCAAGAATTTCTCAAGTCGAGGTGGTTAGCCTCACGCTGCCACGAAAGGCTGCTGCCTGTCACCACTTTACCTTGCGCGGCGCGAGCCTCCGTGCGAGACTTTGCAACTCTGTTCTTTGGACGAACCGATGGAGTGATCATTATGCGTAAACATTTCATACTATTGGCGTCTTCTCTCATTGTTACTCTTTCGGCCTGTTCGAAGTCCGAAACGCCTCAAGCGCCCAAGGGAGCGCCACAGGCAAACACCGCTGCGCCGGGTCCGGCGACTCAGCCCAGCCAACCGGCAACGATTGCAAACGCTGAAGCGAACAAGGGCAAGATCGATGCCTGCGCTTTGCTCACCAGCAAAGAAATACAGTCGGTTCAAAGCGAGCCGTTGAAAGAGACGAAGCCGAGTGGGAAATCCGAAGGGGGGTTTGCCGTTTCACAGTGCTACTTCACACTGCCCACATTCACCAATTCGATCAGCCTGACAGTGATGCAAAGAGGCGACGGCGCGGGCGCGCGTGATCCGAAACAGTTCTGGAAAGAAACGTTCCATCGTGAGAAGGATTCCGAGAAGGTAGCGCACGACAAGGACAAGAACAACAAAGGAAGCGAGGAAGAAGAGGAGAAGTCAGCACGTCCGGAAAAGATCGCAGGTCTTGGAGACGAAGCCTTTTGGTCTGGCAACCGCGTCGGCGGCGCGCTCTATGTCCTGAAGGGCAACAGCTATATCCGGATCAGCGTCGGGGGAGCCGGCGATCAGGCGACCAAGATGAAGAAGTCGAAGGCCCTCGCTCAAATGGTCCTGAAGCATCTCTAGCCAGTGGAATCTTTGATGAAGGCCAACGCGACGGCACTGGTTTGGATCTTCAGACGTTTTCTAAAATATTCCGATTCAAGATTCAGATCGGACTATCACGTGATTTGCATAATTTGCTAATCTTGCGCGCAGCACAGGACGAACAGCGATTCGCCTCGGTCCGATTTTGAGATCAGAAGCCGGTCCATGGCATCAGAAAAGCCGCACCAGATTCAGGGAGAGGTGCCCGCGGGCCACGTGCACCGCCACCATCTCGCATCCGAAAGCAGTCGCCGTTTAAGCATTGTATTGATTCTGACGACGATCTACACGGTTGCCGAGGCGTTGGGTGGTTGGTGGACCGGATCGCTGGCGCTGTTTGCTGACGCTGGGCACATGCTGACTGACGTCGCGGCGCTCGTGCTGGCGTTGATGGC
>Ga0070708_100005053_pt1 | contig 10440 bp, 11 predicted proteins | sample KBSK5503metaG_FD_65469 | JGI IMG/M metagenome (GOLD analysis project Ga0070708, IMG submission 65469) | Corn, switchgrass and miscanthus rhizosphere microbial communities from Kellogg Biological Station, Michigan, USA - KBS K5-50-3 metaG | ecosystem: Host-associated > Plants > Roots >... | reverse complement strand
CTCTCCGTGGAACACCCGCACGCCCGCCACGGCCACGTTCCAGGCGCCGATCATCCCGAACTAAACGGCATTGCAGGCTCCCTACCTGCGTGCCTCAGATCGAGAGGAACTTTGAGCGGGTGGTTTGTCCCGTCGATCATGAGGCATCTCGCTTAATCAGCCTGGCGGCGACGTCGGCCAGCAAACCGTGGCGGGGCACCCACGGGCAGCATGGGCATGCAGTGCAGCCGCTGGCCGTGCATCAGATCAAACGGGACAACCCGCCGGATGCCTCAGCTAAGGCGGGACTGCCTCAGTTCAATCGGGATCGGACATCCGCGGCCGCCGCTGGTAGCTCGCGGTGGCCGAAGCCCGGCCAGGCGGCCGACTGAGATGCCGATCCGTGCCAGTCCCCCACGCCTCCTGCCGCGCTGGCGGGCCGGATCCCGCGGACAAACAGCGGACTAACGATCAAGAAGCCCGATTACCGTCTGGCAATCGGGCCTCTGACCTGCAATTTCCTGGTAGCGGGGGCGGGATTTGAACCCGCGACCTCTGGGTTATGAGCCAAGACGGCACTGTTCAACCCGGCCCGGCGCCCGTTGGACGCAGGCGGCACGACTCACCGCTGCCGCCTGCGCGCCCGCCGGGAGGCGTCGACCAGCGACGCGAACTGCGGCGGCTCAACGACTGGTCGACCCCGCCACGGCGACATGCTGGTCAGGTCGGCATCAGCGGAGACGATGAGGAACGCGCCGACCGCAGCGGCCAGGTCCAGGATCCGGCTATCCTCCCAGTCTGGGCAGTCGCCGACTGTCTGCGGCGGGTCGGTGATCCCGCCGCCGGACGCCTCGGACATCTCGGCCAGCACGTGCAGGTACTCGTCGATCTCTTCATCCGGGGTCTTGAGCACCGCGGCGAGTACCCGGCCAGTATTGGCGAGGATGTGCGGCGATAGCCACAGCGCGAACTCCGCCGCGTCGTTGATCACGCCGAGGCAGTCCGCGCTCGGGTTCCCCGAGGTCGGCGGCGGCGACGGCCAGCTCCGGAATGGGGACTCACCGGCAGCAACCGCCAGCACGAGCACGTTCACGTCGAACACGACCGGTACCGGGACCGGCCCCGGCAGATTCAACGCTCCCGCGTCTCGCCCTTGTATGCCCGGCGGATCTCCGCCAGCAGGGACTCATAGTCCTGGCCCGCCGCCGCGGCACGCTCGGCGTTGCGCGCCTGAAGCTCACGCAGCCGCTCCGCCCGCGCTAGTGACTCCATCACCGGCAGCGTCGCCCGCAGGTACGCCGACCGGTTACCGCCCCCGAAATGATCAACCAGGCGGGCCAGCCGCTCCTGGTCCTCATCCGCCACCGCGAACCCGACCGTCGATGTAGACATGCCAACATTGTACCTGGATTGCATTTCCAGATGCAATCTGCCGTACCCGGCGAGATAACTCCTGGCCGACCGCCAGACGAGCGACGCCTTCGAAGCGCCACTCCGGCGGACGCGCATTGAGACATGCCGCCGCATGCGGCGGACCCGCCAGTCCGCGCCACCAGGGCGATCGACCTGGCCATCAGGGAACGCCGCGAGGGCCGATCTTCCTGACCGGCCGCGGCACTCGCCTGGGATGGCACGGCGCCGGGCGGATCGTGCTCCGCGTGGATCGCGCCAGATCGAGCCGGGTCGCGCGGCCCGGTTACTTCTGCTGCGCGCTGGCCTCGTCCTGGCTGTCGGCGAGGATCTGGCAGAGCGACGTGCGGCTGTCGGCGAGGATCTTGCTGGCCTGTGCCTGCTGGGCGTCGGTGCCCGCGGCCGCGACCTGCGAGGCGGCCATCGCCAGGTGGCCCGTCAGGGTCCGCATCTGGATCGCGCGGCCCGGTCCCGCCGCCGGCCACGTCCCGCGGGGCGCGCAGCTCGTCGGGGCGGGCGGCTGCGTACTCGCGGCCGGAGCCGGTGAGCACGTAGCCGCGGTGGCCCGTCTCGCCGGGCTCTGCCTGGATGAGGCCCTCGTCCTGGAGTTGCCGCGGCGCCGGGTAGACCGAGCCGGGGCCAGGGCGCCAGACTCCGCCGCTGCGCTCGCCGATTTCACCGATGATCTGGTAGCCGTTCATCGGCTGCCCGGCCAGCAGGGCGAGCGCCGCGGCCCGGACGTCACCGCGCCGTGCGCGCAGGCCGCGCATCCTCGGGCCGCCTGCCCATGGGCCGGGGCCGGGGAAGCCGGGCGGCCCGCCGGGGAAACCGCCGCGGCCATGGCCGCGGCGCCGGCCTTCGTCCTCGCCGCGGTGCCGGTTCTCGTCGCCGGGACGCTGGCAGCCGGACAGTTCTGCATCGTGGCGGTCGTGCCGCCGGGATTCTTGGTCTCGCATGACAAGTTCTCCTGACCTGTCATCTCCGGACCCCCGCCCGGACTGTTCTCGTAGCTAGTGCCGCATCAAGCTACGTTTGCCCGGTCGACGATGCGGCGGAGCCGTTCGTCGTAGGCGTGGTTGTTGCGCCAGATGATGTAGCGGCGGATCATCCTGGCCTGCTCGCGGTGGGTGGCGTGGTCGGTGCCGTCGAGGGCGAAGTAGCGCAGCGCGGTTAACGGGGATCTGGTTTAACCAGGAGGCATTTGCCGGGATGTAGGCGATCTCGGCGTTGCTGGCCGCCGCCCACTGCCCGACGCGCTGGTCTTTCCTGGTGGTCAGGTGCGGGCTGAAGTTGTCGCAGACGATCGCGATCGGCACCTCCGGCGGGTAGAGGGAGCGCAGGTAGCGGCAGAACTCCAGGAACCGGGCGCGGGTCTTGCGGGGCTTGATGTGCCCGTACAGCAGTCTTCGCCCAGCTCGTAGGCGGCGAGCAGGTGCCGGACCCCGGCGGTGCGGGTGTAGGTGGCGCGCAGGCGGCGCCGCGGCGCCCGTCCGGTTTCCTTGCCCTTGCCGCCGATCGCAGCCCACTGCCGCCCGGGATGGGGCTGCAGGTTCAGCGGCCCGAACTCGTCGAGGCGGAAGATCACCTCCGGGTCGCCGGGACCCGGGCTCACTTCCCGGTCGGCGATCGCGTACGGGCGCTCGATCCGGGCTTTCTTCGCCGCATACTGCGGGTCCTTGGACACCTTCCAGGTTTTCAGGCGCTGAAAGGTGACGCCCTCCTCGCGGAGCAGCCGCCGGAGGCCTTCGTGGCTGATGTCGCCGATCACCCCCTCGGCCACCAGGAACTCGGCCAGCTTGGACAGGCTCCAGGCCGGAAACGGCAGGTCATAGTCACCCGGCCTTGCCTTGGCGACCTTCTTGATCTCCCGCCGCTGGCCCAGCGTGAACTTCGGCGGCCGGCCGCCCTTATAGCGCGGGTACAGCGAATCGAACCCGTCGGCGTTGAAGTTGCGGATCACATCACGGACCCGGTCCTCGCTGGTGAACGCCACCTTCGCGATCCCGGCCACGTCCATGCCCTGCGCCGGCAGCAGCACCATCTGGGCCCGCCGCCAGGTCACCACCGACCCGCTGCCCCGGCGGATGATCCGCACCAGCCGCCGTCCCTCGTCATCGTCGATCTCGCACACTCGCAGCCGTTCGCCCACCGGCCCAGTCTCAGCGATCAGCACCCGCAGGGGAAAGTGTCCCGTCCAGTTGAAGGTTGCCAGGGCAGTGTCCTTTGAGCTGGGGTTCGCGGGGTAGGTTTGGACAGCTGGGCGGGTGGTGTCCAGTTTCAGGTTGCGATTCCGCGTGCGGGCGGCCGTCGGGCTCGCCCGCAGGACCTTTGCCGCGCGCAGCTGCGCTCCTTCTAGCCAGCCGACGGGCCGGGGTAGTCATGTATGCCGGGCGGCTGGCTTGGCTGCCTGGATGATCGCGGAGTGCAGTCCGGGACCGGCCTGGTGGGTGCTGGTGATGCTGATGGTGGTGAACCCGGCGGTGAGCAGCAGGTCGCGGTACTGCGGCTGGGTGAGGCTGACGCAGCCGGCCCACTGCTGGGACTCGGCCGGCTGGGCGGAGCCGGTGCCGTCGCCGGCGATGACGTCGCTGATGCCCAGCCGCCCGCCGGGCCGCAGCACCCGGAACGCCTCGGCGAGCACCCGCGGCTTGTCCGCGGACAGGCAGATGACGCAGTTGGAGATGACCACGTCCACGTGCTCATCGGGAAGCGGGATGTCCTCGATGTGGCCGTGCAGGAAGACGGCGTTGGTGACGCCGGCCGCTGCGGCGTTGGCGCGGGCGAGGGCGAGCATGTCCGGGCTGGCATCCAGTCCGTAGGCGGTGCCGGCCGGGCCTACCCGGCGGGCGGAGAGCAGGACGTCGAGCCCGCCGCCGGAACCGAGGTCCAGCACGGTCTCTCCGGGATTGAGGCTGGCCACGGCCACGGGGTTGCCGCAGCCGAGGCTGGCCCGCACGGCCGCCTCGGGGGCGCCACCGGCGTCTGGGTATGCGGCGGCGCCGAAGCAGCCATCGGCGGACGCGTCCGGGTCGCCGTCGGCGATGGCGCCGCCGGCCAGGGCGGTGCGGGCCAGGCCGGAGTAGCGGTCGACGACGGCGTCGCGCGTGCTGCCGGTTCCGGGGGCCTGGTTGCCGGTCACTGGCGTGCTCCTTCGGGCTGTGCTGCTGGGACGGGGCCTGGCTGGGCGGGGACGGGGCGGCCCATGACGACGTCGGCCGCGGTGGGGAAGCAGTCCACGCACGCGTCGTTGATCCGGTAGTAGGTGGCCGCGCCGCGGTGCTCGGCCAGCAGGAACCGCACCTCCGCGAGCACCTTCAGATGGGCTGAGACGGTGGACTGGCCGACATCGACGGCGGCGACGATCTCACCGACGTTCATCGGCGTTTCGCGCCGGGCGAGCAGCGAGACGATCTGGATCCTGGTGGCGTCGGCGAGTGCCTTGAACCAGCTGGCGTACTCGGCGGCCGTAGCCCGGTCAAGAGGCTGGTCAGACTCTTCCATCGCTCATCGACGATAACCGATGAACGCCGTAAGGGGAAGGATGGAACCTGCGGGCCTGAAGACCCGGCACCGCGCGCCGCCGGCCGGAAACGCGCAGCGGCATCACCGCCCAGCCCGATGCCAGCGATGTAAGGCCCCCGCTAGAGCGGTCCGCTGGCCCCTGAGGAGTGACGGCTCGCAGCGAGCGCGGCCAGCAGGACGGGCCGCCGATCAGCAGGACGAGCACCTGCCCCTAGTGCTGCGCAGGTTCATCTGGGGCTTCCCGCACCAGTACCAGGCTCGAGCACCCGCTGGCACCACGATCGCCCGGGAAATTCCCGGCATCGGCGCGTGGACACTGACCAGGACGGCAACCGGATGGTCCCTCGATGAAGGGCAGGCCGACGCGTCGGCCGTCGGCCTGCAGATAAGCGGGGAGGCGGCCGGGCGGCTGCTTACCGGCGCCCGCTACGACGCGCGCCAGGTGCAGCTCTCCGGCGACCCAGCGCTGGCCGAGCCCCTCCTCCGGGTCCCCGGCATCATCGTCTAAGGCAACCACCGCGCTCACGATGGATGACTACGCGAGATCGTCAGCAGGGCAAAGGTTGCTTGATGCGGCACTAGCAGCAGAGGACGAATGTCCCGTGCCAGATAAGTCTGCCCACCGTCCCTCCTCTGACCTGGGCGGACCTGATTGGATGGCAGACGATCAGGGCTTGCCTTGTCACCCAAATCGGCCCATGGGCGCGGTCGAGAGCGTTCGTGCCATTGAACTCGGCCCGATCATGGCCGTCCTAGCGAGCCGGGTGGCCAGCGCGATGAGGATGGGAGCCGTGCTGCACCGGTCACCCATCCAAGATCGAGAACCAGGATCCTGGGGCCGACTGTAGTGGCGAGCCGAAAGAACGGGCTGGTTGGATGGCAACGGGTCGACTTATCTGGCAGAGAACAACGAACGCCGCGCCCGCAGCCGGGACGCCGCAGCGCACCCTCACGCTGCGTGAGCACCTCTGCCGTCGGCACACGATCCATAGCCGCCATGGTCGGTCAGCGTGGATCTGACGGCGTCGTCTCCGGCGATACGGATCTGGGCGATCTGCGCGGGCAGCCGCAGAGCAGCATGAGCTGGGTCGGCGAGACGCCAGGCTGGGTCACGGTTGGGTGGCCAATCCGGGCGCGGCGATCGGCCTGCGACACCCTGCGAGGTGATCACGCTGATTTGGGGCGGTACCTGAGGTAGACAGCACCGCTGGCGAACCGCTGGGTGTCCAGGAGTTCCAGATCCGAGCGGACCCCGCTGGGGAGCGCTGGCTTGCCACCTCCGACGACGATGGGAACCAGGAACAGCTGCAGCTCGCCGGCCAGCCCGGCCCTGATGGCCTGCCCGGCCAGGTCCGCACCCCCCACTGTCATGTCGTGCCCGGTGGGCACCGTGCCGGGCGGTCTCCCAGTAGAGCATCGTCTCGTCCATCCGGCGGCCGTACAGGCAGGTGCCGGCCGGCCGCTGCAGGTCGTTGACGAAGCACAACAGCTCTTCGTCGGGTGCCGCCCAGTCGAAGCTGCCTGCGGCGTCTTCGACGTAGCCGTCCGCCGAGGCGATCGCCGAGTAGATCAGCCTGGCTATCAGGACTCCCTTCACTTCTTCACACGCGGTAGCCGGTGAAAGTCGCGAACGGGGACTGGCGCACCCCCCGGGGGTGCCCGAGTCCCGGGGAGTCGCCGAACCCGCCGGACAGGCGCTCGCCGGCGCCGAGGGTCACCGGGGCGATGATGATCGTGAGCTCGCCGCTTGCACAGTAGCCAAAGACCTGAGTCGGCGCTCGGGAACCGAGGCCCGCTCGACTCGATAACTCCCGCGCTGCGTGATCGGCGTTCGACCCTGACGGGGAGCGCAGTCCGCCGATACGGCTCGTTCGGTACTGCCTTCCGAGAATATTTGGAGGCCATCTGCACCGTGCTGAATTGGTCTTTCTGTATCAGGTGGAGCACGCAGGGCTCCTGGCAGTGGCAGCGGGCAGCCGAGAGGATTGGGAGGAGGGTTCCGCAATCCGGAGTTCCGGCCTGGCGCGATGGCCCTCAGACTCGGCTGAGCCACTCTCAGGGACGACGAGAACGATCCGGCTCGGGCTCACTCCGCGGTCGTGCGCTGTCTCTGCCGCGAGCGCTGTTCCCTCAGCCGGGAAGCCGGACCTGAGGGTGGGTGTCGGCGACCGTGAGGCTCTGCCTGCGGGTGGCTGCTCGCCGTCGGCCGGTTCTGCGGGACATCGGCGGCCGGCGCGGGGCCGTCCTCGTGGCCGACCAGGTGGGCCCGGGTCCGGTTCTTCTGGGCCTCATCGACGGCGGCCGGGATCAGGGCCCCGGCGGGCACCTAACGCGTTGATCTGGCTGAGCTGCCGCATGGACGCGACGTATTCGCCGGCATCATTGACATGGCCGAGCGGGCCGTCGAACACGACATCGTCGGCGAGACACCGACCGCGGCGCGGGGAATGTCGCTGGCCTTCCAGGCGGCGAAGTAGGCGGCAGCCGCCCGGCGGCATCGGCTGTGTCCGGGCTCATCGAGCGCCACCGACGCGGATGACCACCTTGCCGGGGGCGCGGCGGTTGCGCTGGGCGCGGAACGCGTCCGTCAGAGCGCTCAGCTCAAACACCTCGGAGACCATCGGGCGCAGCTGTCTCTTGTCGATCAGCGCGGCCAGCTCGCGCAGCTGCCCGCCGTCGGGCCTGACCACGAAGTAGACGCCCCGGACGTCATTCCGCCCGCCATAATCGCCGGAGAGTGGCTCGGCGATCGCGACGAGGATCCCGCCGGGGCGCAGCAGCTGCCAGGACCGCTCCATCGCGGCGGCGCCCACCGGGTCGATCACTACATCGGCGTCGCGGACGCCGCCCGCGGCGTCGCTGGCATAGTCCAGGACCTGGCCGGCACCGAGGCCACCGACGAATCCGGTATCGCGCGACGATGCGGTGGCGGTCACCCGGGCACCGGCCAGCGCGGCGAGCTGGACCGCGTAGGCACCGACGCCTCCGGCCCCGCCGTGGACGAGCACGTGCTGGCCGGGCCGCAGCTGGGCGTGCTCGTGCAGCGCCTGCCACGCGGTGAGCGCGCCCAGCGGGACCGCGGCTGCGGCGACGTGATCGATAACGGAGGGTTTGGGCGCCAGGTCGGCGGCGGGCACCGTGACGTACTGCGCGGCCGCTCCGGGCCGGTCGAATCCGATCAGCCCGTACGCCTCGTCGCTGGCCTGCCATCCGGTGACTTCGGGCCCGGTCGCGGCCACCACCCCGGACAGGTCGTGGCAGGGGATGGCAGGCCAGCTCTCCGGCCAGGTCAGCTCTCCGGCGGTCACGGCGGTGGCGTGGACCTCGACCAGCAGCTCACCCGGCCCCGGCTCAGGCACTGGCAGCGTTTCACGGGCCAGGCTGCCCGGGTCCGTGCCCGAGGCCCGCATGGCAACCATGGTGCCGGCGGGAGTATTCACTGTGCGTACCTCATCTCGCGTGCTGGACCTCCGGAAGCCGCTGCGCCGCCGGCCCCGGTTGCGCCCTGATTTATGCCGGCCTCCTAACTGGGTTTCCCGCCGTCAGGCTAAGGAGCGTCATGGCCTGGTGTCGAGATCCAAGCTGAGATAACGTGACCAGGCCAAGTGCTGCGGCATGCGCCGGGCAGCGGACCCAATGGACCTGTTACTCACACCACCGAGTGGACGCGACACGGAGTGGTCACGAACAGTCGCCGAGCATCGGTGACGGTATGCGCTCATTCCCCGCCGATAGGCGCGGCGATTGCGCTCAGCCCGGGGCTGTGGCGGAGGTACAGAACGGGCTGGCCTGCGCGCTCGTGGGGGCGTATGGCACGGGGGCTGTAGCCCGTAGCTGGTCACCGGTGCCGGGGTGCTTGCCGCGGGGCTGCACCCTAACGCAGCCGTCTCCGCTCTGCCCGGCAGACCCCGGACGGGTCGCTGCGGGCCCCGGGGCGATGATTTTCCTGTTGCGGTGATGTCGTAGTGCTTGAGGCGGTGTGCGGGCGGCGCTGGTGCAGGCGAGGAGGCTAGGTGATGGATTCGGCGACCGGGCTGACGGCGGCAGGACTGAAAGGGCTGCACGAAGCGGCCGAACGGCATGTGGGTGATGAGAAGGTCCCGGGCCTGGTAGCGCTGGTGGCCCGCGGCGGCCAGGTGCATGTCGAGGCACTGGGAAGGCTAGCAGTGGGCGGGCCCCCGGTGGCCCGTGACTCGATCTTCCGGATCGCCTCGACGACCAAGCCCATCACTGCGGCGGTCACGCTTGCCCTGGCCGCCGAGGGGCTGATCGGGCTGGATGAGCCGGTGGACCGACTGCTGCCCGAGCTGACCGGCCGCCGGGTGCTGCGCCGGATGGATGGCCCGCTGGATGACACCGTGCCGGCGGCCCGTGCGATCACCATCCGCGACCTGCTGACGTTCACGTTCGGTTTCGGCATGGTGGGCGAGATGTTCGCCTCGGCCAAGCCGTGGCCGGTCGTCGCGGCCACGCATGAGCTGCGGCTGGCGACGATCGGCCCGCCCGATCCGCCCGTGCCGCCGGACCCAGATACCTGGATCGCGGCCCTCGGCCGCCTGCCGCTGCTCGCCCAGCCCGGCGAGCGCTGGATGTACAACACCGGCGCCCAGGTGCTGGGCGTGCTGGCGGCGCGGGCGACCGGGCAGCCGTTCAGCGAGGTACTCAGAACCCGGATCTTCGAGCCGCTCGGCATGCGCGACACCGGATTCTGGACCGTGGATACCCACCGCCTCGCCACGGCCTACCAGCCCACCCCGGACGGCCTGGTGATGCTGGATGAGCCCGGTGGCAAGTGGAGCCGCCCACCGCAGTTCGGTGACGGGGCAGCCGGGCTGGTGTCCACCGCTGACGACCTGCTCGCCTTCGCCCGGATGCTGCTCGGCGGCGGGGCGCCGGTCCTGCCAGCCGACGCGGTGCGGGCCATGACCACCGACCAGCTGACCCCGGCGCAAAAGGCCCGCGGGGGCCTTTTGCCAGGGTTCTTCCATGGCCGGTCGTGGGGGTTCTGTCAGGCGGTCTACGACAGCGGCGCGTTCGGCTGGGACGGCGGACTGGGCACGTCCTGGCTGGTTGACCCGTCCCGGGACCTGACCGTGATCGTGCTGACCCAGCGCATGTTCGAAAGCCCAGACCCGCCGCAGGTCCACCGCGACATCCAGGCCGCAGCCTACGCGGCGCTCAGCTAAGACCCGTGGACGGCACCGACGTTCACCCCAGGCAAGGCTGCGCCGCCCTCCCAGAGCTGGCATCCGCAACGCTAAGCGCCGGCAGGAACGACCCGGAGCCGCTATGGGCGCTGATCGTAGCCTTCGTCATGGCTGACTGCGTCGCACCGAACGGCCATTCTGTGTTCGCGCTCGTGGGGCCTGACCGTTCCCGGGCAGTGGCGGAAGCCCGCGATCTCGATCGCTCGCCGGGCCCCGCCCAGCGGGCGGGCGTCGTGTCCCCCAGTATCCGGCTTCTGACGTCCGCAGTAGGTGTGACCTCTGGGGCTGTAACGATGCGGTGCCGGTGGCAGGCGTCGATACT
>Ga0070708_100005052_pt1 | contig 10441 bp, 11 predicted proteins | sample KBSK5503metaG_FD_65469 | JGI IMG/M metagenome (GOLD analysis project Ga0070708, IMG submission 65469) | Corn, switchgrass and miscanthus rhizosphere microbial communities from Kellogg Biological Station, Michigan, USA - KBS K5-50-3 metaG | ecosystem: Host-associated > Plants > Roots >... | reverse complement strand
GTGGTTGAGAACGCGAGGCTCAGGACCTCGTCCCGTAGGGGTTCGTGGGTTCAAATCCCACCCCCCGCACCAGCAACAAACCCCCCGCTTCGTCAAGCTGGGCAATAGAACACGGATTCTGGCTCAAGAAAGAAGGCTACAAGCCCAGTACAATCGAAAGGCGTGTCAGAATACTTCGAACTCTGACAAAGCACGCGGACCTTGCGGACCCTGAAGCCATAAAGAATGCGATTGCTCGAATAGAGTGGTCCGAAGGAACCAAAGAACTTGCGTGCGACGCATACACGCTCCTTGCCCAGACCAAGGGTATCCAGTTCAGCAGACCGAGATATCGCAGAATCGAAAAGCTTCCTTTCATTCCGCTTGAAGCAGAGATTGATTCACTGGTAAGCGGCACCGGACCAAAGACCGCCACGGTTCTGCAACTGTTGAAAGAGACAGCCGCGCGAATCGGCGAAGCATGGATGCTAAGGTGGACTGACATTGACCTTGAAAATCGGGTTGTAACGTTCACGCCGGAGAAAGCGAGCCGTCCGCGACAGTTCAAACTAAGCGCGAAACTAACGGCAATGATCACCGCATTACCAAAGAAGAACGTGAAGGTGTTTGGAAACGGCGACCTTGAGAAATTCCGAAGAAACTATGAGAAGCAACGGAGACAGTTAGCGCGAAAGCTCAGCAATCCGAGATTGCAACAAATCACGATGCACACATTCCGACACTGGAAAGCCACCTATGAGTATAATAAAACAAAGGACATCCTACACGTAATGCGATTTCTCGGTCACAAGTCTATCCAGAACACATTGCGATACACTCAACTCGTGGACTGGCAGGCCGACGCGTACTATGTTTGCAAGAGCGCAAAGACAGCCAATGAAGCAAGTGAGCTAATCGAGGCAGGCTTCGACTACGTTACGGAAGTTGACGGCGTGAAACTGTTTCGGAAGCGAAAGTAACAATGTCTCGGTATCGATGTTACACTTGCGGCGAACCGTTCGATACTTGGGAAGAACTGATTCGACACCGTAGAGCGGCACACGGTTACAGAAGACGACCTTTCATGACTCGTTTGGAATGGTTGGTTTTGCACGGACTGGGCTGGCATTGGGGCTAAGATTCTTGGGCATAATGCGACAAATTTCAGTCCTCTAAGGTGTTTTGCTCATTAGTCTCTGTGAAAGGAGGTAAAGTTTTCAGCTACTCTCACTCCTGAAGCCGACTACCTTGGTCAAATCTCGGTGCAATGTTTGCGGGCGATGGTTCGAGGATTCGGAATTAGACGATCATCTGAGCCAGCATTTGGACAAACCTGCTTAACCTACGGCTGAACCGACAGAATTGAAATGTTCGGATTGCCGAAGCCTCGAACTAAAGGGTCGTGGTGCTCGAAAACCATGATTGGGTTTCTCCCAAAGAGAAAATCCATCTTCCGTACTATTTGCGACCACAAGACAACTTCCTTCGATGAGAAATCCCACGAGAGCTGTGGTTCAGGTAGGCGGGACGAGGAAACCATCACATAGAGGTTCGTCAAGAAAGCCGCGTTCAAACCGACCCATACAGCGGCGGGCTTCAGTAGGGAAGAACTGCGTTTGTTCGATTGAAACATTATCCCGTTATCAATACCCTTGACATTATAGAAGCCCAAGACACCGACCCCCCCGAAACTCCACATTACGAAACGGATTTGGTCGAATAAGAAAAGAGCAAAACTAACGTACATGGACGCCAGCAGGATTCCGATTCTGACGAGATATCTTCTATTGAAAATGTAGCGTCCAATCTTCTGCAATGTCCGGTCGATTACCATAATGAAGATTCCCTGCCAGAACCAGTCTGGCAACCACCACAATCGGGAGAACTTTCCCCCAACCTCAGCCTCGGAATCTGACAACTCCGACCTCTTCAACGACCCTACGTTATGATATAAGATTCACGACAACCAGAGCCTTTCCACCACCTCTAACATCCATTTGCTCGCAAGCGGCCAAACATAGGTTATGGGTTCGGGCACTATTTGCAAGTCATGTTTCCAAGAGATGCCTGAGGGCGAGCATTGGCACTACAGATACAGCGAGAGGGCAGGGCCAGCCAATGAAAAGTTGGAACCCGTTCTAACTGGACTTCTTTGACCCCGAATCTTCCTTCTTCTCTTCCTTTTTGGCCAATTCGACGACTGACACTTTCGGCAATTCGATCATCGGAATCCCTTTGAAATCGACGATAGGAATCTTCGTCAAATCATTCGGGATGTTCTGAAGACTAAAGAGTGGTTGCCCCGGACTCTGACCTATTCCGAAATAACGAGTACTCGCTTGCTTCTTCATCTCCTCAAGCACCGTGGACTTTACATCTTGGATTGATGTCAATATTTCCGCCACCATTTTTTCCACTGGTTCCCCGCTTTTTCGTGTCGCTTGCAGATCTATCGCATTTGAAATTGGGTTGTCGGCTTCTGAGGGGTCCTTTTCCACCGAAGCGATCTGCTTCCGCAGCTTGTTTTTGCATTCTTCTATGCTGTCAAGATCTGAAATGTCAAGGTCTATCGTTCTACTTGTGATCACATCGAACGGTAGCTGCTGACCTTTCTTCTTGATTTGAACGACAGGCTTCCTAACGGCATGTCGAACCGCCAATTCGTAGAAAACGTTTGGATTGTAATCCGCGAGGTCGGCTACTACTAGAGCGTCATCTATCAAATGTTGGATAATCTGTCCAGTTATGACCCCGGGCTTCGGGATTTCGTCGGCCCGAACGGGTTCATATCCCAACTCTTTCACAAGTGGCGATATGATATATCTCAGTATCTGGTCTGATCTCTTTCGAATATCGCTTCCCTCGTCCCCAATCGGGCAGATTACGAAGCAACGTTTCGGATCTGGCATCGTTCCTCAGAGAGGAAAGCCTCTCATGAATCTTTCCAGCCTCATTCTAACTTAAAGAACCTCATGTTAATTTCCGAGGTTCATGCTTTTCTGAGCACTCTTTGCATAACAACGGTCGGAACGTCTTGCCGTATAGGCCTTTGACCTCTTGCCCTTTCCGCCTGCATCCACAGTGGCAACGGCAACGGTCAGCACTCTTAGTAGGGTCGTGCATAGCGGGAGATGCATTACTTTTCCAGGAATTGAGACGAGTGTTACTTTCACTACGTCTCTAAACAACATTACTTTGGTTTAGCTGTTTGTGGATATTGGAATATTTGAAATAATTGCACACGCGCCGTGATCGCTAACCGTTGAGCTTCGGCTGGCTTCAGGACAAGCGAATACGTTTTGTGGCTCAGACGCTACCTTCACTTCTCTCGCTCATCGGCATTTTCCTGGGCATAGTCAATCATGTTGGGTATGGCTATGCGATCCTAATCGCCGCTATCGGCCCGTTGGTTCTGTGGATTATTGCAGGTCAAATCGTCAAAATAGCCTTGCCGGAACCAAGTGTTAACGCAACTCCAAGAACCCCAACTCCAACGGCCTCAACCCTTCATCAGGTTTGCGGAGTTGGACCCTACAGTGTGGAAGCTGGAGAGGTTCGAAGTATTCCCTTAAACGTCAAGCAAGGACAGAGAGTTAGAGGTCACTTGGAAGAGGTCGATGGTCAGCCTTTCGATTGGTACATTGCTGACGAGAAGAACATGATACTCCTAAAGAAGGGCGAGTATCAAAAGTTCAAGCCTGTTGAAGGTGATCATGATGACCGAGCCTATCGAATAAACAGGAAGATTCCATGGCAAGGACGCTGGTATCTAATCTTGGACATGTATCGAAAGCAGTATGGTCGTAAAGTGCGGGTTGATTTTGAACCCGTGGGAAATGTCTGACTGCGCAACGAGGGGCATGCTTAATTATCGGATTTGCGCTTTTTGGGGGACCGAAAATGATGAAGCACGAAAGCCTATCTCGGCAAGTCGCCAAGATGGCTGCTAAAGCAACTGCATCACAGCGATTCGGAAGACCATTGACACCCGATGAACAAGCATTCTACGACAGGAAGGTAGACGAGTTCTACGATCTGCTCCACTTGATAGACTAAGCTCAGAGTTTTTCGACTACAATATTCCCGCACTCTTTACACATGAAGCAGCGCCCACCTCAACGCCAAGTGATCTCGTGTGTCGTGACCTTACCGCAGGTCCACGACCAGACTGATTCGAAGCGGGTGAAGAAGTCGGGACTTTTTTTTCTAACGACGGCACAGAAACCCGGGTGAACCGTTAGATTGTAAAGCGAAAGAGAATTCCCAGACAACTACGACCTACTACTTGCGGTCTTTAAGAATGTGGGACACCTCGGAGAGGGTATGAAAGACAAGCTGAGCGCCAAGGAAGCTGAGAACCGGCTAGCAGGGCTTCCTACTCGCCGAGCCTATTTAATTGGAACCGTAATGGGAGTCGCACTGGCGTTGGTCGCTCAATTGTTGGTGAAGCCGCTTTCAGTGGGATCGGATTCGTTTGGAAACTACACGATAAAGTCCGGAGATCGAGTTGTCGCGACGGTTCCTCCAGTGACATATTACGCTGAGGTAATCGTAGGTCTCGCTGCTGCGATCATCGCTTGGTGGCTCCTACAGAGATGGCTTGCGGGCGTTACCGGTTGGACATCTGACGAAGTTCATCATGGGTTTGGAGAATCAGGACTGAGTTCGTTTGTCGAGAAGCTGCATTCTTCTCTTGACAAACTGAAGATTCATGGGTTTGAGACTCACGCACATCCGGGAGACCCAGGAACATTCGAACTTGCTATGCAGTCAACCTACGACGACGAGGACAACGTTCGAATAAAGATAAAACCGTTTTCCGCAAATGTTGAAGCGAAGGCTGGGGATAGGGTATCGCTTGAGGGTGCAAGGATGGCTATAGCTTGCATCAGAGAGTTAGCCATTGATAAGAAGTCGGAACACTCGGGATAACACTGGAACCTAATCCGGGTCTGTTTCTTGCTGGTCTGTTGACGCTCATAGCCGGGCTTTACGTAGCATAGAAACAACTACGACATAGAGGCAGGTTGAAAGTGGCTATCGCCGGGCAAAAGTTCGAAGCTAATTTTGCGCTAATTCGCCGGTTAGTGCTTGACGGGCTGGTTGGCACTGGGGGTGCATAAGCGTACCACGAAAATTCTTGAACATAATGCGAGAAATCACTGACCTCTAAGGTCTCTGGTTCACGAGGCGCACAGAAAAAGGGTAGCATTGGAAATTCGTTCGAACTCGATTCGGGCTACAGACTGTATCACTGGTCGCTAAATCTGAATTCGACCTTCCCAGCCGGTTTCGACACGAAGTTGTGATGGGTATACATTCCCGTACACGTGCTCCTCTGCCCGATTGCTATGCCGCATCGATTGCAGAATTCTGATCCGTTTCCAGAACGGAAGTCATGAAGCGAGTACATGCCGATACACATAGTCTTTCTTCCAACGAATTGACCGCAGCGATTGCAGAAAATCACTCCTTGATCGTACACAAAGTCGTGTTGCGTATACATCCCAATGCATATACTCTGAGTGGCAGGCAAGACTCCGCATCTGCTACAATATGTGATTACTTCATCACTCATCGGCGTCTCCGCCTTTTTTTCACTCATCGCGAACTTGCTCACTCCAAGCTTGGGTTTAGGCCTTAGCGGTACATTCAGTATGTCACGGAGCAATTCGTCAAACTTAGTTGCGAATTTGGAATCATCGGTGAAATCGATATAGTTCTTGCTCTTGAGATACGTTGGAAGACCTGAATCTTTCGAACCTCTTCTGAGTAGAGGAATGAACTTGGTCGACTGTTGATGATGATATATTTCCCCAGTGACGATCATCTTCTCGTATCCTGCACCACCCATCCCAGAGTTAGCCTTCTCCGCGTATTTTGGGGTGCAGATTATGACTACGCGTTCAGATTCACGGACTGAACTTTCCATAAAATGCATAACGTCACTACCTAGTCTTAAGTCCCACTGGTCCAGAATTACATTCACGCCATTGTTCCTGAGCTTGGATGCGATTGTTAAGACCCAATTGTCGTGGTCTTGGCTACCGTGTGAGTAGCTGACGAAACATTTGGGGGCCGAATTCTCCGTATCCAAAGGATTGCTTCACCTGCCGGCCGCTATAGCTTGTTCATATCCACGGGCAATCCCGCCGCCTTCAATTCTTTTGCCAAAGCGTACTGCCACGCCCCTGCTTTGTCGAGTTCGATATAGGCCACCCCCCTAATGTCCGATGGCAACTCGACGTCTGGCGAGTACAAGATAGCGACCTTGTCGCGTCCGAGTTTGCTCATGAATTGCCCAAGTTCCAGAATCACGTTTTGTCGGGCACGAGGCTTCCCTGCAAAATCGTCGGGAGTTAGTATAGCTACAGCATACGCCACATCTGAATTGCGCTCCAATTTCTCAATGATGGTTCTGCCTCGGTTTGGTTGTTCGCTCAAGATCACGGGGGTGAGATCAAGTCTCTGTATGAGTCTAGCGACTTGGCTCTTGGAAGCCTCATCGTGACCGTGGATGATGAAAACCTTCTTCCCTCCAGATCTCGTTTGTGGTATGCCTTCAGCACTCTCCGGTATGAGTTTCTTGTTGATACGTTGGGCCACCGATTCTAGGAATGTCACCCGTTTTCGTACTCTGGTCTCGTGTGTACCTAACTTATCCTCCCAATCCCCATAGTATTTCGTAAGTTGAATCGACTTGTACTCGTCCAGAATTGTATCATCGCTGAACGACCGTCTCAGAATCTCGACGTTAAGGAGATCCCACTTGGTCTCTTCACTAATCGCATCTTCGACTTCGTCATCATCATATCGGTAGTCAGCGATGTCTAGGCCTTTCGCGATTTGTCTTCTCAGGTCCCTCAGAACATCTGTCTTGGGACGAACGAGATGAAAGCCTGCCAAGAATAAGGCTCACCTGTTTTCGCGTAACTATTTAGGGCATCCCCGTTTGGATGACTCACGCGATTCAACTGATGTCTCATTCTTTCGGAGCTACCCCCCAAGGTCTTTATTGCATGGGGAGGGACTAAGGGCTAAAGGATTATTGCAGTTCGCTAACAAGACGACCAGGGAAGGACCGAGACGATCCGCTCCTCACACGCACTAAGCCTCAAACGTTCGAATATCTATGAGTGCAAAGCCGTCTGATTTCTTCACCGGGAAAGCTCCAACGCTACATCTGTGAAGTCTTTGACCTTCTGAGTAGTGGACCGTAGAAAAACCCAGCTTAATACCATGATATCCACACCACCTGCCAACATGTCCAATGACCACTGAATGTTCCAGACAGCGTACGTAAGAACAGCAAATACTGCCGCTAATCCCGAAATGATGAAACTCACTACTCCGAGAACAACCGCGATGAAAATTTTCGAAGTGGGTGCCATTTCATTCTGTTTTGCGGCCATTGCTTGGTCGAACAGAGCTTGTAGGGGCGTGTTGTATTGTCTGCTTGGCTCGTTTGACTTTAGCGCCTTTCTCGCACTTTGGAACTTTCGAAACGCTTTCTCCCAATTTCCCCAGTAATAGAAGAATCCTACTATCCAGCCAGCGGTGAGGAAGCTGTCGAGTTGGATAATCAATGGTGAGGCAACATTGAATTGTTCATGAGTAAGATTGTTGATGTAAGTGTTCACTCCAATCGCGTAGAACAAGATGATTGTGACAGCAAACACGCCGCCAACCGCAAGATCGCGTTTCTCGCCTTTGTTCATTCCTCTTCCAATTCTTAGCGGTTTTCCTATGCTTGGGTCAGGAACTGAAGCTGAAGCCATACAAAATGGGAAAGGAATACAGAGTATTTACACCACTCACTACATCTTAGTTTAGCTGAGTCTTAAGCGACGCTAAACAAGGCGTGGAGAAATACCGAAAGGGTGTCCATCAGAGATTGTTAAGTAAGAGAGACCAAAGAAAAGTGCCTCGTGTCTAAGCGGACAAAGCGTGAGTGGCTCCATACTGTCTTAGAAATTCCCCTCGTTAGGTTAGGGGCAATTATCACAATTCTGCTACTCGTGGGGCTTGCAATAGTTTTCTTGTATATGCTTATCGCCATCCTCTATGTTCTTGTTACGCTAATCGGGAATCAAAATGTCCAACTCTTAGTGCTAACGATTTCGGCATCTGGGACGGTGGCTTCTGCCTTTGTGGCGTACCGCCTATACCGGAACTCAGTAGGCGGTGCCGAGATATCAATTGCACTTGAAGACCCATTGGAAACGGAGATGAAATACCGAATACAGAGAACTCCGTCACAACCTTCGGCCGGGGCTACTCAAGAACTGTCGGAGAAGCTGCACTTTGAATTTCCTATTGTCTGGTTGAATACGGGACCCAAGGGCGGAGCTATTACCAACGTACAACTCACGCTTGTGAAACCGATTAGCCACTTCCCTACTGTGCTGGAAAATGGAGAGGCTTCAGAGGACAATATTTTGGTGTCATGGACCATGGAAATCGCCAAACCGGAAGAAAGAGTCGATTTGAATTCTGTAAGATTGCCAACCTTTTCGGGGGGCTCACAAAATTCCATGTCCATTGGAGATAGGGAAAGCATGGCGGTTACCGCAAAAGTAGATTTGTTTTTGATGGACGAGAAGAAGGAGAGGAGACCGCCGAAGAACAGTTGGCTCAAGATTCAACAACTCACCCCACACTTTGAGTTCAAGATTCAATGGAAAACAGCCGCTAAGAGTGGCTTGAAGCCCAACGAGAAGTCTTTCACAATCCGACCGAAATTCGGAGAACCTATCCAAGAGGGACCGGCAGTCACAGTCGCATGATAGCCAAATGCAAGTTTTGGGGCAAGCGAGCCGCGATGGAGATACGCGGTAAAGGTCCGCATCAAGGAGAATACTGTTCCAACTGTGGACATTGGCTCAGATGGATACCAAAGAAGATAGCGAAGAGACGCATAGGCAAGTAACTAAGTCGCCCCTTCAAGGACCCAACCTGTTACGGCATCCATGCATTTGAGGCCTACGAATTCCTGCGGTTCTCGGGTTTCTATATCACACTCGGGGGCGACCTCCTGAAAAACTGTGGGCCCTCGGAATGGCTCGCAACCCAAAGGTTGACGCCGTTTGGCGACGGGACGATTGTATCTCCAGTATCCTATTACCACAGTTCAATCGTGGCACTTACTCCAAAAGGTACAATGCTCAACCAACCTTTTTGTTGCGAAATGCCCCTTAGGCGGTCAGCTTCAGTCTCTCCAACGCTGAAGGCTGACTCGTTCGAAACGGCATTACCTATTGGGTTGACGCCGTTTGGCGTTGCGTTACGTTATTCCCCCGTATACCCATATTACTACAGTGTTTCGTAACGCGGCTAAGGTTGATGCCGTTTGGGCCGGAGCCAAAGCGCGAGCGAAGCGAGCGTTACGTTTGTACACCCGTATACCCATATTACTACAGTTGAATCGTAACGCTTTATCCGGCTTTTTGCTGCTTCAACCGGCTGCGGTATACCCATTGGCGGTCTTTTTCGGTCTGCCAAATGCTTCCGACCGACCTTTTGCTCTTTCAACCACCACGGTGTTTGCCGTTCTTGCCCCTTCGGGTTTCTGCAAAGAGTAGGGATACCTGAAACGGCACTACCTTTTGGTAGAGCCGGGTTTCCCTTGGAAAAGGAATTTCTTCCGAGCAGGCGTTACTCTGCTCCTATGAATCGAGACGAGGTTCACGGGTTTAGCTTATCGAAAAATGATTGTGGAGACTTCAGGCTTTTACGCCGCAATTTGTAGGCGTCTCCGTAATCAGGATATCCAAAGTCATCTTTCTCCAATTTTCTTACGTTCTTTCCCGGATACCAGCCAAGAAGCGTTGTCCCTCTCGCTCCCTTTCGAAAGGCGAGAACCAGTTCAGCCGGTTGTTTATCCCATTGTTCGCAGTTAATCGTGACATAGCGATCCCCGCCTCTAATCACTTTAATCTCCGTCAATCCTACTGGGTCAATGCTCATTCTGTATCTCTTTCGCGCTCTATCGCCTTGCATTCGCGCCACTTCTATTTACGTAGATGCCAGACATAAACTCATCTTGTCCATTTAGTGCAACGGTTTCTGATGGTTTCCAAACAAGTTATCGCTGAGTCAACGACCGATGAGGCGACAGGTTGATGAATTGAGGGCAATTCGGAGATATCACGGAACATTTGGACTTTCAGAATTCCAAAGTTGCACTATCCAAGTTGGCTTGGATGTCGCTCCCTTCACAATTTCGAACTATGAGCTTGGGACGATCCCAACGGAGACTACCGAAAAGGCCTTAAGCTCGGAGCGACATGGTTAGCCCCATGACAAGTTTTCCAGAAGTCACTGGAAGTTCGGAGAACTTCCGGGGTTCAAATCCCACCCCCCGCACCAATACTAAACCCCCTGCTTCGTCAAGCTGGCCGATAGAGCATGGATCCTGGCTCAAGAAGGAAGGCTACAAGGAGAGCACGATAGAAAGGCGTGT
>Ga0070708_100005051_pt1 | contig 10442 bp, 1 predicted proteins | sample KBSK5503metaG_FD_65469 | JGI IMG/M metagenome (GOLD analysis project Ga0070708, IMG submission 65469) | Corn, switchgrass and miscanthus rhizosphere microbial communities from Kellogg Biological Station, Michigan, USA - KBS K5-50-3 metaG | ecosystem: Host-associated > Plants > Roots >... | reverse complement strand
TTGCTACGCCACCCGCGCTTGACCTGCACCTCTACCGCCGTCACTCCGGCCAGCCGCGCTCCCCATCCCGCAAACAGCTCCGGCCCAACGACCAACTCCGGCTCTTGCCGCAGCCGCCGCCTCACCGCGTCCCGCACATCCTCTCGCCGCACTCTCGCCGCTGCCCGCGCCACTTCCACCGACGTGTGAAACGCCTCCCACCACTCCGAGCTCCGAACGTCCCCCACGAACACGTGCCCGCCCGGCCGCACTGCCCTTACCGCCCCCCGCAGCACCCGCTCCAGATACGCCACGCCCGGGAAATACTGCACCACGGAGTTCAGCACCACCGCGTCGAAGCCTCCGGCCTCCACCCCGGCGAACTCGTCCGCCGCCGCCTGCCACACCTCTACCTGCGACAGCCCACTCAGTTGTCGCCGGACGTAGTCCACCGCCGCCTCCGAGAAATCGGTCGCGCAATATCGCCGGCACCTTGGCGCGAGGCGGAACAGCAGCAGCCCGGTCCCGCACCCGATCTCCAGCACCCGGTCCGCCCCCAGCGCCTGAACCCGCGCCACCGTCGCCTCCACCTGCTCGCGCATCTCTGCTCCCGTTAGCGGCTCCCCCGTGTAGCTACTGTTCCATCCAATGATGTTGAAGGTCGGATCCGCCTCCCGCGCTGGCTGCGCGTACGTCTCGTCGTAGATCCGCGTCCACCGCGTCACCTGCTCCCGCTCCCAGTCCGCCGTCCCGCCGGCCGCCGCCGCCTTCACCCGCCCCGCAGGCTGCCCCACCACATACGCCACCAGGCCCACGTCCCCCGGTCCCACCTCGCGCCCCACCACCACGCTTTCCCGCACCCCCGGATGCTGCGCCAGGACGCTTTCCACTTCCCCCGGTTCCACGCGGAACCCTCGCACCTTCACCTGCTCGTCCAGCCGCCCCAGAAATTCCAGATTCCCATCGGCCCGATACCGGACCCGATCCCCCGTCCGATACAGCCGCTTCCCCGCCTCTCTATCGAACGGGTCCTCGATGAATTTCTTCGCGGTCAGCTCGGGAAGATTGCGATAGCCCGCGGCCAGACTGTCCCCCGCGATGCAGAGTTCTCCCGGAACGCCCACGGGCAAGGGATTCATGTGCGAATCGAGCACGTAGACCCGCACGTTGCTGATCGGCCGCCCGATGGGCGGAGCGGTATCGTCCCCCGGCTCCACGATGGTGAAAGTCGTGACGACGGTGTTCTCGGTCGGCCCGTAATGGTTCACCAGGCGGAAGGGAAGCCCCTGGCGCGGCGCGTGGTGCAGCTTGTCGCCACCGGTCAGAAGCGCGCGAAGACGCAAGTCCTCCGGCCAGGCGGCGTCCATGACGATCTCCGCCAGGGCGGTGGGCAAGAACGAAAGCGTGATGCCTCGCGCCACCAGCCAGCCGATCAGCGCGTCCGGCGAATTGCGCGTTTCATCACCGAGTACGTGGATGGAGGCTCCCGCGGTCAGATAGGGCCACACTTCCCAGACCGAGGCGTCGAACGCGGGTCCGGCGACCTGGGTCGCACGATCCAGCGGTGTCACGACGTATTCGCGCTGATGCCAGCTCACCAGGTTCATGAGGCTCCGATGCCGGATTTCGACGCCTCGCGGCCTTCCGGTCGACCCGGACGTGTAAATGACGTACGCCAGGTCGTCTGGAGCCGCTGGCCGCGACTGATTGGCGTTGGGCGCCGTCACGACCTCCTCAGCGTCCACGAACAGGGTCTCGCACTCCTGCAACGGAACCCGCGCGGCGAGGTTCCGCGACGTGAGAAGCACATGGGCTCCCGAATCCCGAAGCATGAATGCGAGGGCCTGCTTTGGATAGGTGGGATCGAGCGGGACGTAGGCACCGCCCGCTTTGAGGACCCCCGCGATGGCCGCGATCATGGCCGAAGAGCGCTCCAGGCAGATGGCCACAGCGGACCCAGCCTTCACATCTCTCTCTCTCAGACAGTGGGCCACGCAATTGGCGCGGTTATTCAACTCGGTGTAGCTGAGTCTCTCGTGATCGCACCACACCGCCAGCGCATCCGGCGTCTTGGCAGCCCACGCCTCGAACAGTCGATGGACGCACGCGTCGGTCGCGTACGTGCGGCCCGTCTGATTCCAATCCACGAGAAGCTGGCGCCGCTCGGCTTCCGTCGCGAGCGGCAGATCCACGAGCCGCTGGCCCGGATCTGCCGCCATGGCCTGGAGCAATGTTTGAAAGTGACCCAGCATGCGCGTAATACTCGCGGCGTTGAACCGGGTACTCACGTACATCAGGATGATGAGCCACTCCGACTCCGGCGAGACGATGAGGCTGAGCGGGTAATTCGTCCGTTCGAACACGTCGCCCAGTCTGACTGCGTCGGTGTCACCGCGGGATATCTCCGAGAGCGGATAGTTCTCGAAGCCGATGATCGTCTCGAAGAGCGGGGTGCCGCGGGGCACTTCGCTCCAGCCCTGCACGTCGACCAGTGGGCTGTGCTCGTACTGGCGCGCTTCGAATTGCAGTCTCTGCAGATTCCCGAGCCAGGAGAGGAGCGGCCTCTCCGGCTCGACCCGCACTCGCACCGGAAGGGTGTTGATGAACAGCCCCACCATTGATTCGACGCCCTTCAACGCCGCGGGGCGGCCCGACGTCGTCGCCCCGAAAACGACATCCTCGTTGCCGGTGTATCGGCTAAGCAGCACGGCCCATGCGCCCTGCACGAGCGTGTTGAGCGTGAGCTGATGGGTGCGGGCCACCCTCTGCAGCCCGGCAGTTGTCTCGCTCGAGAGTCTGGCCTGCTGGAACTCGTACGGCTCGTTCGGATCCGGGATCCTTCCGGCCGCACGGTCCACCGAAATCGGTGCCGGCCCTTTATAGCCTTGCAGGATCCGTCTCCAGAACGGCTCGGCGCCGGAGAAGTCCTGCTCCTGAAGCCAGGCGATGTAATCCTCGAAGGGACGGGGAGGCTCGAGCCGGGCGTCCTCCCCCCGACAGTAGGCCTGATAGAGAGCGGAAGCTTCTCTGAAGACGATCGCTACGCTCCACCCGTCGAGCAACACGTGATGGAAGCTCAGCACAAGCTGCCACGCGGCAGGCGACAGCCGAATCACCACGAGCCTTATCAGCGGGGCCTCGGACAGATCGAAGCCACGCTCACGATCTGCCTTCAAGAAGGCCCTCAACCGGTCCTGCTGCTCCCCGGAAGAAAAGTGGAGCCAGTCCTGGCGCTGGAACGGCAGCTTCACCTGTCGATGGACCACCTGCACCGGCTTCTCCAGCTCCATCCAATGAAAAGACGTGCGCAGCACCGCGTGCCGGTCCACCACGGTCTGCCAGGCCTGTTCGAGCGAGGTGATGTCGATGTCGCCGCTGAAGGTGAAGCTGAACTGCTCGAAGTACATCCCGGAACTGGGCGAATACAGCGTGTGGAAGAGAATGCCTTCCTGCAGCGGCGAAAGCTCGTAGATCCGGTCGATCGTAACGGCCTTCATGACGACTCCCGCCTTTGGGTCGGGCTCACGGCGGCCACGAGCTTGTCGAGGTCTCTCTGCGTGATCTTCGCCTTGGCGAAGTCCGACGGTGTGAAGCCTCCTGCTGTCGGAGAACAGCAATGGACGATGAGGGAACGGAGATGAGCGACGAAATCCGCCGCGACGGCCTCGATTGTGGTGCGCCGGTGATGAGTCTCGCTGTATCCCCATTGCACGCGCAGGCGCCCGCCGGATATGGCGCCGTCGATCTCGAGGAGGTGGCGCCGTCGCCCGTCGGGGCTGCGCTCCGGGCCGGTCGATTCGGGGGCCGGGGTGGCGGCAAACTGGCCGACGTAGTTGAACCCAACCTCAGACTCGGGAATCGCCCTCAGTTGCTCGATCACCCGAGCGTCGGACGAGAGGTACCGCAACACGCCGTAGGTCAGGCCACGACTCGGAGTCCGCCGCAGTTGCTCCTTCACCGACTTCAATGCCTTGCCCGGGTCCTCGGTCGCCAGCTCGAGCCGCACCGGGAAGATCGTCGTGAACCACCCCACCGTCCGGGTCAGATCCACGTCGTCAAACAGCGGCTCCCGCCCGTGCCCTTCGAGGTCGATCCGTACGGCCGGGGCCCCCATCCAGCGCCCCAGCGCCTGGGCCAGGGCCGTGAGCAGCACGTCATTAATCTGGGTCTGGTAGGCCTTCGGTGTCTCCTGCACCAGTGCCCGCGTCTCCGTCTCGTCGAGCTCTACGGTCACCGTCCGGGCTGCTCCCACCACGTTCTCACCGCCCGGCAGATCGATCGGCACCCGCCCCGCATCCCCGCTCGCTGCCGCCACCCACTGCGCCACCTCCTCTAGCGCGCGCGCCGATCGCGCATAGTCAGTCAGCCGCCTCGCCCACTGCCGCACCGACGACGTCTTCGCTGGCAACGCGACTTCTTCCCCCCGCGCCAGGTGTTCGTAGGCGTGCCAGAAATCGTCCATCACGATCCGCCACGACACGACATCTACCGCCAGGTGATGAATCACGAACAGCAGCCGCCCCGGGCGATCGCCCCGATCGAACCACACCACCCGCACGATCGGCCCTGCCTCCAGATCCAGACTGCGCTGCGCCTCCTCCGCGCTCCGCTCGATCCACGCCCGCACCTCTGGCTCCGCCACCGTCCGCAGGTCCACGCACCCGAACGGTACCGGCCCCCCGGGCGCCTCATAGGCCTGCCGCCACCGCCGCTCTTCCCGTCGATAGCGCAGCCGTAATGCATCGTGGCGGCGCATGAGATGCCCCGTCGCTTGCCCGAGCAGAGCGGGATCGAGTCCGCCCGGCACCTCAATGAGTGCCGCCTGATTGAAGTGATGCGGCTCTGCCGGCTCCTCGTCGAGGAACCAGCGTTGAATCGGCGTCAGCGGCACATCCCCCTCGAGCGCGCCCTGTTCCGCGTGCGCGGCTGCTTCGGTGCCGGCGACGGCCGCCAGTTCCGCAACCGTCTGGTTGTGGAAAAGCTGTCGCAACGTGAGATCGAGCCCTGCTTCTTTGGCTCGGGCGATGACCTGAATACTGATGATGGAATCGCCGCCCAGCTCGAAAAAGTTGTCGTGGATGCCGACGCGTTCGACCGCAAGCACCTGCGCCCAGATGTTGGCAAGCGTCTTCTCAGCCGGGCTTCTCGGCTCCGCATACGACTCTTCGGGCGCGAGCCGCCCCCCTGAGGCTGCCAAGGCTTTCCTGTCCACTTTGCCGTTGGGCGTTAGTGGCAATGCGTCTCGAAGGACGAACACCGAAGGCACCATGTAATCGGGCAGCCTTCCGTCGAGGAAGCGGCGCAGATCTGCGATGGACAGCTCCGCATTCACCGGCACGACGTAGGCCGCCAAGCGCCTGGCTCCAGGCACATCTTCCCTCGCCAGGACCACCGCTTCGCGAACTCCGGGGTGCTCTCGCAGCGCGGCCTCGGTTTCGCCCACCTCCACGCGGAACCCGCGAATTTTCACCTGGTCGTCCAGACGACCCAGGAACTCGATCGCCCCTTCCGAATTGCGACGGGCTCTATCTCCGGTCTTGTAGAGTCGCGCACCAGGTCGGCCGCTGAAGCGGTCGGGCACGAACTTCTCGGCCGACAGATCCGGCCGCTTGAGATATCCTCGCGCGAGACCATCACCACCGATATAGAGCTCGCCGGCCACGCCAACGGGAAGCGGATTCATGTAGCGGTCGAGGACGTAGAGCTGAGTATTCGCCAGCGGCCGCCCAATAGGAATTGACTTCTCTCCTTCCGCGACCTTGTCGACGAGATGCCAGGAGGCAAACGTCGTGCTTTCGGTCGGGCCGTACACGTGCACCAGCCGCCGAGGGGGGCCGTGCCGCAGGCACGCAGCAATCCGTTTCGGATCGATTGCAGATCCACCCGTAAGGACGTTGCCAAGCGCGTGAAACAGATCGGGCCGCTCGCTCACGAGTTGATTGAAGAGGTCCGTGGTCACGAAGATGGTGCTGATTCGTTCGTTCCGAAGCGCGACGGCGAAATCGTCCGGCAAGAGCGTCACCGTCCTGGGAATCCCCACCAGGCGGCTTCCATTCAACAGCGCCCCCCAGATCTCGAAGGTGACAGCGTCGAAAGAGAAATTCGAGATCTGTGCGATCGCGTCCGAGGGACCCAGCGTGATGTAGTTCGTGTTCCGGACCGTTCGGATCACTGCGCGATGCGAGATGGCCGCGCCTTTTGGCCGGCCCGTCGAACCCGATGTATACATCACGTACGCCAGGTTCTCCGCAGTTGTCCAGCTTGGTGGATTATCTGTCTCGTCCTGAGTCGGCTCTTCGAAATCCTCCAGAGCGACTAGCGTCGTTCCTCGGGCCGGCAACTTCCCCGAGAGCTGGCGAGTCGTGATTAGAGCAGCCGCTCCGGAGTCTTCCAGCATGAAGCGCAATCGCTCCTCCGGATACGCGGGATCGAGGGGGACATAGGCTCCCCCGGCTTTCAGGATGCCCAGCATGCCCGTGACCAGCTCGATCGGTGTATCCACGCAGATCGCCGCAATCGTCTCCGGCCCAACGCCCACGTCTCGCAACCGCCGCGCCAGCCGGTTCGCTCGTCGATTCAATTGATCGTAGGTGAGGCTGTCACCGGCGAAACTGATGGCGGTAGCCCGCGGCGCCGTTCGAGCCTGCTCCTCGAACAGCTGGTGAATCGTGGCGTCACGCGGGTAACTCGTCTCGGTCTCATTCCACTCCGTTTGCTGCCGGCACTCGGCCTCTGTGAGCATCGGGATCTCGGAAAGCCGCCGCTCGAGGTTTTCAGCGATCCCTTCGAGCAGTCTTTCGAAATGGCCCAGCAGGCGGACGACAGTCGCCGGCTCGAAGCGCGGGCGTGCATACATCAGCTTCACCCACAGTTCATCGCCCGGCCCGACCACCAACGCCAGCGGATAGTTGGTCTTGCCGAAGTAACGGAAGTCGACGAGCCCCCCGTTGGTACTTGGGCGCGTCCCGGTCGGAAAGTTCTCGAATCCGAGCAGCGTCTCGAAGAACGGCACATCGCGCGATGCGCCGGTCCAGGCTTGAATCTGCATCAGCGGCGTGTACTCGAACTGGCGCGCCTCGGACTCTTCCGCTTGCAACTCCCTGAGCCAGGGGATGAGCTGCGCGTCGGGCAGTACTCTCGCGCGTACCGGCAGGGTATTGATGAACAGCCCGACCATCGACTCGACACCCTCGAGCTCTGGCGGGCGCCCTGACACGGTGCCGCCGAAGACGATGTCTTCCTCGCCGGTGTAGCGACTGAGTAGCAGCGCCCAAACTCCCTGAATGATCGTGTTCAGGGTCAAGTGGTGCTGGCGTGCAATCTGTCGGAGCGCCGTGGTCGTGCTCCGAGCGATGCGGGTCTGGCGGAGATCGACATCCGCCTGTTCATCAGAATGCCTGCCCGGAGGCCCCCCCACTCCGAGTGGCGGCGGTCCCTTGTAGCCTGCGAGTCGCTTGCGCCAATAGGCCTCCGCCTTCGACAGGTCCTGCCGTTGCAGCCAGGCGATGTAGTCCCCGTAAGGGCGGCACCGCGGCAATTCGAACCGCTCGCCACGACCATACGCTTCGTAAATTGCCGCGGCTTCCTTGCAGACCAGATCTGAGCTCCAGCCATCCAGCAATAGATGATGCAAGCTGAATACGATGTACCAGGCGCTCTCCGCCATCACGATCACCGTCAGGCGCAGAAGCGGCGCATCGGACAATTCGAAGCCGCGGTTTCGATCCGTCTTCAGAAACACGTCCAGGCGCTTCTCCTGCTCCACGGCGGAGACGCCGCGCCAGTCCAGGTACTCAACCGGAAGCTTGACATTCCGCTGCACGACCTGAAGCGGCTTACCCAGGTCCTCCCAGTAAAACGAGGTCCGCAGGATAGTGTGCCGATCCAGCGCCTTCTGCCACGCTCGCTCGAACGACGGCAGATCGAGCGGCCCGTACAAGGGAAAGCCAAGCTGCTGGAAGTACATCCCCGATCCCGGAGTCAAGAGCGTGTGGAAGAGCATGCCTTCCTGGAGAGGGGAGAGCTCGTAGATGTCCTCGACGTTCTCCCTCTTCATCGCGACGTCCTCCCGGCGGACCGGCCCAGGTTCGTGAGGAACCGATCGAGCTCCTTCTGGCTCAACCTCGCTTTCGAGAAGTCCGACGGCGTGTAGCCCCCGACTTCGGGAGACTGGCAGTGCTCGATCAGTGACCGAAGGGCCTTGATGAAGTCACCCGCCAGGTTCTCTATGGTGGAATTCCGATGAACGCTTTCGCTGTAGGTCCAGGCGACCCGGAGCCGGCCATCGGCTACGCTGCCGTTGATTTCCAGCAGACGCGGGCGGCGCTCCTGCGGGCTGCTCAGCGGTCCACAGGCCTCCGAGGCAAGCACGACCGGTGAACCCTCGGGCAGCGCATCGTCGAGCTGACCGAGCCACTTGAAGCTGACTTCAGCTTGCGGAAGAGCCTCGAGCTGCGCGGCGATGCGCGCATCGCCGCTGAGACAACACAGCAGGCCGTAGCCTATGCCGCAATTCGGGATCCGGCGGAGTTGCTCCTTGACCGCCTTCAGCGCTTCCCCGGGATGGGTGATGTCGGCCAGATCCAGTCGGACAGGAAACAGCCACGTGAGCCAACCGACCGTACGCGACAGATCCACACCTTCGAGGATCTTCTCGCGTCGGTGGCCTTCCAACTCAATGAGGAGCGAGGCCTCTCCAGTCCAGCTTTCAAAGGCGCGCACGAGAGCCGTCAGCAGAACGTCGTCGATCTGTGTCTGATACGCTTTGGCAACCTTCTGCAGGAGCGCCGACGTCTCTTCCGCGCCTAGCGAGACAACAATCGTTCGAGCCGACACCAGAGTACGTTCACCCGCAGGATGATCCGTCGGGAGAGTTGAGGTGCGGCCGCTCGGCACCTGGAGCCAGTAGTCCAGCTCCCGATGGAGCACGTTCGACCGGGCGTGCTGTGACAGTCGGCGCGCCCACTCTTGGAACGAGGTCGTCTTACCCGCTAGCCTGACTGGCTCGGCGCGACTGAGCTGTGCGTACGCCGTCCAGAAATCCTCCATGAGAATCCGCCAGGATGCTGCGTCGATCGCCAGCCGGTGGATGACGAACAGTAGGCGATCCGGCTTTCGCGGTCCGAGATCGAAGAGCGCCACGCTGAGGATGGGCCCGAGTGCGAAATCCAGGCTCGACTGGATCGCGGCCGCGTGGATCTCGATAGCGCGGCGCTGTTCCGAATCGGGGAAAGCCGAGAGGTCCACTCGTTCGAAGCGCGGCGGCTCGTCAACCGAGGCAGGGGACTGACGCCATCCTGCCTCCGTCCGCATGAAGCGCAGCCGGAGCGCGTCGTGATGCCGGGCCACATAGCTGACGGCCTCCGACACCATCGCCGCATTCAGCGGCTGGCGGACTTCCAGGAGGACGGCCTGGTTGGAATGGTTGGGCTGCGCGAAGTTCTGCTCGAAGAACCAGCGTTGTATGGGCGTCAGGGTCACGTCACCGATGACCGGCCCCTCCACGGCCGTCGCGTGCGTCGCCTCCACTCGCGCCAGCTCCGCGATCGTCGGATGCTGGAAGAGCTGATTGATTGTGATCCCGATACCGTCACGTCTGGCGCTCGCGACCAACTGAATACTGACGATCGAATCTCCTCCGAGCTCGAAGAAGTTGTCGTGGATTCCGACCCGCTCGACTCCCAGGACCTGCGCCCAGATCTCGGCCAGCTTCTTCTCGATCGGATCGCGGGGAGGCTCGAAGATCTCCCTCTGCCTGGTCGGCGTGTCCTCCGGTGCGGGCAGCAAGCGGCGGTCCACCTTCCCGTTCGGTAGCCGAGGCAGGGACTTGAGCATCACGAACGTGGACGGGACCATGTACTCGGGAAGCCCATCCTTGAGAAACGTCCGTAAGACAGGCGCCAGCTGGACCAAGGGAGCGTAGTTCGCTTCCCAGCCCTCGACAAACAGGGTCTGGTAAAAGGGAGACTCCCTGAAAATCGGCCTCTTGTGGAACGAACGAAAGTCGAACGCCACCGGGTCGCCGACCCGCCGGATCAGGGTTCCCTCGATTCGGTAATCCGGCGTGGCCTCGCAATCGCTGGGCCCCACGGAGCAGATCGCGCGAATGACGTCTCCCGCGGCGACCTCGACCCCCGGATAAAAAGCCGGGAAGAACACCGGCAACCAGTTGTAGTGCTCGCGCAGCACGTCGATCAGCTCGTCCGCGAACGTGAAGAGGTTCAGCCAGAGCAGGAACCCGTCGATCCGGGCGTTGCGGGTGATGGTGAGGGTGATCTCCGAACGCGATTCGAGGCCGACGACACCGCTGAAATCGAGATCCTCGAAGGTCTGCGCATCAGAGACCACGTTCACCTCGGGGAAATTGCGGATGCACACACGCACATCCAAAGGGTGTCCCACGGTCTCGAAGATTCGTCGCACGTACGGGCCGGACAGCTCGGTAAATCTCGGGCGGTTCGCCA
>Ga0070708_100005047_pt1 | contig 10446 bp, 8 predicted proteins | sample KBSK5503metaG_FD_65469 | JGI IMG/M metagenome (GOLD analysis project Ga0070708, IMG submission 65469) | Corn, switchgrass and miscanthus rhizosphere microbial communities from Kellogg Biological Station, Michigan, USA - KBS K5-50-3 metaG | ecosystem: Host-associated > Plants > Roots >... | reverse complement strand
CACTCGGAGATAAGCCGTTAGCGGAACCCGCTGACCTGCAAGCGGCGCTCGATCCAGAGCAGGTCGGAAAGACCGTTAAACTGCGGATCTTGCGTGGCGGCCAGGCTCACGACCTCTCGCTGACCGTCGCCGAGCGCGCGGAATAAACCGTGGCTAGTGCGGTGAATCGAGTGGGTTTCCCGAGCATCACTTCTGTAGCCGCGACCATTAAGCGATTCTTACGACGTGCTCCGGCCGCGGTGGAAGGCAGAGGATGATTCGGGTACTGGTTCTTGCCGACTCGGCTGTTGTTCGGGCCGGACTGGAAGCGATGCTGCGCGAGAGCGGACGCTTTGATCCAGTTCGCAGCAATACTCCTCTCGCCAACTTGGCACGGCTTCCCCTGCTGCGATCCGGCTCTGAGCCTGATGTGGTCCTGGCCGAGATTGCGGCTAAGAACCTCCTTTCGATCGCTCTTTCCGTTGACGATGCAGGCTCGCCGCCCCTCGTGCTCCTAATGGATGATGCCAGCCGGAGCGAACTCATGCGGGCCCTCCACATTGGCGCTCGCGCCCTGCTGCCGCGCGATGCCCAGCCCCCAGAGATCTTTGCCGCGATCGAAGCAGCTACGGCCGGCCTCACTGCCTTCGGGCCGGACGAACTGGACCTTCTTCTGCCCGCCGTGAACAGCATCGAGTACGACCACGAACCGGCACTCGAAGCGTTGAGCGCGAGAGAGGTCGAGGTCCTGGCGTTGATGGCGCAGGGCTTGGCCAATAAGAACATCGCCGACCGGCTCGCCATCTCGGAACACACGGTGAAATTCCACGTAAGCTCGATCCTCTCAAAACTGGCAGCGTCAAGCCGGACCGAAGCGGTGACCAAGGGACTGAGGGATGGTCTGTTGGTGATCTAACGTTGGTAGGAATCATCGACGCCGGCTACGATTTCGTCGTGGTTCTCTTTCTTTTTCCTCGGTGCCCCACTGGGCGCAGGCGCCACGACATTGAATCGCCTCGGGGAACCTGTGCATCTATCACGGCGAAGATCCTCGTTTTCGGGCGGTCTTCGGCTCCGGGCGTTCGACACGATTAGGCAGTCGTAGGCTCTCACGCAATCCGGACAAGGTCACATCGAACCTCAACCCCAGGGTTGTGCAGGCGACCTACGAACCTTTGCGAAAGGGAGGCAGCGATGTCAACTGGCGTAGCAAAGCAAGGTCCCGCACCTCTTGAGAACGGGCCCCATCTTTCAGTTCGGTTCATTCTGGCATCCGTACTGCTATCGCTGACGATTTCTGCCTGCGCGCAAACCGGTCAGACGTCGGCGCCTAACCTCGGGAGTGTTCCGAGTGGCCCACCGACAACCGAAGTTGTGCATCTCACCCTCCGCGACGCTATCAGCATGGCTCTTCGCCACAATCTTGGCGAGATCGAGAGCGTGGAAAATGTCCGCGCCGCACGCGGGCAACGATTGCGCGCGTTGAGCAGCCTTCTGCCCCAAGTAAACGCAGGAGCTTCGGAGAACGTCGAGCAGTTAAATGCGGCGACCCTGGGTATCAAGCTACCGCCGCCGCTACCGCCGATACCTCCCGTCATCGGACCATTCAGCTACAGCACGGTGCAGGCGAGCCTGAGTCAAACCTTGTTCAGTTTCGAATCGATCCAGCGGTTTCGAGGGGCGCGCACGGCCGAGCAGGCAGCCCAGCTGACCTATAACGACACGCTCGACGTAGTTACGCTCGTCGTGGGCAACGCATATCTGCAGGTCATCGAAACCAGCTCGCGCATTGACGCGGCGGAAGCCCAGGTGCGAAACGCCCAAGCGCTATATGACCAGGCCCTTGACGAGTTCCAGGCGGGTACCACTCCGAAAATTGATGTCACCCGCACCGCGGTCCAGCTTCATACCGAACAGTACAACCTGAGTATCGCTCGGAACAACTTTGCAATAGCCAAACTCAACCTTGGCCGCGCGATCGGATTGCCTCTTGGGCAAGCGTTCGAGATCGCAGATCAACTGCCCTATGCCGATCTTAATCCGCCGAACATCGATGAAGCGCTCAGGGCCGCGTACCAGTCACGAAGCGATTTCCGCTCAGCTTTGGGTTCTGTAAAATCCGCTCAGCAACAGCTCTCCGCGGTTCGTGGAGAACGCTATCCGGTCTTGGCTGTCAATGGCGACTACGGCGCGCAGGGGTCACGGTTTGATCACTCCCACAGCGTCTACAGTTTCCAGGCAGGAATAAGCGTTCCGGTATTCACCAGCGGGCGGATCAAAGGCGACCTGACGCAGGCAGAAGCTACTCTCAGGCAGCGAAAAGCGGAAGCGGAAAACCTGCGCGGTCAGATCGATTACGACGTCCGCACAGCGTTCTTGAATCTGCAGGCGGCGAAAGAACAGGTTGCGGTTGCTCGTCAAAACGTGGATTTGGCGAACGAAAACCTCTCCCGCTCCAACGAACGCTTTGCCGCAGGCGTGACTGACAGCGTCGAGGTGGTGCAGGCCCAACAATCGCTGGCGAGCGCGAATGACCAGTACATTTCCAGCTTGTACAGCCACAACCTTGCGAAACTCCAGCTCGCGCGTGCATTGGGAGTCGCGCGAACCAGTTACAGCCAATATCTGGCAGTACAGTAACGAGGAAAATTCCCATGATGGAAGAAAATCCTCTCGGTTCGACTGTTGAAGAGAAGGAATCGGCGGCAGGGTCGGCGCCTGCAGAGAATGTAGTCTCTAGGCGCGTCGCGCTGCGGCGGTATCCGCGCTCAAAGCTCCGCAAAATCTTCTTGCCCGTCGGGGCGTTCGTCGTGCTCGTGGGCGGCTTCTTCTTGTGGCACTATTTCGCCAGCTATGAGTCCACCGATGACGCCCAAGTGGACGTCCACCTCTATCCAGTCAGCGCGCGCATCTCGGGCTACGTGACCAGAGTGAACGTGAATGACAACCAGTACGTCGCGCAAGGGACTGTGCTGGTAGAAATCGATCCGAAAGACTATGAGGTTGCGGTCGACAAGGCGCGAGCCGATCTCGCCAATGCCGAAGCGACGGCGCAATCTCTCAATATCACTGTTCCCATTACGTCGGTGAATACCTCGAGCCAGTTGAAATCGTCCGCGTCGGACGTGGAAAACGCCAGCGCCGGGATAATTGCCGCTGAAAAACAGGCCGCCGCTGCCCATGCCCAAGTGGATCAAGCTACTGCCAACGACGTGAAAGCGCAGGACGACCTGCAACGATACAAGCGGCTGGTAGATAAGCAGAACGTCTCCGAGCAGACCTACGACCAAGCCTTGGCTTCCGCCAAGGCCAGCACCGCTGGTGTGGCTGCAGCCCGCGCCAATGAGGATGCCGCGCAGCAGGCCGTCCAGCAGGCGAGAAGCCGACTCTCCCAGGCCGAAGCGAACCACCGGGCCGCCGAGACCGCGCCTCAGCAAGTCGCATCAAGCCGCGCCCGGGCGCTCTCCGCCGTAGCCGACGTCCAACAGAAGCGCGCCGCTCTGGAGCAGGCTGAACTAAACCTGCAGTACACGAGGATCGTCGCGCCGGTCAGCGGTGAGGTGAACAAGAACGTTGTCGTCGGCCTGAACGTCCAGCCCGGCCAGCAGTTGCTGACCATCGTCCCACTCGACGAAGTGTGGATCACTGCCAACTTCAAAGAGACCCAGCTCAAGCGCATGAAGCCCGGGCAGCGGGCGGATGTCGACGTGGATTCGAGCGGCCGGACTTACACGGGTCACGTAGAGAGCATCGCCGGGGCCACGGGCCCGCTCTTCAGCGCGCTTCCGCCCGAAAATGCCACCGGCAACTACGTCAAGATCGTCCAGCGGATTCCTGTGAAGATTGTTCTGGAGCCGGAACAGAACCGCGACCACCAGCTTCGGCCGGGGATGAGCGTCGAGCCGAAAGTCCATTTGCAATGAGCGACGGCGCCCCCACTCTCGTCGCGCCCGAGGCGCTCTGGCAGCCCAAGTACAATCCCTGGCTGATTGCGGTAGTGGTGGCGATGGCCGCGTTCATGGAGGTCCTCGACACCAGCATCGCCAATGTGGCTCTGCCCTACATGGCCGGCAATCTGGGCGCCAGCAATGATGAGAGCACCTGGGTGCTCACCTCGTATCTGGTTTCCAATGCCATCGTGCTTCCCATCAGTGGTTGGCTCGCCAGCACCTTTGGGCGGAAGCGCTTTTTCATGGCGTGCCTCGCTATTTTTGTTTTGAGTTCGCTGCTGTGCGGGATCGCGCCCAGCCTTGGTCTCCTCCTGGTATTCCGCGTGATGCAGGGCGCTGGGGGAGGAGGCCTCCAGCCCATGGCGCAAGCCATCCTGGCAGACACCTTTCCTCCCCAAAAGCGGGGATTGGCATTTGCACTTTATGGCATCACGGCTGTATTGGCTCCCACCATCGGACCGACCCTGGGCGGGTGGATCACGTTCAACTACTCCTGGCGCTGGATCTTTTTTATCAACTTGCCGGTCGGCATCGTCGCGCTGGCGCTTGTCTTTCGCCTGATCGAAGATCCGCCGTATCTGAGCCGCCTCAAAGCTGCGGGGATCAAACTGGATTACATCGGTATCGCCCTCCTCACCCTGGGTGTCGGGGCCTTGCAGATTCTGCTGGACAAGGGCCAAGAGGACGACTGGTTCGGCTCACATTTCATCTTGACTCTGGCGATCGTGGCCGGTGGGTGCCTGCTCTCGCTGGTTATCTGGGAGTGGTATCGCAAGGATCCGATCATCGACATTCGGCTCTTCAAAGATTTCAACTACCTGGGCGCGAACCTGATGATGTTCACCCTGGGAATCCTTCTCTTCAGCAGCCTGGTGATCATGCCCCAGTTTCTCCAGACCCTGCTGGGCTATACCGCCGAATTGGCCGGACTGGTTCTCTCCGGGGGCGCCATTGTTTTGCTGATGGCCTTGCCGATCGTTGGCCAGCTCACAACTAAAGTTCAGGCACGTTACATCATCGCCTTTGGCTGGCTGTGTTTAGCAATCTCGATGTACTACTCCACCAGGCGCATCGACTTACTAATCAGTTTCAGTTCGGCGACATGGTTGCGCGTCGCCCAGGTGGTCGGCCTCGGTTTTCTTTTTGTGCCCATCACGCTGGTGGCCTATGTCGGCATACCGGCGGAGAAGAGCAATTCCGTTGCCGGGATGGTGAATTTTATGCGCAACATTGGGAGCAGCGTTGGGACCTCGATGGTCACGACGGTAATTGCCCGCCGCTCCCAATTCCATCAGATGACCCTGGTTGCTCACACAACGCAAGGAAATCAAAATTTTCAGAACCTGATAAACGGCTTTGCCCAGCGACTCGCGCAGTCTGGAATGAGCCTGCATGAAGCGCAAGCACAAGCCTACGCAAGGTTTTATCGGGCCGTGCAGGCAGAGGCCGCGACTTTGGCATACATCGATACGTTCTGGATTCTGTCCGTCGGCGCCGCGATCATGTTTGTCCTGTCTTTTCTACTGAAAAAGAATCAGCCGGGCGCGGGCGGCGAGGCGGCAGCCGTTTGAAATTGAACGGTCGAGTTGGGTGGACTGTGTAGATTGCTAAACTAATGTTAGGCCCTGAAAATCGCCATGATTAAGATCATCACCATTGAACGGGAGTACGGTTGCGGCGGCGGAGAAATCGCGCAGAAGATTGCCGATCGCCTGGGCTGGAAATTATGGGACCAGTTGCTAACCTGCGAGATCGCCCGGCTGAGCAATTCCGACCAATCCGAAGTCGAATGCCGGGAGGAGCGGGTCGACCCGCTTTATTACCGGCTGTTCAAATCCATACTGCGGGGCAGCTTCGAGGGGAGTCTGAATCTACAGCGCGTGCAAATGCTGGATGCCGATTGCATTCTGCGAATCACCGAGCAGGTAGTTCAGAAAGCGGCGTCCACGGGGAACTGCATCATCGTCGGCAGAGGGTCGCAGCAATTCCTGCGCGATCGAGCCGATACTTTGCGAGTTTTCCTCTTTGCCCCGAGGGAAGACAAGGTGCGCCGGCTGATTGCTGGAGGCTTGAGTCAGAGGGAGGCCGAAGAGGCTGTCGACACCGTCGATCGCGAGCGCGCCGCGTTTATTCAGAAGTACTTCCATAAGGAATGGCCGAATCGGTCGCTGTACCACACCATGCTCAACACCGCTACGGGCGATGAAAATGTAATTCAAACAATTCTGAACCTTAAGAAGGCACTGGATCAGTAGTGACCGAGACAAAAGCCGCCCGCCTACATCCGCGACTATTCTCCCGAATCAAATGAAGGCACACCGGAGAGCGCATGAAGATCGGCATCACCTGTTATCCAACCTACGGCGGCAGCGGGGTCGTTGCCACCGAACTGGGGATGGAACTCGCCCGCCGCAACCACGAGATCCATTTCATCTCGTACTCGCAGCCCATTCGTCTGACCGGACCCGCGCCCAATCTTCATTACCACGAGGTCGAGGTCACTCGCTACCCGTTATTCGACTATCCCCCGTACGATCTGGCTCTGGCAACGCGCATGGCCGAAGTTTCGCAGCTTTACGAACTCGACCTGCTGCACGTCCACTACGCCATTCCGCATTCGGTAAGCGCCATGCTGGCCAAGCAGATGCTGGCCGCCACGCCGCCACGCCGCAAATTGCCGTTCGTGACGACTCTCCATGGCACCGACATTACCCTGGTCGGCCTTGATCGCTCGTATTTACCCATCACCCGTTTTTCCATTGAGCAGAGCGACGGAGTCACCGCCATTTCGCAGTACTTGCGGGACCGCACCATTAAGATCTTTGACATCAAAAATCATATCGAGGTCATTCCCAACTTCGTGAACTGCGATGAATACCTCCGCAAGCCCGGCCTCGAGGCCGAGCGCCGCGAGTACGCCGCGGACAACGAACGCATCCTGGTTCATCTGTCGAACTTCCGCCCGGTGAAGCGCGTTCTCGATGTGGTCGAGATCTTCGACCGGGTGCGCAAGAAAATTCCCGCCAAACTCTTACTGATCGGCGACGGTCCCGACCGCTCCCAGGCCGAGTGGCTGGCCGTGCAAAAAGGAATCCATGAGCAGGTGTTGTTCCTCGGCAAACAGGACCGCGTGCAGGAGAAGCTGGCCATCTCCGACATCATGCTTCTGCCCAGCGAACTGGAGTCTTTCGGGCTGGCGGCGCTCGAAGCCATGGCTTGCGAGGTTGTGCCTATTGCCACGCGAGCCGGAGGAGTGCCGGAAGTGGTCGAGCACGGGGTGAGCGGCTTTCTCGCCGACGTCGGCGATATCGAGACTATGGCGGGCTACGCCATTAACCTGCTCAACGACGAATCCGGTCTGCGGGAGATGGGTAAACGCGCGCGCGCCGCAGCCCGCGCCCGATTCTGCTCCAGCAAGATCATTCCGCGGTACGAAAGCTTTTATCGGCAGGTGCTGGAACGATCGTCGTAGGAGCACTCGGCGAAGAACTGATCGGCGTAGGACCGACCGGCGAAGGAACGCTTGTCGCAGGAAAGCTCGTCGTCGCCGTCGCCGCTTCCTCCGAATCGGTCAGCACGGGCAGGCGCAGCCGGATCAGCGTTCCCACCCCCTCCCGGCTGTCGATCACCATTTTGGCGGCATCGCCATAGAGAACTTTCAGCCGCTCGGCCACGTTGGCCATTCCGATGCCAGTGCCACCGAAGCCGCTGGGCTGTTCCAGAAGCTGCGCAGCTCCCATCCCCACGCCATCGTCTTCCACTTCTACCACCAGCTGCGACTCCATCAAGCGGCTGCGCAGGGTGATGCTCCCGCCTTCCACCTTGGCCGCCAGTCCGTGCTTGATGCAGTTTTCCACCAGCGGCTGCAGCAACATGCTCGGGACCATGGCATCGAGCGACGTCGGGTCCAGTTCCTTGACCACCTTTAGCTTGTCGCGTCCGAAGCGCACCACCTCGATGTCGAGGTAGTTGTCGATGAACCCCACTTCCTCCCGCAGCGGCACGAAGGAATCCGTGCTGTGCAGCAGACGGCGAAGAATCGCCGCCAGTTTCAGGACCATTTCGCGCGCAGTGTCGGGATCAAAGCGCACCAGCGAGGAAATCGAATTCAGCGTGTTGAACAGGAAATGCGGATTGATCTGGTTCTGCAACGCCGCCACGCGCGCCTGCAGCAGCAGCCGCTCCTGCTCTTCCAGTTTTATTTCGATGCGCACATTGTTGAAGATCTTCAGCTCCGTGCCCACCGCCATGACCGCAGTCAGATAGATGGCGCCCTCGACCCACAAGTTCCCGCTCTCCAGACTGAAGATCGAAGTCGGCCAGATACGCCAGATTTCGGTTTGCACAAAACGCAATCCGGCAATGGTCAGTAGGAACATGATCTGCCAGTCGAACAAGCGCGGCCGCGGCAGATTCCGGCGAATCCAGCGGTAGATACTGAGGTCAACGAATGGCGAAAACGACCAGATGTCTTCCTGCGCCGGCGCCACCCGCCGCAACTGGCCGGCAACGATCCCCGAGAACACATTGAACGGCAGGCTGGCCCACTCGCCGTGCAAGACCGCCGGCAGGGCAATCAGCGCGCCACCGACCCCGCCGCTCAGCCTCCCTCCGATCACGCCCAGCAGCACCGTGGTCTCGAGCGCCAGGTCCCCGCCCAGGAAACTGCGCACGCTGCAGCGAATCCAGACGCCCAGCGCCATCAAAACGGCCATCCACAACGCCAGGTAAATCTTCTGCCGCGGCGGTCTCTCTTCCTGAAACAGCAGCTTCCGAAATTCCTTCGAACGCACCAGCACGGTCGAGATCGTGGCCGCGACCCCCAGCTTGATCAGCAGATTAACGAGAATCAGGCGCGATTCCAGCATCGGAATTCTTCTTCAAAAAAGCCAGGCACCGGCACCCCACTGCACACGAAAGAGCCCGTTACCGTTGCTTCCTTCCGGACCTGGCGGGGTTGGCGGGAAAACGTCGCGCGGGACCGATGCCTGACATCTAATATTATCAAGAGATGGGCAAGACCTGGATGGCCGAGATCTGGATGGCTAAGACCTGGAGCTTGTGGGCTCCCTTGTGCCCCTCGACGCTGATATGGAGTCTGTGTCATAACTTGCCGGGACACGAAAAAGTGGAGCGGGGGCGCTGATCCAAAGCCGCGAAGCGGCGTAAGAATGCAGCCCACGGCGCAAGCCGTGGGTAGACAGTGGAACGGGAGCAAGCCCCAGCGGGGCGAAAGAGTAGCTACTACACAGGTTCCGATGAAACGACGCCCCACCCCCGAGCTGCTCGACTCCGACGCCGGCTCCCCGCGCGAGATCGCCGCCTGCCTCCGCGATCTCCAGATGTTCAATCAATGGTTTGGAGGCGTCCGCACCGCCGAAAAACTCATCCGCCGCGCCTTGCCGGCTCTCCCGGATACGCCCATTTCACTGCTTGAAGTCGCCGCCGGAAACGGCTATCTCCCGGAGAAAATTCGCCAGCGGATTTCTCCCGAAATCAATTTGCAAATCACGCTTCTCGACCGTTCGCTCAAGCATCTGAACGGAACTGGCCCTGCAGTCGCCGCCGACGCCCTCGCGCTTCCCTTCGCGGACAATTCTTTTCACCTCGTCAGCAGCAATCTTTTTGTCCATCATCTTTCGCCGGAGGAAGTCCAGCGCTTCGCCCGCGAGGCTCTGCGCGTCTGCCGCACCGCCTTCCTCATTAACGATCTGATTCGCGACCCCCTGCACCTGGCCCTGTCTTATGCCGGATTTCCGCTCTACCGCAGTCGCCTCACCCGCAACGATGCGCCGGCATCGGTCCGGCAGGCTTACACGCCCAGCGAATTGCGCGAGCTGCTCTCGTCGTCGGGCGCCGCGCGTGTCTCGATTTCACGGCATTATCTTTACCGCATGGGGATCATCGCCTGGAAGCAGCGGGGAGAAACATGAGTGAGAATTACGACCTGATCGTAATCGGCGCCGGCCCGGCTGGTACCTCGGCGGCCATCACCGCGGCGCGCGGGGGCTCCCGTGTGCTGCTGCTCGAACGCGGCCGGTTCCCTCGCCACAAGGTCTGCGGAGAATTCATCTCCGCCGAGTCTCTGGCTCTGCTGAAATGGCTTCTCGCCAGCGCGCAGAAGGATCTGCTTGACCAAAGTCTCCGGCTCTCCGAAAGCCACGTGCTGCTCGATGGACGCTCCCTCCGCATCCCAATCGACCCACCGGCCGCCAGCATCTCGCGCTACGATCTCGATCTCGCTCTCTGGGAAGCCGCCCGGAAAACCGGCGTCACCGCTCTGGCTGAAACCACGGCACAACCCATCGCAGAAGAAAATCCGTTTCGCATCCAGACTTCTGCCGGAGACTTTCTCGCGCGCGCCGTGATTAACGCCTCCGGACGCTGGTCGAACCTGAATCCCGCCCCGTCGCCTGCAAAGGGCTCCCGCTGGCTGGGCCTGAAAGCGCATTTTCACAGCCCGATGGAGGAGGAGACGCCCGCCGTAGATCTTTATTTCTTCGACGGAGGCTACTGT
>Ga0070708_100005044_pt1 | contig 10447 bp, 7 predicted proteins | sample KBSK5503metaG_FD_65469 | JGI IMG/M metagenome (GOLD analysis project Ga0070708, IMG submission 65469) | Corn, switchgrass and miscanthus rhizosphere microbial communities from Kellogg Biological Station, Michigan, USA - KBS K5-50-3 metaG | ecosystem: Host-associated > Plants > Roots >... | reverse complement strand
TGCGCCTACGCCGCGCGCCATCGCGGTGACGCCGGTCGCGTCGGCTCCCGCGGTGAACAGCGACGAGCGCGTGCTGCGCGGCATCGTCGCCAGCCGCGGCATTGCGGTCGGCCCGGCCGCTCTGATCGCTGGTGACGTGCCGCTGCCGAGCGAAACGGGCTCCGGGGTCGCGCGTGAGAGCGCCGATCTCGAGCGCGCCCGCGCGTTCGTGCGCGCGCAACTCGAGAAGCTGCACGCGACCGCGACCGGCTTGGCCGGCGAGGTTCTCGACGCGCACCTCTCATTCATTGACGATCCGGAGTTGTTGCAGACGGCGGAGGCGTGGATCGCGCGCGGCAAGAGCGCCGGCTACGCCTGGCGCCAGGCCGTCGAGGAGAGCGCCAAAGCGCTGAACGCTGTCGGTGATCCGCGCGTCGCCGAGCGCGCCGACGATCTGCGCGATCTGGCGGCGCAGGTGCTGCGCGCGCTCGCCGGCGACGCGCCGCTCCTCGACCCGCCTGCGGGCTCGATCCTCATCGGACAGGAGCTGCTGCCGTCGCAACTCGTCGGCGTGCCGGCGGGGCGTATCGCCGGATTCTGCACGGCCGCGGGCGGGCCGACTTCGCACGTCGCGCTGCTGGCGGCGGCGATGGACGTGCCGGCGCTGGTCGCGGCGGGGCCAAAGGTGATGCACATCGCTGAGAACACGCCGCTCGTACTGGACGCCGAGCAGGGTCTGCTCCGAATCGCGCCGGAAGCCGCGACGCTGGCGGCGGCCGAGAAGGCGCTCGCCCGGCACCGGTCGCAGCGCGAGGTGGCGCATGCCGCGGCGCACGGCGAGTGCCGGCTCGCCAGCGGCGAGCGCATTGAGATCTTCGCAAACGTGGGAACGCTCACCGACGTCCGTGTGGCGCTCGAGCACGGAGCCGAAGGATGCGGTTTGCTGCGCACCGAGTTCGTGTTCCTCGAGCGCGACATGCCGCCAGATGTCGAGGAGCAGGCCGAAACGTACCAGAGCATCGTCAGCGCGTTCGCCGGGCGTCCGGTGGTGATCCGGACGCTCGATGCGGGAAGCGACAAGCCGCTGCGCTATCTGCCGCTGCCACGTGGCGAGAATCCGGCGCTCGGCGTGCGCGGCGTGCGCGCGAGTTTGAGGAATCCCGAGCTGCTGCGCGAGCAGTTGCGTGCGATCCTGCGCGTCGAGCCGCTGACGGCGTGCCGCATCCTGCTCCCGATGATCACGGACGACTCAGAGGTGCAGAGCGTTCGCCAGATCCTGGACGACTTGTGCCAGCAGCTTGGCTGCGCGGCGCCTCTTCTCGGGGCAATGATTGAGACCCCGGCCTCCGCTCTTGGCGCCGACCGGCTGGTGGCCGTCGCGGACTTCCTCTCGATCGGCACGAACGATCTCGCGCAATACACGCTGGCAATGGACCGCGGCGAGGCGGAGCTCGCGGCGCAGCTCGATGCATTGCATCCCGCAGTGCTGCGACTGATCCGCACCAGCGCCGCCGCGGCGCGCGCAGCCGGACGCCCGATTGCCGTCTGCGGCGGACTGGCCTCCGATCCGTTGGCTGCGCCGCTGCTCGTCGGTTTGGGTGTGGACGAGCTATCGGCGGTGCCCTCGGTAATTCCGGAACTCAAGTCCAAGCTGCGCGCGCTGCGTTTGGATGATTGCCGCGAACTCGCGGAGCGAGCCTTGAAGGCCGCGTCGGCTGCCGCCGTGCGCGCGCTCGCGCTCGATGCAGGAGGAAATCGATGAAAGTCCTCACAGGTGCGCAGCAATTAGGCCGGGCGCTGATGCTGCCCATCGCAGTGCTCCCGGTGGCGGCTCTGCTGCTTCGCCTCGGCCAGCAGGACATCATCGGCCTCGTGCCCTTCCTGGCGCCGATCGGTCCGCCGATCGCCGCGGCGGGTGGTGCGATCTTCTCGAATCTCGGTCTGCTCTTCGCGGTCGGCGTCGCCGTAGGCCTGGCCCGTGAGAACCACGGCGCGGCGGGTCTCGCGGCCCTGGTCTGCTATCTCGTGACCACCGAGGGGGCGAAGATGATCATTCAGGTCGATCCGGCGGCGATCGGCAATCTCACCGGAGAGGCCGCGGTGCTCGCTGCAGCCGCCAACAAGGCGCGCCAGTTAAGCCGATTGAGCGTCCCGGCCGGCATCATCTCAGGCGTGATCGGAGGGATGCTTTACAACCGTTACCGCGACATTCAGTTACCGAGCTATCTGGCGTTCTTCGGCGGGCGCCGCTTTGTTCCGATTGTCAGCGGACTCGTTGGGCTCGTGACAGCGTTCCTCTTCGGCCACGGCTTCCCGGTGCTGCAACACGGCATGGACCTTCTCAGCAGATCCGTCGTGAGTTCCGGCGAACTTGGCTTGTTCATCTACGGCGTTCTCAACCGCGTGTTGATCGTCACGGGGCTGCACCACATCCTTAATAATGTCGCGTGGCAACTGCTGGGCGACTACAACGGCGTCACCGGCGATCTCAATCGCTTTTTCAAAGGCGATCCCACTGCCGGCGCGTTCATGAGCGGCTTCTTCCCCGTCATGATGTTCGGTTTGCCTGCGGCCTGTCTGGCCATGTATCACGCCGCGCGGCCGGAGCGGCGCAAGGCCGTCTCTGGCCTGTTGGTCTCGATGGCGCTCACGTCATTCCTCACCGGGATCACAGAGCCGATCGAGTTCTCATTCATGTTCCTCGCGCCGGTGCTCTATGGTGTGCACGCGGTTCTCACCGGATTGGCGCTTGTGCTGATGAACGTTCTCGGCGTACGTCTCGGCTTCGGCTTCTCGGCCGGACTCTTCGACTACGTTCTCAACTTCGGGCTGGCGACGCGGCCGCTCTGGCTACTGCCTGTGGGTGCGCTCTTCTTCGTGGTCTATTACGCTGTCTTCCGCGCCTGCATTACCGCGTTGAACCTGGAGACACCGGGCCGCGAGCCCGTCGAAGCGGCAACTCCACTGGTTTCGGCTCCGGCCACCACGCGCGCGGCCGCCTTCGTCGAGGCGTTGGGCGGGGCGGGGAATCTCACGTCCGTTGACGCTTGCGCGACGCGTCTGCGACTGATCGTCGCCAGACAGGACGCGATTGACGAGCCCGCGCTGAAGCGCCTCGGCGCGCACGCAACGGTAAAGGTGTCGTCCAATGCCCTGCAGGTCGTTCTCGGTCCGATCGCCGATCAGGTTGCCGGCGAGATCCGCACGCAACTGCGCACACAAGCGGACGCGGGCGCCGCTCCGCAGTCTCGAGCCATCTCCGCGGCAACGACCGGAACGGCGGAGATCACACCAGAGGTAATCTCCGGTCTTCTCTCGGCGCTCGGCGGCCGCGACAACGTTCGCGAGGTCGAAGCCGTCGCCTCGAGCCGGTTGCGGGTGAGAGTCGCGAACGCGAGGGCGGTCGACGAAGGCGCGATCCGTTCACTCGGCCTGCGCGGCATCGCGCGGCCGGCCGCCGACCGCGTGCACGTGCTCGTCGGACCGTCGGCGAACGAGGCGCTCACCCTGTTGCGCGCGTTGATTGCCTCCTGAGGGGCTGCCGTGCCGCGGGCAAATGTAAAATTTCTTTTCGGGCGAGGAGCCGCGCGTGCACGTTCACGTCGTCTCGTCCGAAGGCAATGCGAAGTTCTGGCTCGACACCTGACCACTTTCCTTTTATAGGGCCGCCCGCGGTGGCTTGGCCGCGTTGCACTTAGTATGCGAATTCGCGCAGCCTAACTCTGGCTAGCAGCGGACGCGGTGCCGTTCGCTGGCCCAGCGCTTCCACGCCTCGCGCTCTGCGGGTAGCTTGTGTCAGCGCCGCTAGGACGTAAAGGCCGCTCGCGGCTGAGCGAAAGATCCGTTAGACCGACGGAAAAGGCCATCGAACGAGCGACTGGCCGTGTCGAATCGCTGCGATCACGCGACCGAGTTCGGGTTCCTCCTGTGTCGAGCATCATCTACTCCTCATCGTAATCGACACGACGGATCATCACTGCAGGCGTCAACATCAGGACTTCGGCTCGCACGGAATGTCGAGTGTAGCGCGAACGAAAGCCGGCAACAGGGTGTTCTTTTGTTGATGCGCGACAAAAGCCGCGAACGGATTCTTCTCGTCTTGTCGTTCCTGGCGATCCACATCATCTGGGGATCGACTTATCTCGCGATTCGTTACGCGGTCGAGACGATTCCGCCGCTGTTGACGGCGGGTATGCGGCATCTCGTCGGTGGCGCCGCGCTCTTTGCGTGGTGCTGGGCGAAGGGCTATCGCCCGACGCTGAAGCAGTGGCGCGCGAGTCTGATTCTGAGCGTCATGTTTTTTCTCATCGGCCATGGCACGTTGCATTGGGCCGAGCTGATCGTTCCGTCGGGTGTCGCCGCGCTTCTCATCGCCACGGAACCCGTCTGGGTCGCAGGTTTGATGGCGATCTTCGGCTATCGCTCGCGCACGTCTGCGTCCGGCATCGCCGGACTCGTCATCGGAATCGTCGCCGTAGCGATTCTCGTCGATCGTCCATCGACCGTCGGCCGCGCTCTCTTCATCGGCTCCGTCGCCGTCGTCATCAGCGCGATTGTCTGGTCCCTCGGCATCGTCTACTCGCAGAAGGCCCCGCTGCATCCGATGGCGATCATGTCGGCGTCGATGACTCTTCTGTGTGGTGGCGTGCTGCTGATCGCGGCGTCGGCGATCACGGGAAGCCTCGCGCATTTCCGCATTTCCGACGTAACGTTGCGCTCAGGGCTCTCACTTGCGTACTTGACGATCTTCGGCGCGATCACATTCGCCGCGTACTCGTGGCTATTGACACGCGTGTCGCCAGTGCTCGTCGCCACCCACACGTACACGAATCCCATCATCGCCGTCATCCTCGGCGCTCTCGCCGCGGGCGAACACGTGACTCCGCGCATCGTGATCGCATCGATCGCTGTCATCGCAGCGATCCTCCTGGTGAAGCGAGAGGAGAGCGGGCGTCCCGCCCACGAAAACCCAAGAGAGTTACTAAACTCTTCGCCACGACCGCCTGCTGCTGCTGCATCGTCACTATCTGATTGACCCGGCTGTGGCCGTGCCTCGAGTAGCTTCCGCGATTTCCGCGTGGATACAGACCGGTCGTCGTAGGAAGCGAGTGCAAGTGACACGATCTGATCAGAACCGCCAGTTCAGTCCGCCGGAAATCTTCAATAGCGGGTTGGCCGACCTCGATCTTCGCGCGGAGCCGCCGTCGGTGCTTGTGGCAAGTGGAACCGGCCGCGCGGATGAACGCGTGGTACGTTGGGCGGACCGAACGTGATCAGCAAGTACGAAGAGATCCTGAATACCTACTTCGTCCCTCTGTTCCTGAAGCGCTACGGCAGTATCGAGGCATTCGAAGCAGATGAGGCATTCGAAGACCGGCAACGTACCGCCACGTTGCTCGCAAAAATGCTCGCTGAGGCGCCCAGAACGGCGGGGCACGTTTTCGAAATCGACGATTTCCCCTTAACCATCGAGGCGTTCGAAATCCTCGACGCGCATCTCACGCCAGCGATTGCCAGGATTTGGATGGAGACATCCGATCCTGAAGATCCAAACAACTTCTTTAAGCTAAACGTCAGCGAATTCGCAACCCATCTTGGAACAGTGCTCATGAACTCGCTCGGCGGCCGTTGGCGCTTCTCGCGCTCGCCAAATTACTTCATGTCTGGGGTCGTCGTCGGAAGTCTTGAATTCGCGATCTTCGATTCCGTGATCAAGAAAAGCAGCTCCGACTTCGGCCACGAATCGCTTTACCAGAAATACGTAACCTTCGCGAATCTCGTTCACACCGCAGAACACGGCACTAAGACGCCGCAGTGAAAGGCGGCAGCCCAACTCGGCATCGCACCCGACGCGGCCCGGTCCGTTGGGCGGACGGATCTTGACGTCGGTTCGATCGGGCAATAAATTCGCTTCCGATTCGATCCGGCTAAACGTGATCGAAGCTAACACTGAAGGAGATGGTCGTGCGTCATCATTTGCTTGCTCGCGCTGCAAGGTTCCTTGTTCTCGGTTTGACCGTTTTCGTTCTTCCGCCGCTCCTAGCGCAGGAGCAGTTCGAAAATCCTAAATTCCCGCCGCCTCCGCATGAGCGTCAGCAGCCGCAGGTCGAGCGCAAACTCAAGATCTTCGACACACTGGATTTCGACATATTCAGCAATCAGAAGTGGGATCGCCTGGGTGAGAGTCACGCGGCCGACGTGATCGTCACCTGGCCAGACGGTCACGAAACGCGAGGAATTCAAAAGCATATTGAAGATTTGAAAGCACTCTTCGTTTGGGGTCCCGATATCAAAATCAAAGTTCACCCGATCCGCTTCGGCTCGGGCAGTTGGACAGGCGTCACCGGCGTAATGACAGGTACTTTCAGTGGGCCAATGGCAGGCCCCAACGGTACAACGATTCAGCCGACCGACAAACACTTCGCTATCGGAATGGCTACGATCGGTCACTGGAAGAATGGCAAGATGGACCACGAGTGGCTGTTCTGGGACAACCAGGAGTTCATGCGGCAGATCGGCCTCGGAAAGTGAATTTGAATCCGCCCGTATCTCTTGAGCGCGGTCAAGCTCGAAGTCAGTCTGACCGCGGCCCAACTCCGCGTTCTGCCGATGTATCGTTAGTCTCGGCAGCCGCCGTGACGCTCAGCCTTCGGCACGTGATGGCCGCTCGCGGCTGAACGCGTGATACGTTCTATGAAAGCGATTGTTAGGCCGAGCCAAAACTCTTTCTGTTGGTGATCACGACGTGCCGCGCCACGGGCAAGCGGACGTATGATCCGGAAGCAGTGAAAACACGCTGTTGGATCTTCATCGGAGGCGCGTCTGGCCCGTGGCGAATCACACGCATCTCTTCTGTCATTGGCGAATCTCTACCAGATGCGAGTCACTTGGACGTTCGGACTGGCAACATCGTGACCTTGCCGTTAGGAGCGGTTTGGGTACTGAAAGGCGCAACGAGTCACGAACGCTACGTTACCCGGGAAGAGAAGCAGCGCCTGGCGTCCGTGCAGCCGCCGCTCGGTCGCGCGGAGGCGACTCTAGCGGCCCTCATTCCGGTCAAGAAGAGCGACGAGTGGTGGCAACTTGCTCAGGATGAGAGGAGAGCGATTTTCGAACTACGATCCCGGCACATTGAAACGGGTTTGCAGTATCTCCCGGCGGTCGCACGGCGCCTTCACCACAGCTATGATCTTGGGGAACCGTTTGACTTTCTCACCTGGTTCGAATATGCGCCTGAGCATGCAGAAGCGTTCGACGAACTTGTTGCGAGGTTGCGCGTGACCGAAGAGTGGCAATACGTCATTCGCGAGGTAGAAATACGCGTCCAGCTTACCGAACGGCCGGCCTAACTTTTCGCTACCTTTAGGCTCGCGAGGCGACTCTTGACAAAGTCAAGGGTCAGAACTTATCTATTAGTCCCGACATGAGGCCGGACATCGTACGCATTCTCGAGGAACACGGTATCCACCCCTCGGCCCAGCGCGTTGCGGTCGCCGAGTACGTGCTCCACACGACGGAGCATCCGTCTGCCGACAAAGTGTGGGCGGCCGTCCAGGAGAATTTTCCGATGATCTCCCGGGCGACGGTCTACAACACGCTCAATCTCTTCGTGGAAAAAGGGCTGCTTCGGGAGCTGCATCTCGCTCCCGACTCGGTGCTCTTCGATCCGAACACTGATCATCATCACCACTTCATCGATGAAGGCACCGGCCGGATCTATGACATCCCCTGGAATCAGATCGAAGTGAGCAACGCGAAATCGCCGCCGGGCTTCGAGGTTCACGACTATCAAGTGGTGATGCGCGGTCGTCGCCGCCGCGCTCGGCGCTGAACTCAATTGTCACGGAGGAGGAACATCGACGTGCCAGACAAACAACACACGAAAAGTGTCAGCGAAAGCGAAAGCCCTGTAATCCCTGCCCCGACCGCTAAGCGGGGCCGGCCGAGGGCAAACAAGGACTGGTGGCCGAATCAGCTGGATCTTTCGGTGCTTCATCAACACTCGCACCTGTCCAATCCGATGGAAGAGGACTTCAACTACGCAGAACAGTTCAAGTCCCTGGACCTCGACGCGCTGCGGCGGGACCTCATCGAGGTGATGACCACGTCGCAGGAATGGTGGCCGGCGGACTACGGCCACTACGGGCCGCTCTTCATCCGCATGACGTGGCATGCCGCGGGCACGTATCGCATCCACGATGGCCGCGGCGGTGCCGGCGACGGCCAGCAGCGCTTTGCGCCCCTCAACAGCTGGCCCGACAACGCAAACCTTGACAAAGCGCGCCGGTTGCTCTGGCCGCTCAAGAAGAAGTACGGCCAGAAAATCTCCTGGGCTGATCTCCTGGTGCTGGCCGGCAACGTCGCCATGGAATCGATGGGGTTCAAGACGTTCGGCTTCGGCTTCGGCCGGCCCGACGTCTGGGAGCCCCAGGACATCTTCTGGGGTCCTGAGGACACCTGGCTGGGAGACGAGCGCTACAGCGGCGATCGGGAGCTCGCCCGCCCGTTCGGCGCGGTGCAGATGGGCCTGATCTACGTGAATCCTGAAGGGCCCGGCGGCAACCCGGATCCGCTGGCTGCCGCCAGGGATATCCGCGAGACCTTCGCCCGCATGGCCATGAACGACGAGGAGACTGTTGCGCTCATCGTCGGCGGCCACACATTCGGCAAGACACATGGTGCTGCCGCGGCGGGTAAAAACGTCGGTCCGGAACCCGAGGCCAGCGCCCTCGAGGAGCAAGGCCTCGGCTGGAAGAACAAATACGGCAGCGGCAAAGGCGGCCACACGGTCACCAGCGGCCTCGAGGGAGCATGGACGAACAACCCGACCAAGTGGGACAACGGGTTCCTGGAGAATCTGTTCAAGTACGAGTGGGAGCTGACGACCAGCCCCGCCGGTGCGAAGCAGTGGACTCCCAAAAATCCCGAGGCCAAAGGCACCGTGCCGGATGCGCACGACCCGTCGAAGCGGCACGCGCCGATGATGCTGACCACGGACCTCTCGCTGAGGATGGATCCGATCTACGCGCCGATCGCAAAGCGATTCTACGAAAATCCGGACCAGCTCGCCGACGCGTTCGCCAGGGCGTGGTTCAAGCTGCTTCACCGCGACATGGGCCCCCGGTCGCGCTACCTTGGCCCCTGGGTCCCGGAGCCGCAACTTTGGCAGGACCCTCTCCCGCCAGTCGATCATGTGCTGATCGGTGAGCAGGACATCGCCGCTCTCAAGCGCAAAATCCTTGCGTCCGGTCTGTCCATGTCAGAGCTGGTCTCCACGGCTTGGGCGGCTGCGGCCAGCTTCCGCGGCACCGACAAGCGCGGTGGTGCGAATGGAGCACGGATCCGCCTTGAGCCTCAAAAGAACTGGGAGGTCAACGAACCCGCCCGGCTGGCCAAGGTGCTGAAGGCGCTGGAGCAGATCCAGAAGGACTTCAACCGCTCTCAGTCCGGCGGCAAGAAAGTCTCACTGGCCGACCTGATCGTCCTGGGCGGGAGCGCCGCCGTCGAACAAGCGGCCAGGAAAGCCGGGCACCAGATCACCGTCCCGTTCGCGCCGGGTCGCACGGACGCCTCGCAGGAGCAGACCGACGTGGCCACGTTTGAAGTGCTTGAACCGGTCGCCGACGGGTTCCGCAACTACATGCGAGCGGGAGACCCGCTGTCACCGGAGACCCGTCTGCTGGATCGGGCCAACCTGTTGAGGCTGACGGCGCCCGAGATGACGGTTCTCGTCGGCGGCATGCGCGCTTTGAACGCCAACTTCGGCCAATCGAGGCACGGTATCTTCACCGACCGGCCGGAGACGCTGACCAACGACTTCTTCGTAAACCTGCTCGACATCAGCACGGCGTGGAGGCCATCCGCCTCGGATAAGAAAGTGTACGAGGGTCGCGATCGCGCCACGGGAAAGCCCAAGTGGACTGCCACTGCCGCCGACCTTGTCTTCGGCGCGCACTCTCAGCTCCGAGCGCTGGCGGAGGTCTACGCAAGTGACGACGCGAAGGAGAAGTTTGTGCGTGACTTCGTGGCTGCCTGGAACAAGGTCATGAACCTCGATCGCTACGACCTTGTCGCCCAGGGCAACGGCGGGCGCCCACTCGCGGCCGCGGCCAGCCGCTAAGTTCTTTACGAGTACCGTTGCTGCTTTGTTGCGTTCCGTCGCAGTCGTTCGGCAAGGGCGGCGCCACGCCGCCCGTTGGGCGGGCGCAAACGGCGGGTCGCCGGGGGCCGACGCCCCACCTAAGATGTTCTCCTGAGGCCACGAAGCGGCGAACGATCTGAGCGATAGCGGTCGACAAGTTCTCAATTCTCAATTCTTCATTGTGCGTTGGCGAATCGGTTCAGAAGATCGCCTTCGCGCACACGGCGAGAGATCGCACTTCCGTCGTTGAAGAAACATCGTGGTGAGGCGCTAGCCCAACTCCACCCAGCAGCTGTCGCGGTCCGGCTTCGGGTCGGCGCTTCCGCG
>Ga0070708_100005040_pt1 | contig 10449 bp, 7 predicted proteins | sample KBSK5503metaG_FD_65469 | JGI IMG/M metagenome (GOLD analysis project Ga0070708, IMG submission 65469) | Corn, switchgrass and miscanthus rhizosphere microbial communities from Kellogg Biological Station, Michigan, USA - KBS K5-50-3 metaG | ecosystem: Host-associated > Plants > Roots >... | reverse complement strand
CTCGTCTCGCGGTGCGCCGGCAGCAGCCGTGGGTCGCTGGCGAGGTCGGCCACCACGAGCGCTTCCCCACTGACCGCCACGCGCCCGCTCAGGCTTTCGCCAAGGTGGAGTCGCGGGGTGACCATGATTTCGTGAGCGTCGCCCCACGTGCCCGTGACGACCAGCTCGTCGCCATCAACGAGCCAGAACCCCACCGACTCCGAGGAGAGGAGGTGGCCACACGCTTGGGCGATCGCATTGAGCAGAGATTCCACCGGCTGGATCTTGGAGAGCTGGCGGCTCGCCTCAAGCAGAGCCTGCAGGCGATCCTGGCGTGTCGTCGACGCGTCGAGCAGGCGCGCGTTCTCGAGGGCGATAGCCGCCTGGGCCGCGAATGCGGTGGCAAGGACGAGATCGTCAGGTGAGAAGCCCCGCGCACGCCGGGTGCGGATGCTCAGGACCCCGAGCACCTGGCTCCCGAGACTCAGCGGAACCCCGAGGAAGGCGCGATACCCACCCCGCCGGAAGGCCTCCCTGTGCGCCGGCGTCATCCTGGGATCGTTGGCCGCGTCCGCCACGACCAGGGCCTGGCCGGTCGCCGCAACAATGCCCGACAGACTTTCGCCCACCTTGAGCCGCTCGGTGGGCATGGCGCGCCGCGCGTCCCCAGAGGCGCCAGCCAGCACGAGTTCCTCCCCTTGCCGCACGCGAATCCCCACCGAATCCGAATCGAGCAGGTATCCGCAGGCCTCGGCGATCTTCGCCAACAGGGCCTCGAGGGGCTGGATCTGCGACAACTCGCGGGTAATTTCCACGAGCGTCTCGAGCCGCTCATAGCGGCGCGGCATCTGTCGCGTCGACCTGGGAACCCTGCGCTTTGTCGCGCCTCGATTCACTCGGGCATTCCTTCCTGGACGCTAGCAGCGTCATTTCCGAAAGGCGGCAAGCTGCATGCCAGGTTGGGGCACGAGCGACCGCTGGAACTGCCTGAATTGACGGGTAAGTTCCAGGCTGAAAAGTCATCAGCGGACCGAGGGGCAGCGCGAATGGTGAGCGGTTTGCCAAACGATGGCAATTTCCCGCCAGCCGGCGGTCCGAGTTACGGAATCAACGAGGCGGAGCATGCACTACGAGCAGCTAGCCCTTCGGTTCGTAGCTAAACTACGCTCTGGTGACCAACCCCTCGTAGCCTCGCCACGCGCGGAGGATATGCCAGGTACACCCACCGACCGATGGTCCAGGACATCGTGATGGCCTACCACTGATCGCCAGGGCACGCAGCCGAGGGCAATTCCCGCGGCGCGTTGCCTCGGTGTAGTCGCCGACTGTGAAGGCGAGTCGTTCGAGACACTCGGGGCGTGATAGCCACGAGCACCAATCCCCAAAGGAACTCCTTTCGGCCATCGAAAACTGGTGCTGGCCCCTGATTGGCGCGGAGTTCCGTGGGCGTCGATGGCCAGGATTTGTGCCAGGAGGAGGAGCCTTTGGTCGGCGGTCGTCGCCTAGTAGGAAGGCTCGGCAAGGGCCGACGTGCCTTTAGGTCTTGGGCCACCGCCTGAATTACGATGTTCATAAGCCCCAGCGATGAAGCGGCTCGCGAGCCTCCGGTCGAGACTCCTGGTCGTGGTCCTCGTGGCGGTGCTTCCCGCCTTCGCGCTGGCGCTCTATACGAACCTCGAGCATCGTCGCGCCGCCGTGGCCGTGGCCCAAGAGGAGGCGCTCCGGATCGCCCGGATCGCGGCCTCCGAGCAAAACGACGTGTTCCAGGACGCGCAACGGGTCGCGTTCACCTTGGCTCATCTTCCCGCGATCCGGACGCTCAACGCGGAGGCGTGCCGCCCATTGCTGGCGGAGCTCCTGAGCCGATCGCTGGAGTACTCGAACATTTCGGTCGCCGCGCCGACCGGCGACGTGATCTGCGCGGGAGAACCCTTCGTCGGCTCGATCAACTTGGGGGACCGCGAATACTTTCAACGAGCGCTGACTACTCGCCCGGTCGCCATGAGCGGCTATTTGATCGGACGAATCACCAAGAAGGCAGCGGTGGTGATGGCGTACCCAGCGGTCGACGCGGGTGGCACCGTGCGCGCCGTGGTCGTGATCGGAGTGGATCTACGCAGCCTCAATCATTTGGCGGCCGATGCCCAGTTGCCGGACGGCTCCACGCTGCTTGTGATGGACTCGGCCGGCATCATTCTGGCCCACCATCCTCGAAGAGATGGGTGGGTGGGTCAGCAGGTCTCGGACGCACCGTTGGCGAAGGCTATTCTCACGAAGCAGGGCGAGGGCACCATCGAGAACGTCGGATTGGACGGCGTGCCTCGCCTGTACGGACTCGCGCGGCTCTCGGCCACACCGGACGCGGGCGAAGTCTACCTCGTCGTCGGCATCCCCCGATCGGTGGCATTGGCGGAACCGAACCGCGCACTCATTCGGAATCTCGTCTGGCTGGGCCTGATCGGCGTGGTGGTGCTGGTGGGCGCACGCGTGGTCGCGCAGCGGCTCGTGCTGCGTCACACCGAAGCCCTGACAGCCGCCACCAAGCGCCTCGCCGCCGGGGACTTGGCGGCGCGGACGGGACTGGCCAGCAACAACACCGAGTTGGGTGACTTGGCGCGGTCCTTCGACGAGATGGCCGAGGCCGTGGAACAGCGAGCCGCCGAGCGCGCCCGGGCCGCGGCCGAATTGGTGCGCAGCGAGAAGATGGCCGCGCTCGGGCGCCTGGCCGCGGGGGTCGCCCACGAACTCAGAAACCCGCTGAGCGTCATCGCAGGCCGCATCGAAATTCTCAAACGCCAGATGACCCCGGGGCAGGCGCCGACCTTCGACGTGCTCGCTCGTAGCCTCGCGCAGTTCGAGGAGGCCGCGGAACGGATGCGGCGGATCATGGAAGGTCTCTCGACGTATTCCAAGCCGGCCAAGCCGGACCCCACGCCACTCGATCTGGGCGAATTACTGAGGGCGACGAGCGAAGTCCTCGCCTACGAAGCCCGAAAGCATCAGGTCGCCATCAACGTCGACGTGCCGCCCATGTTGCCTCAAGTGGTCGGGGATCGCAGCGAGCTCATGCAGGTCTTCGTCAATCTGGTCACGAATGCGGTGCAGGCCATGGGCGACATCGGTGGCGGGCAGGCGACGCTCAAAGCGTATACGGCCGATGGTCCCGGCACGCCCATCGTCGTGGCGGAGGTCACCGACACCGGGCCTGGCATTCCCGCAGACGCCCTCGCCCAAATCTGGGCGCCGTTCTACACCACCAAAACCGAGGGGACCGGCATCGGGCTCTCGATCGTCCGATCGCTCGTGGAGCAGCAAAACGGCGCCGCGATCACCGTCGCGAGCCACCTCGGCGTTGGCACCACGTTCCGGCTCACTATGCCGGCGCTCGCCGGCTCCTCTGCCCGGCCGAGCGCGAGTGCCCTCGAAAGGGCCTCGCGTGAGTACGCCTCGCCGGACTCCTGATAGTTCTCTGCAGTCCCTTCGGTGTGTCTTTTCAGGCCATCGCTCGTTTCACCGCGACGCCGGCGTCGCGGCGTCAGGCCTCTTCTCGGGTTTCGGCGTAGCCATCGGCTCTGACTATCGGTATGAGATCATCGCGCGAGAGAACTCTATTGATCTAGAATCGCGGCTAACATGACGTTGCTTCGGTTTCCAGGTCATCTCTTAGCGCTTCTCCTGCTCATCTACATCACCGCCGACTTCATGGACCCGTTAACCCCGGGGTGTTCTCCCTCGAGAATAACGACCTCTTTGTCGACGGTGTGGTCCAACTCAAATCCCATGCGTTAACGGATCTCGCGCCGACGGCGCCGATGATGCGCCCGGGGGACGGCCCGGCCGATTGCGACGATGAGCACGCAGCCGCTACGGTGCGCACGGTCGCGCGGCCGTCCCGTCCGCGGCACGTATTCTGGAAGCATCTGAAGCACGACGACTCAGCTTCGTTCGCGTCCTCCTCACCACCAGACTCCTCGCCCACTCCGCCTCAGTTGTAGCTCCGGCCAGAGCGGCCGGCAGCGCGCGGTCCTCAGGCACAACGCTCTGAACCGAGCCAGCGCTTGGAACAAGTCCGTGAACAGGCCCCAGCAGAGAGGAGAGGATGACGAACACGCGGCAACGCGGATGGTGAACCCGACCTTGAAGGGCGGCCCACTTTGAGATGGCTTCGGCTGTTCACGCGCCGCACCGTTTGGTGGGCAATTGCGTTTGCGATCCCGCTGGCCGTCATGCTGGCTGGTGGTGGCGTCATCCTTTCGACTGTCTACCCCTACTCGCGGTCGCCATCCTTCACGGACCTTGGCGTCACGCTCTTCGTTTTCGGCTTCACGGCCGTCCTTGCGCTCTTTGGCGTGTGGGTGGCGAGCGGTGGCCATCGCGGGCCAAAGGACGGGCCATGAGCAGTGGGCGAAGAGCGAAACTCCGCGGGATTCGTGCTGGTGGTCGACGACGACCAGCTTGCGCGCCACTTTCTTCGGTCGGTGCTCGAATTCTCGGGCACGATCGTCAACGCCGCCCACGCCGCACTCTGCGCCGCATGCCACGGCGTGCGCTCCCATCCGGTCCCGGTCGCACTCGTGGGTGAGTGCTCCATCCCCGATTTCATCTGCCGTCTTGGTCCAGACGAACGCGCCGCCTTGCCCGATCCCGTCGACCAGACGATCAGCTTCAAAAGGGACGCGTGAGCACGTTGGCCAGGAATTGGCTCCTGAGCACACCGAGGACCGCACCTCCTGCCATCAGAATGAAGGCGTCGATCCGGAGCGCCAGCGTCGCGGCGACTGTCCCAATCAGGATCAACAGTGTGAGCGGATCCTCAACGGCCGCGGGGGAAAGTCGGACCAACGAAACGGCCAGCACGCCGATCACTGCCGGAGCCATTCCTTTCATCATGGCCTTCATCCAGGCCAGTTGTCTGACCCGATCGAGTCCGGGCAGAATGGCGAGCATGATCACGAAGGACGGAAGGAAGGCTGCCGCGGCCGCCACGATCGCACCGCCAAGCCCGGTGAGCTTGTAGCCAACGTAGGCCGCAATCATCAGGACACTTGGGCCAGGCGTCAGTTGCCCGAGGGCCAATCCATCGATAAACTCCCGCGGCGTCAGCCATCCGAACTTTTCAACGACTTGGTCCTGGATGAAGGCGATCATCGGCAGCCCGCCGCCGATCGTGAAGGCGCCCACTTTGAGGAAGAAAAGGCCGATGTGAACAAGGCTCTTCGGATTCGGCGTCCACCCCGGGCCCGTCGTGACGGACGAGGAGGTCGTCAGCCACAGGGCGATGGAGAGCACGGCGACAAACAGGAGCCCCGCGACGGCGCGCACCCGCCCGCCGGATGGCCCGCGATGGAAGACGAACAAGCCGGCGCAGCCGGCGAGGACCAGGATCGCCACAATCCCGATACGGGTTGTCGCCGATGCCGCCGCAGCCGCGATGCCGATGATCACTTCGGGCACGGTGGTCGCCGCTGTCTTGGCGAGGCGATAGAGCGCGACGGCAAACAGACCGATGACCACCGGGCCGAGACCATATAGAGCGCTGCGCGCCAGTGGCGTCACACCGAAGTTTGCGTACGCGATCGTCAGGGCAAGCATGATGACGAACGCTTGGAAACACGAAGCAGAGTCCGCCGAGAAGAGCACTCCACCAGCCACCGCGGGCGTACGCGAGGAATATTCCGAGCTGCGTCGCCGTCGCGCCGGGCACCATGTTCGCCACCGCCAGGCCCTCGAGGAATCGTTCCTTCGACACCCACTTCCGTCGCTCTTGTAGTTCGTTTTGCATCACGCCCATGATGGCCGGCCCGCCGTACGAAGTGGCGCCGAGCTGAAACAGCGTGGTCGCGATTTCCTTCGGCTCGCCTGCCCTCGTCGCATCGATCATTGGGTTAAAGGCTAAACCTGAAAATGGCGAGGAGATACCCTGTTCACAAATCGCCGCCGGACACGTGTAGGCGAAGTCCGTGAAAGGACGACACCTCGCAAAGAGAGGTCCACGCGTTCCGAAACCACTGGTTTCTCCGGAATGTCGATCTGGCGGGTTTCTTTTTCTACCCCGCGGTGAGCAATCACCCATTCGTCATGAACAATCCGGAAATCGCGACGTGAAGAGCGTCGTAAACTTCACCGGTTCTCAGTCATCTCTGAATGGTCCCGGCGTTGCACGCATTATTGGACACGCACAGTTGTGCAGGCCCTATTGTTTGGCGGGAGGGACCGATGGTGACGACGAAACTGAACCCGGAGATCGCGGAAACCTGGAAGCGCGTCCCCGCGTGGAAAACAGGCCTGCTCGCGGTTGGGTTGTCGCTGTTCGTTATGCTCCTAGCGCTGTTGCTGGGTCCTTGCCCAGCGCTAGCTGGTGAACGAATTAGGCGCCCGGTGCTGCCGAATTCCGACGCCACTCTGTATGAGGTCACCGAGACTGTCCGGTTCGATGCCGCGGCCGGCTTGACCGTCACGCTGCGGGACGCCATTGCCACGCTCATGGGCGCAGCGAAACTCGGAACGCCCCTCTGCCCTGCCGCGGTGCTGGTGACGAACCCGGCCGTCCAAACGTGCGAGATCTCCGGTCAGGGGCAGGACAGCGTGTCGCTGGCAACAGGCCTCGGCCCAGTCTGGGGCAAGTTCGCTGTCCTCATCAATGCCCCCGGGAACAGCGACGACCATGTCCCGGATTTGCCCGTCCTGACCGGCACCTTCATCGGCGATGTTGACCTCTCGCCGGCGGTCCTGTCGCAGATTCCGCTGGGCTATCTCACGAACGGTCGACTCACGATCGATCAGACGGGCCAGGTGATCCCCTTCTCGGGAACGTTCCGGCTGCCGTTCAGCCTTGTTGACGACGAGGGGCGTAAGAGAGACTTCTACCTCGCCGCCGACGGCACCCCGGTGAGCGTCAAGCAACACGAACGTGATCTGGGCTTCCCGCTGGTGCGGCTCGAGGTGACGTTCGGGCCCTAGCAGAGAGCCCGGCGTGTGGCCGTTCGACGGCGACGCGGACGAGAACTTGCGATCGTCGTGGTGGTCGATGAACGCGGTCTTCGCGGCCCGGCGCCCCCCCCGATGTGTCGATCGCAACGGTCGACCTTTACGGCATCGCCCATCCATCGACAACCGGCGGCGCGTTTGTAGCCCGTGTATTGCCAGGGTTTCCCAAAGCTGCTAGCGTAGTCACTCGTGCAACTTCAGCGAGCGCTCGTCCTTCTCCTCGCGGTAGCGCTTTTCGCGCTCGCGCCGCTCGCCCAGGCCTCTCCACCGGACCAAACCTGGATCAGCGGGTTCTACGACGACGCCGACTATGACGACGTCGTCCTCATCATCACGTCGAGCGTGGGCGTCGCGGATGGCGTGCTACGCGCGAGACTGCCGTCCCCGCTCCCCGTCGTGGCGCCGGCGCGGCATCTCGACGAAGCCGACCCGTCCCGGCCCCATCTGCTGTCCACGCCCACCCGGGCGCCTCCTCTCGCCTAGCCTGCTCTTCTAGCGATCCCGCGGGCCCTCCTGCGGGATACCGAACCGAGCACATCTCGCATCACGGCTGAACCGGTTTGTCCTGTCGCCGGAGCCGGGCGCAACGTGGCGGCCCGATCGCCGCGACTGCCGACGAGTCGACGAGTTCCGTGCCGGTTCGCCCGAACTAGCTTCCGCCCGCGCTTACCTCAGACGCGACTGGGGTGTCGCGCTAAAGGACGAGGCAACTCGAGAGCTTGGCTATGTATCTCTGTAGCGCTTTCGTTTTCGTTGCGTGATGGCGCTGCGCCCGTGATGCCGTGATCGCGCGCATCGCCAACTTCGCGGTCCGCCAGTGTCGTCACGCTGGCTCTGGTGCGCTCCTCGTGGCGGACGAGATCATCGCCTTCTACCGGTTGCCGCGCCGGGCGGCGAAGGCCCTGGCAAGACACGCCTTCATGACGACACTCTGTTGCACCAGCGTGATCGTCGCGCTGACGCTCCCGATCATCGCACGCGCGGGCGAGACAACTCTCGCCGCGGTGTTGAGCGATCCCGCCGGATTCGACGGGCGGAAGGTGCAAGTCAGGGGCACCCTGACTGATCTGAAAGCCCACCGCGCGCGCAAGGGCTACCGCTATCACACGTTCACCCTCTCTGATGACGTACACGCAGTCCTGATCCTCGTCTTGGAGCGGCCGGGCTGTGCGGGATCCCCGGTTACTGTCAACGGCGCTGTCCAGCGGCGCCGGGCGGGGCCAGGCCCCGACGCCGTCGTGATCGAAGCTACAACGGTCACGTGTCTCGCGAGGACGAAGTCGCGGTCGGATGCGTCTGCCGCGTTTGCGGACGACCGCCACGCCGGCAGCTATCCGGAAAGCGGTCAACCTCGGAAACCGACGGCGAAATGATCGCCCGGATCCTGACCTTTGCCCTCCACCAACGCTTCATCATTCTCGCGCTGACACTCTTGCTCATCGCCGGCGGCATCGTCGCCTTCTCTCGCTTGCCGATCGAGGCGTATCCCGACGTCGCCGATGTCGAGGTCGACGTCATCACCATCTGGCCGGGGCACGCCGCCGAAGAAGTCGAGCGTCTGATTACGATTGCGCTCGAGAAGGAGCTCAACGGCATCGCGAACGTGACGTTCCTGCGGTCGTTTTCGAACTTCGGCCTGTCGAACATCCGGGTCCTGTTCGCGGATGGCACCGACAACTACTGGGCCCGCCAGCAGGTCCAGGAGCGGGTCACGCAAGCCGAGCTCCCCGCGGACGCGAAGCCCACGCTCGGTCCGCTCGCCAGCGTGATCGGCGAAGTGTACCGATACACGCTCGAATCGAAGACGCTGCCGCTCGTGGAGCTGAAGGCCCTGCAGGACTGGGTTCTTGAGCGTGAGTTCCGGAAAGTCCCCGGCGTCGTCGACGTGGTCTCGTGGGGCGGCGGCATCAAGCAATACCAGATCACGCTCGATCCGGGGCGACTCCGCACCTACAACCTCACGCTAAAGCAGATCTTCGAGGCGGTGGCCAGTAACAATTCCAACGCCGGCGGCAGCTATATCCAGCGGGGCGAATACGCCCTCATGGTCCGAGGCATCGGCCTCATCCAGTCCACTCGGGACATCGAGAACATCGTCGTCGCCGCCCAGAAGGGGACGCCGGTTCGCGTCCGCGACATCGGCCAAGTCGGCATCGGCCACGCCATCCGCTTCGGCGTCCTCGGGCGTGACCACGACGACGATCTCGTCCAGGGGATCGTCCTGATGCGCAAGGGCGAAAACCCCGGGGATGTCATCAAGGGCGTGCGCACGAAGATCGAGGAGCTCAAAAAGCTTCTGCCAGCGGGCGTCGAGATGCGCCCGTACTACAGCCGCGATGTGCTCGTGAAGACCACCGTGACGACGGTGATGCGCAACCTGATCGAAGGGGCGGTGCTGGTCATCGTGCTGCTCTCGCTGTTTTTCTACAACCTGCGTGCGGCCATCATCGTCGCGCTGACGATCCCGCTGTCCCTCCTCTTCGCGTTCATCTTCATGGATCTCCGGGGCATCCCGGCCAATCTACTCTCGCTCGGCGCCATCGACTTCGGGATCATCGTCGACGGCGCCGTGATCATGACCGAGAACATCATGCGTCACCTGAGCGAGCACCGGCCACATGGCCACCGCGTCCTGCGCGAGGTCCAGCACGCGGCGATGGAGGTGGCTCGACCGCTGGCCTTCGCCGTCCTGATCATCATGACGGTGTACCTGCCGATCCTCACCTTCCAGCGGATCGAGGGCAAACTCTTCCGGCCGATGGCGGTGACGATCTCACTCGCCGTGATCGGCTCGCTCGTCCTGACGCTCACGCTCATTCCTGTGCTCTCAAGCCTGTTGTTTCGCCGGCCGCCCTCAGCGCGCGAGAGTCCGCTTCTCCGCTGGCTTCGGAAGCCCTACCTGGTGATGCTCCGCTGGTGCGTGCGCCGGCCGCTGTTCCCGGTGCTCGGGGCCGCCGCCAGCCTGGCGCTCGCGCTGTTCGTCTTCACCCTGCTCGGCAAAGAGTTCCTGCCAGAGCTGGACGAAGGGGACCTCTGGCTGCGCGTCAAGCTGCCGGTCGGCATCTCGCTCGAAGGCGCGCGTCCCTATGTGCACGAGATACGCGAGCGGCTCCTCACGTTCCCGGAGGTGCGGGTCATCGTGTCACAACTGGGAGCGCCCGATGATGGCACCGACCCCAACGGGCCGGACAACACCGAGTTCTACGTCGGCTTGAAGCCCCGGGACCAGTGGCAGATCAAGGACAAGGACAGGCTCATCGAGGCGATGGGTCGAAGTCTGGCGGATATGCCAGGGATTACGACCAACTTCTCGCAGCCGATCAAGGACAACGTCGACGAGGCGTTAGCGGGGGTCAAGGGCGAGCTAGCCATCAAACTCTACGGGCCAGACGTTTATGCCCTGCAGGCGAAGGCGAAAGAGATCGCCACCGTCCTGAGCGGCATTCGGGGTGTCGCCGATCTCGACTACGACCACCTCGTCGG
>Ga0070708_100005039_pt1 | contig 10451 bp, 9 predicted proteins | sample KBSK5503metaG_FD_65469 | JGI IMG/M metagenome (GOLD analysis project Ga0070708, IMG submission 65469) | Corn, switchgrass and miscanthus rhizosphere microbial communities from Kellogg Biological Station, Michigan, USA - KBS K5-50-3 metaG | ecosystem: Host-associated > Plants > Roots >... | reverse complement strand
CAGATGTGGAAACAGCACTCTGAACCGCAAGACGAGCTGCCCACGGACCTCGATCGATATGCCCATACCAGCTCAACGAGACAGGCAAAGAAATCAACAAGTTAAATCTTTACGGCTTCACCGATGCCGGAACATACTTTCGAAGATCCCAGCCGGGATGCAGGCCGAGGTCAAGGACGCCTACTGGGCGATCTTCGACACCGGGGACGTCAAGACCCCGCCCGAGCCCAGGCTGGCGGGAATCATCGACGCCCGCATCACCGAGATGGCCGCCAGGTACGGCGCCACCTACCCTCGGCGATGAGGTGCCTGACCACCGACCGCGAGGGGCTGACCGCCTACCTGCGCTTCCCCGCCGAGCACCACCACCGGATCCGGCACTCCAACTTCATCGAAAGAACGTTCGGGGAAACCCGCCGCCGGGTCAGGGTGATCGGCCGGCTGCCCGGCGAGACCAGCTGCCTGACCCTGGTCTGGGCCGTGCTCGACCGGGCCTCCCGCGGCTGGCGCGGGCTGACCATGACCGCCGCCGGGCTGCGCCTGCTGCAGGACCTGCGCCGCTCGCTGCTCGAACCACCCGCCCGGCTGCGGCCGCGCACCGGCACCGCCGCCCGGCCCGGCGATCACCCCGAAACTGTCGGTGCCACCGCCTGACCTGACGATGAAGCCGGAACTCAGCTTCCTTCGTGCCGGGCGGCGCGCGTGTCCTTCCCGCCTGCTGCGGTGCGGGTTTCCCGGCCCGGCGCCGTCGTGCCGGGTCGCGGCCCGGCCCCGGGCTCCTCGTTCAGCGCCGGGGGATCGGGCGGTGAGAGCATCTCCGGCCGCAGCAGCTGGCGCAGCCCGCGCTGGAGGGTGGCGGCGTCCGGGCCGCCCAGGATCAGCTGCTGCAGCAGGAAACCGGGCGCCACGGCGAACAGGGCCGCGCCGACCGCGTCAGCGTCGGTTCCGGGCGGCAGCCTGCCGTCGTCCCGCATCCGCTGCGCGGCCGTGATCCAGTAGCTCCGCAGGGGGCCCCACGTGCCGCGCACGATACCGGCGACCGCCGGGTCGTACAGCGCCTCCGCCCAGGCCGACGGGGCAACCCGGGCCGGCCCGTCCGGGCCGCTGCGCTCCTGAAGGGCCGCGGCCAGCCGGCCGGCGATCTCATCGGCGCCGGGCACCGGGTCCTGGGCGAGGGCGGACTCGATGACCGCGGTGATGGGGCCGCGCTCTTCCGCGGTGATCGCCTGGACGAGGTCGTTCTTGCTCTTGAAGTAGCGGTAGACCGCGCCCGCTGACAGCCCGGACTCGCGGAACACGTCCTGCATCGACGTCTCGTGGAAGCCCTTGCGCGCGAAGCAGCGCACGGCGGCGTCCATGATCTGCCGGCGCCGCCGCTCGAGGTGCTCGTCGCTGACCCGCGGCATGACATCAATATAAAACGGACGTCCGCTCTTGACAAGAACCAGGGACCGGAGGATGCTGAGATAAAGAGAACGGTTATCCGTTTTACTTAGGTCCGGGGCCGGCGCCCCGGCGGCCGGGAGGCGCCGCCGATCTCGCCGATGTCACCGGACCTGACCAGCGTCCTGCGGTCAGCCCGGCGGCAGGCACGCGAGCAGGGGGAGCCGGGAGATGAGCACTGACCGCCACCGTGAGCATTCCATGTCCTGCCAGCTGCCCCGCGAGCCAGTGCGGGTCAGGCAGGCCCGCGAGCAGGCCCGTCAGGCACTTTGCGGATGGGGTCTCGGCGAGCACGCCGAGCTCGCCGAGCTCGCCGGGCTGATCGTCAGTGAGCTGGCCGCCAACGCCATCCAGCACGGAGACGGACCGGTCCAGGTCCGCGTGTCGTACGCCCGCGGTGACCTGCGGGTGGAAGTCCACGACGACGGCGCAGGCAGGCCGGCCAGGCGGCCAGTCACCGCTGACGACGAATCCGGTCGCGGCCTGGCGCTGCTCGATGACCTGATCGGGCAGTGCGGCGGGACACGAGCAGTCGCCAATGACAATGCCGGGCCCGGCAAGACCGTGCAAGTCACGGTCCGCCTGGCCGCTGGCCCGGCGGGTGCCCCGGTGACCGGCGCCCCGCCACCCACGGCGCGCAGGATTCACCCAGGCACGCCACCCGGAACCGGCGGTCCCCCCCGCGCTGGGGTCTCATGTCCCAGCCGCAGGCCAGTGATGTGCCAGCACGCACCACCGTGCCCGCCCGCGCACGCGCCCGACCGCGCGGCCGCCCGCATCATCGCGGGGCACCCCGAGCAGGGCTGGAACCTGCTCTGCAACGGAATCGTGCTGTTCGAGGATACCGGGATGCTGCTTCCCGACGGCACCGTTACCGAGCCTCACCGCGCAGCAGACCGCACACCCGCAGATGGCCTGCCGCCGAACAGGGCACGTCCGCGCGGGGTCCCCGTGCCGCACGGGCGCGCCCATGAGGAAGCGCCGCGCCGGACCCCGGTCACCGCCCAGTCCGGCGCGGCGCGGCCCGCAGGCCGCCCGGCACCGGGCCCGTCACCGGCACCTGCCAGGCCGCGGCGCCGGTCACCACCCGGGCCTGAGCCTTGCCCGTCCCAGCCCCCGCACGCATCCTCCCCGGCCTGGCCCCTCGAACCACCCGCCCAGCTGCGGCTACGCACAGTCACCGTCGCCCAGCCCGCAGATCACCCCGAAACTGTCAGTGCCGCCGCCTAACCTGACCATGAAGCCGGAACTACGCCCGCCGATTTACACCGGATTCAGGACGCCACCGCCGAGACGGTGCGGCTGTCGCCAGACTGCTGAGCGCCCTCGCTGAAGTGCCGATAACCCCAGATCTGTGCGCGATCGCTGCGCAGTGACCATCCCTCGGTGACGCTGCCTGGGTGCATTTCGATCAGCTCGAGCCCGCGGCTGTTGCGGCAGCCGGGGCTGTGGCTGCAGGGCCGAGGGCGTGGCTGACGGCTTTGATGGCCTGGGCGGTGATTGTCAGGGTGGGGTTGATTGCGAGCGCTCCTGGTATGGCTGAGCCGTCGACGACGAACAGCCCTTCGTGGGTGTCTGTGGGGTGCGCTCCGCCCGGGTCGAAGACGCGGCCGTATTCGTCGATGGCGCCGCGGGTACGGTCGGGGCCGATAGTGCAGCCGCCGAGCGGGTGGGTGATCATCAGCCTTCGGCTTGGCAGCGCGTCCCACAGCGGGACGTAGTCGCCGCCCATGGCTTCGGCCAAGTGGCGGCACAGCTGGTCGGCCTTGGCAAAGGTGGGGTGGTTGATGATCGGCTGCTGCCAATCCAGCCGCAGATCGTCGCCATCAAGACGGAAGGTTCCACTGGCGTCGTCTTGGCCCATGACATTGAAGAAGAAGATGTTGTTGACGTACTCGGCCTCAGTCCGCGCGTCCTTCGGGTTGTAGGTGTCGGGCAGGTGCGGAAGGAAGTCGCGCAGGTCTGGCAGGGCGTGGGTGAGCCAGGCCAGCCGCAGCCGGGCGTGGAAGAACCGCCGCTTGACCAGGCTGTCGAGGACCGACAGGGCGGTGTAGGCGATGGAGGCGAACATGCCCGGGATCGCGCAGTCTTCGACAGTGAGGTGGGTGCCATCAATGACGGCCCGGACCTCGCAGGTGTTGATCGGGCCGCGGGTGGACGACACCCGTTCGGCGGTGTTGACGACGAAGGCGCCGAAGTCGCCGTTGGCGGAAAAGTGCTGCCCGATGGTGTCCGGCAGGTCCAGGCCGCCGGCGTTTTGGGAGCGCAACAGCAACTCGGTGGTGCCCAGCGTGCCCGCGGCGAGGAACACCTGGGGCGCCGTGACGGTTTGCTCGCCGCCGCCGTCGCGGTGGTCGTGGAAGACCACTTGGTAGCCGTCGCGGGTCTTGCGGATTTGGCGTGCCTCGGCGCGGGGCCACAGGGCGACCCCGCTGGTGGGGTCTTGCAGCAGGTGGGCGAACAGGCTCTTGTTCAGCGTCAGCCGCGCCGCGGGCAGGCAGCCCAGAAGGCAGCGGCCCTGGCGTTCGCAGAAGGTGTGGTTTTTCGCGGCGTCGCTGGCCGCGCCCCGGTCGGGGTCGTACTCGATCACCGCTAGGTCCAGCGGCGCCCAGGGCAGGGCGACGCCGAGCTTGGGCGCTATCACCGCGGCGGCGTCACGCAGCACCCGCGCTCGGTCCAGGTAGAGGTAGTCGTCATCGGTTAGTGAGGTGACATCCCGCCCGGGCAGCGGGATCTTGGTCACGACTTTGTTCAGTGGCCCGCGGAAGTCAGTCATCCACTGACGCGCGGCCGCGAACTCGGCGGCCGCCAGATTGAGCCCGATCTGAGCAAGCACGTCGGAGTCGGGCTGAATGGTGACGTTGGAATAGATCATCGAACCGCCGCCCACGGCGCTGGCGGTCAGCGTGGTCGCGTCGTCGAAGTTGGAGAACTTGTAGAGCCCGTCGGGGTGCAGATGGGTGCGGATGGAGGCGAAAACGTCGAGCAGTCCGTCCTTGTTGTCCGGGCGCGGCCAGTACTGCACCGGTTGCTTGTTCGCCGCCAGCCAGTCCGGCATCCGCTGTTTGCCTGGCGCCAGTGGCGGCGGCTTGCCGAGCGTCTCCGGCGAGATCCACCACGTCCCGCGCTCCAGGATCAGCACCTTCTTCTTCCGGGCCGCCAGCTGTGACGCCGCAACCGATCCGCCGAAACCGCTCCCGATGACGACCGCGTCGAAATCCATTTTCCGCCCCCAGCCTCGCACTTCGTCCGGCCAGGCAAACACCGGCCACTGGCCGCTTCGCCGGCCTCGCTTCAGTTCTACAGACTCCTTTCGTAGTATGAGATCGAAGAGGGTCGCCTGATACGCCTGCCGACCAAGTTCACCCGCCGCCGAGATCCAAGCTCGGCCGGTTCACCTGGATCCCTGCGATCTACCGGTTCTGTACGCCTCCTCGTGGCACTGATCCCGCCGGACCGGCGCTCCCCGCTCACATCCCGTCCGCGAGGATGTCAGGGAGCGAGGCTGGCTAGGCGGGCGGGCGGTGATGAGCTGACGGCGGGTGTGCTCGCAGATGCGGTCGAAGAGCCGGCCGATAATGGTGAGGGTGTCGTCGTCGGAGCCACTGGACAGGGCGAGGCCGCCGATCAGCACGTCGAGGCCCGCCACGGCAGGGCGTCGTATCGCGCATCGGCCAGGCCGGCTTCGTGGACGATGCGGCCGACCAATTCGAGCGCCGTGTCGGCCGTAATACCGAACGTCGCCAGCGCGCTTTCGCAGCGGCCTTAGGGGCGGCCGTCGATGCCCGCCGTGACGGCTGATTCCCGGCTGGAGATCCAAGATCCACGACCCGCCCAAATAGGGTCCGCGCGGGGCGTGCCGGCTACGCTTAACGGATGGCGCAACCGCGCGGCCCGGGGTCGCTGCCGTTTCCTGACCGGCCCGCTGGCAGCGACTGTCTGCCCGGCATCGACCATATCGTGGTGCTGCTGAAAGAGAACCACTCCTATGACAGCTACTTCGGCATGCTGGACCGGGGGGATGGTTTCACCCTGGGGGCCGACGGTTTGCCGCGCAACAGCAACCCGGACCAGCACGGGCAGCGGGTGCGGGCTCATCATCTCAGCCTGCCGCTGAACCCGTCGTTTCATCTGCGTCAGACATGGAACGACTCGCACCGCCAGTGGCATGGCGGCGCGATGGACGGGTTCGTCACCACCACCGGCAGCGACGATCCCATGGGATACCTCGACGGAACCGATCTGCCCTGGTATTACGGCTTCGCTCGCACCTACGGCATCGGGGACCGCTACTTTTCCTCCTGCCTGGCTCAAACGTTCCCGAACCGGCGATTTCTCCAGGCCGCCACCGCCGCCGGCCTGGTCAGCACGACCATCCCCAGCCCCTTCGCGCGTCCCCCCCGGTCCGGGCTGATCTGGGACCTGCTCGACGCCCATAACATCGGCTGGGCCAACTACTTCGTCGAGGCCCCCGAGGTGGGCTTGTGGCCGCGCAACCTTCTGCGCTGGCACGACAACCTGCACGACATCGCCGACTTCCACGACGACTGCCAGCACGGCCGTCTCCCCGCGGTCAGCCTGATCACGCCCGAATTCGTCGCCGCCTCCGAAGGGGAATTTCAAGACGACCAGGTAGGGGAGGCATTCACCGCCAGCGTCTTCGAGGCGGCTGCGGCAAGCCCGCAATGGCAGCACATGCTGTTCATCATCGCCTGGGACGAAGGGGGCGGCTTTTACGATCACGTGCCACCGCCCGCGGCTGTCGTGCCAGACGACATTCCTCCCGATATCCACGTGCCCCCCGACGAGCCCGGAGGCTATGACCGCTACGGGTTCCGGGTGCCGTGCCTGGTCGCCTCCCCCTTCGCCAAACCGGGTCACGTCTCCTCAGTCGTCTACGATCACACGTCAATCCTGGCCACCATCGAGCGCAAATGGAACCTTCCGGCGCTGACCCGGCGCGACGCGGCCGCCAACCCGCTGACCGACTTCATCGACCCCGGCAGGCCACCACACTTCTCCAGCCCGGCACCGCTACCCCGCCCCACCATCTGGCCCTTCACCGGCCAGCGCTGACACACCACCGAGTTCGTGGTGGCTTCTGGCCGTGGCGGTCGCGGTGCACGGCCAAAAGCAGCGCGTGCAGAAACGAGCTCCGTTGACCTGCAGCAACCGCACCGAGTTTCGCTGCCTCGGATGCGCCGTCCGCTGCAGGTAATCGTGGCGCGTGCTAGAACGGCGTCACACTCGGCTTTCATGTCCGCGCTGTGTCGCTCTCCTCGCCAGGCACGCTTGTGCCCACCGGGCCGCGGCACCTGTTACGCTCGCCGACTGCCACGCAACTACCCATGGACGAGCAGGCGCGGGCGCGCCGCGACGCACCCGCCGCCGAAAACGCGGCGGCCGCGGCCGACGGGCTGGTCTCCTTGGTAGAGCGGATGGGCGGCGCCCCGTTCACCGACCACCCGTTCGTGGCGACCATCCCGGCCGAGCGGGCCACGTGGGAGGCGGAGCGGGACCGGCTGGCCGGGCCCAGCGACCCGGCGAGGTGGGCCGGGGCAGCGAAGGCGTGGCAGGACCTGGGCTGCCCGCACCGCGCCGGGTACGCGTGGTGGCGGCAGGCCCAGGCGCAGCTGGATGCCGGGCCGCCCGCCGCGGCAGCGGCCGGAGCGCTGCGGGCCGCCTGGGCCGCCGCCGACGGCCACGCGCCGCTGAGGACCCAGATCCAGCTGCTCGCCGGGCGGGCCCGGATCCCGCTTCAAGCCCCGGCCGCCGCCACGCCGGCCGAGGTGCCCCCGACCGGCGGGCTGACCGGCCGTGAGCTCGCGGTGCTGCGGCTGCTGGCCGCGGGCCGCACCAACGCCGAGATCGGTGCCCAGCTGTACATCAGCCCCCGGACCGCCGGCGTGCACGTCACCAACATCTTGCGCAAACTCGGCGTCTCCAGCCGGGTGCAGGCCGCCGCGGTGGCCGAACGCGCCGGGCTGCTGCACTAAACACCGCCGCCGGGAACCTAAACACCTGGCAGCCCAGATACTGCACGATCAGCCGATCCGCCCCGCCCCGCTGCAGCCGCATCCTCGGGAATAGGCCCTGCCACGCCACCGAGGAGAGGCCGATCCGTGCGCCACGTGACACCAGCGCCCTCATCACAGGGCATCCGCCACTGCCTAGGCGTGCACGTGGCCACAGCAGAGCTGGCCGTTGCCCTCACGGTTATGGCCAGGCGGGTGCCTAACCTCCACCGCGCTGGCGACGCACCCTGGAGACGGGATACCGGCGTGAGCGGACCTATCACGCTGTCCGTCGACTTCGACCGCAGCCCCTCAGATGCGCCTGCCATGACAGCCGTCACGCCCAGTTCAGCGCTCCATCAAGCACACCCTCGCGGGGCCTTCCCGGCCTCGCCCGCACAGGCAGGAAACGGTCATGTTCACACACCCCTATCTCGCCAGCCAGCTGTCGTTCCGGTGGATCATTGACATCCCGCTCGAGACATGCGTGGCGGCACTTGAGGACGGGCAGCGCGCCCGGCCCCGCACCGACTTGTACATCGGCCGGAGCCTGCTGCGCGGGCCCATCCAGCACGATCGCCTCACGGGGACCTACAGCATCGAGGTCCGCCTGGCCCGCGGGCCGCTGCGCCCGCCGCTGCCCATGAGGCTTCACATAGACCGCTGGTCCGGGCCAGCCGCCAGGACCGCTCTCGAGCTCCTCCCCTGTGCGCGCGTGCGGCCGGATGCGGCCTACTTCCGCGCCGGCCATCTCCTGCTGGACATACTGACCCGCAGACTCGTCGATGTCATCGATCTGAACGACCTGCAACGCGAGGACCGTCCGCCCGCCGCCGCAGCGCTGAGCACACCGGCACGAGTCTAAGGCGGCATCAAGAACGCCACGACACGCCTCACCCACAGCCGCGCCACCGGCGAACCGGCCAGCCCGCGGATGCGCCGAGCATGCCGATATCGGCCACGTGAACCGCCTCGTATCCTTCGCTGCAGAGCCTGGCAGCGAATCGGCGCGAGAACAAACTATCGTTGCTGGCCGCAGTGGCCTCCGCTTTCTGGCACCAGGTCAGCGGCCTCACGCACGACGTAGCGGACGGAGAATTAAGCGGAGGTTACTTCACGCGCCACCCTTTCGAGTCTTCCCGGTCCAATAGGCGAGGATGTGCCGGACGGACAACGTCTCCGGGTACTCGGGGCCGGAGACCCGCTCACGGATCGGCAGCAGCGCGGCGAACTGATCCCGGGCACCGGCCGCATCCCCCGCCTCCCCGGTGAAGTAAGCGATGTTGTCCCGGATGGACAGCGTCTGTGGGTGCCCGGAGCCGGAGACCCGCTCGCCGCGCAGCCGATCGGCGGGCTGGTTACCGACTCCCAGGACGTGCCTGCCGGGGATTGCGGGGCCAGTGCGGAAGATTCTTCCTGTCGCAGGAGTTGACGTGGATAACTTGATTAACAGGCCGAACATCAGCGGGGGACGAGATGCTGGGCCGAACTGCTCTCCGCGAGCTGCCGCAGATGGGGCTGATGCAGTCCCCGTCGGGCGTTGTCATCGTTGACACTGAGCTGCGGATCGCCTGGACTAATCAGGCCGCCGGGCGCCTCGGTGACGGCATCCCGGCGATAGCGTGGCCCGGGCGCCGCCTGGGCGAGGTGCTGCCCCAGATGGACGCCGCCTCGCTCGAGCAGTCGCTGCGGGAGGTGCTGGCCACCGGGAAGCCCGCGATCGACCTCCAGGTGAGCGGACACGCGGACGGCGACCCGCGCAGGGAGCGGTTCTGGAACTGCACCCAGTACCGCATCGGCGGGCCGGACGGCAAGGCCGCCGGGGCCGCCTGCGTGATGCGGGAGATCACCGACCAGGTCCTGGACCAGCGCCGGATGGCGCTGGCCGACGAGGCCAGCACCCGGATCGGGACCTCGCTGGACATCACCCGCACCGCCGAAGAACTCCTCGACGTGGCCGTCCCGCGGCTGGCCGACGCGGGCGCGGTCGACCTGCTGGTCACCGTCATCGACGGCGACCAGCACGCACCCCACGCACACGACCCGGAAATGCGCTTCCAGCATGCGGCGCTGCGGTGGCCGGCTGACCTGCCGCCCCTTCCCGGATCCCTCCCGTATGCATGGAGTGAGACCGACCCCGCGAAGCTGATCCGCCAGCGCCTGGCGGCCGGCTCGCCGGTCTACCTGCCGGCGTTCGGGGCCATGACCAAGCAGCAGATCAAGGAGATAACCTCCGACACGGGCTTCGACCGCATGATCGCGGCGCGCCAGGCAGGGGCCCACTCGCTGATATATGTCCCGCTTACAGCCCGGGGCGTGATCATGGGCATCGTCGCCCTGGGCCGTCTGGCCGGCTCAGCGCCGTTCACCACCGAGGACCTGGCCCTGGCCCGTGACTTTGTCGCCCGTGCCGCAGTCGCGGTGGACAACGCCCGGCTCTACACCCGGGAACGGGCGGCCGCGCTGACCCTGCAGCGCAGCCTGCTGCCCCGCCACATCCCCGAGGTCTCCGGCCTGCAGCTCGCCTGCCACTACGTCCCCGCCCAGACCACGGCCGAGGTCGGCGGCGACTGGTTCGACGTCATCCCCCTCCCCGCGGGCCGCTGCGCGCTGACCGTGGGCGACGTGACCGGGCACGATATGCGCGCCGCCTCGCTGATGGGTCAGCTGCGCACCGCCACCCGCACCCTGGCCACCCTCGACCTCACCCCCGCCGACCTGCTCACCCGCCTCGACCAGATCACCGCCGACCTGACCGACGCCGAAACCAGCGCCACCTGCCTGTATGCCGTCCATGACCCCGCCACCGCAGACTGCGACATCGCTAGCGCCGGCCACCCGCCGCCCGCCCTGGCCCGCCCCGGCCACCCCGCCGCCTTCCCCGACCTGCCCTCTGGCCTGCCCCTGGGCACCGGCCTGGCCGACGGCCCCTACCGGGCGATCCGCCTGCACCTGCCCCCCGGAACCACCCTGGTCCTTTACACCGACGGGCTC
>Ga0070708_100005038_pt1 | contig 10451 bp, 8 predicted proteins | sample KBSK5503metaG_FD_65469 | JGI IMG/M metagenome (GOLD analysis project Ga0070708, IMG submission 65469) | Corn, switchgrass and miscanthus rhizosphere microbial communities from Kellogg Biological Station, Michigan, USA - KBS K5-50-3 metaG | ecosystem: Host-associated > Plants > Roots >... | reverse complement strand
CCCTTGGGCTTGTACTTGAACCGGGCGAACGAGCTGGCCCCCGAGCCTCCGGTGCCGGCGGCGACCCGCACCACCGCGCGATCGACGAACATCACTGACCCGGGCTCCAGCCCTCCCGGACGGCTTTCCAGAGCTCCTTCACCTTTTTCCACTGGTCGAACGAGAGGAGCGGATTGACGATCGAGAGCACGCCTTCGATCTGGCCGAACGTGGCGCCGGCGTTGAGCGCACCGCGCAGGTGGGAGTGGAGCTGTCTAGGCGTCTCCAGCACGGCCGTCTGGACGACGGTGCAAAGCTCCCGGCGGACCAGATCGAGCCCGGGCCGGGCCAGCGTGCGGCCGTAGCCCTCGGTGATCATCCACGTGTCCATGGCGGGATGCAGCGCCCGAACGCTGTCGCGAAGCTTGGCGTAGTTGTCACCGTAGATCAGGGCGCACGTTTCCTCTCCCCGCTTGGTCCAGGCTGCGACATCCGAGTACCCTGCTTCCACGTCCTCCTGAGGCGCGGGCACCCCGCCGAACTTTCGCCAGACCATGAAGGCGACCAGCGCGCGGGGGTAGCCGCACATCAGCGCGGACTGGAGCAGGAGCTCCTCGACCCACTGGACCGGCACCTGCGAGCTCCGGAGGGGAGCGACCCGCTCGCGCAGCTCCGGCTCGTAGCCCTGCGCAATGGCGGCCGCGAAGCGGGCCAGATCCCGGGTTTGCGGATCGAGGTTGTCCTGTTTCGCCGTCATTCTATCCGCGTCCCCAAGCCGGGTTGGTACCAAACGCGCCCTTGCCTTCACGAGAAAACGCGCCGCACTCCCGGCGGCGACAAGCGCTCAATATAGCGCCGGAGGAGCCGTCCTCTCGTCCTGCGCTGACGCCGAGGCGCGGTTACCTTTCCGGCTCATGCTCTCCAACATGCGCGCGTTCGTGGGCGCAGCGCTCGTCTCGGTTGCGGCGGCTCCCTCGCTCATTGCGCAGGCCTCGCCGTACCTCACGCTGGATGATCCCCGTCTCCCCCTGCTCGAGCACCTGATCGCCCGGGGCGATGTCGAGGACCCTTCTCCGATGATGCGTCCATTCCGCATCGCGGACGCGATTCGAGTCCTGGCGGCCGCCGATACGGCGCCGGAACGTTCGACGGGCAGCCTGGTTCACCGCCTGCGCGTGGAGCTCACGCCGCCGCCAGGCGAGCAATGGTGGGCCGTGCAGGCCCGGCTCGGCGGGGAGGCCTACACCCAGAAGCGGCGGGACCCGCTCCATCTGGGCGGGCCCGGAACCGAAAATCCCTACTTCGACGTCGGGGGGTGGGCCGTGTTCGGCCCGATCGCCGGGGGCGTGAGACCGGCCATCCAGCCGAGTCTGATCGGCGATCCCGACTGGCCGAATCGCGCGCAGCAAAACGTCACCACGCACCTCATCGAGGGATACCTCAGCGGCCAGTGGAAGTTCGTCACGGTCGATTTCGGGCAGCTCGATCGCAACTGGGGTCCCGTCGGGCTGCCGGGCATCCCGCTCAGCAACGTCGGCTACGAGCGGCATGCGCTCGCTCTCGACCTCGGCAACCGGGTGATCCACCTCTCGGCGGTGGGCGTGGACCTCCGGCGCCAGAGGGACAGCCTTGGCCAATCGGTGAACCGCTACTTCTTCGCCCACCGCTTGTCGGCCCGGTTCTCCGATCGCGTTCAGGCCGGCCTGTGGGAAACGATCGTGATTTCCGGCGTCGGCCGTACGTTCGAGCTGCCGTTCGCGAACCCGCTGTCCCCGAGCGTCCTCACCAATTCGTTCGGTATCGCCGATAGCGGCAGCAATGTGATGATCGGGACCGATTTCGCCTGGCGATTCAGTCGCCGCGCGACGTTCCAGGCGCAGCTCGCCATCGACGACTTCTGGTTCAACAAACGCAATCAGAAGCAGGACCGGTGGGGCTTCACGCTGATGGCCTACGGCCCGCTCGGGAACCGGCTGGGTTGGCGCGCCGCCTACACCCAGGTCTCCAGCCTGGCCCTCCGCACGTTCAATCCGCAGGAGAACTTCACCGATCTCGGGGTCGGCATCGGCCGGGATTTCAGCGACATGGACCAGCTCTGGGCGTGGATCCAGATCCCGGTCGCCGATCGCTGGCTGGTGACGCCCGAGGCGGTGTTCCAGCGCCAGGGCGAGGGGAAGATCGACGATCCGTATCCACCGCTGGTCAACGGCAATACGGTCACGCCCATGCTGTTCATCGGCACGGTGGAGAAGACGGCGCGGCTGGGGATGAGCCTGTCAGGGCGCGCGGGGCCGCTCGATGTCGTCGGGAATGTCGGGGTGAACCACGTGACGAACGACCAGAACCAGCTCGGGGTGACCGCGAACCGGGTGGTGGCGCGGGTGCTGGTGGCGTTGCGCTGGGGGCGCCAGGGAGTGTTTCGCCAGGCCGGCGTGGAGGGCGACGGCGGGGGGAGCAGTGGGCGATGAGGGGCTCGAACCCCCGACCTCGCGCATGTGAGGCGCGCGCTCTAACCAGCTGAGCTAATCGCCCGTCGGGGGGCGGATACTAATGGGCGGCCCCGGGGCCGGCAAGTACGCCGGATGTCCTTGCGAGTGCACCGTTTGACACCCACTTTCAGCCCGCGTTGTGGAGCGATTTCAACACCGGCCGCTGCAAGGAGGCCCAGACCCTACAATCGCCGGACCAGTCATGCGGCCTTGAGCAGGCCCACGAAGTCGCTATTAAGCCATTATCTTATATATAGTTAAATGCCTGCAAGCCGGCCTCTACGGGTGGGTGGCCTGCGAGTTGCGAAGGTTGCGGACGGGTTCTGTGTCCTCCCTCACCGGGTGATTGTGTATGCGAAGCGGGTCGATCATCACGACGGCGGTCGTCGCTCTCACGCTCGGCGCTGCAAGCGTCGCGGCGGAGGCGCCGAAGTCCCCCCGTCCGGCTCCTGGCTGGGAACTGCCTTCCATCGGCCAGCTGGGTCCCCTAGGAACAAGCAACTCACTGTTCGAGCTCGCGCTCACCGCGCGCACCCCGACGACGGGGGCCACCGCCTCGGGATCGAGCACGGCTGAGTCGAGCGACTCCAGCAAGCACGGCGTGCCGCTCTACGCCATCGCCGGCGGCGCTGCCATCGGCCTCGGCGTGTTCATCGCCGCGGTGAGCGGCGGCGGGTCGTCCGCGGATCTCGTCAGCAACCCGCCGAACACCCCGTCCAACCCCAACACCCCCGGCGGCAATACCGGTGGAACGGGCGGCACCGGCGGTACGGGTGTCGATCCCTCGTCCGGCGGGACGGGCGGCAACGGTGGGACTGTTGGCGACCCACCGTCCACCACGACGCCGGAGCCCGCCTCCATGGCGCTCCTGGCCTCGGGCCTCGCGGGCATGGGTGGCTTCCAGCTGCGGCGTCATCGGAAGCGGATGCAGGATCAGGACTGACCCCCGGGAGTACACAGAGCATAGCGGACGCCCCTCGTGAGAGGGGCGTTTCGCGTCTATGGGCCCGGAGCACCCGCCGGGAGCGGGAGGGCGGATCCAAGTGAGCCCTCCAACTCCACACGCACGGGAACTAGTTCGGCATCAAAACGGTGTCGATCGCGTACACTCCACCGTTCGTCGCGGGCATGTCGGTTAGGGTTACCTGCCCGTTGTCCGCCCACAGCTTGCCGTCCTTCGAGGCGATCTTCAGCGTCTTGCCGTTGAGCGTCGGGGCCGAGGTCAGCTTCGCGAGCTGGGCCGGGGTGTAGTTGCTGGGCAGAACGTGATAGCTCAGGATCGTCTTCAGCTTCGCCTGGTCCTTGAGCAGTGCATCCAGCTTGGCCTTCGGCAGCTTGGCGAACGCGGCGTCGGTCGGCGCGAGGACGGTAAAGGGGCCCTTCCCCTCGAGCGTCTCAGTGAGGCCCGCGGTCTTGATCGCGGCCACGAAGGTATTGAAGGACCCCGCGGCGGTCGCGGTGGCGATGACACTTCTGGTGCCGGCGGTCGGCGCGGTCGTGTCACTCGGCATCGGGAGGGCCCCGGTCGTCAGGGTGTCTCGGACCGGCGCTTCTCGCTTGGTTGAATCCTGGGCCAAGACGACGGCAGGAACGGCCGCGAGGCACAGGGCTGTCAGGGTGAGCCTGGTGATCGAATGCATAAGTTCCTCAGGTTGCATTGTATGAGTGGCCGGCCGTTGGCCGGCATCTTTCGCGAACGTGTCCAGCTGGTGTCCAGCACACAGTACTGCTTCGCGCAAGGTATGTCAATGATTTATCCAGGTTGATACATTGACAATAACTGGACAAATAACATATTTATGGGATGACTCTGGCTCCCGAATCCGGCGCCCATCGACATCCAATCGGCGTCGCGGCCGAGCGGACCGGCCTCTCGCTCGACGTGCTGCGGGTCTGGGAGCGGCGATACAGAGCGGTGGCGCCCACTCGCGCCGCCGGTGGCCAACGCCTCTACTCGGACGCCGACCTCGAACGGCTTCGGCTGCTGCGGCTGGCGACGCTCGCCGGCCGTGGTATCGGCCAGATAGCAAGCCTTGACACCGAGGAGTTGACCGAGCTGGTACGGGAAGACGAGGCGGCCCGTCGGCGCACGGGGACCTGGGAGCCCGTGGCGGTCCCAGCACCCGCCGAAAACGATATCCAGCGCGCGCTCGCCTTCACCCGCGCACTCGATGGCCTGGCGCTGGAGGGCCTGCTGCGCCGGAGCGTCGCGGTATTGGGGATGGCGGTCTTCCTCGATACGCTGGCGGAGCCGCTGCTCCGGCGAATCGATGAGGAACGGGACGCCGGCCACCTGACCACTGCGCAGGAGCGGTTGGCCACGTTGACGGTGCGGCGTTTGCTGGACGGCGCCATGCTCTCGCTTGTCGTCCCGAATGGGGCGTCGCATCTGCTCGTGGCGACCCCGGCGGGGGACCGGCGCGAGCTGGAGGCGTTGCTGGTCGCCGCCGCCGCCGCCGTCGAGGGATGGCGAGTGACCTACCTCGGCCCTGACCTGTCCGCTGACGAGATTGCGGCTGCGGCGGCTGGCACCGCCGCCCAGGCGGTCGGCGTCAGCGTCAGCCAGCCCGCCCGGCGCAAGAACCTTATGGAGGAGCTGCGCCGATTACGGGCGGCGCTCCCCGCCATTGTGCCGCTGCTGGTCGGCGGCGTCGGGGCCCACGGCCTCGCGGCAGAGCTCGAGGGCGTGGGGATCCACGTGATCGACGACCTCGCGCAAGTGCGTGCTGCGCTGCGGAACGGTGGGCGGCGAACGTCTCGATGACGCTGGATCGCCCGCTGGCGCGCTCGGCCAGCGGTCCCCGATCAGCCCGGCCGTCGGGTGGCCTTCCATCCGCAGCATCCCTAAATTCTCGGCTTCGGTCCCGTGCGATCGGGTGACCCGGTGAGCACCCAACTCCTCGAGCAGCTTCAGTCCACCCTAGGCACCGCCTACCGGCTGGAGCGCGAGCTCGGTGGCGGCGGGATGTCGCGCGTGTTCCTCGCGCACGAGGTGGCACTGGGCCGCAAGGTCGTCGTGAAGGTGCTCCTTCCCGAGCTCGCCGCCGGCGTGAGCGTGGACCGCTTCCGGCGCGAGATCCTGTTCGCCGCTCAGCTCCAGCATCCCCACATCGTCCCGTTGCTCTCGGCCGGCGAGTCCGAGGGGCTGCCGTACTTCACGATGCCCTTCATCGCGGGCGAGACGCTGGGCGTGAGGCTCGCCCGGACGGGGGCTCTGCCCGTGAGCGAGGTGGTGCGGATTCTCCGCGACGTCGCCTCCGCGCTGGCGTACGCGCACGAGAACGGCGTCGTGCACCGCGACGTGAAGCCTGCGAATGTGCTCCTCTCCGGCGGAGTCGCCGTCGTGACCGATTTCGGCGTGGCCAAGGCGGTGAGCGCCTCCGCCGACGCCGGACCGGCCGGGCTCACGTCCTTAGGGGTGGCGCTCGGCACGCCCGCCTATATGGCGCCCGAGCAGGCCGCAGGGGAGCCGCAAATCGACCACCGCGTCGACATCTACGCCCTCGGCGTGGTGACGTACGAGATGCTCGCCGGGCGGACGCCGTTCTGGGGGCGCCAAACCCCGGCGGTGCTCGCCGCCCACGTGGTCGAGGCGCCCGAGCCGATCGAGCGCCTCCGGCCGACCGTCCCGCCGATGCTCGCCACGCTGGTAATGCAATGTCTCGCCAAGCGCCCGGCCGACCGGCTACAGTCGGCCGCCGAGGTCGTGCACGTGCTGGACGCGATCAGCACGCCGACTGGAGGGACCGCGCCGACGACCGTGGTCGCGGCGCGACCCCCCGCGCCGCGGCCCCGCCGTTGGCGGCCGCTCGTGGTCTCGGCCGCGGTGGCGCTCGTAGTGGCGCTCGTGGCGGGCGGTCTGCTCTGGTTGCGGAATGGACGTGAGCCCGCGGCGGCGCCGGTCGTCGCCGGGAGCGGCGCGTCTCGGGTCGATTCTCTGCCCCCGCCAAGCGACGCTCCGGCTCGGGTCGAGCAGGAGCCACCCGCTCCGGCTCCGCCCGCTCCCGCACTGCGCGTCCCGGCGCCGCGGGCCGCGGGGCCGCCGCGGACGGTGCGACCGGACGCCCGCCCGGGCGCGGCCGCGCCGCGCCCGGGCGCTGGGCCCGCCGCCCCACCCGAGTCAATCGCCGGCGCGTTGCCGGTCCCTACCCCTCCGGTCCCACCGGTGCAACCGCCGGACACCGCGCCGGTATCCTCCCAGGCGCCGCCGTCGAAAATGGCGCCGCCTTCCCCCGAGCCTCAGGCCCCGCCCGCGGCCGAGCCACCTGCCGACCCGGGGGCGGAGATCCGCGGAGTGCTCACCGCGTACGCGAGCGCAATCGAGTCGCAGAGCCTCGACAACATTCGGCGGGTGTATCCGGGGATGACCACCGCGCAGCAGCAGAAGTGGGAGCAGTTCTTCGAAATGGTGCGCGATGTGAAGGCGCAGCTCTCGATCGCGAGCCTCGACGTGGCCAACGGGACAGCGGAGGCGCAGATGACCGGCACCTACACCTACCTGAACAGCAGCACCCGGCAGACCGAGCAGCAGGCGACCGCATTCCACGCCACGCTCCGCCGCGAGGCGGCCGGGTGGCGCATCAGCCAGGTGCGATAGCTCAGCCTAGAAGTTGTACTCCAATCCGGCCGACCAGATCACATTCGGCCTGAGTCCGCCGCGATTCAGCGGCCACATCCCGTTGGCGATCACCGTGAGTCCCGCGGCGGCGGCGAGCTTGACCCCCAGCGAGCCGTTCACCAGATCGTCCCGCCGGTCGGGGATCGTGCTCGGCGTGATCGTACGGTGGTAGGGCGCCTGGATCTCGACGGGGCCGGGCAGCTGGAGCGGGCTGTCCCCCACCTGGAATTCCGAGATGACGTCGGCGGCGAGCGTCGCCCACGGGGCGAGGAGATGGTCGAAGCCGAGGGTGCCGAGCACCGCGTCGCTCTCGAAGTCTCCGCCGCGGTGGATGTAGCCGACGTTGGCGTGGGGCGAGAAATTGCCGAAGCGCGCCGAGACGATCGCGAGCCCCCGCGCGGCAAAGGCGCCGGAGCCTAGAAGATCCTCGTCGCTCCCCGTCGGGAAGCGGGTGTCGGCCAGGAGCGCGACCGCGACCCGCTCCCCGCGGCTCAGGTTCACCTTCACCCGAGCCACCACGTCGCCGATGCCCGTCGAAGAGCCTTCGACGAAGCGGGAGGCGGTCAGCACCGGATTCTGCGGGGTGCCGCCGAAGAAATGCACCGCTGGCGGCGGCCCGAAGGGGTTGATCTGCGCGTTGCTGGTGCCGTTCAGCGAGGTGTTGACGAGCGGGACGACCACGCCAAGGTCGATCCGGTCGGTGATCCCGTAGGTGAGCAGGAAGGACGTCACCGTCAGGTCGACGTCGAGTGCGAGGTTCAGGTCGATCGTCTCGTTCTCCAGGGTGGGGACACCGAGGAGCGAGCAGTCGCCGCCCGTGATCGAGTCGCACCCGGGGAAGTTCGTGTTCGCGTGGGTGAACGTGAACCGGAGGTTGGCGAGATCCACGCCGCGGAACGTCTTGAAGTGCACGCCGGTGTGGGTGACGCCCGCCAGGACCCGGCCCCGACCAAGCGTCTGGGCCCGCTCGGCGAAGATCGGGCCTGCCGACGTCGAGGTCCGGACCGGGACACCGCCCTGGAAACTGAAAGTCGAGCCGCCGCTCGCGGCGCTCACGGGCAGGTTGGCGACGTTGCTGCCGATCGAGTTGGTCAGGAACGAGATGACCGTGGCGTTGCTGGCCACCGCCGCCGGAACGAAGTGCGACCCGTGAAGCCGGATGGCCTCGGGGTTGTTCGGGTCGGCCGTGCCGCCGAGGAACAGCGGCTCGTCGGCCCCGCCGAAGATGAAGAGCTGGGAGAGCTTGTCGCGCAGATGCTGCCCGTGGAGAGGCTCCACGATGAACAGGAGGAGCGCGATGGCCACCAGCATCCGCGCCATGGGACTCCGGGGCTCGCGGGGCGAGGAACGGGAGATCGCACCTTTCCGCTACTATATCGGCGGGGTGGGATTCCGCAACTTCGCGGGCGGCCACGCGCACCGCTGGGTGCACGGGTCAGGCGCTCAGGCTTGTAGCTCGCAACACGTGCCGCGCTTCGCCCGAATCCTCGCCGCCGGGTCGATCCCCGAGGCCGCCCGCACGGGCCGCGGCGCGAGCGGGCGCACCGCGCCCGACTCGAGCGCGGCTAGCCTCATGCATGGACGCGGGATACCCGCGGGAGCCTGAACCGTTGGATGACCGACGGCATCAGCGGGGCCTCCTTTCGGCATGTATCTCGCCCCCGCCTTGTGGCCGGCCACACAGACGGAGGGGTTGTGCAAGGATCGAAGCATTGGGGCAACGCAGCCTGCGCCTGCCTCCTCATCGGAGCACTCGGGCTCTCCGCCGCCGCGCCGCTCCCTGTCGCGGCGCAGCAACCCAACGGAGGCTCCCACGCAGACGTCTCCGTCGGCTTCCGCTTCCTCACCCTCGGCCTGGGCCTCGAGGTCGGCAAGCTCGTCACCGATCACTTCGGAGTCCGGGTGGGCGGCAACTTCTTCAAGTTGAGCACGACGCGGACGCAGTCCGACGTCAGCTACGACGCCTCGCTCAAGCTCCATGCCGTGACTGGGCTCGTCGACTTCTTCCCCAGCGCGCGCGGCAGCTTTCACCTGACCGGCGGAGTCATGACCAACCCGATCACGGTGTCCGGCACCGGCCAACCCACCGCGTCGGGAACGTTCACCCTGAACGGGCACACCTACACGACGGCCCAGGTGGGCATCCTCACCGGCGAGGCCAAGTATCCGGACGCGGGGCCGTACCTCGGCCTGGGCTTCGGGACGCCCGCTCGCAAGGGACCGATGGCGTTCTTTTTCGACTTGGGAGCGATGATCGGCCAGCCGAGCGTAACGCTCGCGGCCAGCGGCGCGGCGCCGGGGTCTCAGCTGGCGATGGATCTCCAGGCCCAGGCGGACACGACCCAGCACGACATCCGGAAGTACGCCAAGGTGTACCCGGTGATCTCGTTGGGGGTGGCGTTCCGGATCTGAGGGCGCCTGGAAGCGAACCCCCTAGATACCGAGCTCGCGAAGCTCGCGCATAACACGTCGTGCCCTCGGCAGGGGTGAGCCACTCCTTCCCACGACGGCCGCAATGGTGTGCCTTTCTCGAAGCGTGGCGCGGATTAGCATCTTGACAAGCAGCCGCCTTACGAGCTTGGGGAGAATGGCCTCGCCCTTCTGCTAGCGACGACGCGGTCGTCAGGGCAGATTCAAAGTGTCCTTCCAACCCAGGCCTGGCCGTGAGCAACGGGACGGCCTCTGCATTGGTCGAGGCCCTTCGCGACCGCTACGTACTCGAGCGCGAGCTCGGGCGCGGGGGCATGGCGACAGTCCATCTCGCCCGCGACCTGAAGCACGGCCGGCCGGTCGCCCTCAAGGTGCTGCACCCTGAATTGGCCGCGTCGCTCGGCCCCGAGCGCTTCCTCCGCGAGATCCGCACGACCGCCCAGCTCCGGCATCCCCACATCCTCCCGGTCCATGACTCCGGCGAAGCAGCCGGTCAGCTCTGGTACACGATGCCCTATGTGGATGGCGAGTCCCTGCGGGCGCGGCTCACTCGAGAGCGCCAGCTCTCGCTCGAGGATGCCCTCCAAGTCGCCCGCCAGGTGCTCGGGGCCCTGAGCTACGCTCATACCCACGGGGTGGTGCACCGCGATATAAAGCCCGAGAACATTCTGCTCCAGGGCCACGAGGCGGTCGTGGCCGACTTCGGCATCGCCCGCGCGATTGGGGCAGCCGGTGGCGAGGCCTTAACCCAGACCGGCCTCGTGGTAGGGACGCCGGCCTACATGAGTCCCGAGCAGGCCGCGGGGCAGCACGACCTCGATGGGCGAAGCGATCTCTACAGCGTCGGGTGCGTGCTCTACGAGATGCTGGCCGGGCACGCACCCTTCCTCGGAAGGACAGCTCAGGAGCTCCTCGCGCGGCATGCGCTCGACCCG